>ENA-OQNO01001531-OQNO01001531.1-human-gut-metagenome-genome-assembly--contig:-NODE-1531-length-15241-cov-3.528384_pt1 | contig 15241 bp, 12 predicted proteins | sample MGYA00242629_ERZ504880 | MGnify/ENA primary metagenome ERZ504880 (study PRJEB26092, sample SAMD00036377) | human gut metagenome | host: Homo sapiens | study: EMG produced TPA metagenomics assembly of... | reverse complement strand
GTGGTTTAGAACTCGGTCATGGGCGTATTCACGTCGAATCCGTCTTGCTCGAACGCGTCCATCAGCGATTGGGCCTTGGAGGTATCGATGGAGCCGGCGCCACCACCGCCATATACCGAGTCAACGCTATCTTGGCCGAATACGGAGATCTTCGACGTTGCTTCAAGCGGCAACGTGCCGTTCTCGTTCTTGAGCAACGTCACACCCTCTCGAAGAATGGTGGTGCCCATGTCGGCCAGTGCCTGTTCGCGCTCGTCGTCGGAGGCGTAATCCGATGTGAAATGCTCCGTGGTCTCATTGCTTGCCGATACGACCTTGGAGGTCGGCTGATTGAAATAGACGGAAATCAGGTCCGAATATTTGTTGGCGTACACGTTGCCTATCGCCGTGGCTGCGGCCAGTATGATCGCGATTGCGTACATGGCGACTGACGCGGCCAGCGGCAGAGGCCTCTTCGCTTTGCCATTGCGGGTCATGGTGCTCTCCTTTATATTCAAATCCCACATGCTGCTATCTTTGAAACTTGTGGTAATCTCATCCTATTTCGCGGGAAATTTTAAGGATTTCGATTGTCGTGAACGTCATTTTTTTGTCGTGAACGACAATGGTTGCGTACAATCAAGATAAGGAATGAGACTTGAAGAGGAGTGGTCATGCGAATCGCCATCGTCGACGATGACGCAGCCATGCGTGTTGTGATGAATGGCCATTGCCTGCGTTACGGCGAAGAGCGTGGCATGCACTTCGATGTCGAATGTTTTTCCAATGGTGACGATTTGCTGGCGGACTATCGGCGTGGACGTTTCGCCATACTGTTTCTGGACGTCGAAATGCCCGGAACCGACGGATTGGAGGTAGCCCGTCGGGTACGCCGGGTGGATGATGCCGTGACGATCGTGTTCGTGACGAATATGGCGCAGTGCGCAATTCACGGTTATGAGGTGGCGGCTTCGGACTATATCGTCAAACCGCTGACCTATTTCGATTTTGAATTGAAGTTCACCAAAGCGTTGCGTTTGGCCAAGGGGCATGCCGAAACGGTGGTGACGATCGATACCGTCGACGGATTGCGTTCCTTCGCGATAGGGGAGATCCACTATGTTGAAGTGCTGGATCATTATCTGCTGTTCCATACGCAATCCGGCGTATATAAGGCTCGAGGCAGCATCAATGAGCAGTCGAAAACGCTGCAATCGTATGGATTCGCGCGCATCCACAAGAGCTATTGCGTCAATCTGCGGCACATCAAACTGTTGGGTGCCACTGGACTTGACTGCGCCGGAACGACCCTGCCGATCGGACGGACGTACAAGACGTCGCTGATGCAGGAATATCTGCGATTTCTGGGAAGTGTGGAACGATGACCGCCGCCGACTGGAATATTGCCTGCGACTGGTTCGATTCCTTCCGATTCGTGTTCTCGGTGCTTGCCGCCACATGGATTTTCGCCCGTGGCTCGGCTACGCGACGTACCCGATACGGCCTGTGGCTCAGTATAATCATGGCGGTCGGGACGCTGTTGGCCATCGCAAACCCACTGTATGTGGGCTTGGGGGCGGTCGTCTCGTTGTCTTGGCTCAGCCAGTCCAATTTCGTGCGGATCTGGATTGCCACGGTGTTCCTGTTGGCATTGGCGGCGATCAAACTGTGCCGCCGTACATCGTGGACGAATGCGATGTCACGCTGGATGATGGGTTTGTGCGTGGAACGATTCATCACGTCATTCGTGCATAATTGGCTGTTTCTGGTGATCGTCAAGGATTTCGAAGCCGATCATCCGCTGGCCTATATGGGAATCAGTCTGTTCGCCTATGTTATGTTCTTGGGGGCCGCGGCTTTATGGCTGGCACCGTTGTTCGTGCGAGATGTGATGCCTCACACGCCGGGAAGGGCGATGTGTCTGCTGTATGCGCTCGGATTCGTGGGGCTGTATGTGGTGACGAACGCCTCCATGGGCATTAGCGAGAGCTACATCGGTACGTTGCGAAGCCTGATTGGCGGTGATGCGGAAGGGGAGCGTCTGCTCGGCTTCATACTGTATTTCAGTACCGGCATGGCCGGTTTGATGGCAGTGCTCATCTTCCTGTTCCAGTACGCGATCTACCACACGCTCGAACTGCAGCAGGAAAGCATGCTGTTGGAGGTACTCGCCGAACAGAAGAGTCGCCAATTCGATACGATCTCCGCGAATATCGACTACATCAACCGTAAGTCGCATGATTTGAAACACCAGATTGACGCACTGGAATACATGGAAGGCTCTCGCCGTAGCGAATTGGTCAAGGAGGTGCGCGAATCGTTGACCGTCTATGATGCGACGGCCAACACGGGCAACGATGCGCTCGATACGCTCATCACGGAACGTAATTTTTTCTGTGCCCGGAATAACATCCGTATGACCTGCTCGTTGGCTGGTTGCGACTGGAGCGCGATCGACGTGGTCGACCTGTATACGATTCTCGGCAATGCGCTCGATAATGCCTGTGATTATGTGATGCGTTTTGATGATGTGGACAAGCGCGTGATTTCGGTGAGCGCCCGGCAGCGGGGGAAGCTGATCGTACTATCGGTCGACAATCATTTCGAAGGTGAGCTGACGATGGTCGATGGGCTGCCGGAGACCACCAAAACGGACACGTTCGCGCATGGATTGGGCCTGAAAAGCATACGACGGATAGCCAAACGCTATGGCGGCGACGTTCTCGTCACCGCCATACCTCCGATTTTCACGGTTCAGGTCTCGTTGCTGGTGAAGTGAATTTTTTAGGAATGCGGAGTCTGCTCGTTGATGATGGGGTTATTCATGGCCGCTCCTTGTCGGTTGCGGAACGTCGGTTCATTATGATGATGGTTGACGCGAAATAACGGGAATGAAGCAGCATCGGCGCTAGACTCGAAATCATGGTTGAAGAAGAGGTTGTGAGGCGCGTGCGCAAATCGCCGGAAGAGCGCCGTGAGGAAGTGCTGGATGCGGCGGTGCAGCTGATCAGCGAACGTGGATACAACGGCATCTCCGTGCAGGATGTGGCCGATAAGGTCGGCATTTCCAAACAGGGTGTGCTGCGATACGTCGGCAACAAGGATCATATGTTGGCGATGGTGTATAGCGAGTATTACAACGGTACCGGCACTCCGGAGGATTTCTTTGCATCGGGCATGCCCGGCAGTGATCCGACCGCGCCGTTGTTTCCGGCCTACTTGCGCTATCTGGTCCGGCATAATTCGCGCCGTCGCATGATGGTGCAGTTGTTTACGGTACTGGCGGCCGAATCACTCAATCCTGGCCATCCGCTGCATGACGAATTCATGTCGCGCATGGACGGCATTTGGGAAAATTATTCGAGGTATCCGTGGCTCGTCCCGCCGCAGCTGGGTTCGTGGCATGAGAGCATGCGGCCAATCGTCCGTAAGGCCATGGAGATCATGGATGGCATTCAGCTGTGGTGGTTGCGTGAGCCGGAGGTCGATCTGTATACGGAATGGTCCGAAATGGAGAATCTGCTGTTCCCCTCACCGCTGTGGGATGCGTATCGCTGATTGAATCTGTCGGGCTGATTGGGTCTGCAGGGGCTGGTCGGTCGTGCACGATTCGGTATTGCGGCACCTTGCGTGAATCGTGCTCTGCAATCCTAATAATTAAGAATTAACTTCGGATATATGTCCACGGTCGGGAAAAGAAAAAACACGACTTGCCGAAAACGGCGTTCTCGGCAAGTCGTGCTTTCGTCAGGATGTGGGTGAGCGCGGTGCATTCACCCACTATGTAAGAGGAAAGACGTCAGGCGACCGTGAAGACGGTGCGCTTGAGATCTTCGCGACGGCTGGAATGGCCGACGAGTAGCTCGAATTCACCCGGCTCGACGATACGATTGGCATCGGGGTCGACGATGGTGCAGTCGGCGACCGGAATGTCGAATGCGACCGTCTTGCTTTCTCCCGGCTCGAGCTCGACGCGCTTGAACGACTTAAGCTCGCGATCGGTCCAGCTGTAAGAGGTGACGATGTCGCCGATGTACGCCTGCACCACTTCGATACCCTTGCGTTCGCCGGTATTGGTGAGCGTGATTTCGGCATGCACGGTGTCGGATTCGGTGAAGGCGCCGGAGTCCGGAACGTTGGTGATGGCCGGTTCGCCGTACTCGAACGTGGTATAGCCCAAGCCTTCGCCGAATGCGAATGCCGGATCCTGTGTGAGATCGGCGTAGCGGTTGCCGTGCTGGCCGCGAATCTGGTTGTAGTAGACCGGCAGCTGGCCTGCGTGGCGTGGGAAGGTGATCGGCAGACGTCCGCTCGGTTCGGTGATGCCGAGAATGATTTCGGCGATGGCCTGGCCGCCCTTCATGCCTGGGCTTGGCGCCCACAGCAGTGCGGAAGTACCTTCGGCGGCGGATTCGTCGACGATCACGCCATTGGTGCCGATCACACAGGCCGGCAACACCATCGGCTTGGAGCTCATGAGCACCACGACCAATGGCTTGCCGGTTTCGCGAGCTACGTTGGACAGCGCCTCGAGCAGTGCGTTCTGCCCGCCGAGCAGTTCCAGCGTGCCGGTGGAGCAACCTTCTCCGATGAGCTGGACCACATCGCCGACCACGGCGACAACCAAATCGGACTGTCGTGCATTCTCGATGGCTTCGTCGATCATGGCCTGGTCCACTGCGGCGGAGACGCCGATTTTCGGTCGCGGCTGACCATCCGGATAGAACTCGCCTTCCGGATCGGGTACAAGATCCACGATATTCGCACCGCGGGAGTAGACCACGTTGCATCCTGCCGGTACGAGCTGCTTGAACGCATCGAGCACGGTGGTGATCATGTGGCGCGGATGGCCGTCCGGCATCCAATTGACCTGTCCGGAATTGCCGGCCCAATCACCCAGCTGGGTCTGTGCGTCGTCGGCGAGCGGGCCGACCACGGCGATGCGTTTCGCATCGTCTGCGGCGAACGGCAGGGATCCGTTGTTCTTAAGCAGCGCCACGGATTCGCGAGTCAACTCGAGGTTGAGCCGCTGATGCTCGTCGGAGCCGATGACCGCGTCGATACGTTCCTGATCCGGCAGGCGCGGATCCTCGAACAGGCCCAGACGGAACTTGAGTGCGAGAATGCGGGAGACGGCGGCATCGATCAGTGATTCGTCGAGCAAACCGGTGCGTACCGCCTCGAGCGCACCTTCATAGAACTGCGGGGTGGTCATAACCAGGTCGTTGCCGGCCTTGACCGCGTCGGCGGCCGCATGCACGTAATCCGGCTTGACTTTCTGCTCCCATACTGAGCGGCCGACGTTGTCCCAGTCGGTGATCAGCGTGCCCTGATAGTTCCAAGCGCCGCGGAGTTTGTCGGACAGCAGCCACTTGTTGAAGGTGACCGGCACGCCTTCGATGGATTCGTAGCCGAGCATGAACGTGCCGCAGCCTTCCCTGGCTACGCGTTCGAACGGCGGCAGGAACCAGGATTCCAACTTACGATGGCTCAGGTCCGCTTCGGAGGCGTCACGGCCGCCCTGGGTCTCGGAGTAACCGGCGAAATGCTTGGCGCAGGCCAGGATCGCATCCTTGGCGAGCGGTTCGCCGGCCTTGGCTCCGCCCTGATACCCTTTGACGATGCTGGAGGCCATCTCGCCGATCAGATACGGATCCTCGCCGAAGGTTTCTCCCACGCGGCCCCAACGGGTGTCGCGGCCGATGCACAGCACGGGGGAGAAGGTCCAGTGCACGCCCGTGGTGGATACTTCCTCGGCGGTGGCGCGGCCTGCGGCCTGTACCTTTTCGGAATCCCAGCTGACGGCCATGCCGAGCTGCTCCGGGAAGATGGTGGCGCCCGGCCAGAAGGAGTAGCCGTGGATGCAGTCGTCACCGATGACCAGCGGAATGCCGAGGCGGGTCTTGGTGTTCACGGTTTCGACCGCGCGGGGCAGGTCGGCGGGAGAGGTGTGCAGGATGGAGCCGACGTGCTTGTTGACGATCAGATCGTCCAGATCGCCGCTGCGGGCGTCAAGCTGCATCATCTGGCCGACCTTCTCTTCGAGGGTCATGCGGCCGAGCAGGTCCGCGATGCGTTCTTCGGCGGGAAGTTCGGGGTTCTTGTATGGCAGTTCGGTGGTATTGCCGGTCATGGGATTGCTCACTTTCCTCATTGAAGCGATGTCCTTTAATTACCAATTGGTAGTTTAGCAGTTGAGGGATGGTTTTGCAAATGAAGTAATGGATGGCTTTCGAACGGACGGACCTGTTGGCATGGCAAAGCCCGTTCCCTCCGAAAGCGGAGAGAGCGGGCTTTCGGAGGGAACGGGCTTTGCCGGTTATGCGGCTTGTGCGGGCCGCTTGCGGTCGGTGAATCTACTTCACTTTTTTGATGAACAGGATCACCACTGCACCGACCATCACGGCGGCGATGGCGATGGGGAATACCAGGAAGTAACCGCCGGTGGCGACCACGATGGAGGAGACGACGATCGGTGCGATGACCTGGCCGAGGGTGTTGGCGAGGTTCAGGATGCCGAGATCCTTGCCGGCTTCGTCCGGATTCGGCAGCACGTCGACGTTCAGTGCCTGATCCACGGCCATGTAGATGCCGTATCCAAGGCCCATGAGCGCCGCATAGGCGAACATGGAGAACTGAGACTTCAGGACCCACGGCACGGCGATGCCGATGGCGATGATGGCGGAGGAGACGAACACCGGCAGCTTGCGCTTGCCGATCCTGTCGGAGATTGGACCGGAAACCAAGGATACGACAAGCGAGACGATCATGGTGATCACTGCCATGGTAGACACGGTCGCCGCGGCGGCCTTGGCATCCTGTCCGATGTACTTCATGCACACGTACAGCTGGTAGCCGACGATCATGTTGTAGCCGAAGATGAGCATCAGCCGTCCGATGAGCGCCAGGTAGAAGTCGCGTGCGCCCTTGGTCGGCGGGCGGAACTGCATGGCGACCTGCTTGATGTCGAACTTTTCGGTTGTGTCGGTGGCTGCGGACAGTTCACGCGGAAGCAGCAGCACGGTGCCGATGCCGCACAGGCACCAGCAGATGGTGCCGATCATGAAGCCGGTCTTCGGCGCGTCGATGAATGCGGATCCGATGATGGTGCCCATGGACTGGCCGACGATCTGTCCGGCGCCGTAGAAGGCGGACATGGAACCACGGTATTTCTGGGGAACGCGATCGGACAGAATCGCCACACACGGTGCGATCATGCAGTTCAGGCCAATCTGCAGCAACGACCAGGAGGCGACGATGGTCGGCAGTGTGGGGGAGATGGAGGTCAGGTAGAAACCGAGGCCGGCAATCGGGCCTCCGACGATGATCCATGGCGTACGCTTGCCGAAGCGGCTATGCGAGGCGTCGGACAGCGCACCGAAGATGACGTTGGAAATCAGGGCGAAGATGATGCCGATGGAGTTCATCGTGCCGAGAATCGTCTCGCCCTGACCGATGCCCAGCGTATTGAAGCGGGCCGGTAGCAGTACGGTGGATCCGATGGTGCCGGACATCATGAAGACGATGCAGAAGAAGATGAAGCCTGCGCCGAAACGGCCGAGGTTGAGTTTGCTTACCGGCTTGCCGGTGTCGGGAGCGAGCTCCTCGGCGGCGATGATCTGCGATTCCATGTGTATACACCTTCCTTGGTGCCTATTGCAGTTGGTTATGGGATGACTTCGTTGTTCCGGTTACTGGTTACTACCAGATAACTTATAAGTTAGCTACCGATAACTTCGATGTCAAATCATTGATGTGATTGCGGTGTGTCTTACTGGTTTTCCGTGATTTTCACATACGACTTGCGGCATAATTATTAATTGGTAACTTAAGTGATTGTCTGATGTGTCAGGAGGCTCGATATGGCGGTTGACAAGGTGGACGCCGACGATCTTGATGTGCTCGACAAATCGGCCATCACCGCGCTGATGGCGGAAACGAAGCCGAAGAAGAAAGCGGTGTCGAAAAGGATGAGCGCCGAAGAGCGCCTCAACCAGATCATCGACGTAGCCGTGCGGTTGATCGGTCAAAAGGGCTACCACGGATTGTCGTTGCAGGACATCGCTTCGGAAATCGGCGTGACGCAGACGGCCGTGATCCATCGCGTGAAAAGCAAGCACAATCTGCTGGTGCTGGTGGTGGAACGTTACTATGACATGTCGGGGGCGGAGACTGAATATCTGGGCCATTTCCGCGCAGGCGGCGACAGGGCGGGTGAGCGTCCGCATATCCCGTCCGCGTTGCGCGCGGTGGTCGAACAGAATGTGCGGCAACCTGAAATGGTGCGGCTGTTCCAAATGCTCAACACCGAGGCCATGTCGGCCGAACATCCGGCGCATCGATATTTCGTGGAGCGCACCAAAGGCATGTGGGATAATTTCGCGCAGTTTGACTGGGCGGTTCCCGAAGGGGCGGACGGCATGCTGGCATATCAGTTGGCCAATGCCGCCATGTATGGGCTTGAAGGCCGTTGGCTGGCCGATCCCGAGGGCGTGGACTATCTGGAGGAGTGGAAAAGATATGAGGCGTATCTGTTCCCGTCGCCGCAGTGGGATGGGTATCGGTGACGTCCGCGGAAGATTCGTGGGCGAGCGTCGATGATTCGTGTTTTGCCTGGCATGTCAAGGAAGCCGAATGCCGGTCGGGGTCGGGGCGGCTGTGGGCGTGTCGTGGGTTGACAAGTAAGTTATCAACCAATAAGTTACTAGTTAGTAATCAATAACAATCGGATTGTTGTTCCGGTATCCGGTTGCTGTTGATTGCTACCAGTCAACACGTTCGAACGCGTCGCACGTCGTCGTGCGGCACCGACCAACCAAAGGGCGGCAATCATGGCAGAATACAAGACCCAGGTCGAGCAGTACCGACTGTTCGAAATCAATCTCACCGGAACCACGGAAGGCAACCCATATCAGGATGTGACGCTTTCCGCCGACTTCACCAATGCCGAGACCGGCCAGATCGTTGTCGTCGGCGGCTTCTATCGCGGCAACGGCAACTACTCCGTGCGCTTCATGGCATCGTCGGCGGGGCGGTGGGCATTCACGACCCGGAGCACCGATCCGGCGCTCGACGGTCAAACCGGCGTCTTCACCGTGACTCCGGCGACGCAGGACAACCACGGTCGTGTGCTTACCGCAACCGAAGCGCTTTCCGGCAAGGCCCGCGAAGCCTATGGCAGCAAACTCAAATACCGTGTCACCTATGAGGATGGCACTCCGTACCAGCCTTACGGCACCACCTGCTACGCATGGGTGAGCCAACCGACCGACGGGCAGGACCGCACCGTCGCCACGCTCGCCGAGGCGCCGTTCAACAAGATTCGCATGTGCGTATTCCCGAAGTTCTACGACTTCAACATCGCCGACCCATGGGCCTACGCCTATCCGGGCACCCGTGAAACCGGTTTCGACCACACCTGTTTCGACGAGGAATTCTTCGCGAACCTCGATTGCCGCATCGCCCAGCTTGACGAGCTCGGTATCGAGGCGGACATCATCCTGTTGCACCCGTATGACAAGCCGGACTGGGGCTTTTCCAAGATGACCAAAGTCGAAGACGAGATGTACCTCGCCTATATGGCCCGTCGCTACGGTGCCTACAAGAACGTGTGGTGGTCGCTGGCCAACGAATACGACCTCATGCCCCAGAAGTCGCTCGAGGACTGGCGTGAGTATGCACGTGTGGTCATGGCCAACGATGCGTTCGGCCACCTGCGCTCCATCCACAACTGCATTCCGATCTACGACTACAACGAACCGTGGTGCACCCACTGCTCCATCCAGCGTGTGGACGTGACCCGTACCACCGAATGCATCGCCGACTGGCGTAAGGCCTACGGCAAGCCGGTCGTATGCGACGAACCGGGCTACGAAGGCAACATCTATTGGGGCTGGGGCAACCTGACCGGCGAAGAACTCATGCGTCGCTTCTGGGAAGGTGCCATGCGCGGCGGCTACGTGACCCACGGTGAGACGTTCATCGACGAAGACGAGCAGATCTGGTGGGCGCATGGCGGCGAACTGCACGGCGACGCCCCGGCGCGCATCGCGTTCATGCGTTCGATCTTCGACGACGTTCCGCTCGACGCGACGCCGTTGGATGGCGATCTCGACGCCGATCGGGCATGGCCGATTGCCAATCCGATCAACGGATCCGTAAACGTGGCACCTGCGGTCGAGAAGGCCGCACAGTACTGGGACGTTCCCGTGTTGCGCGGTGGTGACGATTACCAGCTGATCTATTTCGGCTGGTTCCGTCCGAAGTATCGTGAAATCCCGTTGCCGGCCGGATCCGCCTACGTGGTCGACGTGATCGACACGTGGAACATGACCGTCGAAACGCTGCCGGACGCCTACGAAAACTCCGTGCGCGTCGATCTTGGCCGTCAATACATGGCCGTGCGCATTCGCAAGGCCTGACATCATGCTTTGCCGCCTCCCTCATCAGAGGGAGGGGCCTGCCTGTTATCTCACAAAAAGCGACATGAGGGAAGAACTATGTCTGCAACCATCAAACCCCAGGGCAAACTGACGTTCCTGACGAAATTCGCCTTCGGTATGGGCGATTTCTGGACGTCCATCGGCAACATCGCCATGGCCACCTATCTGACCATGTTCTATACGGATGTGGTCAGGCTCTCGCCGTCCATGGTCGCCTCCATGCTGCTCGTCGTGCGTCTGGTGGTGGCCTTCTGGGATCTGACCGTCGGCATTCTGGTCGACCAGACCAAGTCCCGTTGGGGCAAGGCCCGCCCGTGGATGCTGTTCGGCGGCATCGCCTACGGCATTGCGTTCCTGTTCCTCTTCCTCGACCCGTTCGGCAACTCCCTGGCCGGCGTGATCTATGCGTGGGCCGTGTATGCGATCGTCAACGTGGCCTATTCGACCGTGAACGTTTCGTATGCCTCGCTCACCTCGCTGCTGACCGCCGATTCCGGTGAAAAGACGCAGCTCAACATCTTCCGCATGACCATCGCCAATGTGGGTGCCATGCTCGTCTACGTGCTCGCCATGCCGATTGTGAACGCGTTCGGGGGAACGTCGATCGGCTGGGGCGTCTTCTTCGGCGTGATCGCCGTCATGATTCCGTTCGGCTACTGGTTCACCTTCGCGAATACGCGTGAAGTCGCTTCCTTCGAATCTGACGGCGGCACGGATGGCAACGATGGCAAGGTCTGCGTGGGCGGACATTTCAAAGCGCTGGTGCGCAACAAGTACTGGTGGCTCACGCTTGGCCTGAATTTCGCGCTGTGGACCTATAACGGCATCGCCAACGGCATGGCCGCCTATATCGCCAAGTATGTGCTCGGCAATTCCAATCTGACCGCCGTAATCGGTTTGGCCACCGTCATCCCGATGGTCATCGGCCTGCCGTTCGCCGGCCCTCTTGTGGCCAGGTTTGGCAAACGCAACTCCTCGATGGCGGGACTTGTGCTCGTCGCCGCCGGCAGTCTGCTGGTGTTCATCGATCCGAGCAATCTGTGGGTGTTCTTCGTCTCCATCGTCGTGCGCATGATCGGCATCATCCCGATGAACGCCGCGCTCAATGCCATGAGCGGCGACGTGGTGGAGTACGGTGAATGGCAAAGCGGCGTGCGCTCCGACGGCATCGTGTTCAGCTCGTCCAGCTTCTCCATGAAGGTGGCCATGGGCGTCTCCTCGGCTGCCATCGCATGGGTCCTCGGCGCCAGCGGCTATGACGGTTCGCGAGCCACACAGTCCGCCGTCACCGTGTCCGCCATGGTCAACACCTTCGTATGGGTGCCGGTCGCCATGGTCGTGGTCATGGCCGTGTTGCTGTTCTTCTACGATCTTGACGGGCGCATCGGCCGGATCGGCAGGGAGCTTGCCGCTCGCCGTGCGTAGCGGAAAAGGCTATTGAGGTTTTTGTGGAATACAGGCGTGCATCCAATGGGTGCACGCCTGTTTCGTTGATGAAATTATGGTTTTCCGAAACATGATCTGGCGGCTGATGCGGAAAGTCCGCCGGTTGTCTAGGGCATTCATATACTTACTCTTGGTAATGACTATTGGTAACGATATGCGGAGGCGTCATGACGGAATCGCGAAGTGGGCGACGGCAACTGTCTTTGGATGACGTGCGTGATCTGATCGACGCATGCTGGACGGCGAAACGTATCACCGAAGCGTTGCCGGAACTACCGAGAAGCATGAAACCGCGGCATGTGCACGTCATCGACGCCATCTGGAATCTCAATCATCAGGCCGAATCCCCGACTCCGGTCGCACGGGTCAGCGGCATCAGCGCTTTTCTGGGAGTGACCGCACCGAGCATTACGAAACTGGTCAACGAGCTGGTCGGCAAAGGTCTTGTGGTCAAGCACGCATCCGAAACCGACGGTCGTGCGGTGACGTTGAGCCTGACGGAAGCCGCCGAGGAAATCCGTGAACTGTACGTGCATCAGTTCCACGAACACCTGTGCGGCGTACTGTCCGGCATCGATCCGCAAGACGCCGCCACCACGGTCGCCACGCTGCAGGCCATGCATCGGCTGATGGGCGCAGATCGGGGAGGGGAGTGGACCACGCAGGTGGCCGATGCCTGGCCGGCGCACGTCGAAACGCTGATGGCGGGTGACGAGTCCCGATCGCATACGGCGACGAAGCAATAGACCAGATGGACAACCGAAGCGTGCGACACACGATGCGATCGCGCATGTTGAAGAGAGAGGAATCGCCAATCATGACGGAACGCGAAAAACAACAGGGGCAACCGATGGAAGCAATGCGGGAGAAATCGCAGCCCGGCAAATATATGAATGAGGGACGGCTCACCGTCGTGGTGGTGGCGCTCGCCATCCTGACGTTTCTTGGCATCCTGTCCGAAACATCGCTGAACATCGCCTATTCGACACTGATGGAGGAATTCGCCATTTCCGCTGACGTGGTGCAATGGCTTACCACCGGCTATCTGTTGCTGCTTTCGGTGGCGATTCCGACCTCACCGTTCATGGTGCGCCGTTTTTCGACGAAGGCACTGTTCGTCACCGCCATCGTACTGTTCTCGGCGGGTACTCTGGTCGGAGCTCTTGCGCTGAATTTCCCGATGCTGCTCGCGGCGCGACTCATCATGGCGCTCGGAACGGGCGTTTCGCTACCGCTGCTGACCAACATCATTCTGGAAAAGGCGCCGTTGTACAGGCGAGGCATGATGCTCGGCCTGGTCAGCCTCGTGACCTGCGCGGCCCCGGCCATCGGCCCGGTGTTCGGAGGCTTGGTCATGGAATTCCTTGACTGGCATTGGATTTTCTACGCCATGATTCCGTTCCTTGTAATCGCTTTCCTGCTCGGTACCGCAACCATCCCCGACATCCGTCATGGTGAGAAGGGGTATCTGTCAGCGCCGTCGTTGCTGCTGATCGCGCTCGGTCTGGCCGGGGTCATCGTCGCGGCCAGCTTCTTCGCGCAATGGAATGGCGATTGGCGATTCTGGACCGTACTCGTCGGTGCCGTCGTGGTGTTGGCGGTGTTCGCCTTCGTGCAGCTGAGGATGGAACATCCGCTGATTGAAGTGCGTACGTTCACGTACCCTGGCTTTACGCTTGGCATGGTGATTCTGCTCATGTCGTCCGGTGGCGTGCTCGGCGTCAACTTCCTGTTGCCGATTCTGCTGCAGCGAGGTCTTGGACATACCAGCATGATCGCCGCCCTGATTCTACTGCCGGGAGCCGTGGTCGGCGCGGTTTCCGCTCCACTGATCGGCAGTGCGCTGAAAGCGCATTTCCCGCCGAAATTCATCTCCTGCGGCTTCGTGGGCGTGGCGGTCATGGACGTTGCGATGATGCTTGGCGGTGCGCATGAATGGGCGGTGGCGATAGCCTACGCGCTGTTCATGGCGGCTTCCGGGTTCGTGCTCGTACCTGATCAGACCCATGCGCTGAACCAGTTGCCGGCTTCGATGAACGCCGATGGATCCGCCGTGATGAACACCGTGCAGCAGCTCGCCGGTGCCATCGGCACGGCGGTGGCTTCCACGCTCATCGCCGAATGTGCAGGCGCGAACGCCGCTTCCGGAATGAGTCAGTCGGCGTCCTACGTGGCGGGATTCTCCACCAGCATGTGGGTGTTCCTTGGCATGGCCGTAGTCGGTGAGATTCTCGCCCTGCTCATGTTTCGCTTCTCGAAGCGCGTGGGTTGATTGCGTCTCCGGTCCGTTCAAGGAATCGTGATCTGTTGGGTCATGATTGACGGAGTACGATGTTGCCGATTGCTGAACATATGCGGATGATGCGGGCTGTGTCGTTTGATAACCGGTACAATATGCGTGAAGCGTCGTGTTGTGGCAATTATTGTACGAGACAAAGGAGCCCCTATGAAAGTTGCAAGCGGCAATGTGCTGTGGAAGCAGCGTAAGCGTAATTGGTGCCGTACTCCGTTCACCTTCACCGTATATACGCTCACCGATAAGGAGATGAGCATCAAAACGGGCATATTGAATGAGAAATTCAATCTGATCAAACTGTTTCGTATCGTCGACATCAGTGTCGAGCGTTCGTTCCTGCAGCGTCTGTTCGGCATGAGTACGCTGGTTCTTGACACGCGTGACCAGTCGTCCGGCAATGGTGTCGTGGTGTTGAAGAACATCGTGCATGGCTTCGAAGTTCGGCAGGCGCTACAGGAGGCCGTGGATGCCTCCCGCAAGGAAAACGGCATGTCCGCTCGTGAATTCATTGGTGGTCCTAGTGGCCCCGGTCCGGAAGTTCCGGGTTTCGACGATGGTTTTGACAGTCCTGACGCGGATGGCTACGCCGATGGACAGTAGCTGGGTGCGCACGGTGTTGCGTGTTCGTGCCGCGTGAATCGGTGGCGTTACTACTGGTAGAGCTGTTCAACGGATACCAGCCGTATTGACGGATCGTCCTGTGCCAGTCTCTCCAGTTCGGTGCTGAAACCGTTGAGCGCGAACAGCAGATAGTGCTTTTCCGAGCGGCGAATCGTAATTTGTTAAATCGTAATTTGAATAATTACGATTGTAGGGCGTAGAGCGGCGTGCAGCGATGGCGGGTGAAGCGGATGCGTACCGATCCGTCGGGCGTGCGGCTGCCCCAAATCTCCGTCATGGTCACGTGCGGCCAATCCCGCGGGTTGAGTTTCAACGCCATCGCAGTGCCGTCGTTGAAGCATTCCACGAGGGATTCACGCTCGATCACCTGGCTTTCTGCAGGGCCTCCGGGCGGGTTGATGACGGTCGTATTACCGGGAAAATCGTAATCGCATATCAATCGTGAACGATCGCCGGA
>ENA-OQNO01001529-OQNO01001529.1-human-gut-metagenome-genome-assembly--contig:-NODE-1529-length-15256-cov-3.073633_pt1 | contig 15256 bp, 10 predicted proteins | sample MGYA00242629_ERZ504880 | MGnify/ENA primary metagenome ERZ504880 (study PRJEB26092, sample SAMD00036377) | human gut metagenome | host: Homo sapiens | study: EMG produced TPA metagenomics assembly of... | reverse complement strand
CTGTTACGATTTTTATCAGACTTATGATTTTGAGTTCATGAATCTTGGATTTCCAGTCAAAACCTTTGAAGCAGTGTGTTCATTTCTGGATCATGTTCAGGCGGTTGAATCCATTAAATCGACGCTTCTTCCGCCATGTTTCCATTTGTCTCCGGAGGAAACAGATCGTATGAGTGAAGCATTTCTTCATATACAGGATTCGATTGACCATGCGCCCGCAGAAATTACCCGCTATGAATTCCGTGTTTTTCTGTCATATATGATTGTACAGTATTTTATGGGATACCATGATAAAAAAGCAGAAGAATCCAGGCTTCCGGGCTGGTTAAAAAATGTAATCGAAGAGATGAGTAAGATTGACAATACGAAACTTGGCTTTTCCAGAATGCTGGAACTGGCCAGCTGTTCAAAAGAGCATTTATGCCGGGAATTCAAGCGTTATACCGGTTCCACTCCGACTGAATTTATAAATCGGCAGCGCCTCCACTATTCTATGTATCTGCTCTGTCATACGGAATTGGAGATTGTCGAAATTGCCGACTCATGCGGTTTTAATAATCTGAGTCATTTTTATCATCTTTTTAAAAAGCAGTTCGGTATTCCCCCCAGTTCCGTGCGGCGAAGCAGTTAGCAAATGTCCCCCCCCATTCTTTTCGGGAGTTTGCCAGAAAGAACCGGACTGCCTGGGAAAAATAACGCACAGTACAAAAAGAGGGTGCTCTATCAAGCTGCACCCTCTTCCATATTTTAACGATCCGTTCACTTATTCACTGTATATATTCTTGTCTCATACCCCTCAAGATTCCCATTTTTCTCTCCCGCATAACACTTCCAGTCATGTGGAATCTCAATCGTACACGTTTCCCTGTTGTGATTCAGGACAAACACATAATCTTTATCTTCCCCGCACCGCCGCACTGCTTCTACACCAGCCGGAGTTTCCAACAGGCCTTTTATACTATTTGATTCTGACAATTCCTGAACCAGTCTCTCCATCAGCATATCTCCCGGCTCAGTGCCAACATAGTACGCCAGGCCTTTTCCATAACGATTTCTGGTAACGACTGCATTTCCTCTGTAAAATCCGGAATCTGCCTCCGCCAGCTTCCTGGCGCCTTCCATGCGAATCACATCGCACCACTTTTCACCAGTCAGGCATAGCTCTCCCCATTTCACACTCAGGCAGCCTTCCCTGATGCAGTCATACTCTTCCACAACAATTCCCAGGATATCAGACAGGCTGCCTGGCAGAGGCTTATCTGTCATACATAAATTACTCTCCGTCTTCACACCAGTTCTCATTGTAAGCACGAGAGTACCGCCATTTTTTACATAAGCTCTGTATTTTTCTTCCAGCTCTGTATTCATCAGATACTGCAGCGGCGCAATGAGAAGACGGTAATCTTCAAATTTTTCGTTTGTTCCAATAAAATCAACCGGTATATTCCGTTTCTGAAATCCCTCATAATATCGAATCAACTGATGATTATAATTCAAATCCGGATTCTGCGGCTGAATCTTAAACGCATACTCCTGGTCATAGGAATAGATGATCCCAACTTCTGCATTCTGTCCGGTTCCCTGTATTTCCTTCATGAGAGGTTTATATTTGTGGATTGTATCTTTCAGTTCGCGATACGTGCGTCCAGGAATTCCACTGTGAGGAAGTATGCCATGCCAGTACTGCTCCGTTCCAAAGGGACTGACTCTCCAACGGAAATATACAACCGTATCTGCTCCATGGGCGATCGAATGCAGCGTCCACATCGACAATCTTCCCGGCTCTGCCGCACTCCCCATACACTCCCAGCCCGGCGCTCCTGCCTGCTGCTCCATAATCCAGAAATTTTTTCTTTTTACTCCCCTCATAAGCTCTAACCCTGCTGATGACGTGGCAAGGGCCCTCGGCAGATCCTTGCACACGCCATCACCAAAAGACTGCGATGGATATTGGTCATGGCTGACAAAATCCAACTTTTCTGCCAGATCAAAGTAATTTACTTTGTCGGAAAATCCCATGAAGTTATGTGTAATAAATTGATGAGGACATATTTTCCGAATAATCTCCGCTTGGAATTCCAGAAAATCTACGATTAAATCGGAACAGAAGCGACGCCAGTCAAGCATCGCAGATGGATTTCTCCCTGTCACTGTAATTTTAGGCGGGCAAATCTGAGAGAAACGGTCGTATTCCTGACTCCAGAAGCTATTTCCCCACGCATGATTCAGACAGTCAATATTCTGATACCTTCTCTGAAGCCACTTCTGATAATGACGCGCACATGAATCACACATACAGAGGTCTTCATGACTGTTTCCGAGTTCGTTATCAATCTGCCAGCCAATAACATCAGGATTGTCTTTAAAATGTTCAGCCATGGCTGTAACCAGTTTTTTTATGTATGCACGATAAATCTCATTGGACTGGCAGTCATGGTGACGACCTCCAAAGTTTCTTCTGATTCCATACTGATCAACCGGCAAAATTTCCGGTTCTTTTTCTATAAGCCAGGCTGGCGGTGCTGCAGTAGGTGTTCCAAGCACTGTTTTCATCCCGTATTCTGCCAACAGCGAGATGACATCATCTAACCACTCAAAATGGTATTCTCCCGGTACTGGTTCCATCTTGTGCCAGGAAAACTCCCCCATGCGCACGACATCAATCCCCATCTCCTGCATCAGCGCTGCATCTGTCTTCCAGCGGTCTGCCGGCCAATGTTCCGGATAATAATCAACTCCAAAATAATTTTCCATTTTTTCTCCTTTAAATATAAAAACTGATTAATCCCTGATTGATCGCTTCGCAGCTTAAAAAGGCATGTGAAATATCAGACCGATGCTCGATCAGCATCGTATAGGTAAACTCATAAAAGCCCCCCAGATCTGCCTTAAAGTTTGTTTCCCAGAAATTATTCATAGGCCAGGAATAGAGAAGTCCCTGATTTTTCTCCCTGTTTTTTCCGTCACAGAGAACTACAGGACCCGCTTCCAATTCTCCCAGTACCATTAAAGGGGTATCCTTCATACCAATTACAACATCTTTTTCTTCTCCATGCAGCACTGCTCCATTCTGTACCAGATAAAAGTCCTGATTAGTCCCGGGCAGCTGATCAATGCCCGGGCGCATCACACAGCCTGTTTTGTCGATGTACGTCTCAAATTCACCTCCTACAGTAAATGGCAGGGAGAGATAAAGATTTTCTGCTTTCCAAACGCTCTTTTTATGGATCCTTACCACAGCTTCCATAAGTGGAGCATTCTTGTAAATCTTTAAGAAGACATGATACAATTCCGTGCCCTCAAGGGAATAATCCAGCCGAACCGTGATATATACCGGGCCATTATCCACCACACCAATGTTTTTCAGGTTACTCAGACTGCGTACTGACGCATAAGACTTGCGTCTGCGTCCCATCATGGTCCGGTCACGGCAGACATCCGTGATCTCTCTGCTGCATTCATAGACTCCGGAGAACGGCGGAGCAACCATATCCTTGCGGATTAATTCTTTTGCGTCTCTTTTATCAATAATCGATTCAACTCCGGAATTATGATTGAACAGAATACGGAAATAATCCGTTTCGATGCAGGAACAATCTTCCCTGGGCTTCTGCTCAGCCACAACATCTGCAACACCCTCTGCCCCCGCTTCGATCATGGTTCCCACTGTATTCTGTTTTCCACCATACCCGCGCCGTATTGACAGGACTTTTTCTTCTCCTGCCTTCATATCCAGCAGTACCTCGATCTCAAAAGCCCTGGCAATTCTCTTAATTTGAGACTTGAGCACTTTTCCGGTTTCTTCCTCCACTACTTCAAAGTCTGTCGCCTCATAAAAAGGTACTCCCTCTATATACTCCCAAAACTCTACATAGAGTTTTGCGCTCAGGCACAGATCCAGTTTATGAGGATTTATCACTTTAAACCGCTGTTTCCGCTGGGCGCGGATTGCCGTTTCTCCTTTCTTCTTCAGAATCTGGTCCAGGTTTCGTGAAATGAGAATATCCGCTTCCGCGGCATACGTATCTTTCCTGATTTCCAGATCGTTCACCATGGAATTCCATGGTTCCGATACAGAGGAGGAATAGCCCCATGTATGTTCTGCATAAAGAAGCATATTCTTTACTGCGTCCCGGCGAAGCCACTCCTCTCCCAGTGACTTATCTTCATCCATTTTATCGCAGATGCTTAATTTTCTCTGTGCATTTCTGTAAGTCTTCAGCACCGCCGGAGTAGATCCTGCTCCGTCCGCCCACCAATCATTCCAGTCGCCGCGGTAAACGGGAATCTCTCCGCACTCTGAAAGGACTGTTTTGAAGAAATCTTCCAGGGTTACCATCTGCACTTCAACTTGCCCGTAATATCTCTCATTCAACAAATGGACACGTTCGGCAATCAATGCACTTGGCGGAGCATTATCGGTCGTCGCCCCTGAGACCATAAGCGGAACAAAGGAATATTCGTACTGTTCCGAGGACAGCCGGTTCAAATATCGCTCCAGGCGCGCATCCAGCACTTCCAATTCCTCATCTTCTGTCTTACTTTCGTTTTTATTATAAATCAAATGATTTTTCATCTGTACCGCATACTCATCCTTAACGAGGTAGGAAGTAGAAGCAAATGGTACAAACCCCAGTTCATTTCCAAGATGATAGTGGTCTCCATTCCATACCAACACTCTTTTTCCACTGGGTGCTTCCCAATAAAAGGGCATTTGTTTCTTATACAGTGGAAACATACCATGATGTGTATGAATACAGGTGAACAGACTCTCAATTCCGCTGTCTGCCAGCGCATCCGCATATCCCCACGCAAACCCATTGATATCTGCCGTCATGGAAGAGGTGATTGGCCTGCCAATCCCAACGCCATATTTTTGCGCCTTCTCCAGACCTTCTCTTAATGTGGTCTCGTCAATCAGTTCATTCATATTCAGGTAGGTACCGGAAAGTCCGATTTCACCGGCTTTTACATATTTCTCAAAATCTGCCCGATACTCCGGGGAAGCGCCTTCATAAAAGTTTTCAACCTGCCAGTAATTCTCGCACTGCCATATAAAGCCTTCCGCATTCTTTCTTCTTCCGGCATGTATATCGTTTAGGATATTGATCGCCTGGCACAGGAAGCCTCTGTGGTATTCCATGATCTTTTCCTGCCTTTCCGTGTATCCTATGTCGGTATGCGTGTGATGAATTAATAGTATCTTCCATTTCCTGTCTGTTTTCATTCTTTTCACCTCATTGGAGTAGTGGTTTGTATCATATATCATTATATAGTATTCCATATATTTTTTCAATATAAAGTATATATTTTTATTATTAACACCATAGAAAAGAAAATGACTGTCCGCCAGCTTTTACAAAGTATATCCGGCAACAGGAAAACATAAAGCCTGGAAAACCCTGAGTTACGGGTTTTCCAGGCAATTCACAGGCTCAGTTAAGCATTTGTATCTGAATTAATAACGGTTTAATAATTCAAGCATACGTGTATCTAATTGATGACCTCGCCATTCTTTATAGACAGCGTCTGTTCTTCCTGAATCTATAATGCCAAAGGGTCCTCTGAAATTCCACAGCGCATAACCTATATCATACTCAGATAATACCTCAAGCAAATCCTCAAGCCAGGAATAAAATACAGGGTACGGCGTTTTGCAAAAGGTTCCGGCTTCCCCACAGTGAACCCCCACGCCACTGTCAATCAGCTGTTTCCATGGCTTGTAATATTCCCTGAGTTTCTCCTTGTTCCAGACGTCATTTCCTTCTTTTACATCCGGCCATATCGGCGTTTGTGAAGGGGAACCGGACCACTCTGCCAGATAGTGAGTCACTGCCCGAGGCGCATAGCCGCGGCAGCTCTGCCCGACAGGCAAATCCGCCAGCCCAAAGCACGGCCGCTCTCCCGCATACATTCCATCTGCAATTACAAGCCGTTCTCCGTCTATTTTAGAAATCGTTTGATATGCTTTCCGGATTAATTCTTCATAATCCTGCATACACACAACGCCGGCTTCCTCATAAGGCGGTTCATTCAGCAGATCAAAACTCAGTCTTTGAGGAGAAACGCCTTTATAACGCTTTGCAAACCGCGCCCACTGTGCCGCGAACTCTTCCATAGCATCCTTGTCTTTCTATAAATTCACTTCATCCGTCGGCAAATCGTCGTTGATGCAGTAACCATGTACACGGTGCAGATTCAAACTAACATGCAGATTGTATTTTTCTCCCCAATCAACTGCGTGATCAATTTGCTCAAAAAAGCTTTCATCAATCTTCCCATCTCTTCCCGTCCAAAATAAATAGGACATCGGTACCCTGACAAAATTGAAACCCAACTCCGAGATAAGTGCAAAATCTTCTTCCGGAAGCGCCGCCCATGAAGCATATGGAAAATATTTTTTCCAGCCCTCCCACGTCGAGAATAATTCAATGACATTAAATCCCCTCCACCGGGGCAGGCTGTTGACTGAATTCTGTATACTGCTCATCTTTCTCTCCTTTATACTTCCATTGTAATCATTCCGTCTCGCCAACCGGTAACTGTTTGGCCTCAATAAATTCTTTCATTTGCCGGTCTACCTCTGCCTTAAACTTTTGCATACCTGCTGCATCCATTTTCTCCTTCAGGACGGCAATATCTTTTTCTGGATTTTCAGTGAAGCCGGCCTCCAGCGGTTTTCCATACTGAGCATACACTTGCATCAATGCTGCCTGCTCCGCCTGAACCTTCGTTAAGTCCAAAGCAAATCCATCAAACGGATCAACGGAAGCTTTACTTGTAAGTTCATCAAGTATAGTATATTTTTTCTCCCATTCTACGATATTTTTGCGGTGTAAATCCGTATTATTCCAGGCCCATGCAGATAATTTCAGAGAATTATCCGTGGTATCCAGCCCGGAATAATCCAAACGGCCATCTTCCGTCACATTATATGTAAGCCCCTTTATTCCGTATTGTGTCAAATCATAGTACTCCTGATCTGTCATAAACTTATTTAAGACCATTAAGGCCCTTTCAGGGTTAGGTGCGGTTACAGGCACGGCCATAAGATCGGAATTTGATAAAGCAAAAAATGTCTGCCCATTCATATTCTCATAAGGGAAAAATCCGATTTCCCAGTCCGGCTGTGCATCTTTTTGTCCCTCCATAAGCGTAAAGCCAAGGTCTGATACCTTATCAATATTACACTCTACCCAGGCAGCTCCCTGATTCACCTTCATTTTGGCTTCCGGGTCCTCATTTCCAGAGAGTACACTCTTAGACCATAACCCTGCATCTGCCCACTCCTTCATTTTCTTAACAAAGTCTGTATACTCCGGTGTCTCATACTGAATCACAGACTGCATCGGATTCTGAATATCGTAAACAAGTGCTATCGCGCTTCCGATTTCTCCCTGTCTGTCAAAATATTCGTATTTACCTGAAGATGGCGCAAACAGTACAAAAAATGGTACCTCATGCAATGGTATCTGCATTTCCGGTTCCTTTTCCTTCACCGTCATCAGGTACTGCCCCAATGTATCTACATCCACAATCTCCGGTAAATTATATTTTTTACGCAAATCCTCCCGATAGGCAACTCCATGCTGAGCTATGGTTTGATTATTTGAAGGAATACCATAGATACTCTCCTTTATACGAAGTGCGTTCCATTTATCTGGTGATATCAGATTCCAGATATCTGGTGCATATTCAGGAAGCAATTCATCTAAAGGAAGAAATGCATCTTTTGACGCATAACTAGAATAATCCAGCCATCCAGCCGAATAAACCATGTCTATCGTATTATCCGTTGTAAGCATCAGATTATATTTTGTACCATAATCCGTCCATGTGGAAAATTTAAATCGTACTGTACAGTTAAAATCCCGCAGCGTTATTTCATCCAGCTTTTCATAAAACTGATTCAATATCTTTTCCGCTGGCGGATCTCCCATTAAATATATGTTTAAATCGACCCGTTCCAACACCTGTTTTCCGTCTGTCTGTTCCCCGTTTGAGGAGTTCGTTCCCACATTATTTTTGGCAGTATTGCTGCAGCCACTTAAGCCTGTCAGCAGCATAGCTCCCACCATAAAAACTGCTAATACCCTCTTTACTGTCTTCATGTTATTTATCCTCCTATTTAATTTATCTCATCGCTACCCCTTCACTGCGCCAATTGTTATCCCCTGTACAAAATATTTCTGTACAAATGGATAAAACAGAATTACAGGTCCTGTAGCAACTACAGCGGTTGCAAGTTTCACCGATTCTCCCGGAATATTAAAATCAGAAGGCACATGGGAAGCCGCGGCTGATTTTAGAAATTCCGATGAATTTAAAACTGTATACAAATAATACTGCAGACTGTATTTCGACGGTGTTTCAATAAAAATTGAAGACATATACCAGTCATTCCAGAACTGTAGTGCAAGGAACAATCCAACCGTTGCGAGTGCCGGTTTTATAAGTGGTAAAATCAGCGCCGTAAAAATCTTAAAGTCTCCGGCCCCATCCATCTTTGCAGATTCCACAATAGAAATTGGAACAGAGCTTATAAAATTTTTCATAAGAATGATTAAAAATGGAGACATCAGACATGGCAGTACCAAAACCCATATGCTGTCTTTTAAATGAAGAAATCTGGTAATTACAATATACCATGGTATCAGTCCTCCACTGAACAAGGTAGTAAAATAAATGAAAAAGGACAACTGATTCCTGTATCTTAAATCTTTTCTCTGTAATACATATCCTGTCATCGCTATTATAAATAATCCTGCTGATGTGCCAGCTAAAGTAACAAATCCAGTGACTGCATAAGCTTTAAATATTCTCTCAGGATAATAGAAAACTGCTTTATATGCATCAAAAGAAAGCTTCCCGGGAATCAGACTATAGCCATACTTTATGATATATTCTTCCTTTGTCAGCGAACCTGAAATAATGATCAAAAAGGGAAGCAGACATATGATCGACAGAGACAGCAGCAGACAAAAACTTAACACCTGAAATGATTTTGTTGTTTTCACTCTTCGTCCTCCTAGAATAAAGCACTTTCTTCATCCAGCTTACGCACGATGAAATTTACCGTCAGTACAAGAATCATTCCAAAGAAGGATTGATATAACCCTGCTGCGGTTCCAAGTCCTACATCAAAATTTACAGTAAGTGAACGGTATACATATGTATCAATAATATCTGTTGCCGCATACAGTTGTCCGTTATTACCGATAATCTGATAAAATAAGTCAAACTGTCCTTTCAGAATACCTCCCAGACTGAATAGAATCAGCATAATGAAAGTTGGTTTCAGCAAAGGGATGGTCAAATACCATATTCTCTTGAAAACATTCGCCCCATCAATAGACGCCGCTTCATATATTCCCTGATCAAGCCCCATAATTGCCGCTAAGTACACTACCATACCATACCCAATACCCTTCCACAGATTGACTGCTATGATAACATACTTCCAAATCTCTGGCCTTGAATAGAAATTTACTGGTTCCATGCCAAAAAACTTTAGGATTCCATTTGCCATGCCATATTCATAATTAAAGACATTGTATATCAGAACCCCTACAATAACATAAGAAATAAAGTATGGTAAAAACATAGCTGACTGAGAAAAGCGCTTCATCCGTCTACCTTGATACTCACTTACTATAATTGCAAAAATAATTTGCAGTATATTCCCCAAGAAAAGGAAAGCCAGATTATAAAGTACAGTATTCTTTGTTAAACGCCAGATAATCGCATCTTTCCCGCCCGAAAAAAGAAAACGAAAGTTTTCAAAACCCGTAAAGGGACTGCCAAATATTCCCTGTTTAAAATTGTATTTAGTAAATGCCAGATACACACCCGCCATAGGGCCATAGGCAAAAATCACAAAATACAGCACCGCCGGTATTGCCATGAGATAGAGCACTCTGTTTTTCCTGATTTCCTGCAAAAAAATCTTTCCTCTCTTCATCTTCCCACCCTCTTTATAAATCATTGCTGCAATATATGATCAGGTTTTCTTCCAATTCGTTTCTGTCAATGGCGTGGGATATGGTATCTCTGCCGACCCATACGGAGACCGTTTCCTCTCCATGAATATCGAACCAGTTATCGGAAAAGCTGCAGTCATATTTTTTCAGATCCAGGCAGATGCCTTTGGCAAAAGCCTCTGCTTTCAACTGAATTCTATATCCGCCGGTCTCTTCTGTAACACAGAATGTAATATTGGGACTCTTGAACCGGAAGTGCTTAGGCATAACAAAGAGTGTCGTTCCATAACTGCGATTTTGTCCGGTGCTGTCATAAAATGCATATTCCAGATAGTGGCTCCGCTTCTTCTCTATCGTATCCAGTTCTTTTGACAGATTCAATTGGAAACAATCTTCAGCTGACAGCGGTGCCGCCTTTACTTCAACTTTTCCTTCTTTCAGCACGTGTGCTCCGGCATCTCTAAGCGTCCAGCATATAACCCCCTCTATACCAGTGACCTGCTCATTGCTGATATTGAAAACAATTTCTTCTAAATTTTCTTCATTTACCGACAGTAAGACTGGAGCGTAAAAACGTTTTGCATAATAATGGAGAGCTTTCCATCTACCATTGTAATCTATGCTGGACCAGGAAATAATCGGATTTGAATCATTCACCTGCCAGTAGGTTGAACCCATGCAGCGCCCTCTGTTTCTACGCATATGCTCTACATTTGAGCGAATGGCATCTGCCTGAAGAAGCTGCGTTGCATAAATCAGTCCTTCAAAGCTATACGGGTACGAAACCATCTGGGACAAATAATACAGCAGTTTTTTATTTCCATCATCACATTTCTGATGAGCTTCCATTACTGCGGAAAAGAGATTGCATTCCTCTGGAGATGCAAAGTCATTAATTGTTTTTTGATTAGGCAGAGACATAAAACCATATTCTGAACAAAAACGAAAATAAAATTTTCTAAATTCTGTCAACGGCTTCATGCCATGCCATACATCCCAATAGTGGACATCACCCCTGGTATAGCTGTTAGGATCCTCAAAATTGCCTCCACAAGAGGGAGATGAGGGCCAGTAAAAAGTATCCGGGTCATATTGCCTGCAAATTTCTGGTATCAATTCCTCAAACTGGAATAAATAATCCTCTTTCAGATCCTGATCCTGTGGGATTCCCCAACTGTCCCAGGCTGTCTCCATTTCGTTATTCCCGCACCACAGCGCCAGGCTGGCATGATTCCGAATCCGCTTTACATTCTCTATAATTTCCTGTCTGATATTATTTGTAAAATCTTCGCTCATTCGATAAACGGCACAGGCAAACATAAAATCCTGCCAGACTAGTAACCCCAGTTCATCACAAATATCGAAGAAATAGTCTTCGGGATAGTAGCCGCCTCCCCAAACCCGTATATGGTTAAAATTTGCTTTAACGCATTGTTCCAGCAGGTGCCTTGTCTTGCTTGGAGAGCACCTGGATATAATCTGGTCCTCCGGTATGTAATCGGCTCCCATGGCGAAAATTTTCGTTTCATTGACTACAATACAGAATTCCTGCCCCCACTGATCATCATCACGGCTTACACGGATTGTCCGCAATCCTGTTCGCACTGTTTTTGAATCAATGCAGCAATCGCCTTCCATGAGCCTGGCTTCTACCGTATAAAGAGGCTGTTCTCCATATCCATTGGGCCACCATAATTTCGGATTGTTTATCTTCATCTCACAGTTGCAGTCTTTCCCATTCAACCGTTTCTTACAGATTGCGATAACTTTGCCCTCAGGATCCAATATTCGTACATCCATATCAAATCTGCCCTCGGAGAAAGCTTCTATTTCTGCCTGGATACTTAATTCTACACCCCCAGACTTATGTTCCTGTCTAATGTGGATATTATCCAGCAGGGCTTTTGATACACCATACAGGGTAACTTTTCGCCAGATTCCCATATCCGGAAGCTGTGGTCCCCAATCCCATCCATACATAAAGTGAGCTTTTCTCAGATAAGGATAGCCTGGTATGGTCGTCGCCACTCCCCACAAAGGACGTTCCGCCTGCTTTTCCTCAATGTATCGGATCGGTGAATAAAAATACAACTTCAGTTCATTTAATTCGGTGTTTATCGCTCCAGTTACATCATATCTCCAAGTACGATGCATATTATCTGCCCTGCCTAATTTCTGACCGTTCAAATAGATATCAACCAGAGTATCCAAACCATCAAATTGAAGAAAGTTTTTTTCCTGTGCAATAATATCCTCCGTTACTTTAAAATAGCAGGCAAATTCAAAATCATTACGGGAAATCTCACAAACTTCGTATTGATTTTCCCCATAATAAGGATTCTTCATCTCTCCCTGTTCCAATAGATTGGAGTAGACAGATCCGGGAATACTTGCCGGCCTCCATTTTGTATCTCCGCTTTTACGCATACTCCAATTTTCTTTCAGTTCCATGTATGATTTCATACTTCCTCCATTCTTCTGCATCCGCAGCTTTTTGCAAGCTTATTTTAACACCTGTGATGGCTCACAGTTAGATTATTACTCCGAGCTCTCCCGTATTACAGGCTGTGTAGGGAGCGTTATAATCTCAAACGGACGATCCGGATTTTTAAATCTCCAAAACAGCTCTTCCCCAGTCCGATATCCCAAATGCTCCCGGTCACATTTTATGGTAGTCAGGGCAGGCGTCACCATGCTTGCTTCCCTCTGATCATCAAATCCTACCACTTTAATATCCTCCGGTACCCGGTAATCCATCTTTTTCAGTTCAGCCATGAGGCTGATTGCCCTCCCGTCATTACAGCATACAAATGCCTCCGGTAAATAGTTAATTTTCTGCAGCGCCCTGCGCATCGTACTTTCCGAGGTATAACGTTCCTTTGTATCAAATACCAGACTCTCCTCTGGATTAAATGGCAGATTAAATTCCGTTAAGGCCTTTAAAAATCCTTGATAGCGTTCCTGATATCCTGCGCATGCCGCCACATCTCCATAAAATCCCAGTCTGGTACAGCCCTTTTCGCGAATCAGATACTTTGTGAGTTCATAGGTACTTCGTTCGTTATCCATTTTGATAACATCTGCTACCAAATTACCTATATTGATTTCAACATTACAGTCCACAAATACGATAGGTAGCCCCAAATCCACAAAACACTGTGCGTATCTTTGTGAATAAAGTCCAATCATTACAATTCCTGCTACCTTTTCAGATTGTACCGTTGACGGTATCATTCGTTTTTTCGAATCTTCTTCATTGAAATGGCACATTAGTAAACTATAGCCTTCTCGTCGTACCACTCTCTCCAAACCTACTACAAAGGGATGCCAAAAAGAGTCATTTAGTGCATTATAAAAACTGACTAAAGCAATGTTTTTGTTTTGATTAATAAATTGCTTTGGTATTCCAGCCTTGTACCCCTTTTCAAACGCCGTCTGCAGTATTTTTTCTTTCATTTCTTTTGATACCCCAGGCTCATCATTTAAAGCTCTTGAAATAGTATTTCTGGAAAGCCCCATTGCTTGGGCTAAATCTGCCTGTGTAATTTTATTTCCTGCCGTAGGAATTCCTCCTTTCGCTTTGTTCCTCTATTTCTTAATAAAAAGTCTACATGAGATGCTTGTTTATTTCAACTTATTGCAGCGCAATATTGCACCTTTATCAGGTGCATTTGTAACGTTTCAAATATTAAAATATAAAGTTGCACAATAACGCAATTAAAAGTTTGTCAATTATAACGAATTTGTTTTTCAGAACATATCAGACTGCCTGCTCTGTGTTCAATTACATCGCAACCAGAAGAACACTTCCAGGTTTTGCACCTAAAAGCGTAATTTTAGATAGAATTTTATCTCTTTGAGCAAAAATACAAGTTTATACGCTAGCAGCACAAAAGCCTGCTTACTAGCAGGCTTCTTTTCCTGACCCCTTTCATAATATCCCGAAAGTTGTAGATGCTTCCGTAGCACTCATCCCATTTTCGATCGCGCTCCTTACGACTTTCTCTCCGCTGGCCTTTTCCAATGCCCGGGAAATCACCTCATCCATACAGCCTTTCGGAATAACCAGAACTCCATCTATGTCGCCAAATATCAAATCACCCGGTTCCACCCGCACATCGCCTACTTCAATCGTGCAGCGGTAATCCGTAACCTGAGTGCGCACTGAAGAATCCTGTGCATAACAGCCCCTCGAAAAAACCGGCCAATCCTGTCCCAACACCTGTGGCGTATCGCGGTGCCAGCCATTGATCACAGCACCAGCGGCCTTTCTCTTCTTTGCTGTAGCAGTGAGCAGTTCTCCCCAATAGGCACAGCGCATGGCCCCGCCACTGGCTAAGTAAATCTCATCTTCCTGCAGCTCGTCCAATGCCTCTGTTAAAAAACCGAAAGGTTTTTTCTGTTCTTCATAAACGTCAATCATCAAAACAGGCATTGCAAATCCTGCCAGCTTCATCTCTTCTCTCAGCGGTCTGACTGCCTGATGCAGAAACTGATGATAATATCCCATCTGATCCAGGATATCACCCACTACCGGTGTATACAGTTCCCTCTTTATTTTTTCCAGCATTTCATGATTATGTGATGCCATCTCTCTTCCCTCCCTAATGTCTAAATAATATTTCACTAGTACTGCTTTGCATTAATAACGCAGTAATAGTGCTTGATATACGCGTCAGGTGTGCGTCTGCAAAGCGACGGCGTAGTGGACCCTACGTCTAGCTTCGCGGGCGTGCTCCTGGCGTGGATAGCGAGTGCTATTACTGTGGAATTAATGCAAAGCAGTACTAGTATCGAAGCAGATTTTCGCTATATCCGCCATCAACATAGAGTGTGGTACCCGTTACGTAGGAAGAAGCCGCCGATGCCTGAAAAACCGCCGGCCCCACCAGTTCTTCTGCCCTTCCCACCCGCTCTAACGGAATCCATTGTTCAAACTCCATATTTTCTACTAATTCCCGGTTCATATCCGTAAGAATCGCCCCTGGTGCCAGATTATTTACCCGGATATTCTCCTTTGCCAGCTCCAGTGCCGCAACTTTCGTAAACATGGACAGAGAGGCTTTCGCCATACAGTAATACCCATTCTCTCTGACCGGTACCTTCTGATGGATAGATGTAACATTGATGACAGAAGCGCCCTCCGATTTCCTCAGCATTGGCAGAAGTTTCTGCAGCAGAAAAAAAGGCGACTTGGCATTGACATTATATACGGAGTCCATCTCTTCTTCCATTGCGGTTTCCACCGAGCAATGAGTTTCGAATCCTGCATTATT
>ENA-OQNO01001519-OQNO01001519.1-human-gut-metagenome-genome-assembly--contig:-NODE-1519-length-15309-cov-3.372019_pt1 | contig 15309 bp, 10 predicted proteins | sample MGYA00242629_ERZ504880 | MGnify/ENA primary metagenome ERZ504880 (study PRJEB26092, sample SAMD00036377) | human gut metagenome | host: Homo sapiens | study: EMG produced TPA metagenomics assembly of... | reverse complement strand
TTTCTCATAATTAATGCACTCTCCTTTTTCTTTTTGAAATACTTTTTGAAATTCCTAATTGCATTACGAGGTAATTATACTTCCTATAAGGGAAATTATCAATACTTTTTTTCACTTTTTTTGCATATTTTTCAAAAAGTAATAAATATTCACAATTCCACCAGGAAAATATCATTTCCTCCATCACACTGACAGTATAATATAATTTTTTCAAAAATGCTATAACTTTTCTCTGTGCATTTTCTTACGTAATCTTTACGAAAAACGGGCCTCTGCGGCATATTGTACTCCTATTAGTACAATCCGACCATATTTAAATATATCCACCTGGTTCTCTTAAATTACTTCATGTATTTAACTACTTCACATAATACGACATACTGTTGAAATCTTAATAGCATGATCTCTAATATTATATTGCCAATATACATATCTGTATTATTATGGTAATGGACTTTCATGGTATGCTTCAATTATTAATAATGCAATAATGCTATTAGTGACAAGGGCTTAATAATAGAGGCTGCAAATATCTGGTTAGATACACTTTTAAGCTTATGCTTTTTATATCTTCTATGCTTTCGTGTTTTCGTGCTTTTATGCTTTTGTACTTTTCTACTTTTGTACTTTTCTACTTTTGTGCTTTTATGCTTTTACTACCTTTACTGCTTTTACTACCTTTACTACTTTTTCTACCTTTACTACTTTTTCTACCTTTACTGCATTTTCTACATCATAGTTACTTTTATCGTAACCCGCGCGCTTTCTTCCCTATATATATTTTCATCTTCCCCCACTCTCCTATTTTATATCTATCTCTCCTCATACCTCACAAATTATTTCATCAGATCGATCGGATTATCAATGCCATACTACTTAACAAATAGATTCACCTAACTTTAAATCTCCGCCAACTCCAAACCTCCTTCCTACGCATCTGCTTGATAATAATACTAAACTTACCTATATATAATACTTATACTTGTCAAAATTCCACTCCATTTACCAATTACACCTTTCTAAGTCGTGCGCCACTTCAAAATCCTCTCTTCCGTATCCTCTTCCCTTCTCTTCCGTCCCTCCTTTCGTCTCTTCTTCCGTCTCTTCTTCCGTCTTCCCTTCCCTTCCCTCCCCACTTCCCCACCAACTCCAACCTTGCATTTCCATACAATTATGCTATAATGTTCACATATACTAATATATCTATATTTTTGAACGCCAAACATCTTCTTTTTACAATATGCATTTCCCTAAAATATGATCATCAACCACGGAGGTATCTATCATGAATCGTAATGTAATCATCTGTCGTTCTATCCTTGAAAATCCGGCGATCACGCAGAGAGAGTTGGCTCAGGCATTGGATGTCTCTCTCGGAACGGCCAATAATCTTGTAAAAGAATGTATTTCGGAACATCTCATCACCCTGGCCGGTGCGGGCGGTGCGTATGAGCTGCTCCCGGCCGGGCTGGAGCTTCTGAAACAGTATAAGGTTGATGGGGCCCTGATTATCGCCGCCGGTTTTGGATCCCGCTTTGTCCCTCTGACCTTCGAAATACCGAAAGGCCTGCTGGAGGTCTTTGGAGAGCGAATGATCGAGCGGCAGATCCGCCAGCTCCATGAGGTCGGCGTACAGAATATCACGATTGTCGTGGGATATTTGAAAGAGAAATTTGAATACCTGATTGATAAATATGATGTGAAGCTTCTATATAATCCTGAATATTCATCTAAAAATACACTGACTACCATTTACCGCGCCAGGGAGGTCCTGCGGGGAAGAAATATGTATGTGCTCTCTTCTGACAACTGGATGCGGCATAACATGTACCACGCCTATGAGGGCGGCGCCTGGTACTCTTCTGTTTTTATGGAAGGGGAAACTTCGGAGTGGTGCCTCGATTACAATAAGAAAGGCAGAATCGGGAGCGTATCGGTTGGCGGTATCGATCAATGGGTTATGTATGGACCTGCTTATTTCTCAAAGGAATTTTCTGAGAAGTTTCTTCCGGTTCTTGAGGCCTACTATGAACTTCCAGGGACGGAACAGTTCTACTGGGAAAAGGTTTATATGGATATGCTCTCGGGCGAGGCGGCAAAGCGCCTTCCAAATCTTGAGGAGGCTCACGGCGACATTGATATGTACATAAACCGGAGACCAGAGGATGAGGTGTACGAATTTGAAAATCTGGAGGAGCTTCGGAGATTTGATATCAAATATCAGCGTCACTCTGACAATGAAGCCATGGAGCTGGTCGCCCGGGTTTTTAAAGTGCCTGAGTCGGAAATAACGGAAATCAGATGCTTAAAATCGGGTATGACAAATAAATCGTTTCTATTTAAAGTAAAGGACCGCCACTATATCTGCAGAATTCCTGGGCCGGGAACCGAGCTTCTCATTAACCGGAGACAGGAAAAGGCAGTATATGATGTGGTAGCCGGTCTCGGTATTACGGAGAAGATCATTTATTTTGACGGGGATACCGGATATAAAATCGCGGAATATTACGATGGCGCAAATAATGCGGATCCGCGCAATTGGGAGCAGATGGAGAAATGTATGGCAATTGTACGCCGCCTTCATAATTCCGGCCTTGCGGTTGAACATTCTTTTGATATGAGAGAGCGGATTGATTTTTATGAAGACCTTTGCAGAAGGCATGGGGACATCCCATTTGAGGATTATGGGAAGGTACATGGCTGGATGACGGAATTAATGGACCGCCTGGATTCCATGGGGCGCCGGAAGGTTCTCTCTCATCTCGATGACAACGGCGATAATTTCCTGATGCTGGAGGACGGCGGGGTCCGGCTGATCGACTGGGAATACGCCGGTATGTGCGACCCGCTGGTGGATGTGGCCATGTGCGCGATCTATTCCTATTATACGGATGAGGAGACCGAACGTCTGATCCGGGTATATCTGGAGCGGGAACCGTCACTGGATGAGCGATACTCTGTCTACGCACATATGGCGCTTGGCGGATTTTTGTGGAGTCTCTGGGCGGTGTATAAGGCATCTTTGGGGGAAGAATTCGGTGAATATACGATCATAATGTACCGGTATGCAAAGCATTTTTATAAAAAATGCAGGGATATTGGATGAGTTTTGGAAATTTGTCCGCAAATCGTAATAATTTTTTTATGCATTATAAGGCCTCCTGTGATATAATGAATTCATATGTAATGTCGTATCTTGTAAGAATAGGAGGAGATTAGGATGAGATGTGGGAAAACAATGACTGCGTTACTCCTGGCCGGACTCGTGGGAAGCGCGACTTTAATACCGGCTGGCACCGCGTGGGCCGCGGCAGGATGGCAGCAGGAAGGCTCACAGTGGAAATATATGGACGCGGACGGGTCTGTACATAAAGGATGGGCAAAAAGTACTGATGGTACTTATTATTATATGGATCTCTCGACCGGTTACATGGTGACGGGTTGGAAACAGATTAATAATAACTGGTATTATTTCCGTTCCAACGGAGCCATGGCAACGAAATGGGTGGAAGACGGCGGGAAGTATTACTACCTGATGGATGACACCGGTGTTCTCGTGAAGGGCTGGCTGAGAATTGGTGATGATTATTACTATATGAAGGGCGACGGCACCATGTCTACCGGATGGCGCGAGATGGATGGCGGCTGGTTCTATTTTAAGGAAAACGGCAAGTGCACGCTGGGATGGGGACAGATCGGTAACGACTGGTTCTATTTTGGAAGTGACGGCAAGATGCTGACCGGCTGGCAGCAGATCGGCGGAGAGTATTACTATCTGAACTCAGACAGTAAGAACGTTCTCGGCAAGATGATGACGGGCTGGCTCAGCGATGGTACGAATAAGTACTATATGGATACTTCGAGCGGTAAGATGGCTCACGGCTGGAAGGAACTTGAAGGCTCTTGGTACTATTTTAATGATGCAGGCCATATGATGACAGGTTGGATTCAGCTTTCCGGCGTCTATTATTACCTCGATCCTTCTACCGGAAAGATGGCGGCTAATACGACTTTGACAATTGATGGAGTCAGCTATACATTTGCTTCCAATGGCGCTTACCAGAACAGCAATTCCAACGCGCCCAGCACAGGCGGCAATGTATCGGCGCCTGGCAGCGGAACGAATAATACGAACGCGCCTGGTTCCGGTACCAACACCAATACTTCCGGTGGCCCCGGCGGCTCTTCCACTGGGAATGGCAATTTAAGCAGTGCCCCGGGCAGCAATAACAATACACCAGGCGGCAGCAACTCGCCGGGAGGCAGCAATGCTCCAGGAGGTTCTTCCTCCAACAACGGTGTTTACCAGCTGGCACCGGGACTGACTAACGGACCGGGCTGATGCCGGCGTGTCCGTTCGGCTCATAGCTTATGGCTCATGGCCGGTGGAAATTAAATACAGATTTTGTGTGGGTATCTGCACTTCGGCGCGGATACCCATTGTAGTTTTAACGGAACAACTGACTGCAAGGATGAGGAGGCTGACACTTTGAAACACAGAAGACTTACTGGAAGAATTACGGCGGCAGCGCTCAGCGCCGTCATGGGCTGTTCAGGAGCATTCCTGTACTCCGCCCCGCCCGCCTACGCTGCGAGCTATGAACGGGTAAACGGGTATTATCAGATGCTGGATGGAACCGTGATCGACGGCGTCGTAGCAAGAGGAATCGACGTATCCCGATGGCAGGGCAATATTGACTGGAATACAGTAGCCGCTGACGATGTGGAATTCGTCATGCTGGGTACCCGGTCAAAAGGGGCGGTAGACCCTTATTTTCACAAAAATGTGAAGGAGGCTTCCGATGCCGGAGTACGGGTCGGCGCCTACATTTATTCATTGGCAACCACACCGCAGATGGCTGTGGAGGAGGCGGATTTCGTCCTCGACCTGGTAAAGGATTATCCGATTTCATTTCCAATCGCGTTTGACGCGGAGGACAGCTCCACGCTGGGTTCTCTTCCGCCGGCACAGGTCACGGAGATCATCAACGCCTTCTGCGAACGGGTGGAGGCGGCCGGATATTATCCCATGGTCTATGCCAACGATTACTGGCTGGCCAATAAGATCGATATGACAAACATGCACTATGACGTGTGGGTGGCCCGCTACGAGGTAAAGCATAACTTCTCCGATCCGATCATGTGGCAGGCTACCAGCACCGGATCTATCGAGGGCATCAGCGGTAATGTTGATATCAATTTCCTTTACAAGGACTTAACTCCCTATCTCCCGGGGAATCTCTGGAGGACCATCGGGGACAAGACGTATTATTACCAGAACTATCAGATGCAGAAGGACGCCTGGATCAATGACGGAACCGGCTGGTTCTATATGAACGGCGAAGGTCTTGCTTCTACCGGGTGGCTGGAGAAGCTGGGACTTAACTATTATCTCGACGACACGACCGGACGCATGGTGACTGGTTGGAAACAGCTTTCCGACAAATGGTATTTCTTCAATGCCAGTGGTGCGATGAGTACCGGATGGCTGGATGATAACGGCTCACGTTATTTCTTAAACAACGACGGTACCATGAAGACGGGATGGCTTCAGCAGATGAATCAGTATTATTATCTCGATGAGGCTTCTGGAAAGATGGCTACCGGCTGGAAGCAGCTGGCCGGAAAATGGTATTTCCTTCAGGATACAGGTATTATGTCTACCGGATGGCTGGATCAGAATGGAACGAAGTATTTCTTAAACAGCGACGGCTCCATGGTAACCGGATGGCATACGGAAGGTGATAAAAAATACTTCTTGACCGACAGCGGCGCGGCGGCTACCGGATGGCAGCAGCTGGACGGCACCTGGTACTATTTCAATCAGGGCGGCGATATGGCCCGCGGATGGATCAATCCGGACGGAAACTGGTACTACTTAAACCAGGACGGCAGAATGCAGACCGGCTGGCTGGAGGACGGCGGCGCGAAGTATTACTTGAGCACCTCTTCCGGAAAGATGACCGTTGGTTGGCGCGAGGTTGACGGCGCATGGCACTATTTCAACGGCAGCGGCGCCATGGTCACGGGTCTCACGGAGATCAACGGGCAGCTCTACTACTTAAATCCTGCTGACGGCAAGATGGCAGCTTCCACTACCCTCGATTTTGACGGTGTCGATTATACCGTCGACGCAAACGGCGTCTGCACTAAGGTAGAGGAACCGGTGGAAGGTGCTGCGCAGGATGGACAGAACGTTGGCAATGCAACACAGAATGGACAGAGCGCCGGCAGTGCATCACAGGAATCTCCGGCTGGCAGCAGTCAGACAACGTCTCCGACGAAAGAGATCGGGCCTGGAATTAAATAAGTAAGATATTAAAAAGCAGCTTCAGCGGCAAAAAAAGAATCGCCTCCCTGTTAGTCAGACAGGGGGGCGGTTCTTTTTCCATTTTCCCTTATACTTCGAAAATTAGATCTCCATAGCTCGGCATCGGCCATAATTCCTTATCGACCATCATCTCAAGCTTATCCGCCGGAGCGCGGAGCGCTTCCATGGCCGGGACTACGATATCGTGGTAGGCATTGGCCTGCTCCTTGTTGTTCTCGATGATGCCGCATTTCTCTGTTACATCGATCAGATTTGCCAGCGCTACCTTCATGTCAGAAAGATAGGCGGAGGTCTCTGTCAGAAGTTCGGCCTGGACGCTCACATCGGCATCCGAGCAGGCGGTCTGTACTTTGCTTAAGGAATCGGCCAGCATGGTCGCATATTTGACGGCCGCCGGAATAATCTGCTTGCCGGCCATATCGATCATGGTTCTGGCCTCGATGTTGATTGCCTTGCTGTATGCCTCATATTCGATCTCAACACGGGATTCCAGTTCGGCTTTCGTAAATACGTTGAATGCTTCAAACATCCGGACTGATGCTTCTGTGGTAAGAGCCGGAATCGCTTCCACCATGGATTTGATGTTCGGAAGGCCTCTCTTCTCGGCCTCTTCCACCCATGCGTCCGCATAGCCGTTTCCATTGAAAATGATTCTTCTATGGGCTGCCAGCTGCTCTTTGATCATATCATGTACTGCGGTATCGAAATCCTCCGCCTTTTCCAGTATGTCGGCCGCTTCCTTGAACGCTTCCGCCGCAATGGTGTTTAATACCACGTTCGGGGAAGAAATGGAATCGGAGGAACCTACCATACGGAACTCGAATTTGTTGCCCGTAAAGGCGAACGGGGAGGTTCTGTTTCTGTCGGTCGCATCCTTGAATAAATCAGGCAGTGTCTTGACTCCTGTCTTTAACGTGCCTCCCACCTTGGAATGGGTGGCCTCACCGGTGCTGCAAAGCTGATCAACCACGTCCTCCAGCTGTTCACCGATGAACACGGAAATGATAGCGGGTGGAGCCTCGTTGGCGCCGAGTCTGTGGTCATTTCCGACGTCTGCCGCGGATTCACGAAGCAGATCGGCGTGACGGTCAACGGCCTTTAAGATACAGGACAGCACCAGAAGGAACTGAATGTTCTCATGAGGGGTCTCACCTGGATTTAACAGGTTGATTCCGTCTTCCGTGGTCAGGGACCAGTTGTTATGTTTTCCGGAACCGTTGACTCCGGCAAATGGTTTTTCGTGAAGCAGGCAGTTTAAGCCGTGACGGCCGGCCACCTTCTTTAAGGTTTCCATTACCATCTGGTTATGATCTACGGCCACATTGACCTGCTCGTAGATCGGCGCCAGTTCATGCTGGGCCGGCGCAACCTCGTTATGCTGGGTCTTGGCCGGAACGCCTAAGCGCCAGAGCTCTTCATTGACTTCCTTCATATATGCCGCGACACGCTCCCGGATGGCTCCGAAATAATGATCTTCCAGCTCCTGCCCCTTGGGTGGCATGGCGCCGAATAAGGTGCGGCCTGCGTAAATCAGGTCTTTTCTCTGTAAATATTTTTCACGGTCAACCAGGAAATACTCCTGCTCCGCCCCTACGGACGGTACCACACGTTTGGAAGTGGTGTTGCCGAATAATCGTAAAATTCTAAGTGCCTGCTCATCAACAGCCTCCATGGATTTTAAAAGAGGCGTCTTCTTATCAAGGGCTTCCCCTGTATAGGAGCAGAATGCGGTGGGAATGCAAAGGGTTACGCCAATGGCGTCTTCTCTCAAAAATGCCGGTGAAGTACAATCCCATGCAGTATAGCCTCTCGCCTCAAAGGTGGCTCTCAAACCGCCTGATGGGAAGGAGGAAGCGTCCGGTTCGCCCTTGATCAGCTCTTTTCCGGAGAACTCCATGATGACTTTTCCCTCGGAGGTCGGTGCTGAAATGAAGGAGTCATGCTTTTCGGCTGTGATACCGGTCAGCGGCTGGAACCAATGGGTATAATGGGTCGCGCCTCTCTCAATTGCCCAGTCCTTCATCGCATGTGCAACGACATCAGCAATGGACGGGTCCAGTTCCGCTCCGTCTTCGATCGTTTTCTTTAATTTCTTGAAAACGGATTTCGGCAAACGCTCTCTCATGACAGTTTCGTTAAATACGTTTTTACCAAAGATCTCGGCAACATTTACTACTTCGCTCATAAATTTTCCATCCTCTCATTTGGTCTGTAATTTAGACTTCTCGAGTCTCCTCTTTTTTCCTGGTTATGCGCGCAATCATCTGTGACAGATTAAGTCCGCCATTCCGGACTCTCGCTCCGGCGCAGAGTGCGCCTCCCCCGGAGGGTTCTGGTTTTATAGGGCGAACGTTCCTATGATACCAGAAATGGCGCCCTCCTGTTGTCAGGAGAACGCCATCGTTCCTTAATTAAAATAAACCATTTCTCTCAAAAATGCAAGTATTTTTTTTAATAATTGCATTTCAGGATCCAGGATTATTCAAACTTAAGCTTTTCCCACGGAACCGAATAATTCCATCTTCTCTTTGACGGTTGCCTTGATTGCTTCCGTTCCTGGTGCGAGAAGTTTACGCGGGTCAAAGCCCTTGCCTGCTAAATCCTTGCCTGCTTCGATGTATTTACGGGTAGCGTCAGCAAAGGACAGCTGGCACTCTGTGTTTACGTTGATCTTGGCTACGCCGAGGCTGATCGCTTTCTTGATCTGATCCTCAGGAATGCCTGTACCACCGTGAAGTACTAACGGCATATCGCCTACTTTGTCTTTTACGGCAGCCAGAGTCTCAAAGCTTAATCCAGCCCAGTTCTCCGGATACTTGCCATGGATGTTGCCGATACCGGCAGCCAGCATGGTTACGCCCAGATCTGCAATCTGCTTGCACTCGTTCGGATCTGCACACTCGCCCATTCCAACTACGCCGTCTTCCTCGCCGCCGATGGAGCCGACTTCTGCCTCTAAGGAGATGCCTTTCTCTGCACATACTGCTACGAGTTCTTTCGTCTTCTCAACGTTCTCTTCGATCGGATAGTGAGAGCCATCGAACATGATGGAGGAGAATCCTGCCTCGATACATTTATAGCAGCCTTCGTAGCTGCCGTGATCCAGATGTAAAGCTACCGGAACCGTGATGTTCAGTTCATCGATCATAGCCTTCACCATCGCTGATACTGTCTTGTAACCTGTCATGTATTTACCAGCACCCTCGGATACGCCAAGGATGACCGGGGATTTCAGTTCTTCTGCTGTCAGTAAGACCGCCTTGGTCCACTCAAGGTTGTTGATGTTGAACTGGCCAACAGCATACTTTCCGTCTCTTGCTTTTTCAAGCATTTCTTTTGCTGAAACTAACATATCACAAACCTCCAATTCGATTTATATTTATTTCATTTCTACATCATTATATACCATTTCGCGTCATTTGCAAAGATAAATATTTTTGAATTGTGATTTTTATAACAATCTTACATATTTTCTTACATATCGCCTTTTCCGACCATCATCTTTTCGATTTTACAGACTTCTGCCCAATGCGGACAGCCAGTAAAAAATCCAAAGAAATCTGTTACAGCTTCGCAGGCGTGCTCCTGGCGTAGATAGCGGGTGATATTACTTAGGAATCTATGCAATGCTGTACCAGGTGAGCTGCACGGATTATACCGAAAGAATCCCGGCTACCGTGGCCTGCATCTGATCAATGCCGCACTCCGCGGTATGGCGCACAGGCGCTGTACGGATCTCCTCTACAGCCTGCGGGATGGCAACGCCTGACAGCTCTGCCAGACGGTCCACAATGGCAAATTCATCTTCCTCCGGCCGAACGCCGTCGATGGCCTCCAGAACGCTTCCTGAGAACTTATACGGGCTGGCTGTGGACGCGATCACGGTTTTGGCAGGATCCTTTGTCTCTTCTTTATAATGGTTGTATACAGACGCTGCGACGCCTGTGTGGGTATCAATTAAGTATCCGGTGTCTTCGAAAATCTTTTTAATCGTGGCACGGTTCTCTTCTTCCGACGCAAAGCCACCGAGGAAATCTTTCATGAATCCGCGCATCTCTTCTGTCACCGTGTAGCTTCCCTTCTCGCTCAGTTCCTTCATCAGGGCTGCATTGGCCTTAGCATCGCTGCCGGCGCTTAAATAGATGAGGCGCTCTAAGTTGCTGGAAATGAGGATATCCATGGATGGGGAGGTCGTCAGGATGAAATCGCGGTTCCTGTCGTATGTACCCGTGCGGAAAAAGTCATACAGGACCTTATTCTCATTGGAAGCACAGATCAGGGTCTTCACCGGGACGCCCATCTCCTTTGCCAAATAAGCCGCAAGAATATTGCCGAAGTTGCCGGTAGGCACCGTCACGTTGATCTGCTCCCCTGCTTCGATCTCGCCGGCCTCCAGAAGCTTTGCATAGGCATACACATAATATACAACCTGAGGAACGAGACGGCCGATATTGATGGAATTCGCAGAGGAGAGCTGACAGCCTTTTTCGGCGAGCGCAGCCGCAAATGCCTTGTCTCCGAATATTTTCTTCACGCCGGTCTGGGCATCGTCGAAATTACCGTGGATCGCCACTACATGAGTGTTATCCCCCTTCTGCGTCACCATCTGAAGCTCCTGAATGCGGCTTACGCCGTCTTTTGGATAGAAGACGATGATGGCTGTTCCTTCCACATCGGCAAAGCCTGCCATGGCGGCCTTACCGGTGTCGCCGGAGGTTGCAGTCAAAACTACAATCTTGTTTTTTACCTGATTTTTCTTAGCGGCAGTGATCATTAAATGCGGCAGAATGGAAAGAGCCATATCCTTAAATGCGATCGTGCTCCCGTGGTATAACTCCAGGAAATAAGCGCCATCCGCCTTTGCCAGAGGAGCGATCTCCCCGGTGTCAAATTTGCTGTCATACGCTCTGGCGATACAGTTCTTCAGCTCTTCTTCCGTATAGTCGGTGAGGAACAGCTTCATCACCTCATAGGCGGTCTCCTGATACGTCATGCCTGCCAGTTCTTCCATCGTTTTATCGAGTTTTGGGATAAAGGTCGGCATAAATAAGCCGCCGTCGTCTGCCAGCCCCTTTAAGATTGCCTGGGAGGCCGTCACACCGGTCTCGCCGCCGCGGGTGCTTTGATAGGATAATTCCATGATGTGTCTTTCCTTTCTTACTCTTGCATATTGTAATTCAGCCGTATTTTCATGCTTTTGGTCTGAAACCTTGCCAGAATTGTAGCATACTTTGTTTGAAGGTGCAACCAGAAACGGCAAAAAAGTTTTCATAGTGCGGACATATGTATTTAGTTTGAGGACATTACATTTCAATTTATTTTTGTCCCGTGATGTGGTATGCTAGGAATAGTCTGCGCGGCATTTTGCGATTGCCGGAATGGGGTTGAGAACTGGCTTTCATCAGCTGCGCATCACACTTTGCGGGAAATTTCGTTCCGATGAATGAGGCGCAGGGCTATGCAGACTGTTTTAATCATAGAAAGGATATATTTTAACCATGAGATATGAACATATGATACAGGGTACTTTTATAAGCCGGCCTAACCGCTTTATCGCCCATGTGGCTATCCGGCGAGAGGCGGGCGGTGAGGAAGAAACCGTAGTCTGCCATGTAAAAAACACGGGACGGTGCAGAGAGCTGCTTTTGCCGGGCGCTGCGGTGATACTTCAGTTTCATCCGGAGGCCGCAGCATCAGGCAGAAAGACAGAATACTCGCTGATCGGAGTCTTGAAGGAACGAAACGGAGAACTCCTGCTTATCAACATGGATTCCCAGGCTCCGAACCAGGTGGCGGCGGAATGGCTTCAGGCCATGGAACAGGCGCCAACACTGCCGGTTAACGGCTATGACGGCGAAAAGTTTCTACCGGCACTCAGACTGGACAATATTCGCAGGGAAGTCACCTATGGACAATCCCGGTTCGATCTGGCTTTTGATATGGTCTTTAATATGGCTTTTGATATGGCTTTTGATATGGCTTTTGATTCGGCCTGTGCTCAGCTTCCCGATTCGCCCCTCATTTCTGCCTCTGCCCCTGCACGCATCCCCTCTTCCGCCCCTGCGTTTCAGAGCTGTACGAAACCGGCCTTTATGGAAGTCAAAGGTGTAACTTTGGAGGAGAACGGCATTGCCATGTTCCCCGACGCGCCGACCGAGCGGGGCATCAAGCACATTTTGGAACTGGCAGAAGCGGTAAAGGCAGGGTATGAGGCCTATATCCTGTTTGTAATCCAGATGAAGGGAATCCGGGAGTTTACGCCCAATCAAAAAACGCATCCCCAGTTCGGGGATGCGCTGCGCCTGGCCCATGAGGCCGGCGTCCATATTCTTGCTTATGACTGTATCGTGACCGCAGAAACTTTAGAAATCGACCGGGCTGTACCGGTATCTCTATCCACATTTTGACCCATATACCGTTCAAGATAGTACGGCAGTGGGGATAAATGCCACGGCTGCCCTTAAGCTTAGCTTTCTAAAACTTTCTTCCTCCGCCGCCATAGCTGCGGCCACCGGAGGAATGAGTCGTACTGCGGCCGGACGAGGAACCACCGCCGCCACCGGAATGACCGCTGGAAGTATTCTTTGGAATTACAATATGGGTGACAGTCTTATTGACCAGATTATCCGTATTTGCAGAAAAACGGAAGCGGCAGTCTGCCCGGTAGGCTTTTAAGTAATTTTCGGCCTGCCTCCGCTCTTTCTTCATCGCGTAGCGGTTTCTGACACCAATACAGGGGCTTATGGCCGCCAGCAGGGCCACCGCCAGGGCTAACGCGGCCTCCGGCCAGGTTATGCTGCGGTAAACGCTGATTTTACCGGTGTCGCGGTCGTAGTTGTACTGACCGCCCGGTATTCCGGCCGTGTAATATTTGCGGACACCCGCTAAAAATGCTTCGGCACTGGCCGCATAGTCTCCATTCGATGCGCCCTCATAGGCGTCATCTAAAATAGTATTCCACCGTTTATCCGTCAGAAACCGGTTCATCGTTCCTACCGGAGCGATATACAGCTCCCGGTTATCCATATCAATCAGGAATATCACACCGCTGTAGTCTTTTCCCGTCCCGAAATTTCCGTTAGTGTAAAAATCTTCACTGTACCTTTCGGCTGACTTTCCACCTGCATCATCCGTGGTGACGAGCACCACGTCCATGTTCATGTCTTTCCGCATGGAGGCAATCTCTTCTTCCATGGAACTTTTCTCCGCCTCATTGAACAGCCCTGCTTGATCGAAGACTCTGGTTTTACCTTCTGCCAGGTCAGAGTTCCCGGAGGCCCAGGCTGTGGACGCCATGCAGAATCCAGCCAGAAAGAGAATCGCCGCGGCAAAGAGCAGCAGCCGAAGCAGCTGACTCCCGTTTTTTATGTATACGGATACACCATTTCTTTGTCGTCTCATCATATCAGATACCCCATCAAAAGCATGAATAGCAGGACCGGGAAGAAAATTTCTGCAAACAGTATCAACAATTTCGTATTATCAACCGGAAGTTTTCCACAAACTTTTCCCGTTTGTCCATTGACGGTAAAATAGTACATCTCGTTTTTAGCCTGGTCATGATAGGTAAGTGTCCAGACCGGAAGAAGGGCGTATTCCCATTTCTCATCTCTCAGCTGCGCGTCCGACCGGCGAACACTGACCCGGTCATACGTTCCAACACTTTCTTTTAGGGAATCAAGCGCAAACTGGCGAACCTCGCCGTATACGTCAGCGGAAAAGTCTTGTTCCTCCATATCACGCCGCTCTGCCACGAAGCCGGACAGATAACCGGGAGTAAAATGTTCCAGCTTCTCCATATCATAGGGCAGAACACCCTCCACCAGCTCTCTGTTTGCCTTTTTTAAGGCATTGCGGGTGACATGGCTCACTTCCATGTCGCCTTCCCTGAAAATATCGTACGTCTGGGTCTCTGTATACTGATACCGTCCGCTCACCCAGATCCGCAGCCTGTCGGCCCGGGCCTCCAGCTCTCCTTCCACCCGGCAGCTGTACATCAGATACGGAAAATACACACCGGACATCTTCTGGATCTGATCCTCTGAATAAAAGGCTTTCGGCACATATCTTTTTTTCTTCATCCACTGGTAAAATATGGCGGTCGCTTTTTCTCTGTCCAGCTGAAAGGGGATGACATAGTCCGGATTATACTCTCCTGACAGCTTTCCGGAAAGAATTACCGGATTGTGACAGTAATAACACATGGTGGCCGCAGTGGTCTCGTCGGTTACGATCTCCGCTCCGCAGCTGGGACAGGTGTAAAGGACGGGAGTCCCTTCCATTTTCCGGTCCTCCTGCGTCTCCTCTCCAGCCATACCGGCGGACGGGAAACCGGTCTGATCGGCCGATGCTTCCGGGCTCAGCCGTTCCAGCTCTTCCTGAGTAAACTCGGACAGACAGTATTCACATGCATATTTCTGTTTGTCAGGATCAAACTGCAGGCCGCCGCCGCAGTTCGGGCACTTATATGTTATGGTCGCACTCATGGTCTTGGTTTCCCGCACTCCGAACAGAATTTTCCATTGTTGGCAGTTCCGCATTCACAGGTCCACGGACCGGCTGGCCGGGGAGCTCCGCATTCCGGGCAGAATTTTCCTGTGTTGACATTTCCACATTTACAGGTCCATGAGTCACCTGACTGGCTTGCTGCCTGTCTGGCCTCAGACGCCTGCTGTACAAAGGACGGGGTTCCGGTTCCCGGTATCGGGCCATTGCCGCCTGCCTGGCCGGCGCCCTGTGTCGGCTGCGCTCCCGCCATTTGGCCGCCCTGCATCTGACCGGCTGCCATCTGCTGGTTTCCCGCCATCTGCTGGTTTCCTGCCATCTGCTGATTTCCTGCCATTTGCTGGTTTCCTGCCATCTGGTTCATCTGCATCTGCTGTAAATTCGCATTGGAAGCTGCTCCCATGAAGCCGCCTCCCGCATTCATGCCGACACCCATGCCCATAAAGCCAGCCATGGAGCCGTGCGCATTGCTT
>ENA-OQNO01001511-OQNO01001511.1-human-gut-metagenome-genome-assembly--contig:-NODE-1511-length-15408-cov-3.611936_pt1 | contig 15408 bp, 12 predicted proteins | sample MGYA00242629_ERZ504880 | MGnify/ENA primary metagenome ERZ504880 (study PRJEB26092, sample SAMD00036377) | human gut metagenome | host: Homo sapiens | study: EMG produced TPA metagenomics assembly of... | reverse complement strand
CAGAACGCGGTGGTGGGCCTGGTTCCGCGCGCGGGCGTCGCCGCCGAAGCGACCCTCTCGGCCGACGGGGCGAGAGTCGACAACGTGGCCAGCGTCATCACGTATGCGGCAACCGTGGGGGCGACCATCCCGCAGGGATTCGTGGGCGCGAGCGTGCTGGATCAGTTCTACTCGCAGAATTGGGCGCGCATCATCGCTTACACGGATACCGACGTGGAGAGCAGCGAAGCTTTTGCTACGGTGGAAGCCATTCAGCGCACGGCGGCTGCGCACTACGGCACGTACTACACGGCAGGGCAGTCGGCGAACCTGTACGATATGAAGAACATCGTGGCCGTCGACAACGTGGTGGTTGCTGCGGTGGCGTTCACGGCCATCCTGCTGGTGCTGCTGGTGACGTTCCGCTCGCTGCTGCTGCCGCTGGTGCTGCTGCTGACCATAGAGTCGGGCATCTGGATCAACCTGTCCATCCCGTACTTCACGGGCGATTCGGTGAACTTCATCGGGTACCTGGTCATCAACACGGTGCAGCTGGGCGCGACCATCGACTACGCCATCCTGTTGACCACGCATTACCTGACTCATCGCAAGAATCTTCCTGCGCGCAAGGCGGCGTATCGGGCCCTGGGCGAGACGTTCCCGTCGCTTCTGGTTTCGGCGGGCATTCTTGCCACGGCTGGGCTCGCGTTGGCGTTCTCGTCCACCATGTCGGCGGTTGCCAGCTTGGGCATGCTGCTCGCGCGTGGCGCGCTGTTGTCGTTTGCGCTGGTCACGTGTTTCTTGCCGGCATTGCTCGTGCTGCTTGACGGGCCCATTCGCCGGACCACCTGGCGTGCGAATTTCGCGCCCAAGACGCAAGAGGGCGCGGCAAGCGATGCGTCTGCGGCATCGGAAGCTTGCTGCTCGAACCCTTCGGTCGCGCTTGGAGGCGCTTTTGTTTCCGTGCTCCATAAAGATAAAGGAGACGAATCATGAGGAATCATCCCTGCATGCGCACGGGTCTTGCGGCCCTGCTGACCGTTGCTTTGTCGGTGGCGTGCGTGCCCGGCGCGCTCGCGCTTGCCCAGGGCGAATCGGCGAAAGAACCCGGGGCGAGCAACGCATCGGCGCAGCCGGCTTCCACTGCCGCGTATCGCAAGTCCGAGGTGGTGTACGCGAACCTGACGGCAAGCGGGAAGCCGGAAGCGGTGTACGTGGTCAATCGCTTCGATGTAACCGGTGCGGGATCGATCGCGGACTACGGCGATTACACGGCGGTGCAGAACCTGACCAATCGGACGGATCTGAAGCGCCAGGGCAACGCCACCGTGTTCGAGGCGGGCGAGGGCGCGTTCTTCTACCAGGGCGATGCGGCGCGGACGGCGTTGCCTTGGAGCGTGTCGCTCGAATACAAGCTGGACGGCAAAACCGTGTCGGCCGATCAGCTGGCTGGCGCGTCGGGGGCCTTGTCCATCCGGGTAGGCACTGCGCGAAACGATGCGGTCCCCCCGGCGTTTTACGACAGCTTCATGATGCAGATTACGTTTACGCTGCCGGGGGCTGCAGCATCCGACGTGACGGCCGAGGGGGCCACGGTGGCAAGCGCAGGCCAGGACACTACGGTGGCGTTCACCGTTCTGCCCGGCCATAATGGCAATTTCGAACTGAAGGCCCAGGTGAAGGATTTCCATATGGCGGGCGCGCAAATAGCCGCGCTGCCGTATTCCTCGGTTATCGAGATGCCGGACACGAGCGGTATGGCGGACGGCATGACCAGCTTGTCCGATGCCGTAAGCCAGCTTGCAGCCGGGGCGTCGTCGCTGGCTTCGGGCGCGAGTGCGCTGTCGAGCGGCGTTCAGGAGCTTTCGTCGGGCACGACGTCGTTTGGGCAAGGCTTGGCGCAGCTCGACTCGTCTTCGGGTGCGCTTGTGGGCGCCTCGAGCCAGATCAAGACCGCGTTCGATGCCATGTCTGCGGTGTTGTCGAAGATCGATCCTGCCCAGCTTGAGCAGTTGAAGCAGCTGCCGTATGCGATCGATCAGATAGCGGACGGGCTTGAGGCGGTTGCGCGGCAGACGCACGCGGTGCAGCAAGAGTACGCCCAAGCCATGACGGCGCTCGACGGGGCAATCGGGGGACTGTTGGCGAATGCTCCGACGCAAGACCAGATCGATTCGTTAAAGGAATACGTCAAGGACGATCCTTCCCAAGCTGAAACCGTGCAGAAGCTTCTGTCGGTGCGCGAAGCCGCTCGGGCGGTCAAAGCGGCGTACGTCGAGGGGAAGCCGGCGTTCGACGATGCCGACAATGCGCTGTCCGCCTCCGCGGCCGCGCTCGACCAGCAGGTGACTGCGCTGCGCGCCATCGGCAAGCTGCTGGAAGCGGCTGTGGCCGACGGGAGGATCGACCAGCTGGTGCAGGCGGTCGAAGGGTTGTCCCAGCTGTCTGCTTCGTACGGCCAGTTTCACGATGGCTTGGTGCAGTACACCTCCGGCGTGTCGGCTTTAGCTGCCAGCTATGGCAATCTCGAGTCCGGAACGTCGTCGCTTGCCGGTGGCGCAAGCCAGCTTTCGGGAGGCGCGGGCTCGTTGAGCGGTGGCCTGGGTCAGCTCAATGCGACTACGATCACGCTGCCGGAAACCATGCGCAAGCAGATCGAGGAGATGACCGCGGAATTCGATTTCCCCAAATTCGACCCGGTGTCGTTCGTGTCGTCTGACAACAAGAACGTTGCTGCCGTGCAGTTCGTGATGTCTACGGCGGCTATCGAGAAGCCCGAAGCGTCGCAAGAAGAGGAGTTGAAGGCCGAGCCGACGCTGTGGGATCGCTTTCTGGCGTTGTTCCAGGGATAGAGGGTTTGCAGGCAGGGCGAGGGGTGGTTTGCCGTCTTGTCGGTCGGGCGGCGACGGTTCTTTTGCCGTCTCGCTCGGCTTCGGTTGCCCTGTATCCCCCTCGCGCGGGCACGAAATCCCCGGTCTGCGCTCCCTGGACGGCTTCGTTGCCGTGCCGCCCGCGACCGCATGCTTTCTGACCTGGGGTTCTCGTGCATGCGCACGACACGGCGCGCCCCGCAGGTCGTTTCGTGCAGCGCAGACCCGCGATTTTGTGCCGCCGAGGGCTACGGCCACCGTTGTCATTCCCGCCCAGGCGGATGGCGCGAGCGCCTCCGGGAGCGGTCTTTAGCTGCTTGCGTTTCCCTGCTGAGCGTTTCCTTCGACCGGACGCCACGATGCCGAGGGCTATCCAACAAATGCGCTACGCGGGGGTTCTATGTCGCGCCGGGGCTGGTCCCGCAGTCCCTCTATTGAACATCGCTGCACACCTTCTCGAAATCGCGTACAATGTTCCCCATAATTGTCTTAGGATAATATGAGACTCGTCTTGAAGGCGGACTCTGAGCCGGGGAGGGGGTGGCGCGTTGTTCGGATCGCTGATCGCGTGCTACCTGTTCTTGGGCGGAGCGGGGGCTGGGGCGTGCCTGGCTTCGGCTACGTTGGGCTTGCTGTCTCCCGCCGACCTGATCACGCAGCGATCGCTTGGCCGCAAAGGGGCTCCCCGCAGGCTGGTTTACCTGCCCGACGCGTATGGGCGGTTGCTCGTTCCGGGTCTTGCCGCAGGGGCGTTGGCGCTTGGAGCTGGCGCGGTTTGCCTGTTGGCCGACGTTGGACGCATCGATCGTGTGGAGTTGCTGCTTCTGAACCCTTCCTTGTCGTACGTTGCCGTAGGAACGTGGGCTCTCGTCATATGCTCTGCGTTGGCGGCCTGTCTGCTGGCTGCGTGGGTCGGCCTGGTTCGTCTTCCCCTTGCAACGGTCCGAGTCGTCGAAGTCCTGCTTTTTCTGACATCGATCGCGGTTATGGCGTATACGGGCCTGCTGCTTCAGAGCATGCTTTCGGTGCCTCTTTGGTCGACGTTCTTGCTTCCCGCGCTGTTCGTGCTTTCGTCGCTTTCATGCGGGTGCGCCCTTGTTTTGGCTGCGGGGCAGTTTTCGATGGCAACGCGTTCGTTCGACAAGGTGTTTCGTCGGCTAGCCGCAGTCGATGCTGTAGTGATTGTATGCGAGATCGTGATCGCTGCATGGTACGTGGCCGCCGTGTCGAACGGGGAGGTTTTTGGAGCGCCGGCGTTTCCCGAAGCCAGCGCCACGGGCCGGGCATTGGATCTATCGGCTTGGCAGCTGGTCGGCGGACCGGATGCATGGTTGTTCTGGGGCGTGTTCTGGATGGGCGGTCTTGTGGTCCCTCTTGTGTTTGACGTGGTGTTGGCGCGCCGGTCCCAACCGGCGCCGATGTTCGGGCTGGTGGTTGCCGGGGGCATATTGGCCGGCGGGTTCGCGCTGCGCTACTGCGTGGTCGAGGCCGGTATGCAGCCGGTATTGCAGGCGCTAGTGTGATGGGCGCGGAAACTGGAATCGATGGAGAAGACTATGTTTCCTTTTGAAGTGGATACGACAACCGACGTTCCTTTGTGGGTGCAGCTGCGCCAACGGCTCATCTACCTGATCAATTCCGGCTATTTCAAGCCGGGCGATCAGCTGCCTACGGTGCGCGGGCTGGCGTCGGACATCTCGATCAACTACAACACGGTGAACAAGGCGTACTTGAGCTTGGTATCCGACGGCTATTTGGAGTCTACGCGCGGGCGAGGCGTTTTCGTGCGCGATCTGGAGGCCGAGGTGGACGAAGGATTCGCGAAGGAGGTCGACGGCCTGCTTGAGGACTGCATAGCGGCCTGTCGGGATTTGGGGCTGTCGCTCGATGATGTCAAGAGATGCATGTTGCTCAAGATAAAGCAGGCGAAGAAGGCCGAGGGCATCGACGATGACGTCCTCGCTGAGGGCTCGGGTCGCATCGTGCGGGTTGATGTGCCCGGTGCGGCGGGCGGCAAGGTGCGCGGCGCATGATCGATCGGGATATGAAGAAGGAAGAGGCGGGGATGAGCATGGGAAGCGGCAAGCGGGATCGTCGGACGCGGGTTGCCCGAAACGAGTCAGGCTCGCGCGGCGGGCGTTCTTCATGGAGCGTGCTTCCCGATGCGAGCACGGAGGTGGTGGGAGAGCGCGCATCGAATGCGGGGGTCCTGCTGTTCTCCGTCACGGTGTTTCTGGTGACGTTTTGCCTGGTGTTCGGTGTTTCGGCATGGGCGGCGGGGCGCGCGGGGCTGCTCTCTCTTGCGCTTGCGCTCGTGTTGTCGACGTTGGCTGCCATGTCGACGCATATCGCTCAGCAATGGGAGAAGGTCGTGGTGTTGCGGTTGGGCAAGTTCGATCGCGTTTCGGGCCCGGGCCTGTTCTGGACCATTCCGGTAATCGAGCAGAACACTATGCGCGTGGACAATCGCGTTCGCGTGACCACGTTTGGCGCGGAGGAGACTCTGACGGCTGATCTGGTCCCGCTCGACGTGAACGCGGTGCTGTTCTGGCATGTGTGGGATGCGAAGGCGGCGTGCATGGAGGTCGGTGACTTCACGCGGGCCGTGGAGCTGGCAGCGCAGACGGCTTTGCGCGATGCCATCGGTCGCGGGGGAGCAGCTGAAGTGGCCATCCGTCGCGAGCAGCTGGATCGCGAGCTCAAGCGTGCGCTTGAGGAGAAGGTGGCGCCTTGGGGCATCACTGTCCTGTCGGTGGAGATCCGCGACATCTTGCTGCCGAAAGAATTGCAGGACGTCATGTCGCTTGAAGCGCAGGCGGAGCAGCGCAAGAAGGCTCGTATCATCCTTATGGAGGCCGAGCAGGACATCTGCGAGATGATGGACGATATGGGTGGCACCTATGCGCGAAACGATGCCGCGCTGCGCTTGCGCGCCATGCATTTGCTGTACGAAAGCGTTCGCGAGACGGGCGGTACCGTTGTGGTGCCGAGCAGTTTCAGCGAAGGCTTCGGCGATGTTCTGGGAGACGCCGCAAAAGACGTTCTTGGTGGCAAGGGCGGGAGAGCGTAGAGATTCGCCGTCGCGTGTCCGGGTTGTGCGCCTGCTTTGTGCTCGATTCGTGCGTACGCAATAATTTTCTCCTGTTCACCCTTGATTCGTGTGTACGCACGAATTTTGAAACAGCTGCGCCCCATGCAAAGGAGGTTGTCGCTATGCACACGGTGTATTCGGTGCGCGACATTGGCTAAGCCATACGCGTTGAACGCAAGGCACAAGGCTATACGCAAACCGAGTTTGCCGAGCTTTGCGGTGTAAGCCTGTCGTTTATATCGCCCCTCGAAAACGGCAAAGCAACCACCGAGGCGGGCAAGATGATCCACGTGGTGAACATGCTGGGAATTGACGTACTGCTTAAGAAGCGAGGTGCGTAACCATGGACCTTGGTGTGTACCGCGACAAAGGCGGCTAGCTCGAAAAGGTTGGCACGCTCGATACTATTGATGCACGGGGCGGCGCGCTCACCTTCGTATATGAATCCTCATATCTTGCTTCATCGAACGCAAGGGCTTTGTCGTTTTCCCTTCCTTTGCAAGTAACCCCTTTTTCCGAAGACGAATTTATGCCGTACTTCAAGGGGCTTCTTCCCGAGGGCCCCGCATAACGTTGTTCAACCACCTTATCGGCAGCTGTTATAACCACCTGGAAAACCTGTCCACTCTCTATGACCCCGGTTGGAATTCGGTTTCTCTTGCGCCGGCGTACGATTTGGTTTGCACTACCTATTACGCGCGATTTAGCAGACGCATGGGGATGAGCGTAGGGAACGCGTCCATGATCGACGATGTGTCCGTAGATGACCTTGCCCTTCATGCCAAGCGGCTGGGTATATCCCCAAAGAGGCTCAAAGCTCTTGCTCGCACGATGCTTTCGCGCGTTGCGCCGGCCCTTCATGCGGCGGCGGAAAGCCTTGTTGAACGGGGATTTCCCGAAGCTTTGTATGTGGCCGACGATCTAGAGGAGGATATGGCGCCTCGGGCGGAGATCCTTGGGTTGCTGTAGGGGGGCGTCAGCGGAGTTGGGCTTTCGAGTCGCACGAGAAGCAGGAGCGACTGCCTGATATTATTTCCAAAATAGAACAATGACACTGAGAAATTATCCTATGACAATCATTGATTGTCATAGGATAATTTCGTATAGTGCACATGAGGGAATTTGGCCAATTCTTGTCAGGAACGTATTGGGGGATATCCGATAGGATTGCGCTTGGGATTCGCGGCAATAGATTCGCGATCCATTTCGCAGGGGGATATCCTGACGAGATCTTTGGAGGAGGAGAAATGTCAGGAACAACCAGCTCGCAGAGCGGGCTCACGCGTAGGAGTTTCCTGAAAACGACCGGCGTTGCAGCTGGGACGTTGGGCCTTGCGGGCGCCGTTGGCATGACTACGCCCGATGGTTGGCTTGCGCCCTCGGAGGCCCACGCCGAGCCTGAGGAGCGAGTGGGGTATACATTCCACTATCGACATTGTCAATGCAACTGCCACTTGAAGTGCACCGTTCGCGATGGTCGCATGGTTCTTGTCGAGCCGAATACTTGGCCGGATAAGAGAAACGAAACCGTATGCTTGAAGGGTATCTCTGAGATACAGCATACATACAGCTCTGAGCGGCTGCAGGTTCCCCTAAAGCGCGTTGGCGAGAGGGGGTCGGGAGATTTTATCGAGATAACTTGGGAAGAGGCTCTTGACACCATTGCCGACAAGGTAAAGGAAACCCAAGAAAAGTACGGTGCAGGAGCCATTGCTTTCCAGACGGCAGTGGATTCCCTAACCACGTTCTTGCCAAAGCTTCTCAAAGGACAAGAAAAACCCCACCGCGGCATTGATATCGGTTTAGGGAATGGGTTTTCGCCGGCATTGGCTGAATCTGGTCAACAGGGAGCATCTTCGAATGAGGTTGCTGACTGGAAAAACGCTAAAACCATTCTCAACGTCGGTTGCAATATGCTCGAAACCTGCATGGTGACGGCTCCTTACTTCTTTGAGGCAAAGGAAGCGGGTGCAGAAATTATCACGCTGGATCCCAATTTTTGCACTACTGCTGCAAAAAGCTCTCGCTGGATACCTATGATCGCGGGTACTGATCCGGCATTGTATCTGGGGATGATTACAATCATTCTAGAGAATGAATGGTATAACGAGCCGTATCTTAAGACTAATACCAGCATGCCTTTCTTGGTCAAGCGTTCCGATGGATTGCTTTTAAGGGAGCGCCCTGCCGTCGATAGCAAGCAAACAGGTGACGATAATCCGTTCATGGTTTGGGATGGGCGCACGGGCTCGCTTGCTGGATACCGCGCAGATGGCGTAGACCCAGTGCTTGATTTCGAGACGTCCATCAATGGCGAAGAGTTCGTCACTGTTTTTCGACTGCTAAAAGAAAGCCAGAAAAAATACCCCGCTTCATGGGCTGCGAAGACAACGGGCGTAGATGAAGATGTTCTTGTCGAAATAACCGACAAGTATGCAAACCACGGACCTTCGATTCTCTCGTTTGGATTCGGTGGCGGTGAGAAGTTTTATAACGCTGATGTTGCCGGGCATGCAGCCGTTTTGCTTGCGACCCTTGTGGGTTCGTTTGGAACTGACATTCCTGGTTGGGGCGCAGGTGCGTACGTCAATGCTTACCAAAAGATATTCGGTGCAGGAAAACTGGCTAGTTGGCCGCTTCCCGATGAATGCAAAACGGCACCGGCTCCCAAAGCGAGCGTTGACTACCGCGATGAAGAGAGCGGCATTCGTTTCATGTGGGTGCAAAACGGAGGCTTTCAGCAAATTGCGGGAAACCAGAATCGAACGAATGAATGGGCGAAAACGCTCGATTTCGTTGTCGTTCAGGACATTTGGCATACTCCTTCGGTTGATTGGGCTGACATAGTCCTTCCTGTTTGCTCTCATTTTGAAGTCGACGAAAAAGTGGGTTTCTTGCGCGCGCTGCGCGGTCATGTTCTTCTCCAGCAGAAAGTGCTCGATCCTTTGTTTGAGAGCAAAACCGATTTTTGGATCGATTGCGAAATGGCGAAGCGTTTGGGGTACGGAGATTTTCTGCCGAAAAGCCAGGAAGAACTTGCACGCTTTCAGCTTGATTGTGCCACCGACAAAGCGATTGCTGGCATAACGCTTGACGAGGTTATTGCCAGCAACGGTGTGGTGGCGCTTAAGAATCAGCCTGAGATTGCGCGTAGCTATAGTGGCCAAACCTATAAAACCACGTCGGGAAAGATAGATCTGTATTACGAGAATCTTGTAAAGCATGATCAAGCCTTGCCTCAATACGAAGCTCCTTGCGAGGCTTACGAAGAGAATCCCTTGCGAGAGAAATACCCTTTGGTTATGACCCAGCGTCGATCGAAGTACTTCATTCATCAGAACCTCATGGACGCTACGTGGATACGTCAGTATTACAAACCGACGCTAGAAATGAACCCGGGCGACGTATCTTCGCGTGGGTTGGTGTCCGGTGACATGGTCGAAGCGTTCAACGATCGCGGTTCCTTCAGTTGCGAATGCGTCGCCACCGAGGCGGTTCGTCCGGGCATCGCTGTTATTGTCGAGGGCATTTGGAGTCAGTATATGGGTTCTGGGGACTTGCAAAATGTCACCAATGATGCCGTCAACCCCAGAGGAAAAGCACTTGCCAAAGGTCGTGTCACTCCTTTCAACGACACGCTCATCGAAGTTAAGAAAGCATAGGTGATCGAATGACTAGGCTGGGAATAGCTATCAATTTGGATCGCTGCACTGGTTGCAATACGTGTGCAATGGCGTGCAAGATGCAGAACAATGTGCCCATGGGCATGACGTGGAACCGAGTGATTAATGAGGGATGCGAATCTGAGTTCGGAGTTCAAGGAATTTACCCTGATGTTACGCGCACGTATCTGCCTATTGCCTGCCAGCATTGCGAGAATCCGGCGTGCTTGCGCGTATGCCCGACGGGGGCTACGTACAAGGATGACAAGGGACGCGTGGAAATTGACTACGAAAAGTGCATCGGTTGCCGTATGTGCATGGCTGCCTGCCCGTACAATGCACGCGTGTTTAATTGGAGTGATCCGGTTCGCGATCCTGATTTCAATTATGGAGACAAAAGCGTACCGGTGCGTGGGAAGGGCGTTGCTGAAAAGTGCACGTTGTGCAAAGAGCGCACCGACCGCGACGAGCAGCCTATGTGCGTGAAATGCTGCCTATCAAAAGCTCGCACATTCGGTGATCTCGATGATCCCGAGAGCGAGATATCGAAACTCATCGCTGCTCGCAAGGCCGGCGTCCTCCTTGAGGAGCAAGGTACTCGCCCGCAAGTCCATTACTTCAACTAGGGAGGAGGTGCAAACCATGCAAACCTCTACGAAAACTAAAGCTGCCATCGGGGTGCTGGGGATGCTGACGGTGGCGGGTGTTGCCGCTTGGGTTTATCAGCTGATGGGCGGTCTTGGCGTGACGGGCATGAACAACGGCACGTCGTGGGGCCTCTACATCACGTGCTTCATGTTCTTTGTGGGCTTGTCGGCCGGCGGCCTCATCGTTGCATCGTCGGCTAGCGTGTTTCATGTGTCCGACTACAAAAAGGTGGCGTTGCCCGCGGTTGTTCTATCCACGGTGTGCATCTGCTGCGCAGGAATGTTCGTGCTTATCGATCTTGGCGGCATCCAACGGGTGTGGCGTATTGTTACGGGTCCGAACGTGATCTCCCCCTTGTTCTGGGATATCTGCGTTATCACGATGTATCTTGTTATCAACCTGGCGTACCTGTATTTCATGACGTCGAAAAAGCCGGGCGCCCAGGATAAGGTTGCTATCGTCAGTCGTTTTGCCTTGCCCATCGCTATTTTGGTGCATTCGGTGACCGCATGGATCTTCGGTTTGCAGATTGCACGAGAGGGCTGGTATTCTGCCATCATGGCGCCGTTGTTTGTGGCTTCGGCTGTGGATTCGGGCTTGGCGTTGCTGCTTCTGGTGTTGAACGGATTGAACAAGTCGGGCGTGTTCAAGACGGACAAGAGACTGTTGGCGAATCTGGCGGGGCTTTTGGCTGTATGCGTTGCTGTCGATGCGTTCTTTATCGGCTGTGAGGTTTTGACCATGGCTTATCCAGGTGCTGCCTGAGCCAATACGTTTGCCATCATGGCAACCGGAGTGACTGCGCCTTTCTTCTGGTTCGAAATTCTTGCTGGCTTGTTGATCCCGTTTTGCATTCTGGTGTTTGCAAAAAACCGTCAACGGCAAGGTTTGGTTGTTTTCTCCAGCGTGCTGGTGGTGGCTGGCGTGTTCTTCAAGCGCGTGTGGCTGCTGCTTACCTCGTTCTCCCATTTTAATGTGCCGGGTGCTCCGGGTGTGTCGTTGGGAACTGTTAATGCCCAGCAGGGAGGTACCGACATGTGGGCGCTGGCTGGTACCTACGTTCCTACCTGGGTTGAAGCTGTTGTGGTATTGGGCGTTGTGGCATTGGGGGCTTTGGCGTTTATGGCGCTGACGCGCATGCTGATGCCGACAAATGGGACGAATGTCTCTACGACAAAAGCACGCCGTACCATCAAATCTGCAGTGGAATCTGCTCAGTAGACGAAATGAAGCGCCGGATACTTTCCAACGAATCCGGCGCTTCGGTCGATCTTGAGAAAGGACGACTTCATGGCCGAGATTCCTTGGAAGTCTTTGTCCGAAGCCTATGGGTTTTTGGGTAATTCGTTGCTTGCTCCTATGACCATGACTGCTTCGGTTGGTCTTGACATGCGCTTTTGGGAAGCGTTCCCAACATTTGAAGACCAGGGTATATCCAACGCTGTTGCTGCATGCGAACGTTGGACTCAGGCTGCGAGCTTGCGTGCTGAGGAAAACGATGAAGACCTGATCGAGCGTTGCGCTGTTGAATACACCCGATTGTTCATAGGTCCGCCATCTCCTTTGGCGCCGCCGTGGGAAACGATGTATCGAGCTTCGAAAGTTTCGGTTGGCTTCGGTCAAGCAACTTTTGAAATGCGTCAATTGTTGCGCGAGGCCGGCCTTGAGCTTCGAAACGAAAATCGCCAGTACGAAGACCATATGGGCATAGAGCTGCTGTATCTTTCCGATCGGTGCCGGTGGCTGTCGGGTGATCCTGTTGGGGGCGTGGACGCTCGGCAGAAGCTTGCTTCCTTTATCGACGATCACCCGCTTGATTGGATTGAACCCTTTAGAGATTGCGTGGAAGAGCAAAGCCCCTATGGTTATTTCTCCCACATTCTATTGGTGGCTCAGTGCTTGTTGAAGTGGCATCGGGCGGAATTGTCGGCCCTTTGATCGGGCTTTTGCGTTTGACTTCTCGATTTGCACACCAAAAAAGACGAGCCCCATTTCAGGGCTCGTCTTTTTTGGTGTGCGTTGATCTGCGCGGTTAGCCTCTTCCCAGAAGCTTTCTCATGGCCAGCGCGGCACCTGCCACAAGGGCGAGGCATGCCGAAGCAAGGGTTGCCACAAGGGGCGCGTTCGTGCCCTCGTCGCCCGTTTGGGTCAAGTTCGAGGCTTTCGACTCCTTTGCGGGTGCGGGCAAGGGTTTGGCCTCGGTCTTGGATGCTTCGGAGACTTCTGTCGTCAAGGTTGCACCGGGTTCCTCCGGCTTGCTCCCGGATCCCGAACCGGAGACTTCCTGCTTCGGGCCGTTTCCCGATCCTTGGCTGTCGGCGTTCGACGAGCTTCCTTCGTTCGATCCTCCGTTGCCCGCCGTCGGCTGGTCCCCGTTGCCCGTCGAGCTGTCGGGCGGGGTGGGTGCGTTCGGAGTTTCCGCGCCGGGTGTGCTTTCCTCCGGCGTAGAGTTCTCGTTGCCTGTCGGGGGAGTAGGCACGACGGCATCTTCCGATCCCGGTCGATCGGCATTGCCCGGCGCATTTTCACCAGAGCCGCCGTTCTCGGGATTGGAAGGCGTGGAAGGCTCAGCGGGCGTCGACGGTTCATTGGGCGATGGGGCGGGTTTGATGGGCGTCGAAGGCTCGTCCGGAGTTGGCGTGGGCTCGGGGTTGGGAACCGGCACGGGAGCCGGCGTCACCTCGGGCTTGGGCTCGGGGTCGGGTGCCGGCGCCGGCTTGCTCGCCTCTGCATCTTGCTCGTGCTGGGCAATGAACGCCAAGCAGTCCTTCAGCTCGTTGCGGTAGCGGTTTTCCCAGCCCTGGTGGTACTGGGGCTGGCCCTTGTAGAACACGCTCACGTTCTCCACCACGTAGTTGCACAGCTTGGTGACGAACTCGCGGTCGGTCATGTCGTTGGTGAGTCCGGCTCCCGGCCAGTCGTACCCTTCGCTAAGGTAATGGTACGTGCCGTTCCAGTCGTACCCATCTGAAACGCCGCCCACGAACTTCTTCCAGCCGGAAGATCCGAACAGGCTGCTCAAACCCCAGCACAAGCCCTTCACGGCATCGGAGCGATTCGAAATGTCGATGCCCCTGCTGGCCAGGTATTCCTGCGCAGGAATGTACGAGTTGTTGTACGCGTAGCTGTCCTGCAGGCCGGAGAACTCGGTCGGGTTGGCAGCGTATGCAAGGTGCCACGAATCCTCGAGCCTCTGGCCGACGCTGTTCAGCTTCCCGGCGCTTTCGTCGTACAAATCGCCCGAGATGTTCGTGGAGGAAACCCACTCGAACATGTGGTACGTTTCAGGATCGTACGCGTAGCATGCCTCCAGAAATCCCTTGAGTGTGTAGCGGTTGTCGAACTGGTAATACCCCATTGCATGGTATCCGTCGCCATAGGAAAGCCCCTGGTTGTAGTTCCTGCCGCTCTCGTATTTTGCGAAGTACTTCATCTCGCTTGAAACTGCAACCGGATCGAGCGACACCGCGTACGGCATCGCGATCGAGCGAGCAAGCCTGGTTTTCGGAGAACTGTCGGAGTAGAAGTCGTCCTTGTCGTAATCCGCGGGCTTCTGCATTGCGCTCGAAGCCGATGCTTCCGTCGAAGCAGCTTCGGAAGGAATGGGCTCGTCGGCAAGGGCCGCTGCTGGCATCATGCTGCATGCAAGGGAAAGCGATACGCCCAAGGCAAGCGCCTTCGGTGCGCTGGGTTGTCCCATGGGGACCTCCGTTCTGCGTGTATGGTGCGTTTCATCTGCGTTTATGGTAGTGCGCGCCAAGACGCGCATCCGCTGGGGCCGATCGGAGGAATCAGCACGAAACGGAACAATAAGTCTCTCACGCGCGCGTAAGAAAGCCAGTTCGGCGACGTCTTCTCCATGGCTTTGCGACAAATTAAACAGAATTGCTGAATGGGCGATCCCGTCGACGGCGTGGCGTCGGCAGGGTTGATCCGGTTGCGTCGCGTCATTCGAGCAGCCGCGTTGCGCCGTCTCGTTCAGCTCCAGAGCGGTGCTCTTCTTGCCAAAACGGACGAGTTTTGCGGCGATTTTTGCCGCACCGGGATGGTTCGGTGTGAGACGGTTTTGCATCGTGCCAGGTCATAAGCTTGCCATCCGTCATTATTCTGGCTTGAGGACCAGTAAAACTCGCTCGTTTTGGCAGTAGGCGGCAGGCAGCAGGCGGCAGCGGACGCCGCGCGCGCAAGGCCGGAATCCGCCGTGGATGTGCGCGCTCTGGCGGCGATCGTTCCAGACGGGCTCCGGGGGAGGGGGCGCCCGAACCTCAGCCGCGCGCAGCCGCTTGGTCGCCTCCCGCCGCGTGCACGGCCTCTCAACCCCTCCACCGTGCGAAAAATCGTCCTCCGCATCCAAAAATTCCAACGACATCCGCCCAGATGAACAGCCAAATCCACAATAAATTTCCACAGTTCGTAAAAATTTTTCTTGACATGGCTTGACGGGCGCACTATTTTTAGAACTTGCGACTTTTTCGCATTTTTGCGGGTGCACATGAAGGAGGAAAAGCCTCGTGGCTCAAGGAAAAACGACTGATCAGACCAGCCTTTACAGGGATCGGCGAAACTTCGCCAAGATTCCGGACGTCATGGACGTCCCCAACTTGATCGCTATCCAGACGGATAGTTTCGAGTTCTTCAAGGGCGAGGGCCTGGCGCAAGCGTTCCGTGACATCAGCCCCATCGAGAACAACACGAAAGATATGTGCGTGGAGTTCGGCAAGCACGAGTTCGGCGAGCCGAAGTACTCGGTTGACGAGTGCAAGGAGAAGGACGTCTCCTACCAGGCGCCGCTGTTCGTGGAGATCCGCTTCATCAACCGTGAAACGGGCGAAATCAAAGAGCAGGACGTGTTCATGGGCGACTTCCCGCTCATGACCCCGCGCGGTACGTTCATCATCAACGGCACCGAGCGCGTCGTCGTCAGCCAGCTCGTCCGCTCGCCCGGCGTGTACTTCGCCTCCGAGCGCGACAAGGCGTCTGACAAGATGCTCTACAACGCCAAGGTCATTCCCAGCCGCGGTGCGTGGCTCGAATTCGAAACCGACAAGCGCGACATCCTGTCCGTGCGCATCGACCGCCAGCGCAAGCAGCCGGCTACGCTGCTCGTGCGCGCCCTCGGCCTGGCCGCGACGCGCGAGGAGATCATCGAGCTTCTGGG
>ENA-OQNO01001508-OQNO01001508.1-human-gut-metagenome-genome-assembly--contig:-NODE-1508-length-15435-cov-2.497779_pt1 | contig 15435 bp, 17 predicted proteins | sample MGYA00242629_ERZ504880 | MGnify/ENA primary metagenome ERZ504880 (study PRJEB26092, sample SAMD00036377) | human gut metagenome | host: Homo sapiens | study: EMG produced TPA metagenomics assembly of... | reverse complement strand
ATTAGGACTAAACGCCAATAGCTGATTTCTCCGTTTGTTAAAACATATTAGTTGTAAATCAAGTATTTATAACGATTGATTTTATAATCGCTTGCCGCCGTTTTGTCCTGTTTTTCTCCATGTGGAATACATATGAAAACTCTTGCCGCTGCCCGAAGGCCCTAAACAGAAAAAATTACTGTTGTCAGTCAGCTTGTTCTTTCCCTCTTTTCCCGTGATGTCGATAGCCACAGGCACGCCCTGGCGGTCGGTATAGTAGATTTTCAGCGGGGTCTCCTCGCTGTGTTGTATGCGCTCCTTGTATGTCAGGCACATGGCCGCGTCGGCAAGTGTCAGGAAGCGGTCGTACTCCTCGTTCATGCTGTAGCAGTTGCCCGGGAACGAACTCACGAACAGTTCCAGTTGGTTATAGGCGTGCTTGCTGATATGGATGCCCATGCGCCCGAAAGAGTTTTCCAGATGGTTCGTGCATTTTTGCAGGTCGGTACCGGCGGGCACGGCGACGACCAGGTTGAAGTGGGTGTACACGAGCTGGCGGCTTTCGCGGGCAATGACTTCCTGCACCCGTTTGATGTCCTCGACGGCCCTCTGGTTGCCCGGGTTGGGGGTGCTCGCGTGCCGGTTTTTCTTTTTGTCCAGCAGGGCCAACTCCCGCTTCTGGTTGGGCAGGAAGATGATCTGGTTATAGACCACCGTCTCCGCGTTCGGAATGTTGTCGATGACCGACACGATATCGACCGGCATTTCCGTGTTGTTGACCTCGATGTTGGTATATGGGCGTATCAGCGAGGGCAGCGCGGCGTAGTCCACGTCCACGATACTGTATATCTTGCAGCGTTTGTCACCCATCGAGACGGTTTCATCGTCCGCCTTGAAGTTGGTCATCGACACGATGTGGTCTTTGAAATTCATGGCGAAATAGCGGTCCACGTACTCGCTCGCCTCCGCCTTGTTCAGGAACTTCACCTGCACGCCGCCGTCCCGTAACTGGTCGTGTACCTTGCGTACCTTCACGAGGAAGTCACGCCATTGCTTGCCGTCATAGGAGAACAGCCGGCTTTTCCTCGCCTCTTGGGTGATGGTCAGGTAACACACGCTGTCCGTGTAATTACGCCCCTTGAAATAGCGGAAATAAGCGGACGAGAGAAATTCGTGCTTGTCGCCCGTCCCGCTCTCGAACTGTTTGCGCGTGAAGATGTCCTGCTTGTGGATGGCGTAGCCTTCGCCCAGGGTCTGCGCGAGGGCGGTAAAAAGGTGCGTGTACTCGTAGTAGCTGTCGATGTCCGCGCAGTATTTCTGCACGGGATTCTCGATTTTCAGGATGGCGGAATATTCCCCGTTCTTGGTGTACAGCACGCCCATGCCCTTCGTCTCTTCCATGGAGAAATAGATGTCCTGGAAGATACGTTTGCGCTTGCCGCCCGTGCCGAAGGCATAGACCGATACCGCCATGCCGACGCACAGGGCTATAAAGATTAGTATGATATACAGGGTCATTTCAAAATACATGAAAAAGGCAGATCCACCTGAACTTCAGGCGGACCTGCCCGCGTTCAACATTCAATAGGACCACACGTTGCACGTGGTGGTTTTCTTTCGCTTGTCATAGCTTCTTCGAGCGGGCATAGACATACACGCCGCGCCGGTCTTTCTTGGTATGCAGCCCTTTCCGTTGCTTGAGCATGATGAGCGCGATACCCGTCGATAAGACCGCGACCAGAACGACCAGGCCGGCAACGAAACCGGCCAGACAGTACGCGATGATGAAACCGGCAATGGCTCCACCGGCTGCACCGGCTGCCCAGTAGATGTAGCGGCCTTGAAGCCCCATCAGCTCAAGGGGACGTTGCAGCCCCTTGAACAGCGGGTAGTCCGGGTAACGCTCGTCGTTGGCTTTCATCGGCAGGAAGGTTTACGCGTTGACACCGAAGAACATCGGCAGGGCCTGGGCTGCGGCGATCAGGAAGATACACGCGCCCACTACCATCATGATTTTCTTCTTGACGTCCTGCTCCTCGTTGTTCATCGCGATGTAAACCGAGATGGCGCCCACGATAGCTACCACACCGGCGATGGCGTAACAAAGTTTCACCACAAAGGGAACATACTTGGCGATTTCTTCCGTTACCGTCGCCAGGGCGGTCGTACCGGCGGAGTAATCGCCTGCGGAGTTCTGTGCCATGGCGGCGGTCGTGCCGCACAGCAGCACCAGCATGAACATCTGCATCTTCTTCGCAGACGTCATTTTCTTCATCAGTCTTTTTGCTTTTTGAAACATGCTTTATAACATTTTTGAGTGAATATTTTTATTGTTCTTCCGGTTCCCGGACTACGGCGGCACGGCTTCATATCCCGGTCTTATACGCGGTAGCCGAAAAAGGCGGGGAATACGATTGACGCGCCGATAATGAAGAGGCACGCGCCGAAAAGGGCCACGATGGACTTGGTGATGCCGTCTTCTCCCGTGTTCATCTTGATGTAGATCTGGAGCGCGGACACGATGGCCAGAATCGTGGCGACGGCGTAACAGAAGTAAAGCACGTACAGCATCATCGTTACCACGAAATCGTGCATCGAGGCCAGCGCGTCCGCCCCCCAACTGTAATTCACGCTGCCGCTTTTGGCGAATGCCGGGCAAGAGAGGATGGAACATAGCGCACACAGTATATATTTCGTTCTCGGCATCTTACAACTTGTCTTTAACAGGCTTCCATTCCAATTCAGGACGGTTTTCCAGGCGGCCTTTGGAAATCATCGCCTTGTACAGGTCCTCTGCGGCAAAAGCATCGGACAGGTAAGGGGGGCCGGCTTCCATCCGAGCCTCCGCCTTGGCTTTCAGCCGCTCGAACCGCGTCTGGGCGGCTTCTTCCTCTTCCTTGTCGCCGTCACTCGTCTCCGGTGCGGCTGCAGTCTCGGTATCCGTGTCGTATTTCTCACCCCCGACACTGAACCCGGTCTCGTTCTCCGAGACGTCGATGCTCTCTTCCGTGGTGTCCACGGGACCGAGGTCGAAAGTCTCTTCCTCCGTTTTCCCGTCTCCTTTCTTTCCATAGAGGTCACGGACGATGTTGACGGCATAGTAGATGATATATGCTACCGTCAGGGTAATGGCGAATGTAAAGTATGAACTCATCTTTTTTAAGTATGATATAAACTATGATTAAATATGACCGCAAAGAAATGTATTATATCTGAAATGTGGATAATAATAGCATTCAAATCGCTGTTTTAAGTACAATATTTATCAAAAATGTCAATATCATACTTTAACATCATACTTTGATGGGTTTTCCTGGCTCGTTACGGAGGGGTGGAAACAAAAAAAGCCCTCCGGATTCGGAGAGCTTTTGGGGGAGGACGGTAAACAATATGGGCTTACCGTTTCTTTCCGCGCAGGTAATCGTTCAGGTCCTTGTATTCCGTGTAGCGGTGTGCTTCATCATGTACCCGCAAGCCATACATGCCGGCAATGGTCTCGGTGGTTTTTTGCCCGGCGAGGTCATTGTCGAGATAACAATGGATAATCGGGTATGCCTGCAGGCGGACCAGCGCCTTCTTCAGGTTGTTCACGGAGTTCATTACGAGGTAGTCGCAGGGCGCATTGATGCAGACTTCCTCATTTCCCGTCTGTTTCAGTGTCAGATAAGAAAGGAAGTCCATGAAGCCCTCGAAAACGCAGATCCGGTCCTGTGTCCCGTCACGCGAATGCTTTACGAGGGATATGTCCTTGCCCTGGATGCAGCCTTTATAATAAGGGTTCCGTACCTCATACCCGCCGGCCACGTTGCCGAAAGCGAGGGCGAAATAGCGCCGTTTCCGCAGTTCGTAATGTACCTCTTTGCAGAACATCCGGCCTATTTCCCCGTCGATACGGCGGGAATGGAGGTACGAAAGCAGCGCGTGGTGCCGCAACGGCACGACGGTGATGTGCTGCATTTCGGTTTCGACGGCTCGGGGAGCCACGACCGTACCCCGTATGCCCGGAATGGCCGTGGTGTTCACGTACCGTTCTATATGCGCCAGTACCTCGCTCACGTTCTCTGTCCGGTAGAGGTGTTTCCCGAGTTCCACCATGTCACCGCCCGTTGCCGCCCCGAAGTCGTACCATTCGTTGAGCCGGTCATTGACCTTGAACGACGGGGTACGCTCTTCGCGCAGGGGGGAAAGGTACCAGTACTGGTTCGATTTCACGTACTGGGGGTGGTGGCCGAGACTGGCAAGGTAATCCACGATACACAGTTGTTTTGCTTCTGCTATGGTCATGTCAATTTCTTTTCACTTGTTTTCAAAAAACGGTTTACTTTGGTTTTTCTCCTATATATACCCGGACCAAAGTAAACTAAATTGTTTTCTCTCTGTCCGCGCCTTCATTCCTCGTCAAAAAGCATGGCTTCGGTCGGGGTTACGTCATAGTAAAAGAGCTTGTCCCGCTTGATGACCAGTTTGAGGTTGTCGGTCAGGTGTTGCAGCAGCTTTATCATGACGCTGCGTCCCCGTTTGAACCCGATGGCTTCGTATGATGCCATCATGGCCTGCAGCACGTTCTCGAAACCTTTGATGGGCCTGTCCCCGAAAGCGGCGGAAAGGGCTTCCCGGTGTTGCTCGACGGTCAGGTCCATGAAACCCGTCCGGGGCTTCGACCGCACGCCGCTGTCAAACAGGTGGTTCTCCGCGATGACGGGCAGGCCGTCGTCGTTGACGGTAAAGGCGAAAGGCTGGAACTCCTTCTCGCGGATATGCAAGGCGTGGACCTCGCTGATGGCGGGGTTCTCGTTGCTTTTGCTGATGACCAGTACGGTTTCCGCTTTGTTGCTCATTTCCGTACCGATATGCCCGCGCACATTGTTGTCGCCCTTGTTCAGGTGAAGCACGCAATGGATATGCAGGTCGAATTTCGACGACCACTCCATCATCTTGTTGATGACCTCCACCGACTCTCCCGTGCTGTTGATGTCGAACATCAGGTCACGGATGCCGTCGATGATGACCAGCCCGTACCCCTTGTTCTGGCGCAGGGCATAGTCGATCACCTCTATGCGGACGGACGGCGAGTATTCCCTGAGACAGATGAAATCGAGGTTCTCGCTGTCGGTCGTGGTAGGCAGCCCGGCAAGCCGCAGGATGCGTTCCAGCACGTTGTGGCAGTGGAAACGGCTCTGCTCCGTGTCCACGTACAGGATGCGGCGCTTGCCCTCGGGCAGGTGGGCGTGGTAATTCAGTATTTGCCGGTCGGCCAGCGACGCGGCGACGATAGCCGAGACATTGAATGTCTTTTTCGACTTCGCCTTGCCGGTCGAGGCGCTGAAATTGCCGAGCGTGGCTATGGTGGAGTTGTCTATCCAGATGATCTGGGGCGGAGTCTCGTAAGTGTCCGTGGCCCTTATCTGTGATACAGAGAGAATATCCGACAACCGGCTTTCGTCCAGTTCCGTTCCCGTGATGCGTTCAGTTCTTTTTTCGTTTTCCATAGCGCTTCTGGTTAAAGAACGGTTGAGTTGCTGACACTTCTTTCGCGATACGCATGGCTTCGTCCACGGTCGGTTCGCAGTTTTGCAGGAGCCATTCGTCCAGCTCCTCCTTGGCGAAGTAAAGCATCTTGCCGCGTGGCTTGTAATGCGGGATCTCCTTGTTCGATGTAAGTGTGTACAGCAGGCTTTCGGAAACGCCGATATACATGCACGCTTCCTGAAAGGTAAAGACTTTCTTGGTCGTGTAGATGGTGTTTTCCAGCAAAGCCACACGCTCCAAAAGATTTTCCACCGGCTCCAGTTTCTTCAGGACCGATTCTATGACGGCAAGCCGTTCGCTTAACCGCTCCATGAATGTAGTTCTATTTTGCATAAGACTGATGTTAAAATTAGACAATGGAGATGCACCTCCGTATATGTAGCGCGTTACGGAGGGCAAAATTAGATGATATGGACGGGACAGCGGAAAATCCCACAGTGATACCATGCGGGTATCACTGCAACTATCACGCTTTTACCTTTCACATACTTGGCTTTTCGGCACTTCCTGTCATTTCGGCAACGGCCTTCCTGATGCCATGGGCGACCGAGGTCATTCTGATCCTCGCGGCGGACAAGGCAGTGGACAGGTTGGATGCGGACACGTGCTTGCTGCCGTCCTTGGCCAACAAGAACCGTCCCTTGTCGAGAACGGATTGCCAGTACGGTTGGATAAGCCGGTGTTCGAGCAGGGCGTCAAACAGGATCGCGACGTGGCGGACGTTGTTTACCCGGATGCAGAAACCTTCCCGGCAGGCGAACAATGCCTCCATGTCCTCGATGCGGAGGGTAGAAACGCGAAACAGATGATAGGCGGTGGCGCAAGCCACGATGCTTTTCATCTGTTCTCCGGAAAAATTGCAGCCAAAAGAAAGAGAAGGGGTGTGCACGGAGCTTTCCGCGCCGGGACTGCCGGGCGAGAATTTGCGGAAGTCGTATTCCCGCTTCAGCCTCATGCAGTCCTCTAAAGAGAATGCGTCAGCGGTAAAGAAGCTCTTGATAAGGGCCGGGCAGTTGCGCAGCAGCCCTCTCACGATGTGGATGTTCATCTCGTGGCAATTCCTGCAAACCGCCTTGTTGCAGTCGATGTAACGATGGCTGTTTACGAAGTCAGCCACGTAGCGGTCATACCGCTTGCCGTTTGTTATGACATCCCGAAGATAGGGTTCTCTCGCCTCAGAAAGCAAGGCGAACAGTTCGTCCGCCACGTCTTGTTCCGTAGCGAAGTGGTGCGTGTGCAGGTTCCCTCCAAAAAGAGAGAAGACCATTGTCAGGTCTTTTCATGTCGAATTACTTTTTTAGTTAAACTTTATAATAAGGGTTTGCGCTCCAATGTAGAACACTGGAGCGAAATATAAAATATTTACCTGTAAATTCAAATTTGACATGCGGAGTTTTATGTCAATCGAATAATCCGTTGGTCAGATTAACCGCGTCGTCTTTTTTCTTGTTGACGATTTTGGCGTACACCTGTGTCATTTTTACGGATGTATGGCCGAGCAGCTTCGATACGGTGTAGAGGTCCGCTCCAAGCGTCAGCATCATGGTAGCGAACGTGTGGCGGGCTGTGTGGAAGGTGAATTGCTTGGAAATCCCGGCGGCTTTAGCCCAAGGTTTGAGAAGCTGATTGGTAGTCGAAGGCAGGTCGAATACCAGGTCGTCTCCCGTCTTATCCCCGCGTTCCGGCATCCACTTCAATGCCTCGGCTGAGAGCGGAAGATAAATCGGCTCCTTGGTCTTCTGCATGGCCACCGCCAAACGGTATTGCCCGTGGTCGAGGAACACGTCTTTCCATTTCAAACCTTTCACGTCGCTGATGCGTAATCCGCAGAAACAAGAGAACAGGTAGGCGCTCTTTACCCTCTTGTTCTCCATCGGGGTGGCGATCAATGCCCGTACCTCTTCGATGGTCATGTACGAGCGAACGCTTTCCGGCATTTTGGGCTTCTCCGATTTGTCCATTTCGTTAAACGGGTTTCTCAGCAGGCGCTTGGCACGGACGGCAGCGTTCAGTGCGCCGTTCAATATCTGGTAATAGGTATTACGTGTAGAAGCTGCTATCGGCTTTCCCTTGGGACGATAGGTTGTCAGCATGTAGTCAATGTAGCCTTGGCAAAAGGCGAGGTCTATCCGGTCCAGCGTGAACCTTTCTCCCGCGTATTCCTCCAAAATGTGGGTGACGGCTGTGATTTGGCTTGCACCCTTTTTGTCCCGTTTCTCCTGGTTCTCCTGGTAGGTATGCATCCAGTCCAGCAGGTAAACCTTATCTGTATGGTTCACGATGCCGGCTTCACCGCTTGTCAGTTCAATGATACGTTTTGACTTGATGGCATTCGCGGCAGCCATCGTTATCTCGTTTTGCTGACGGGCATTGTAATCCACTTCGGGTATGAGGTACAGTCTAAGGTACTCATACGACCGTTTACCTTTATAATTGATGTCCAAATACAGACTCTTGTTTCCGCCACTCAAATCTTTCATCCGGAGACGAATCGGCTCTTTGAGTTTGGCTGGTTTTTTCACTCGTGCCATAGGGTAATTATTACTTGTTTTTCTGTTGGCAAAGTTACAAATAATAATCGGAAACGAGAAACAAACGAGAAACAAAAATGTACCAAAAAAGAGCCAAATTACAGAAAGAGATGAAAACAACTGAAAGAAATAATACCTACTTAAAATACTGATATAAAGCGTATTTACTTATATTTTATTGGTTTTTGTTTTCATCTTAAACACGTGGCTATATTTATTGGTAATGTCCTTTCTATCCTGGATCAGGAAAAAATGACGGATAAATCTGTTGTCGTATATTTGAGTGAACAAGGCAACAGCCTGCCTTTTGCCAAATGGACTTGTTATGATGCGGGGGTACACTCTGCTTGTATCGTTCGCTGGCCGGGAGTGATTAAGCTGGGAAGCGTGAGTGACGCGTTGGTGGAATATGTCGATATTGTCCCTACTTTTGTCGATATAGCAGGAGGAAAACCGCTGGCGAAAGTAGATGGCGAAAGCTTCAAACCGGTATTGACAGGCAAGAAGAAAGCACACAAGGAATATTCTTTCTCCCTTCAGACCACGAGAGGCATCAATGCCGGATCGCCTTATTATGGCATCCGTTCGGTATACGACGGCCGATACAGATATATTGTCAATCTCACCCCGGAAGCTACTTTCCAGAATGTTGAAACAAAATCTCCTTTGTTTAAAGAGTGGAAAAGTCTGGCGGAAACGGATAGTCATGCAAAAGCGATGACGACTAAATACCAGCATCGTCCGGCTATCGAATTGTATGATGTGAAGAACGACCCGTATTGTATGAAGAATCTGGCGGAGGACGCGAAACAAGCTTCTACCATCAGCCGTCTGGATAAAGAGCTGAAACGCTGGATGAAGGATTGTGGAGACGAAGGACAACCTACCGAAATGCGTGCCTTCGAACACATGCCGGGAAAGAGAAAATAAGCCGTCACACATCAAAACGAATAAAACACAGAATGTAATTTATAAATCGTATATCATGAAAGAAGAATTTTTTGGTTTGCTTTGTGGATGTACTCTGCTTCCGGCATTTCTTCATGCGCAGACAGAGCGTCCCAATATTGTGATTGTATTGGCCGATGATTTGGGTTGGGGAGATGTAGGATTTCATGGTAGTGAAATCAAGACTCCCAGTCTGGATGCTCTGGTGGGCGAAGGAGTGGAACTCGAACGCTTTTACACTTCTCCCATCAGTACGCCCACCCGTGCGGGACTGATGACGGGACGTTACCCGAACCGGTTTGGTGTCCGTTCGGCTGTTATTCCGCCCTGGCGTGAAGACGGACTGGATGAGAATGAAGAAACGATGGCCGATATGCTGGCACGTAACGGATATAAGAACAGAGCCATTATCGGTAAATGGCATCTGGGACATACGAAGAAAGTGCATTATCCGATGAATAGGGGCTTTTCGCATTTCTATGGTCATCTGAACGGTGCGATAGATTATTTCGACCTGACGCGTGAAGGTGAACTGGACTGGCACAACGACTGGGAAACCTGCCACGACAAAGGATATTCTACCGAATTGATAACCAAAGAAGCCATCCGCTGTATCGATGCATACGAGAAAGAAGGTCCGTTTATGTTGTATGTGGCCTATAACGCACCTCATACCCCTTTGCAGGCACAGGAAAAAGATATAAAACTCTATACTGACAATTTCGACAGCCTGACACCGAAAGAACAGAAAAAAGCGACTTACAGTGCAATGGTTTCTTGTATGGACAGGGGAATCGGTGCTATTGTAGATGCCTTGAAGAAGAAAGGAATTATGGACAACACTTTCTTTATCTTCTTTAGTGATAACGGCACTGCCGGTGTTCCGGGATCCTCATCAGGACCTTTGCGTGGACATAAATTCGACGAGTGGGATGGAGGGGTACATGCACCGGCTGTTCTTTATTGGAAGAAGGCAGAGAAACAATATAAGAACTTGAGCTCACAAGTGACGGGCTTTGTTGACCTTGTTCCCATGTTGAAAGATTTGGTAGGAGATCACAGCCGTCCGAAACGTGAATATGACGGTATTAGCATTCTCCCTGTATTAAACGGTAAAAAGACCTGTATCGACCGCGACTTTTATCTGGGACACGGAGCAGTAGTCAATAAAGACTATAAACTGATAAGAAAAGGTATGAAACCGGGTCTGGATTTGAAACAGGACTTCCTGGTTGATTATAAAACAGATCCTTACGAAAAGAAAAATGCCAGCGCAGGAAACGAGAAAATTGTGAAGGCTTTGTATGAGGTTGCCCTGAAATATGACACGATCACTCCTTGTATACCGGAAGTACCTTACGGTAAAGGTCGTGACGGATTCAAAGCTCCTAAAGAATGGAAAGTAGTACGTTGAATCTGTTAACCCTATGAATTGAAAATAATACAAGATGGAAAAATCAATGATTAGTTTATGCCTCCTAGGAGGATTGGCGATAGGGAATGGGTTTGCCCAAACTCCTTCAAAGCCTAATATATTATTAATCATAGCCGATGACTGCTCCTATTACGATATAGGCTGTTTCGGAGCAGTCAACAACAAGACTCCCCATATAGATGCATTGGCTCGACAGGGGATAAAGTTCAACAGTGCGTATAATTCTGTTTCGATGAGTACGCCTACCCGGCATTGTGTTTATACAGGTATGTATCCGATGCATCACGGCGGTTACGCCAACCATAGCTCGGTCAATGCCGATGTAAAATCTCTTCCCACTTATCTGGGAAATTTGGGTTATCTGGTTGGATTGGCCGGGAAGTGGCATATCAAACCTTTGGCTAACTTCCCATTCGAAGATGTACCGGGATTCCCCAAAGGATGTACAAGCCCAAACACTGACTATCATACCAAAGGTATCGAGAAGTTTATGGAACGTGATGCTTCCCAACCTTTCTGCCTTGTCTTGGCTTCTATTAATTCGCATGCTCCCTGGACAGGTGGTGACGCTTCCGTTTTCGACCGGAAGAAACTTCAGTTGCCGCCACAGTTTGTCGACACGGAAGTAACACGTGAATACTATGCCAGATATTTGGCGGAAGTCGGCTTGCTCGATCAGCAGGTGGGTGACGCTATGCAGATTCTGAAAGAAAAGAATCTGCTGCAGAACACTCTTGTCATTTTTATATCCGAGCAGGGTACGCAATTTGCCGGAGCCAAATGGACCAATTGGAGTGCCGGTGTCAAGTCGGCGATGGTGGCTTCCTGGCCGGGTGTCATTAAACCCGGTACGGAGACTTCCGCTATTGTGCAATATGAAGACCTTCTTCCTACATTTATCGATGTTGCAGGCGGAAAGGTGCCTGACGTAATAGATGGAAAGAGTCTGGTAGATGTATTTCAAGGGAAAACAAAGACACACCATAAGTATGCTTATCATGTTCACAACAATGTTCCGGAAGGTCCGGCATATCCAATCCGTTCTATTTCAGACGGACGCTATCGTCTAATCTGGAACTTGACTCCGAAGGAAACATACGTAGAAAAGCATATTGAAAAGGCAGAATGGTATCTCTCGTGGAAAGCACAGGACACGGATCAGGCACATAAAATCATGAACCGCTATAAGAATCGTCCCGAGTTCGAATTATATGATATCAAGAAAGATCCGTTTGAAATGAATAATCTGGCGGATGTGAAGAAATATAGTAAGAAGAAGGCAGAACTGACGATGGAACTGCAAAAATGGATGAAACAGCAAAATGATACTGGAGCTGATAAAGACCGGCCGCGTGCTCCTAAGAATAGGCAGAAGAAAGCAACCAATGTATAATATTCGTAATGCTACCGCTTGGCTTGCTCTCTGAAAGAGATTTATCTTTTTTATTTCTCATTTCTCATGAAATCTAGATAATGAGTTTATAATCAGTAATATCTGGTATGAGAAATGCTTTCTATACAGGCATTTCTCATACTTTTTACAGATATTTTAACGAAAAAACGGCTATTTCTCATTCGTTTTTCAATGATTTCTCATACATCTGCCCTGTATTCATCCTGCATTTCTCATACATTTCTCATGATGACTGCATAGACGATGGTTGCTGATCTTATTTACATTGAAAACAGATGAAAGGTACTTATCATTCAAACAACCCTATGCCGGCATGTTTTTCATTCGTTATCGTCCAGTTATTGATAGAGCATCTCCATCGTTCCACTAGAGTGACGAGGGTTGCTCACTAGAGTGCATAGATTCGTTCACTGGAGTGAAAAGACTTGTCTACTGGAGTGGAACGATTGAAATGTCAGTCAGATAATCCGGGCATGTCGGTTGGAAAACATGAAGAGATAGGTTATATCATACATAAACTATAGCTTTAATACATTCAATATATGAATAAACTAATCACAATCTCCTCTGCACTTCTTACAGCAGCTGCTGTAAAAGCGCAAACGCCCAATATTGTATTTATATTGGCGGATGACTTGGGTTATGGAGACATCTCGGCCTTTAATCCCGAATCTAAAATCCATACTCCTAACATTGACAAACTGGCCGAGCACGGGATTGCCTTTACGGATGCCCATGCTTCTTCCGCTTTATCCACTCCTTCCAGATATTCTCTTCTGACTGGAAAGTATCCGTGGCGAACCAAGCTGAAACGAGGTGGTCTTGATGGCGATTCGCCTGCAATGATTGATCCTGAACGTTGCACAATCGCACAGATGTTTTCTGCCAATGGATATAATACTGCTTGTATTGGCAAATGGCATTTGGGCTGGAGTTGGGGATATACAGGAAATGGCAGAAGCATGAAAGATATAGATTTCTCGCTTCCGATCAAAAACGGACCTACCGACAGAGGATTTAATTACTATTTCGGCATACCGGCATCATTGGATATTTCTCCTTATGTATATGTAGAGAATGATGAAGTGACCTCCATCCCCGATCATGTGATAGAACCCCAAAAGAAGAATCTGGCTTTACTGATGCACGGAGGATTGGCAGGGGCCGATTTCAAACCGGAAGAATGTTTTCCCAACATCATTCGTCATGGCCTGAACTATATCAATGAACAAAAAGGCAGCAAGAAGCCGTTTTTCTTATATTTGCCTATTACTGCTCCCCACACACCTATATTGCCTTCGAAAGAGTTTCAGGGTAAAACCAGTATCGGTCCTTATGGCGATTTCGTAGTTATGATAGACGACATGGTACAGCAAATCGTAGAAACATTGAAGAAAAACAATCAACTAGAGAATACCATCATTATTTTCACTTCAGATAACGGATGCGCTCCATACATAGGTGTAGAAGAAATGGAAAATAAAGGGCATCACCCAAGTTACATCTACAGAGGTTATAAAAACGACATTTATGAAGGTGGGCACCGTAATCCACTCATCGTTTCCTGGCAAGGAAAATATACGAACGAAACCAACAGTTCATTGGTATCACTCACCGACTTCTATGCCACCTTTGCCCAAATGGTGAACTACCAATTGAAAGATGAAGAAGCGGTGGACAGTTATAGTATATGGCCTATACTAAGCAAAAAAGGAAATTCTGCCCGAAAAGATCTTATCTATGAATCGGGAAAAGGTTATCTATCTCTACGTACGCCTCAGCTAAAATTAGTATTCCACGGTGGTTCAGGAGGATGGGGATACCCTAATAAACCTGCTGATCTAGCCAAACTACCCAGCATGCAACTCTTTAACCTTAAAGAAGACCCTTCGGAGAAGAAGAATATCATCAGTAACAAACGCTACAAAAAAGATGTGGATAAAATGACACAGATGATCAAAAAGTAGGTGGAAGAAGGACGTTCTACCCCAGGAAAGAGGAGTGCGAATGATACTGGTAAGAGCTGGAAGCAAATCGAAATATTCATGCAATAAACAAAACCTAGAAGTTAGAATATAAACATCTAAAACTATCAACAAATGGAATTCATTAATAGCTTCTTATGGGAATGTCTCGCTATAATTCCCGCCGTTTTGATGGCCCAAACAGCTAACAAACAGCCTAATATTGTGTTGATCTGAGCTGATGATATGGGACGTGAATGTTTAGGATGTTATGGCAGTACCTATCAAACACCAAACCTTGACAAACTTTCAGAAATAGGAGTGAGATTCGACAATTGTTTCTCCCAACCCCTAAGCACACCATCACGTGTACAACTAATGACAGGTAAATACAACAATAAGAATTACTCACGCTTTGGACACTTGAATCAAACGGAAAAAACATTTGCCCATTTGGCAAAAGATGCCGGATATACTACTATGATAGCCGGCAAATGGCAATTAGGCAGAAACAAAAACTTACCTCATCATTTTGGTTTTGATCGCTATTGCCTTTGGCAGTTAAGCTATGACAGGATGATAAAAGAAAGATATGCTGCTCCATTAATAGAACAAGATGGAGGTATAAAACTTTATTCAAACGATGAATATGGACCGGATATATTCGCTCAATATGTGACCGACTTTATTGAAGAAAACAAAGCTAAACCTTTCTTCGTGTATTATCCTATGGTACTGGTGCACGACCCATTTTACCCCACTCCACAAAGTGACGTATGGGAAGACCCCTCTATGCGCGAGGTACGCAATAACGCCAATTTTCCAAAGATGGTAGAACATGTAGACAAAAACGTGGGCATGATATTCAACAAGTTGGAAAATTTGAACTTATTGAGTAATACCATTATCATTTTTATAGGAGATAACGGAACAAATCGTAAAATTAGAACAACCATGAAAGATGGATCGGTAGTGAGGGGTGGAAAGGGACTGACAAGCGACACCGGAGTACGTGTACCCATGATAGTTTACTGGGGAAAGAGTGTCTATACAGAACATGAATGTACAGATATGATAGATTTTACCGATTTTATGCCTACTTTTGCATAAGCTATGAATATTAAAGTGCCTAAACAATGGGATATAGATGGACAAAGCTTTTTACCTCAAATAAAGGGGAAGAAAGGTAAGGCTCGCGAATGGGTGTTCTGCCATTACGATTCGAGATTCGGCACATCAGGAAGTAAAAATGCAAAACAATTTTTCAGAGATGTACGATATAAGCTCTATTCTGATGGCAATTTTTATGACACGATAAACGATCCCGAGGAAACAAATCCGATCAAAAAGGGTAGAGGAAGTGCAGAAGCGGAAAAGTCAAGAAAAAAGCTAGAAAAGCTCTTCTTAACTATACCAGCTTGGAAAGTGGGAGATCCTGCAGTGCCTATGTGCATATTACCAGAATTTCCTTTATTAGAAACTCCTAAAGACATGGGATTAGACCAGATATTACACTCATACTAAAAAATTATATGAATAAACTAATAACATTCTCATCGGCACTATTTACAACAACAGCCATAAACGCCCAATCTCCCAATATAATATTTATATTAGCGGATGATTTAGGTTATG
>ENA-OQNO01001501-OQNO01001501.1-human-gut-metagenome-genome-assembly--contig:-NODE-1501-length-15458-cov-85.505707_pt1 | contig 15458 bp, 9 predicted proteins | sample MGYA00242629_ERZ504880 | MGnify/ENA primary metagenome ERZ504880 (study PRJEB26092, sample SAMD00036377) | human gut metagenome | host: Homo sapiens | study: EMG produced TPA metagenomics assembly of... | reverse complement strand
CAAGGTGAACGTCGGTCGGCATCCGAAATTCGCCGCAATGCACAAGGCGCCCAAGGCCAGTCGTGGCAGGGAGAGAGGCTTGGCGTCGCCCGCCTGCCATCGGTCCGATGGTCTCAGCGGACGGCGGGACGTGTCCGCGCCGAGCCATAGCCATAGTCCCAGCGAAGTCAACGTCAGCGATGCGGCGAACGGTATCTGATAGAAGTTCGTGCGATACAGCAAATACCCCACTTGCGCGCTCACCAACGATGAGACCACTACTAACGACGCGGCCGCCACCGAAGTCTTCGGCATCACGCGATGGATGACGCGCAGCACCAGCAAGGAGAAGAAGATGATGAACAGCAGCACGAGAATATACTCGGCGGCGGATGTCGGCAGATTATGACCGGTCAGCAGACGATAGGGGACGAACAGCAGCACTGCGGGCAACACGCCAAAATAGGAATACCAGTGACCGTCATAATACGCGTAATCCCAGTAGAGCGGACTGGCTCCATTGGCGAGTAGCTGGGCACGTGTGGCTACGTCATAGGGGTGCTCGGTGGCGGCCAGTTGTTCGGGAACCGGCAAGTCGAGCCAGGGCCGGCCGGCGACCAGCGCATCGGCCACATGCCCATACTGGTCGAAATCATAGGTGTAATCGCCGGAAACGTGGAAGACGAGCGGAGACGCGTACCACAGTTCGTGGATGATGGATGCGCCGATAAGCAGGGTAGGAATCGCCATAAGCCCCACGAAAGCAAGTCGTTGCCGAGTGCTGGACGGGTCAAGCGTGATACGCCACAGGTGCGATCCCGGCCTCCAGACGGCAATCATCAGCAACACCAAGGCCATGGCGAGCACGCGCATCCAATTGATGACGAACGGTACGCGCACGTTGGCGCGGGCGTCGGTGACCGGTACGATCGCGCCGCGCTCTTCCTGAATCCAAATACGCACGATGCCGGCACCCGGCGCCTTGACATAATGGCTGCGAATAGCGTCGGGATTCATCGACTGGGCCTTGCCGGTGATGCCATCGACATCCGCGCGCACATGAATGGTCGCCAGCGGTTTGAAGACTTCCTTATCGTCGTTCGCTTTGGATTCGGCCTCGGCCTGCTCGCGGGCCTTATCGATGACCTTGCTGCTCTCGGTATCGATGCGGAGGTAATCCGACGTGCCGTCCGCGGTCAGTTCAAGATAGGCCTTGGTCGGATCGGTGACGGTCAACATGCCATCATTCCGGCGCGTGAGACCCGAACCCAGCGTGTTATGCACGGCGTTCGTATCCGTGCTCGCTCCGAGCGTACGCCAGAACGGCAGGTTGAACACGATGCACTCCATGGCGGCGATGGCGGCGACGGCGGCCAGCAAGGCGATCAGCAGGCGCACCAAACGCAGCCGGTGCCGGGTATCCGGGCGGCTGGGCAGGTGCCGTTCATGATTCGACGGCATCGGACGGTCTGCGCGAGTGTGGTCTATGGAATGCACGCATTTATTCTATAGGCTTTATTCGGGCTTGATGTCGGGCAAACAAGAGACAATGTGAATCATGCCAAAACGTACATCGGACCATGGGAAGCACAACCGCACGCCACTGCTGGGCGGGCTGAAGGATTCGATGAACGCGCTCGCGGCCGATCTGGGACTGTCCAAGCCGAAGAAGCACGATACGAATCCGTTCGGCGATGCCTTGCGGGAGATCAGTGAGCGTAAAGGCGGCATTATCGACGAACTGACTCGCCATGCAGTGGCGCTGAGTCCTGTAATCAAGCGGCGCACCTTCCCCGAATTGGAGAACGTGCCGGAAGGGCTGGTGCTTGGATGGGCGCAGCTGCCCTCCACCAGAGGCCGTGGCTTTTCGCTTGGCATTTTCCCCGACCGCGATCATTTTGCGCAGGTGGCGTTCGCCGATACGCATGGCCGCGTATTCGTGGGCACCGACCCCAACATGGACGTGCAGGATATGCAGGCGCGATTCATGTTCGGCAAGGAAAAGGAAGTGACTCTGCCGGACGGTGAGCGGCTGGGCGAAAGCGACGAGCCGCGTTCACGTTCCGGTTTCTCCCGTGCAGGCCATGGCCTGGGAAGTGCGCTGCATCATGGGCGTGGTTTGGGGCGTGGCCTTGGTCATGGTGCTGACGGCGTGAAGGCCATTACCGGTGGCGTGGTGGGGCGTGACGACACCGGACGCATGACGTGGCTCGCCTCATGGCTCAAGGCCGGCAACCGGTACACGCTTGAGCAGATGCGTGCCAATCTGCCGCCTGTGATGCGTCATGATTTGGAATACCGCGATGCCATTACCATCGCGTTCTTCGCCACGTATATGTTGCCGCAGATCAATGGTCTGCTCATCGGATTCGGTTCCGGCAATATCTTCCGCCGTCTCAACCGTGAGGCGCCAATCGGTGCGATTCGCCGTTCGGTGCGTGACACTTTGGCGGCACGAGCCCACGGCATGCGGGCCTCCGGTCTGGAGGATCACTTCGCCGATCTGATGCGCGAAGCCGGCGCCCTCGACACCACGCCGGGACTGGAAGCGGTGCATGGCGCCGAACCGTTGCACCTGTACACCTCGACGTATTCGAGCGGCTATTTCTTTACGTGGGATAAGTCCTTGGCATTCGGGCAGGCGCTGAAATCCTTGAAGATCGAAGGCAACCTCAACCGATTCGCTGCGGTGAGCGCTTGGCTGGAGCGCAACGCTTCCTTGGGGCGCAACCCTACGGAAGATACGGTGACCCGTGCCGAGGCCGCGCAAATCGACATGAAACTCATTGAGAACCCTGCGATTATGGCGCTTGACCCGTATGATGGCGAGCAGGAGCGTCGGGCCGTGCTGAGCCTGGTCGATATCGCCGCACGCACGGCTGGGCAGATTCGCAGTGAATTCCCTGATCCTCGAGATGTGCTGACCCAGCAGAACGTGCCGGATTCGGGTGTGACGAATGCTGCGGGCGCTGAAAGTACTGAGAGTGTTGAGGGCGCTGTAGAGCGGACCAATAAGAGCGACACCAACACTCAAGCCGCTCGGCCTTCGTGTTCGCCGGCGAGGAGCGACGAATGGGTGTATCGTCAGACCCTCTCCTCACTGTTGCGCCGGTTACGGTTGCCGTATCGGTTTGATGTGGAGTTCCGGTCGCGCTTGGATTCGGGTGAAGTGGCCATTGGCTTCACCACTGCCGGCACCTCGATGATGCCCGATAGCCGGTATGACACCACTCGCCGTACGTGGCGTGCGCTGAGCAGCGCCGAACGCGCGTCGATGAGCGCCGCCTACAACCTGCGTGTCGGCCTGATGATGGCAGCGCTGAGTTTCGGCACCAGCGAATCCGTGCGCCAGGTGTCGTTGCACATCGATTCCATTGGTCTTGAAGAGGCGATTGCCGAACAGGATTCCGCCATCGAGGCGATGATGAGCGAGGCCCTAAGCGCCTTCGAACATCTACGCAGTGGCGATTTGGGGCGTGTGGGTTCCAAAGCCGACCCCAAAGATGGTGATTTCCATGGCGACCCGACCCGCCCCATCACCCATGAGGAGACGTTCGGGCAGACGGCGTCCGGTGACGAACGCGGCACGGCCGGGGGGGCAGGCAACGGTACCGGACCGTCTGCGGATGCTACGGATCAGGCCGCGGCCGAATCTGCTGACGCCGATGGCGCTGCGTCCATCGATTCGCAGTTCGAAGACCTGATGAAGGGCATCGATATCGACGAAATGGCGTTCGGCATGCCGGACGATACTGGCGCAGGCGACGACCTGGGCGGTATCGGCGGCGAGGGCGTCGGCACTGACGGTGCTGATGGGGCCGCCGGCATGGACGATGATCCGATGAGTGTGCTGCGCCGCAATCCCACCGTGCGCAATATGGTCACCGTCACCTTCACCCGTGATGCCTTCCTCAAGCGACTGGACACCGCTGGGCTTGACAATCCCGAGGAAACCTACCGCATGTTCGGTGCCGTGATGGACGTGGACGGCGAAGGTGGTCTGAAACCCATCAGCGCCGACTTCGACTTGGCGGACAGCCGGTTCTCTCCCACCGGATCCCAGGAGGAGCCCGAACTGGCCGACCGTCAATTCAGTCCGGCGACCGCTCACGTGCTGGGCGCACAGAATAGTGCCGGACTGGCTATCCAGCGAGTGGACCTGCTGCAGCATGGCGTCAACGAATTCCACGATATCGCCAGGAACACGTCGCTCGGCTCCGTGGAAAAGGCCCAGCGAGCCATGCAGGTCATCGAATCGATATGCGATCCCGAACTGACCGGTTTGGCCTCTCAGGTCACCAGTGCGTTGATCGATGGCAAGGACACGCCGGACTTCACGTTCACGCTTGCCGACGATCTTGACAAGGAGCGTCTGCGCGCCCGAGATATGCTGTTCTCGGGCCAAGCCGATCAGGCCATCGAAGCGGCCGAAGCGGCCGTGGCCCATTTGGACCAGGTGTATGCGGCAGGCCATGGCGTACCTCGATACTTCAACTCCTATGCCGAGCGCGTGGTCTACAACCGGCTGTTCGCCACATTGGACGAGCGTACGGTGCTTATCCCGGACAATCTGTTCTACGCGCACATGGAGCTGGCTGACGTGTTGAGTCAGATCAAGGGTGCCGAGGCGGCGATCCCGCATCTCAACCGTATGGTGGCGTACGCGCCCGCCTACCCGCTCTCACATCTGAAGCTCGCCATTCAACTGGCCCGCAATGAGGATTGGGATTCGGCACGCGCCGCCTGCCTGAATGCTCTGCGCGTGGCCTTGGACCGCGACGATGCCGCGTTCGCCTACTACCGGTTCGCGTACGCCGAATGGATGCTCGACCGGTTCGACACAGCCGCCGCAGCCTACATTATGAGCGATCACATCGCTCCCGGGGCCATTGGTTCGCTGGAAAGCGAACTGCAGGAACTGGTTTCCCGTGCGGACTCGCAGTGCATACCGGTGCCTGAATCGGTGGAGGCCGCCGCCCATGTGCTTGCCACGCATGATCTGCCGGTCTGGCCGCATATCGAAGTGGCTGACATCGTGCGTGACGCCGCTCGCGTGTGCGTGGATGAGGGCATGTTCGTGCCGGCCCGCACGCTCTCGGTGGCTGTGGCCCGCATGAATGACGGCGAAGGCGATAACATCGACATCATCCAAGCCCAGTTCCTGCGCTCGCTATCCGCATAGCCGCCTGAGGGGAGTTGACGGTATAGCCGGCCGAGGGGAGCCGAGCCCGCTAGGATAGACAACCATGAGCACGAACGAACAACTGGCATGGGATTTCGACGATGGGGATGTGGCCGAGGTCCGGCCTGATACCGGTATTGCACGTTTTGCCCCTGGCTCCGAACAATGGATAGCCGCACTGCAGCCCACTGACGACGACGCGATACGCCTCGACCGTTTCGACGTGAACATGATGACCGCTGAGGCCGCCGCCCGCCTGTGGGCTCGCGTGGCCGCATGGGTGGAATCCGATCAGATCGCCTACTACATCGACGACTCACCCGTCAGCTCTGACGCCGCCTACGACGCGCGCATGCGTTGCCTCGAACGACTCGAAGCGGCGTTCCCCTCACTGGACAATCCGCAGTCGCCCACCCATCGCGTCGGCGGCTCCTTCTCCAACGACTTCGCCTCCGTGCGCCACCCCAGCCGCATGATGAGCCTTGACGACGTCTTCTCCATCGAAGAACTCAAGGATTGGTACGACTCGGTGATTCGCGACCTCGATTGGCCCGAATCCAAGCCCCTGCCCATGAGCTGCGAAGTCAAAATCGACGGCCTCGCCCTGAACCTCATCTATCGCAACGGCGTGCTTGAACAGGGACTGACGCGCGGCGACGGCGTTACAGGCGAAGACATCACCCTGAATGTGCGAACCATCGGCTCCATTCCCGCCAACCTCGGCGGCCCCAAGGAAGACGTTCCGGACTTCGTGGAAATCCGAGGCGAAGTGTTCATGCGTTGGGATGACTTCCACACCCTGAACAACGAGCAGGAGGACGCCGGACGAGCGCCCTTCGCCAACCCACGCAACGCCGCCGCCGGCTCGCTGCGTCAAAAAGACCCTCGCATCACCGCCACCCGTCGCCTGAGCTTCTATGCGCATGGTCTGGGGCAGCTCACTTGGGGGCCGGACCATCCGCGCGGCACCCATGATGTGGTCGCCGACCAGTCGCAGGCCTACGATCTATACACCAAGTGGGGCGTGCCGGTCTCCCCGCACAATCGTGCGGTGACCTCATTCCAGGAGATCCTGGACATGATCGAGTACTACGGCGAGCATCGTGGCGACATCGAGCATGCACTTGACGGCATCGTCGTCAAGGTCGATGACCTGGGCCTGCAGCGTACCCTCGGCGCCACTTCGCGCGCGCCGCGCTGGGCCATCGCCTACAAATACCCGCCCGAAGAGGTCAACACCGAACTGCTCAACATCACCGTGCAGGTGGGGCGTACTGGCCGTGTGACGCCGGTCGCCGTGCTCAAACCTGTCTACGTGGCCGGCTCCACCGTGGCTCGTACCACGCTGCACAATGGATTTGAAGTCAAACGCAAGGGCATTCTGATCGGCGACACCGTGGTGGTGCGCAAGGCCGGCGATGTGATTCCCGAACTGGTCGGCCCGGTGCTTGAACGGCGCAAAGGGCGTGAGGACCAGCTGCGCGAATTCGTCATGCCCGAGTTCTGCCCTTCATGCGGCGCGAAACTGTCACCCGCCAAGGAGGGTGACAAGGACATTCGCTGCCCGAATGTGGAGAGCTGCCCGGCCCAGTTGACCGAGCGCGTGATTTCGCTGGCCTCACGCAAGGCGTTCGACATCGAGCACTTGGGCGAACAATCGGCCATCGCTCTGACCAACCCGGAGGAGAACCGGCCTGATTCGGTGGCGACCTACGCGCCGAACATCACCGAGGTTCTGGTCGCCCCCGGCGAAGAGCCTGACCCGTACGAGCCGGTGGAAGGGCTGGAATTGCCGGCCGCGCAGAAGCCGGTGTTGTCTAACGAATCCGGGTTGTTCAACCTGACCGCCGCCGATCTGCGCGACGTGCGCGTGTGGCGTGAGGCCGCAATCGTCGAGGTGCATGAGACGGTCGGTGCGAACGGTAAGAAGAAAAAGGTGCGTAAGCGTGTCGGCGGCTCTGGCCTGTGGCATCAGGTGCCTGCTTTCTGGACCGCGCCCACGCCGGCCAAAAAGCTCACGGCCAAGCAGCTGGCCGAACGCGCGCAAGGGGAGGCCGCAATCGAATCTGCCGAAACACAGGGAGGTACCGCCAGCGAGACGACCGGCGCACCTACCGGGGCTGAGGCGCCACTTGGTACTATGCCGGGCTTTGCCGCAGCCTCCTATCCTGAGTATGACGTGCCGGCCGACGCGGTTATCGTGCGCGTGGATCACAAGACCACGCGCACTGGCGTCACGGATGTACCGGTGATCATTCGGCCCGGCGAAAACACGCGCAAGATGTTCGACGAAATGGACAAGGCCCGTCACGCCGACCTGTGGCGTGTGCTGGTCGCGTTGTCGATTCGCCGGCTCGGTCCGCCTACCGCACGCCTGATTGCCTCGGCGATGGGCTCGCTGGCAGCCATCGAAAACGCCACGATTGAAGATCTGACGGCCATCGACGGGGTGGGCCCGGAAATCGCCGAATCGGTGGTGAACTGGTTCGCCGCCACCCGCGAACCCGGCGACTGGCGCGGCGCGACTTTGCGTGCTTGGCAGGCCGCCGGCGTGGGCGTCGACGAGGCCGAGACCAGTTCGTTGCCGCAGACGCTGGCCGGCAAAACCGTGGTGGTCACCGGTTCATTGGAGGGCTATTCGCGTGATTCCGCCAAAGAGGCGATTATCGAGCGCGGCGGCAAGGCGGCCGGTTCGGTGAGCAAGAAGACCGATTACGTGGTGATTGGCGCAAACGCCGGCTCCAAGGCCGCCAAGGCCGAGGAACTCGGCATCCCCATGCTGAGCGAAACCCAATTCGCCCAGCTCCTAGCCACCGGCACCATCTAAAATAGCCCCCTCAGACGCTTCATTAACCCCCTCTGATGAGGGGGCTGTCAGCCTTTAGGCTGACTGGGGGAGAGAAAAAGCGAATCCCGCCCCAGTGTGACTTACTCCACTCCCTCTGGCATGCCGCCGCATCACACGCTAGGGTAGAACAGGCCCTAAAGGAGGATACGGATTTATGAGCGACGCACGTCAGATCGAAGCCGACATCTACGAACGCCTGAGCAAGGTCATCGACCCCGAGCTCGGTCGTTCGGTCACCGACCTTGGCATGATTGCCGCCATCGAAGCCGCGCCCGCATCGTCGGACGCCGGCACTTACGACGTCACCGTGCACGTTGAGCTGACGGTTCCCGGATGCCCACTGAGCGAGACCATCACCAGCCAGATCAATGGCGCGGTCAGCTCCTATCCGGGCGCACAGCTGCTGCCTCATATCGAAGTCGGTTCGATGAGCCGTGACAAGCTGGCCGATCTGGTCGCCGACCTCAAGGCCGAACGCAAGCAGAACCCCTTCAGCAAACCGGGTGTCAAGACCCGCATCTTCGCCATCGCCTCCGGTAAGGGCGGCGTCGGCAAGTCCTCGGTTACCGCGAACCTGGCCGCCACGTTTGCGGCCCTCGGCTTCGACACGGCCGCCATCGACGCGGACATTTATGGCTTCTCACTGCCGCGCCTGTTCGGCGTGCATACACAGCCCACCAATCTGAATGGCATGCTCATGCCGGTCACCGCGTGGGGCGTGAAACTGATCTCCATCGGCATGTTCGCCGGTGCTGACCGGGCGATTCTGTGGCGTGGGCCGCGACTGCAGCGCTCCTTGGAACAGTTCCTGTCTGACGTATGGTGGGGCGAGCCGGACGTCCTCTTGCTCGACTTGGCTCCCGGCACCGGCGACATGGCGATTTCCGTGGCCCAGGCGCTGCCCAACGCCGAACTCGTGGTGGTCACCACCCCGCAGCCCTCCGCTTCTGACATCGCCGTGCGCTCCGGACTCGTGGCCCTGCAGGTGCCGATGAAGGTGCGTGGCGTGGTGGAGAACATGAGCTACTACGAGCACAAGGGCGAGAAGCTGGAGATTTTCGGTGCCGGCGGCGGTCAGCGCGTGTCTGAACAGCTCACTCAGGCGCTGGGCTATGACGTGCCGCTGATGGCCCAGCTGCCGCTGGAACCCGAAGTGCGCGAGACCGGCGAGGCCGGCCGGCCGGCGGTGCTGGACGCCGACGGCGCTTTGCGTACGGATGGCATTGGCCAGACCTTCCGAGGGTTGGCTGAACGGCTGTTGGCAGTGTGAGCCTGCGCAGCCTCACACTTTTGTAGGCGGCGTTGGCGTTTAAGTCCGGTTCGCTGCTGGTGGGCGAATCGCTTGACCACAGCACCCGCGACCTGGTGGTCGAGGCAATGGAGCGCACTGTCGGCGTGGATAGGCTCATTAACCTGCAGGCCATTCACATGGACGAGGACGCCGTGCCGCGCTGCCTTGGTATGAATGGGAGATCTACGTTGAGCCCGATATCTGGCGGGTGCCTCGCAGTAAATAACGGCATAGCGCATTGTCGGTGCGATGCTAAGAGGTAATGGCCCATGAGCGGTTCCAATCGGCGAGATTGCGTTGCCGGGACACCACGACATGGGCCATCTCGATAAAACGATGCCGCGTGTCGGCTGTTCTCAGGTCATCCGCAGTGACGAGAATGACGATCCAGCCGAGCAGTTGCAATGCGTTTCGCTTTGCCGCGTCGATTCGCATTTGTGCCGGATCGGCGTGATAGGCTCCCTGATATTCGAACGCGACGCGGCAGTCCGGATATGCCATATCCAATATGACGTATGAGTTGCCGATATTCACGCGATAGTTGGCGGTGGGGCATCCCAAGCCTGAATCCTTCAGCATCCCAAACAGCGTGTTTTCCGGCGGAGAATCCGTGTTCTCTGTCATGTAGGGCAGTGCCTCGTGGCATTTGTTACGACCTATGAACCGCGGACTGATTTCCAAGTAAGTATCGAAATCCTTGCGAGTGGCCATTCTGCGCCGTTTATCGCGGCTCATCAAAGAGGCTCCAATGGCCGCAAGTTCCTCCAATGTAGAGTATTGGGCCATCTGAGCCCACATCATGACCGGCGAGGCAATCCAGAACTGTTCATAATCCTTTTTGCGGATATCCAGTTTTCCCTTAAACACATGGAAGACCACGCCTTTGATTCGTCTGCGTTTGTTGGCACTGGAAACACAGGCGTGCACGGCATCAACAGATAGCGTGCAATGTCGGGGGATGGGCGCGCCGTAGTAGTTGGCCGCATTGATGTATCCCACCAGCAATGGACCTTTCGAACGGCGCGCAGCATCATTGCAGCGTTCACGTTCTGCTCGGCGTCGGCCGACAATATCCTCATGCATAAAAGAGCTCATGGTGCGACCGTAAAGCTGATTTGGACTTGAATGCAAGCCAGGCAGGGCAATGTGGTTCCAGCTTATGGAGTTATCCACATTGTCTATTTGCGCAGAGAACGGTTCTCAGTAGTATCTGTGCGCTCAAATGAACAAGAACATAACAATCTCACATCATCGCAAATGGCGACATGGCAGTGATTAGGGCATATTCCATGTGTGCTTCGGGCGTAGAGAAGTGTGCACAGACATTATTGAGAACCGTTCTCTGCGCGCCTATCTGGCTACGACCTCGGTGGGCAGGAGCCCCGTGCGCTGGAACGGCCGGTCCTCGATCTGGTCAAGCACTAGGGTAGCCAAGCTGACGCCGAATGCGTCCATTGGCTGGCGCACGGTGGTCAGCTGCGGGCACGCTGGCGTCGGCGTCGACGTCGGCAAGTACGACGGTCCGATGATATAGGCGATTCGTCGATACCCGCGCCCCAACATATGCTCGGTGAGCTTGCGTGAAGCGAGTCGGTTGTCGATGTCGACGGTGGGGAAGGGGTGGCGCTGCCATAGCCGACGCCGGAAATGGCGACTGGCACGCTGATATTGGCGAATCCCTGAAATAGCGGGTCGTCCTTATGAAATGTGTTGAGAATCCACGGGCCGTATCGCATGGCGCAGCGCAGTCTGCACCGCCCCGCCGCCGAACCAACCCCGGCAAGATCGCGCGCCGCGCCGGCACCACTATCCTCGCCCTGCTGTTCTGCGTCGTATGGTTCTTCCCGGTCTACTGGATGATTATCACCGCCGTAAAGCCGCGCGATGAGATCATGACCACGACCCCCGTGTTCTGGCCCATGCACCTCTCGATCGTCCTGTCGATTATTGTCGCGTTCTTCGCGTGCACGGCCCTGACCCTGTACCGCTTCCGCGGGCGCAAGCCGATCATGGTGTTCGTGCTGGCCATCCAGATGACCTCTGGCGGCATCATCCCGCAGATCATCATCTACAACCAGCTCGGCCTGCTCAACAAATACAGCGGCCTGATCCTGGCGTACATCGCCATGGTGCTGCCGTTCGCGATCTGGAACATGCGCGGGTTCTTCCTGAACATCCCGAAGGACATCTTCGAATCCGCGGCCGTGGAAGGCGCGAACGACTGGCAGATCCTGTGGAAGATCACCTTCCCGCTGGCCGCGCCCGGCATCGTCTCGACCTCGGTGTTCGCGTTCATCAACGCCTGGAACGACTACATGATCGCCTATACGTTCATGAAGGACCAGTCGAAGTACACGCTGCCGGTATGGCTGTCGTCCTTCTCGACACCCACCATGGGCACCGATTTCGGCGGGCAGATGGCCGCTTCGGTGACCTTCTCGTTGCCGGTGGTGGTGTTCTTCATGCTCATCCAGCGCAACATCATGAAGGGTGTGACGACCGGTGCCGTGAAATAGCGTATGCCGCCGTACCTCACCAAACGATTCGTCCGCTGATGGCGGCGTGACCGCGTGTCGCCTGCCGTCAGCGGATGAACGATAATAAAAACAGTATGAAAGGAACAGCTGTGCCCACATTCGAATATAAGGCTGATGCCGCAACGCCGTGTCTCACCCTGATTCCCGCTCCGGTGACATTGGAATACACGCATGGCACGGCTATGATCGGGTCCTTGGTGACGATCGAGAAACGAATTCCCGAATATGCCGTCACCGAAGATGCCGATGAGACCTGGGAAACGCTGCCAATCGAGCAGCTGTCCAGCGAACTCGAGCGTTACTGCGGCGTCGCCGTCCGTACGCGCCGAGTACTCACAGCCACAGATGAAGCCGACGCCGGTGCCAATGCCGCCGAAAAAGCGCGAGATGCGGGCGTGGGTGCGGGTGCGGGCGCGGGTGCGCCGGCAGCGATGAACGGCACCGTCATATTGCTGTGTGTGGATGCGCGATTGGCGCATGACGAATACACGCTGGATGTGTTCGCCTCAGATACCATCGCCGTGCGTGGTGGCAGCGAAAGCGGATTGCGGTACGGCATGCAGACACTGCGGCAGATGATCAGGCAAACCTCGCGGACCTTGCCCTGCCTGCATATCCAAGACAAGCCTGCGTTCGCGGTGCGCGCCTACAGTCTTGACGTGACGCGCGGGCGTGTGCCGACGATGGCGTTCCTCACCTGGTTCATCGACCAGCTGGCGTTGTATAAGTACAACCAATTCCAGCTGTACGTGGAACATGCCTTCGCTTTCGGCGAGCTCAGCGAAGCGTGGCGCGGCACTGACCCGCTCACGGCCGACGACATCATGTTCCTGGACGAATACTGCGCACACCACGGCATCGAACTGGTGCCGTCCTTGGCCACTTTCGGGCACATGTATATGAACCTGCGCACCCGTGAACATCGTGGACTGGGAGAGTTCCCCGAAGACGCCGACCGTCCGTTCAGTTTCATCGAACGAATGGAACACCACACACTGAACGCAGCCAACCCCAAGTCGCACGATTTCGCCTCGCGCCTAATCGAGGAATACGCGCCGCTGTTCCGCTCGCGGTCCTTCAATATTGGTGGCGATGAGACTTTCGACTTGGGCCGTGGCCGGTCCGTACAGGACTCGCCGGGCGCCAGTCGCGATGAGCTGTATGCCGATTTCGTCAAAGACCTATGCAGCACGCTTGCCCATCGTGGTCTACAACCGATGCTGTGGGCGGATATCGCGCTCGAGAATCCGCACACCATGGACTTGCTGCCCGGCGACATCACGATGCTCAACTGGATGTATGAGCCGGATATCGACGAAAGCAAGATCCAGACCATCGCATCACAAGGCCGCCGCCAATTCGTGTGCCCTGCCGTGCGTGCGTGGAGCCGGTTCTTCCCCGACTATGACGGTGCCTGGCTGAACACGTACCGCATGGCGGTGGCTGGGCTCAAATATGGTGCGGAAGGCATGGTGGTCACCGATTGGGGTGACTATGGGCATGTCAATGATCCGCGGTTGAGCGTGCCGGGACTGTGCTACGGTGCGCAAAACGCGTGGAACCCGGTTGCAATTGACGCATGCGAAATGAACCATCGGATTTCTAATCTGGCGTATGGCGACGAATCCGGTTGGCTTATGGATTCACTCGCTCGCATCGACTCCGATGGAGTGTCGTTCCCCTGGGACCTCGCCGTGCAAGTGCTGGAACTGGAATACGGTTCCGGCACCGGCATGCTGAATACGGATGTGGCATCGTATGTGGAACGGTCGTGCGGGGGAGAGCTCATGTTTGACCGTGCGCTGGGATGCGCCGACGCGCGCCGCCGATTGCTCCTGCGGAACCATGCCCGTCTCGAACGACGCCGGGATTGCGACCGGGCGTTGATTGATTGCGGCAGTGCGGTTGTCGCGGTGCTCGATGGCTCGGCACGAGGAGGATTGAACCCGGAGCTGCTGTGGGTGATGCTGGATGGGCAGCGGTTGTTCAATAGACTGGGTGAGGAACTGCTGGTATTGGCTGGCGGCGAGGACGCCTGTGACACCAAGGATGTGACCGGCCGTGCGCTGGATGCCTCGCGCCGCGCCCGTCTTGCCGCCGATTTGGAGTTGTGGTTCGAACGGTACCGTGTGCAGTGGCTGTCCATCGGCCGTTACGCCGAATTGGCGCGTATCGCCCATGTGGTGTGGTCGTTTGCGGACATATTGCGTAGGGGAGCGCTATAGGGGGGGCTCGCAGAAATTCGGTCCTGCTGAGAACAATGTGAGGCTTACGCGCCGTCAAACGCACATGGTGATTTCAAAAATGGCGAATTGCTGCCATTCTTGCACCTGTGCGTTTGATGGGAAATGTGCGTATGCCTCACATTTTTTGCATAAAGCATGAAAATGTGTGAGACCGGCGTCAAGGTCGAATTCGAGAAGAAGGCCTTCGAACAGATTCGCCAGAACGCCTCCCAGGTCCTCAACTCCGACGACGCTCCGGACGTTACGGAATACAACAAGGGCAACGCCACGTCCGGCCTGCTCGCCAGCCAAGGCCTGCTCACCAACCTCAACGATTACGTGTCCGAATATGGCTGGGACAAGATTATCACCGGTTCCTTGGCCGACACCGGCAAGTACGATGAGCAAGGCATGATGGGCTCCGGCGACTGGTACGGCATCACCACCGGCGCGGTGAAGTAAGGTCATTCGCACAACAGGCAATTCAATCAACAAGCAGCACATATTGATTTTGGTTTCGGCTGCCTTGTTCCCTGGCGGTCGAAACCACCTCTCCACCAAGGAGCAGCAACAATGAAGTTCACCAACGGCTACTGGATGATTCGTGACGGCGTCGACGCCCTCTACGCTCGTGAAGCCTACGAACTGGCGGCGGATGCCACCACCGAAAGCCTCAACGTCCTCGCCCCGACCTCCGTGGTGCGCGGCCGATACGATACCCTGAACCTTCCACATTCAATGTGGACATCACCACACCTGCGGAAGGCGTGATTCGTGTGTGTGCCGAACACTGGCAAGGCGCCACCGAATACCCCGGATTCCCGCTCAATGCCGACGAACCCGGCAACCGTGATTACGTGACCGTTCAGGCGAACGGCAATGGCGACGGCGAAGTCGGCGTCAATGGCGCGGATGTCACGCTGACCACTGGCGGACTTACCGTGAAGGTCGTCAAGGGCGCCCCCTGGAACCTGACCTTCATCGGCGAGGACGGCAAGGTGCTCACTGAGTCCGCAGGCAAGTCGCTGGGCCGATTCAAGCTCGGTGCCGAATCGAACGTCACCGCCCAGCCGGTCAGCGAATTCGGTGTGACCATGGACGGTTCCGCCCGTGATGAATCCGACGTGTTCATTGCCATCCAGCTGCATCTGTCGGTTGGCGAAGACGTATACGGCTTGGGCGAACGCTTCGGCGCTTACGTGAAGAATGGTCAGAGCGTCGACATCTGGAATGAGGATGGCGGCACTGCTTCCGAGCAGGGCTACAAGGACATCCCGTTCTACATGACCTCCAATGGGTATGGCGTACTGGTCAACAACCGCGGCCATGTCTCCTTTGAGATCGGTTCCGAGAACACCGAGGCCACCATCAACTCCTTCATCGACGGTATGGCCGA
>ENA-OQNO01001498-OQNO01001498.1-human-gut-metagenome-genome-assembly--contig:-NODE-1498-length-15484-cov-3.336068_pt1 | contig 15484 bp, 10 predicted proteins | sample MGYA00242629_ERZ504880 | MGnify/ENA primary metagenome ERZ504880 (study PRJEB26092, sample SAMD00036377) | human gut metagenome | host: Homo sapiens | study: EMG produced TPA metagenomics assembly of... | reverse complement strand
ATATTCAGGAAATATTCCGGGGGGACATTTTTTCACATCTGTGTTACTAATGACGAATTCAGCGCTTGTAATCTCCATTTTTATGTCAAATTTAGAAAGTTTCTTACTCTTTTTCTTTTTTTCTGCGTATGCAAAGGTAGTACTTATTTCAAAAATCTATGTTCGGAATGCGGAAATCTAATTATCTTTTAAGAAGATAAGCTGCATTTTGGCATAACTTTTTCATGCTTGCATGAAAGTTCTGCACTCAATTTGCATTATCTTTGCCGCCAATAGTTGATTTCTTAGTATGAACGGACAATTTTCCTCGATATTATTGGAGAAGGCGGTGAGCGAGTTTGCCAAACTGCCAGGAGTGGGGCGGAAGACTGCTATGCGCCTGGTACTACACCTTCTGAGACAAGATACGGCAGTGGTAGAAGCCTTTGGTAACGCTATTGTTACACTGAAGCATGAAGTGAAATATTGCAGGGTTTGCCACAATATTTCAGATACGGAAACTTGCCGTATTTGTGCCAATCCGCAGCGGGATGCATCTACAGTTTGTGTTGTAGAGAATATCCGCGATGTCATGGCGGTGGAAGCGACGCAGCAATTCCGTGGACTATATCACGTCTTGGGTGGTGTTATTTCACCAATGGACGGGGTAGGGCCGGGTGACTTGCAGATAGAAGTCTTGTACGGCGTGTGGCTGCCGGTGGAATCAAGGAGGTGATCCTGGCACTCAGCACTACGATGGAAGGTGATACAACAAACTTCTATATTTATCGTAAGCTTGAAAAGATGGGGGTGAAGCTAAGTGTGATTGCCCGTGGCATTTCAGTGGGCGATGAGTTGGAATATGCGGACGAAGTCACTCTGGGACGTAGTATTGTAAACCGGACGCTTTTTACGGGAACGAATTAAATTATTGTTATTAAATCTATTGTTTATAAGAGAATGGAAGAACAGATAAAACACGTTGCGAGTCGTTTAAAAGTAATATTTATCAGTTTCTGGTTGCTGCCGGTGATATGGATCATAGTAGGTGAAACCGGTGGAGATTGGGTAGGTATATATGCCGCTGATGTCCGTACGACTTATTTTGCAGAAATTTTGTCTATTTTGCTGGTTGCTGCTTGCGTGCCGGTTTCTTTGAAGCTTTTCGCCTGGGTGCTGACGCGGAAAATTGATAAAGTTAGTTTGCCTGAAGCTTTACGTTTATATTCTTTCTGGAGTAAAGTTCGGGTAGCTATGCTTTCGCTGCCGGTATGGGTAGGTCTTGCAGTTTATTATCTGACATTGAGTAACAAAGGTTTGCTTTGTGCTTTTATTGCTCTTACGGCTTCGCTGTTCTGCTTGCCCGGCGAAGGCCGTTTACGTAAAGAATTGCATATCAATAAAGAGGAGGAAGCATGAAATTCTCTGTTGTCATAGTCAATTACAATGTAAAGTATTATCTGGAACAGTGTCTTTGTTCCTTATACAGGGCTATTGACAATATTTCAGCCGAAATTTTTGTAGTAGATAATGCGTCCGTCGATGATTCGGAGGCATACCTTACCGAACGTTTCCCGCGTATTACCTATATATATAATAAGGAGAATGTTGGTTTTGCCCGTGCTAATAACCAGGCCATTCGTCAAGCGAAGGGAGAATACGTGCTGTTGCTGAATCCTGATACGGTATTGCCGGAGCAGACTTTGGAAGAAGCGCTTCTGTTTATGGACACGCATCCTTGCGTCGGAGCTGCTGGTGTGAAAATGCTGACGGATGACGGACGTTTTCTGCGGGAATCAAAGCGTGGATATCCTACTTTGGCAGCCACTTTTGGTAAACTGTCCGGCTTGGGAAAACTTTTCCCCCGTTCTAAAGGTTTAGGTGGGTATTATTGTAATGCCTTGGATGCGGATGCCATTCACCGGGTGGAAGTATTGGCAGGTGCATTCATGTTGCTGCGCCGTTCTGCATTGGAAAAATCCGGATTACTGGATGAAGACTTCTTTATGTATGGTGAAGATATAGATTTGTCCTGCCGGATTGAGGAGGCGGGATATGAAAATTACTACTTGCCTTATCCTATATTGCATTATAAGGGAGAAAGTACATCGAAAGATACCTATCACCATGTGCGCGTATTTTGTGGAGCAATGGATATTTTCTTTCGCAAGCATGGTGAACGTTATGGGCTCTTGGGGCGTTGGCTTGTTCGGATCGGTATCCATTTACAGATGTATATTCGTTTGCTGATGCTTTCCTTGAGACGTATATTCAGTATTCCGGGAAAAAAAGTGAAAGTTCCCTTTCTTAAAGGACAAGCTTTCCCTCGTTTTCTTGTTTTCGGTGAAGAAGCCACTATTCATAGTTTGCGTGGACTTTTCAAACGTAACGGGCTGATCGGAAAGCATCATTTCGTTGTGGCAAACGAAGCATCTGCCGCCGACGGACATGCCGGTCCATTCATCTCGCTGAAAGGTTTCACGCATGTGGTGTATGATTGCCGTGCCTTTTCTTTTTCTACAATTATCCGCTTGCTGTCCCGCCATCGGAAAATGGGATTGCGTCTGGGAATTTATAACCCGGAAAGTCGCGTACTGGTGACTTCCGAAAAATGTTATCTCTGATCATGAAACATATTTATTTTGTAAACGAACGTATTCGCCTTCGTGCTATGGAACCGGAGGATCTGGAGCTGATTTGTGAAATGGAAAACGATCCGCAACAGTGGGATATCAGTAACTTCACCGTACCCTATTCACGCTATGTGATGAAGCAATATATGGAGAATTCACAATGTGATATGTTTTCCGATAAGCAACTGCGTATGATGGTGGTGCGCCTTGAAGATCATGCTACGATAGGAACGATTGATATTACAGACTTTTCTCCGATGCATGCACGCGGAGAAGTGGGTATCGTTATCCGGAAAGAGTTTCGTGGCGCAGGCTATGCAAAAGATGCATTGACACTACTTTGTGACTATGCTTTCGACTTTCTGCGTATGAAACAGTTGGTTGTTCATATCGCCACCGATAATGAGGCAAGCATGCGTTTGTTCACCTCTTGCGGCTTTGTTCAGTGTGGGTTGTTAAAAGATTGGTTGTGTGTAGAAGGTTATTTCAAAGATGTTGCATTACTGCAGTGCATCCGGGTTGATTAATTCAATGTGGGTATCTGCGGGAAGCGTGACCATGTTTGATATTTGCCTCCCAGTTCTCCCAAAACATTTTTCCAAAGTTCTGCGCTTCCCTTTTCATCCATAAGGGAAGCGATGTTTGTCGATCCTATCAGCCAGGTGTTTTCTTCAATTTCCTGGCATAGCTGGTCATGTTCCCAGCCTGAATATCCCAAGAAGAAGCGTATTTTTCCGGTGATGTCATTGCCTTCCAAAATATAGCGGCGGATGGCATCAAAATCTCCGTTCAGATAGAATCCTTTTCCTATTTGCAGAGAATCTTTTACACCTTTTAGTGTATGAAGGTAAAACAGCGTATCGGTACATAACGGACCGCCTTTATAAATAGGTATATTTTCCACATCTTTGAAGTCTTTCAATACGTCATTAAGATATAGCGGGAGAGATTTGTTCAATACCAACCCCATTGTACCATCCAGCGTATGGTCTACCAGCAGGATAATAGAACGTCCGAACATCTCGTCATAGAGGAAAGGCTCGGATATCAGTACTTTTCCACGTGAAGGTAATACGTGGTTCGTTTCAATTTTGAATATGTCTGTGTTAATATCCATGCCACTAATATACAGACAAATCCTTGAAAAACAAATATTATTTCTCTTTTTTCACTGATAGAATTTTCATATATGTTATATAACAGGTTTTTATTAGGAAGAAATTGGTTACTTTTGCAAATTGTTATCTCTTTATTGTAAATCATGAAATTGACTATCTATAATTATATCTGTTTTTTTGTTTTTGGTTATTTTTTTTCGTATAGTAGTTCTTGTTGTGCTTTTGTTGCAGACGATGTGAACCATCGGCTTGAAGTACTTATCGCTCGGAAAAGTATAATGGGGCGTGTTGTAGATGGAGACGGTGTGCCTTTACCGGGAGCTACAGTGTTGGAAAAAGGTACTTCGAATGGTGCAGTGACGGATTTGGAAGGCAAATTTGCACTGACGGTTGCTGATGATGCGGTGCTGAGATTCTCTTTTATGGGATATAAGACGCAGGAGGTAAGCGTAAAAGGACATACATTTCTGGATATTGTATTAGAAGAAGATGCGGTGGAACTGGATAAAGTAGTTGTGACTGCATTGGGTATCGAAAAGAAGGAGCACTCTCTTTCCTATGCAATGAGTCAGGTGAAAAGTGAAGAATTGACACGGGTTAAAATGCCTAATCTGATAACTTCATTGACCGGTAAGACTGCCGGTGTGCAGGTTAATCAGGTATCATCGGGACTGGGTGCTTCCGCTAAAGTAAACATTCGCGGAATCCGTTCGGTAGCCGGGGAGAATCAACCTCTTTATGTAATTGATGGTGTTCCTATGTTAAATTCAACTTCGGAACAGGCTTTCAGTGCCATTGGCGGAACTGCTAATGCAGGTAACCGCGATGGCGGTGATGGTATTTCAAACTTAAACTCGGAAGATATAGAAAGCATAAGTATTCTGAAAGGGGCTCCTGCAGCGGCACTTTATGGTAGCCAGGCAGGTAACGGTGTGATATTGATTACGACCAAGAAAGGTAAATCACAAGGACAACGGAGCATATCATTTTCTACCAGTCTGATGTTCGATAAAGCATCTTCTTTACCCGAAATGCAAAATCGTTATGGAGTAAGCGATGGGGTGGATAGTTGGGGAGAACGAAAAGACTTGCCGAAATACGATAATCTGAATGATTTCTTCTCTACCGGAGTGACTTCCATTACTTCCGTATCCGTAAGCCATGGCAATGAGAAATTGCAGAATTATTTTTCATATGCCAATACTACCGGTAAAGGGATTATTGATAAAAATCGCTTATCCAAGCATAATATTACATTTAGGGAAACTTCTGTGATATTCAATAATCGTTTGAAACTGGATGGTAATGTGAATTTGATGCGACAAGTCTCTAAAAACAAACCGACAGTAGGCGGATTTTATATGAACCCGTTGGTGGGGCTTTATCGGTTTCCCCGTGGAGAGGACTTGTCGTATCATAGGAATAATTTCGAAGTGTACGATGAAAGTAGAAACCTGAATATACAGAACTGGCATACTGCTTATGAAGATTTTGAGCAGAATCCGTATTGGATAACGAACCGCATACAAACTAAAGAAGTGCGTATGCATGCCATTGTCTCCTTATCGGCAAACTTGCAAGTAAATGACTGGTTGACGGTACAGGCTCGTGGCAATGTGGATTGCATTGACGATAAAGTCCGTCAGAAATTTTATGCTTCTACAGCTCCGGCGTTAGCCGGTGCTAACGGACGTTACCTGGAAATGGATTATCAGGATCTCCAGTTTTATGGTGACCTAATGCTTATGATGAAGAAGAAATGGGGCGATTTCTCAGTAAATGGTGCATTTGGGGGAAGTATTACTGATAAGACTACTAATTCTACCCGTTATGATTCCAAAACAGCTTCTTTGTACTATGCCAATGTATTTACTCTGGCAAATATTATAATGAACGGTTCAGCAGCTCTTGATCAGAAAATTGATTCACACCGTCAGCTGCAATCGCTGTTTGCTACGGCGCAGGTGGGTTATAAAGAGAGTGCCTATATAGATTTGACGGCCCGCAATGACTGGTCTTCCACTTTATCACATACCAAGCACGAAGGCAGAGGATATTTTTATCCTTCAGTTGGCACTTCGTTGATCCTAAGCCGTCTGCTGACTTTACCTGAATGGGTGTCGTATGCAAAGGTGCGTGCTGCTTATAGTATGGTGGGGAATGATATTCCTTTGTATATTACGAATTCCGCTTCCCATATCACTGCCGGTGGTGAATATCTGGCGAATGATGCGGCACCTTTCAAGGAAATGGAACCGGAGATGAATTATTCGTGGGAAATTGGTGCAGAAGGACGTTTTCTGAACAGCCGTATCGGGTTTAATATCACTTTCTATAGAACAAATACTCATAACCAGTTTTTTAAATTGCCTACGCTGGCGGGTGACAAATATGCTTACCGCTATGTGAATGCCGGTAACATTCAGAATCAGGGATGGGAAATCGCATTGGACGCTACTCCTGTGATGGCAAAAGATTTTATGTGGAGCACTACTCTTAATTTTGCTTCTAACAGGAACAAAATAGTTGCTTTGCATGAAGATTTGAAAGAATTTGTTTATGGCCCTACCAGTTTCTCTTCCAGTTATGCCATGAAATTGATAAAAGGTGGATCGATTGGCGATATTTATGGAAAAGCTTTTGTTAGAGATGCTTCCGGTAATATTGTTTATGAGACGGAAGGGAATAATGCAGGATTGCCAAAAGTAGAAGGTGACGGGAATACGGTAAAGGTTGGAAACTCCAATCCGAAGTTCCAGCTGGGATGGAATCATACGCTTTCTTATAAAGACTTGTCTCTCTATTTCCTGATAGATTGTCGTTACGGCGGTAAGGTGCTTTCGCAAACTCAGGCAGATATGGACTTGTACGGTGTATCGGAAATTACCGGAAAGGCCCGTGATAATGGTTATGTTATGCTGGAGGGGCAGCGGATAGAGAACGTGAAGGGATTCTATAAGATTGTAGGCGGACGCGCAGGGACAACGGAATATTATATGTATGATGCGACCAATATCCGATTGAGAGAACTTTCATTGTCTTATCAGTTACCTGCTTCCTGGATGGAAAAATCTAAAGTTCTGAAGAAAGCGCAGGTTTCTTTTATAGCCCGCAATTTGTTCTTCTTTTATAAGAAGGCGCCTTTTGATCCGGATCTGGTGTTATCTACCGGTAATGATAATCAAGGCATTGATGTGTATGGGATGCCAACAACGCGCAGTTGGGGCTTTTCATTGAAGTGTGAATTTTAATGGGAGAGGGGAGGATTGATATGAAAAGATATAGTTGGATATTCGGTGCTCTGTTAGTTTTAACTTCTTGCACGGGTGACTTTAAGGATATCAATACGGATTTATCCGGAATTACGGATGAAGATTTGCAGATTGATTATAATGAACATGGTATTCGTCTGGGAGTGATTCAGCAGGGCATTTACTTCAATTATGATTATGGAAAGGGTAAGAACTGGCCCTTCCAGTTGACGCAGAACCTAAATGCAGATATGTTCAGTGGATATATGCATGATGGAAAACCATTGAATGGAGGTAGCCATAATTCGGACTATAATTTGCAAGATGGTTGGAACAGTGCAATGTGGGGACATACCTATTCGTATATTTTTCCACAGATATACCAGTCGGAGAACGCAACGCGTGAGAAACATCCGGGTTTCTTCGGAGTCACCAAGATTCTGAAAGTGGAAGTGATGCATCGCGTTACGGATTACTATGGTCCTATCATTTATTCACGGTTTGCTGATCCTAACGCAGAATATATGCCTGATACACAAGAAGCGGTTTATAAAGAGTTCTTTTGTGAATTAGATACGGCTGTGAGTACCCTTACCGGTTATGTCGAGTCAAATCCGGAAGCTGCTGAGTTTTCTCGTTTTGATATACTGATGGATGGCGAATACATTTCGTGGATAAGGTTTGCCAATTCATTGAGAATGCGGCTTGCAATGCGAATAGCCGCAGTGGATGAAGAGAAAGCCCGTTCAGAGTTCCTGAAAGCTTTTAATAATGAATATGGAATATTGGAAGCGGAAAATGAACCGGTGGCGGTATCTACAAAGAAAGGGTATGCCAATCCGTTGGGAGAACTCAATCTGGTGTGGAACGAAACTTATATGAGTGCTCCAATGGAGTCTATCATGAACGGTTATGAAGATCCTCGGCGTACTGTCTTTTTTGCCACATGCCAGGATGAGTCGTTTAAAGGACAGTATCGTGGAATCCGGCAGGGAACTTGCTTCTCTCATAGCAATTATATGGGTTTGTCGAAACTGAAGACTACTCAGTCAACGGATGCGGTTCTTATGACTGCTGCCGAGGTCTGGTTTCTGCGTGCGGAAGCCGCTTTGAGGAACTGGACAGATGAAGATGCCGGTATATGCTATGAAAAAGGAATTACTTCCTCTCTACATCAGTATGGTATCATGCAGACTGATTCATATTTGAATAGTGATAAATTGCCAATTGATTTTGTGGATACATTTGATGCTGAAAATAATATAAAAGCCTATTGTAAAGTCTCACCGAAGTGGATTGAAACAGCAGACCGTGATACGAAGTTGGAGAAGATCATTACGCAGAAATGGCTGGCAATGTTTCCTGAAGGATGTGAAGCCTGGGCGGAGCAGCGCAGAACCGGATATCCACGCCTTTTTCCTGTTCGTTTCAATCATAGTAAGGATGGCTGCGTTGATACGGAAATCATGATTCGCCGTTTAAACTTTCCCGGAGGATTACAAACGGAAAATCCGGAGCAATACCGTGCATTGGTGAAAGTTTTGGGAGGAGATGATAATGCCGGCACCCGTTTGTGGTGGGATACCGGCACTAATTGGTAAGTTTATTCTATTATATCGGATGGTTTTCTGCAAAGATTGCCATCCGTTCTTCTAATTGTGCATATTGATGATCCTGGATGAATGAAGTACAGGCACGCAAACCTTCCTGATGGCTACCGGTAGTAATCAGAGATATGGCGCTGACACCATAGTACATCAATTCCTTAGCCAATTCGCCGCTGGTCATCCCCGGATAACCGATAGTAAAGTAGAAGCCATCGGCTACGGGATCACCAAGGTCATTGTCATATACCAGATGAAAACCGTGGCGCAGAAAAATCTCTTTTAGCCTGTGAGCGCGTTCACCATATATTTTCACTTCGTCAAGGAAGTTGTACTGCCCTTCATTAGCAGCCTTCAGCATGGCGGCAAGCGCGTATTGTGCCGAATGACTCGTACCGGAGGAGAGGGCATAGAGTACACGGTGAATGAATACTGTACCGAATGTGCCGCCACCATAGCGTTTTGTCAATCCGGGATAAGAGCGGTGATAGAGCTTGTTTGAAATGCAGCTGACACCGATACGCTGTCCGGCATAGCTGAATGCTTTAGAGCCGGAAATGAGCAATACATAGTTGTCTGTATAATGTGCCACTGATGGTTGATAAGGTGCTTGGAATGGTTTGCTCAAATCTTGCCGGAAGTCCATAGCGAAGTAAGCCAGGTCTTCCAGAACAATAACATCATATTGCGTAGCAAGTTCTCCGATGATACGTAGCTCTTCTTCTTTCAGGCAAATCCAGCTGGGATTGTTCGGGTTGGAATAGACGATAGCAGAGATATTCCCTTTCTTGAGGTAACTTTCCAGTTTCTCTTTCAATTTGTCGCCACGGAAATCATATACATCGAAAGTCTCGAACTTTTGTCCCATAACGACTAGCTGTTGCTTCTGTACAGGAAATCCCGGGTCAATAAACAATATCGTATCTTTCTTTTCATCACACTGACTGCAAGTGAGGAACGAAGCAAAGGTGCCTTGCATGGAACCGGTAACAGGTACACAACCTTCTGGTTGCAAATCTACATTAATAAATGCTTTTATAAAACGCGAAGCTTCTTCTTTCAGTGCAGGCAATCCGTTGATGTCAGGATAAAGACTGGCAATTCCTTTTTGCAGAGCTTCTATTTCAGCTTTTACACCTACTGCCGAAGGGGGAAGTCCCGGCACACCCATTTCCATTTTTATAAATTCTATACCAGATTCAGCTTCTGCCTTGGCGGCAATCGCCTTTACTTCGCGGATGGTTGCTTTTCCAAAGTCTGCAATCTGAAATGCTTCGATGGTTTCGTCAATCAGTTTACGTTCAATAGGAGTATTTCTCATGGTTTTTCTCGCTTTTAATTGATTTTGATTTGTCATTCGATTTTTTTTTTGCCACACAAAGGTAATATAAATATCTTATAATCAAGCCTACTTTAAAAAAGATGAAAAATATTTCTTTCAAGCTATTGCAGGTTTCAAAAAAACACCTACCTTTGCAACCGCAATCGAGAGAGAAAGCGATAAAAGAAATGAAATTATGGTGCGTTAGTTCAGTTGGTTAGAATACATGCCTGTCACGCATGGGGTCACGGGTTCGAGTCCCGTACGCACCGCTCAGTTCTCAATAAAAGGTCCTAATTCTTAATAGAATTAGGACCTTTTTTGTTATAAAAAATATGATAACCATTCTTATTGCGTGATAAATTATCCCTCTAATAAGCACCAGGCTCTAAATGTGTCGGTTTTCTGCCAAAATATTATTCAATATATCAATGAATTAGTATTTATTAAATATTAAAGCTTATCAGATGTCACTAATACTTTTACCACTGATATAAATATCTTTTAGATTTCCCTCAATAGAGCCATTAGCTCCCAGTTTCACATTATATCCTTGTCCATCAAGGACAATATTGTCAGGAAGAGTCAGTGTTTCTGTTAAACTGCTCCAGTCGATATTTATAAAAAGGCGAATTACTTTCTTTCCATCCTCCATTTTATAAAAAGCTTCAGGGATTGGGATTTTATTGGGTGTTTTTGATTGCAATGCCTCAAGCAACTTCTCAGCTTCTTCTTTTGTATAAATACCGGGAATAGGGTGATGGGGAACATCAGCCTCTCCCGCAGTACTCCATTCTGTAATAATCGATCCGTCACCACCGCCCGTTGCCGGACCATCTTTCAATGTAACATTCAATCTAATAGACTCACCGGCAAATAGCTGTATTCTATTGTTGTTATTGTTGATATTTCCAGTATAAGTTTTGATGCCATTGGCTGACTTACGTTTTATGACAAAAAAGCCAGATTGATTTTCAGGCCTGTTATTTTCTGTATTATCCCAAAAAATAAATGGAGGTACATAAATAGCTTGTAATATATCTTCTGCAATCTGAATTGACCCTGTTTTCTTATACCAATTTTTTACGACAATGCCTTTCTGAGAATCTTCGTAATTTAGCGTAATCCAGTCATGGTTATCTTTCAATACGCCATCATATTCCTTCTGTTGTTCACGAAAATGCCCCATATCGAATGTGGCGTTAGCTGGCAGGTTAGGAAATATGATGTCGCAAGAATCTTTTATGTATTCTTCTTTCTTCCCATTGATATCTATATGATGTATCCCCCCAAATATCACTTTCGCCACTTGTCTCTGCAGGGTTATAACTACTTTCGGACCATGGGGAGACAATTGTTGCGGCCCGACGGTGGCACCTACGAAATATTCCAATCCAGTTTTATATCCTCCGAATGTCACTTTACCATTTCCAATTTCGTTATTAGGATCTTTATGGGTGAATTCCACTCCTGTAGGGTCTCCATTCGCATTGATAGGTACGGATAAAGCTTGAAAAAAATAACTAGTCTGACTACTATTCCATTTTAATGGTTCTATATCTCCTGTGGTCTCCAATTGATCTCCAGTGCCTGATGCCACTTTATAATGGCCCCAAGATATTGTCCCTTCGGTGACTTTTCCGTTTGTGTCAATTTGTTTAGCTTCTATTTGCCGTATATAGATAGTACCATATAGAGGACCATTCCCATCTTGCCCTATGGGATAATAAGAACGTGTTTGTGCAAAAACATTTTCATTTCCTGCAAAGGTTATTTCAACTGGATGCTCTGGTATACCCTCCATCTTTTCGTTGTCGCATCTGGCAAAAAGGAATGTAGACAAACACATATATATTATTACTCTAACTAGATTTTTCATAAATGATTCTTTTTATTTAGTTTTTGTTTTCTGTACCGACAAATGCACCTGTACCTTCGGCTGTATTTTCTTTCTTCAAATCTGTTGTTGTTCCGCCGCCGCCACAAAATGTACCGGCATGATAGTGATAGGCCTTATAGAAGTCGGCATTGAATTTGTCCCATCCTTCATTGTTGCTAATATGCACAGCATTCTTCATAGAACCTATTACGCCACCTATGGTGTAGTAAGTATAGTCTGAAACATTATAGTTCGTGGCAATGGATACTTTGCTAAAAGTAACTCCTCCTGTTACTGAAGCTGCTTGCACATGCCCCACAATGCCTCCGGTAGACGAATGGGAAGTTATAGTTTTGCCCTCTTCATTGCGTTCATATTGGGGGATTCTTCCTCCTATCACACTTCCTACAACGGATATATTCATAATAGAAGGCGTATTATCTATAGTTGTATTCTTCTCGGATAATGTTGTCCTTGCTACTCCTGCTATTCCCCCAACATAATTCCATGTTCCAATGGATTTACTGGCATCAACCATTACATTCACTTCGCAATCTTGTATAATTCCATTAAGATGCCCGATTACTCCGCCCGTATATCGTGTAGAATGTCCCTGGCTGCTATTCGTCACATGTATTACTGATCCTCCCGTGAGGTTACTCATTTTCATTAACGTACCATTGAACTGACCAATTACTCCACCTACGGACAAGATATAATAACTATTCTCATCTTGAGAATCTACTGTAACAGATATGTTATCAACCAATTGAATGTTGGATATATTTCCAGATTTTACCCAACCTATCAGTGCACCGATATTATATGCTGGATCATTTGTAGTTTGTGGAATAGTAACCTTCAATTCAGAATTTATCAAATTGACATTGCTAATTATTCCTCCATCGCATTCACGAGCTAATATTCCCCATTCAGTTTTGATACCACTATCTTTACTATCTATTTTTGCATTTTCTATATCAAGTTCTTTTACCGTTCCATACAGGGTGCTGAACAATGGGTGTGCCACACCTAAAATGCTTTTGCCTCCACCATCAAAAGTCACTGTATTGGGCAATTCTACTGATTGGAAAGTCCCATATTCGAAATCTACATCAGTCATGAGGTGCATTTCTTTCCGATACTCGTCTTTCTTTAAGACTGTTATTGGATCGCCTTTTTTCGTATTGCAGATATAGTCTTGCTCGCATTGTTGAAGGGCATTTAGAAAATCCTGAATCTTGAAATCTTTATAATCAGGAATTTCCGGATCTCGATCATTCCACCACTCGTCATCCGAATCGTCTGGATGGATATTTCCTGTCAGATTTTCCAATGAGATGACATATTCCTTATTTGCCTCTAATTTATTTAATTTATCTACTTGAGAGATGGTAATGTAGGGATAGTCGTTACGCCGTCTCAACATAAACGTACTGTAATTGTCCGGAGCCAGATGAAAAGTGGCCGTTCTTTTTCCGTTCTCTTCATTTGTAAATACTTGAGCGGAAACTTTATCGCTCTCCTCATGTACGAATTCAAATTTTAATGTATTATCTTGGAGAGTCAATTGGCAGGCATTCAGTAAGACTTGGGAATTCTCTTCCCCAAGAAATGTTTTATACTTCAGCCAATATTCTTCTTCATCGCCAATATCCTCTATAGTGAGCCGGGTGCAAAGGTGGCGAAACTTCAAATGTACAGCATGTCCGTTTTTTACATCTGCGACTTCGGCTTTCAGAGGGTCAGGATTGTTCTCTTCTGTTGTCTGGTATACGAAGCGATCTAATACTACCGGTTTCAAGGGAGTGCTGTCTGTAATAGGTCCATTCCATTTTTCCAGATAATAAGCAGTAAATGTCGCATTTACGGCATTCCATGGCCAGTTCATTGGAAAATCCGTTTCATTCACCCAACCTTCTTCTGTCAGCGTAAGAGTGGCGTATTGCTTTTCACTTTCACCCTCTTTATCAAGTTTGAATACTGCTGATACATGTATTACGTCTCCTGTTTTAAATTCTCTCTTGTCAGTAATGGATCGAGTTGTCTGCATGTCATATTGCGGACACTCAACTGTGAACTGTACCGGTACTCCTTCTCGTATATCTCTGCCGGATAAGGGTGTTAGTTCATTGTGGCAACTGCACAACACCAATAATAGCATACTATATATTATTCCTATCTTTTTATTCATACTGTTTCTTTTTTATTGAAACTTTACTCTGCCTCTATAAAAATCACATGATTGGTTAAATTGTTATCAATAATCGTACCAGCATCTATTTTACCCACAATACCTTTATATTCCTCTTTCGGTAGCGGATAAAAAGGAGCTTGTACCATACCATGAAATTTGCAGTTATCTACTGAGCCATTTGTCATTTCTCCTGCCAAGATTCCCGAAGTACTTTTACAAATCATGATTGCTTGCCTCACCGTGCAATTAGTTATCTGTCCGCCACTGATCCTGGCAGCGATGCAACCGGAAGGTTTATCACTACTTTTACTTCTTACTGTTACAAATTCCATACGCAGGTTTTGCAAATATCCGCCATCAGTAATTTCACCAATTAGTCCCATTCCTTGCTCAGGTTCACTGTCTTTTAAGTCTAGCATAAGATTTTTCAGAATGTGATTACCACCATCCAATGTTACTCCTTCTACCAGCCTTTTGATAAGCGTACCGCTCGTACTCTCTATTTTGGAGCAGTCTATACTATCCCTAAGGTAGAATATCCATTTCTTTTGTTCTGTATAATCTCCATACTTTTCTAATGAATCTTGTTTTTCCTCGGGGATATCCTTCTTATCAGCAATATATGTGTTATACAGAGCAAGCCATTTCTCAAAATCATCGGGAGTGTAAATTCCCGGCAATTTGTCTACTTCTATTTTTGTCGGTTCACCCCATGGCTCTATTTCATGGGGGTACACTGTGGGTACGATACCATCCATCCGGATGGTCATTGGATACTTCCATCCGGGTTTCAATTCAGGCAGTGTTTCTTTTACTGATCTAATTTTTTGTATATTGCCGTTTACATCAGTAGCCTCAATATAATCTATTTCCATCCCAGAAGGCAGGATTACCGGATATACAGTTCTACTTTCCTTTTCGGTTTCAGACAACTTATAATTTTCTATTTTGCGGGTTTTGAAGGCAGAAAGTCCAGTCGTTTCATTATCTGTTGGTACTTTATCTACTGTGAATGTAAACTGTTCGGCGTTTCCGTTCCACTTCCGGGTGATATGTGCACCGATAACTTTTTCAGTGAGATGTACGGTCAATGCTTTATTTTTTTCTGGAGTGAACCCTTTTCCTAAGAATATCAGTACCATCGAAAATTGATGGCCAAATGTATAATTCACATCTGAATATTGTCGCTTGGTAGCGGTGAGTATATCTTCTATTTGATAACCTCCATTTTTTTCATAATCTTCATTGAATATATGGATATAGTGGGTATGATCATCAGCTGGCAGGTAATTATCTGCTGGTTTTGCATCAGAATAGGGGTAGTAGGCGAATGTTAAACCTAATGTGTTCATTATTACATTTTGTACATTTTCCGATATGAATACAAATTTGCTTGTTCCAGAAGATATGGAATAAGATAAAGGTTCATTTTTCAGATATTCTTTATCACATGTTTCGCTGTCCGGATGACTACTTTGTGTGACTCCTGCACATTTGTTTTT
>ENA-OQNO01001489-OQNO01001489.1-human-gut-metagenome-genome-assembly--contig:-NODE-1489-length-15553-cov-3.575068_pt1 | contig 15553 bp, 18 predicted proteins | sample MGYA00242629_ERZ504880 | MGnify/ENA primary metagenome ERZ504880 (study PRJEB26092, sample SAMD00036377) | human gut metagenome | host: Homo sapiens | study: EMG produced TPA metagenomics assembly of... | reverse complement strand
GACCGGACATCGCAACGACCAGGCAAGACATGCGACCGTTGGCCGCCCGCTCATTACGCTCTGTAACGGGAGCGCCCGTCAAAGCCTACTGCACGTCCGCGCTCGCGCGCCCCGCGTTCAGCCTTGCTGCTCGGAAGGGAATCACCGCGTTGGCCGCCCGGGTCCTTTCAGCCGATGAGACCCGTCTCTGGAGGCGACGCCGCTACCCGGCGCTGTCTTCGTCTTCGCATGTAACGATGCAGTATAGCGCATTTCGTCGAACGTGAGGAGATATTCCACGACGAAGCGAGAACTGCGCCCCGCGCCGATTGACGGGCCGATTGACGCCGACACCACCCCGGCGCACGGGATTCCGGCCCGCGAAGAGGGAGAACGCAGGACCCGCGGCCGAGCGGCGAAACGAGGCGAAACGCTACAGAATACGATAACTGACCGTGCGCAAGCCCCAGTCCAAACACGACGAGTACCCGAATGCCTTCCACACGCCGGGCTGCAGATCAAGGGAACGACGGCCTCCGTCCATGCCGCCGCAATCGTTGATGGTGGCGAACACGGTTTGCCCTGCATAGGATATTTCGACGGTGCGTCCGTAGTACTGCCAGTAGTTCGGCCACGCCATGGGAACGGCCACGCCCATGGACCAGTCGTCGCAAACGGCGCCGGCAGCCGTTATTCCGGGATTGGGCGTGTAGGGATCGGTGGATCCTCCGTAGGCGGAAGCCACGCCCGTCGACCAGCCGGCAGTGCTTTCGCCGGGCGATTCGCCGGAACCGCCACCGGATCCGCCGCTGGAACCGCCACCGGATCCGCCACCGGTATCGGGAACAACGGGATCCGGATCGGGTTCCACCGGCGTTGATGGAGGAACCACCGAAGGCCTGTCCACCGTATTCGCGTCCTCGACCTCCACCGGATCCGTCACCGCACCGGCGGCTGCCATCTCCTCCGCTTTGCGCTGCAGCTCGGCCAAGCGAGAAGCCTGGTCGCTTTCGGCGTTCTGCAGTCGCGAGGACGCGTCGGCCACCACCTTCTGCGCTTCCGCCTTCTTCGCTTCCAGCTCCGCCAGCTTCTTTTCCTGTTCGTCTTTTTGGAAGTTCAAGCTATCTGCAAGATCCTGGAAGCGCTTGCTGCGCTCCTGCTGCGCGGCAACCTCGTCGGCCTGATACGTCATGACGCTGCTCAGATACGACATATTGCGCAGAAGATCGGAGAAATCGCCTGCGCCCAAGACCAGCTCGACAAGCGAGCGCGCCGACCCGCCGCTGCGATACTCGTATACGGCCAATTTGCCTACCGCAGCGCGCCCCTCGACCACCGCTTTCTGAGCCTCCAAGACCTCCGCCGCCATGTCGTCGATCTGCGTTTGAAGCTTGTCGATTTCCTGCTTGAGCGTATCATAATCGGAAGAAAGCTCGGCCATGCGAGATTCAGCAGTGCTCAAGCTGGAATGAGCGTCGTCGACCGCCTTCTGAGCAGCGCTCGCCTGGGCGTCCTCGTCAGCCCACGCGAAGCATCCAAGCGCGAGAAAACCCGCTAAGGCAATCGCCGTCAGCACCGCAGCAAGCAAAAGCGCAGCGCGAGAAAAAACCCTCACGAACGAACCTCCTGAACAGTAGGATGAACGAGCACTTTATCACGAGCAGCGCCCAATGCAGCTGCCAAGTCGACGATCAGGCGCTCGTTATCCGTAAAGTAATCGCTGTCGTAATCGGCATCGGACATGATAGCCACCACGTACGGACCGTCCCCGGCAAGCACCACGCCCGCATCGTTGAGGGCCCCGGCGCCCGTTTGGGGAGTACGTATCTCGAATCCGGGCTTCGAAAGAACCGTGCCGCGCGCACCGAGCGCAGCGCGCAGAAACGAGGAGTCCGTCTGGGACAAAAGACCGGCGCACCATGAGGCATGGCCCTGCCCGGCAGCCACGTACGACCCTACGTTCAACCACAGCTTGGCCAGGTCGAGCGGCGTGCAATACGGATACCACTCGCCTTCCCAGGCCCATGCGTCCACACCTGCGGCGGCGCACCACGATTCGAAGCTCCCGTAACTGAAGCGCTCGCGCAACAACGCGTAGCCGGTATTGTCCGAATGGACGATGGCATTGGCCAGCACGTCTTCTAAACGGTACTCTTCCTTATCGTCGAAAGCCATGACGCCCGTGCCCTCTACTGCCACGTCTTCGATCACCATGTCTTCGAAAGAAGCAAGACCAAGGTCAATCTCATCTTGCACCGCATAGGCAACAAAGGGGGCTTTCATGGTGCTCGCGCAGAAAAACGCCTCATCAGCATTGTAGTTCATGCCACGTTGGGCCGAAAAATCGTATACGACGAACCCAACTTCATAGCCAGCTTCGTGAAATGCATCGACAGCCTGCACCACCTCGGGCGCTTCCTTGTTGCCAAGTTCGCGTGCAGCGCCCGTTGCAGCGTCGAACACGCTCACAAGATCTGTCATGGGCGCTGCATCAAGCGCCGAACGCGCGATCTCTATTGCCGCGCGCGGATCCGAATTCGCTAATCGATCGGGGACGGCATCGGTCGATCCGTGCTCTTGGCGCACGGAAGAACTTGCCGGGAGCGGTTTTTCATGCCGGGTTGTGAAAGCGTCCGTTGCGCTAACGACCGCGCACGCTGCAACGACCGTTGCAACGACCACCGCAGCTACGCCGATCCAACTGAGCGATCGATCGCAACGAATTCGCTTGTTCTGGGGCCAACCCGCCACGCACGCCTCCCACCGGCGCGCCTGCGCCGTTCGATTCCCGGCGCCGCAACGCGCCTCCTGCATGCGCAGTATTCCCTAACGGCATCCCGGCAACAAGCCCGCTCCCCTCAAACAACAAAGTATGGGCACGAGGTTTCCGCAACCCGACGCCCTCCGCAGCACAACGAAGGATACCGGGCTGCAAGCGTGAAAGCGCGCGGATGCCTCAGTCGTCAAGCCCGGCCTCGATTGCCCGACGGCGGGATTTTGCCACGCGAAACGAAATATAGAAGGCAATCACAAGCAGAACGAACAGCAGCACCGCCATCGACAGCCCCAGCACTGCGGCGGCAAACCATGCGGAGGCGCCAACCGAACCAAGCACCTGAAGTTCGGCGAGCACCCGCAAAAGCGCGATCAGGACGCCCGCGACCACCGCCGCAAGCCCTGACACCAAGGCGAAGTACCCACCAGGAAAGCGGTCGGTTTCCGAAAAGCGGTTGCCATCGTCCGCAAATCCCTTGCGACTCTGGAGCACCGCACATACAAGGCACGTCAGCAGCAACCATGAGACGACCGCGAAATGAAACATGCCGTATTGCATAGCCCCCGATCCCGTCATGTCGATCTCGCGCATCCACACGATCTGCCTGACCATGGTGTCGTACCCAAGCGCTACAAGAAGGCCGAACGTCAACATGATGAAGCCGACTTTGTAAATACGATTCGATTCGGCTTCCACCCGTTCGTCAACAGGGCCGACATACGCCCTCCACTGCTCGATAAGCTTCATATCGTTACTCTCCTTCTTCCCAGAACAGGTCGTCAAGCGTTGCGCCCAGCACCTTGCATATCGCAATGCACAGGTTGAGCGTGGGGTTGTATCCACCGGCTTCGATAAGGCCGACGGTCTGGCGCGTCACCCCGACCGCCGCGGCCAGCTCGGCTTGCGAAAGGCCGCACGCCACGCGCGCCGCCTTCATGCGCAAGTTCTTTCTCCCTCCCATGAAGCACCTTCTCTTTTCTCGCTTTGCCTAATATTCCTTACGCAATGTCATAAATATATTGCATATTGAGAAAAATGACAAGTATATATTGCACTTTGTTTTTAAAGCCATGCCCTGCGCGCGTGTTTCGAGCACGCGCGTTCGTTCCCCGCGGAAGCGCCCTTGCCATGCTGCAAGACGGCGCTCGTTGCCGTCCGAAGCACGCGAAACGCCGTCGCTCGGGCGCCTTGCGCTTTCGACGGCGCACGGATCCTCCCTGCCGAACCGCCATCGGCACGCATCCAGACGGAGCGCCGCTTCGAGCACCGGTCGACCCGCCGCGCGATACGGACGACGGCTCGAGGGGCGCCCGGTGCTTTTCGCTCGGTTTTGCCCCCAATGTTGCGTTTTCCACTCCGCAGACCCCCCCTTCGTCGGCCTTCTCTTGAGAGCTCATTCTATCGTCCCAGATCACAGAGGTATGGCGATCAAGGGCGCTGAACCGTGCGCAACATTGGGGTTATAATCGGCCAGGGAAACGGGAGGCCGGACCCAGGTACCGGCCTCCCTGCGGGATGCCGGCGGAGGCTTGCCATGGAGGCATGACTCCCACGTGCACAAAGCAGGCCCGAGCACGCGAACGCGCCCTTTCCCTCGAGCCCTCCGAGCGATTCGGAACGTGCTACCATGAACGCCGCAGCAACTCGATCAATGCAAGGAGCAGCCGTGTCCGGAGCTGAAAACGTCCCTATTCGCATACGCCTGGCCACCGACGACGACGCCGACGGCATCCTGTCCGTATACGCTCCCTACATAGACACGCCCATAACGTTCGAAGAGTCGCTGCCGAACGCCAAGGACTTCGGCGCGCGCACGGCGAAGATCCAAGCCGGCTACCCGTATCTTGTGGCGGAAACCGTCAGTACGCCCGAGTCGGGCGAAGCTCCGCGCATCGTTGGCTACGCGTACGCTCATGCGCAAGCCGAACGCGCCGCATACGGCTGGAACGCCGAGCTTTCGGTGTACCTGTCGCCCGAAGCGCGCGGACGCGGCCTGGGAACCGTGCTGTACCGCGCCCTTATAGATCTGCTGCGCGAACAGGGCGTGAAGGCAGCGTATGCGCTGGTCACAATTCCGAACGCCGCAAGCGAGCGTCTGCATGAAGCCCTCGGGTTCACGCTTATGGGCGTCCAGAAGAACGCGGGATACACGTGCGGAGCGTGGCGCGACGTTGCCTGGCTCGTGCTCGCCCTTGCCCCGTTCGACGCAGAGCCCGCGCCCGTCGTCCCCTTCCCCGCATTGGCGCGCGAGCGACCCGGAGCGGTGCGGAACGCGCTTGCGCGCGCGAACGCCCACGTGAAAGGCTGACCGATGCAGGCAGGCCGCCTTTTCGAGATCGTGTTCTTGTTGATGGAGCGATCGCCGCGAACGACGGGCGATCTTGCAAGCCGGCTCGAAGTGTCGGGTCGTACGGTGCGTCGCGACGTCGAGGCGCTTTCGGCCGCAGGGGTTCCCGTGTACATGACGCGCGGCAAAGGCGGCGGCGTGCACCTCATGGAGGGATACGTCCTGGACAAATCCCTTGTTACCGACAGGGAGAAAGACGACATCCTTGCCGCGCTTTCCGCGCTCAGGGCAACCGGGGCCGCCGACTCGCCCGCCACGCGCGAGCGGCTTGGGCGCCTGTTCCAACGGAAAGGCGCCGATTGGCTGGACATCGACCTTTCGTTTTGGGGCGCGCCGCCCGAATACAAGAACATCTTCGACATGGCACGACGGGCGATCCTCGAACGACGCCCCTTGCGATTCAGGTACCGAGACGCCGCGGAACGCACGAGCGAGCGCGTGGTCGAACCCGTCAAGCTCCTGTTCAAGGAGCGTTCCTGGTATATTCGCGCGTGGTGCCGGATGCGCGAGGACTGGCGCACGTTCAAGCTGTTCCGCATCGTATGGGACTCGATGGAGCTGTTGCCGGAAACGTTCGTCCCGCGCGAACTTCCAGCCCAGATGCAAGAAGGCTATACAACCGCCTCGGCTGAACCGCTGGTGCTGCTGTTCAGCCCGCAAACGCCGCAAGACATCGGCCGCATTCGGGAAGAATTCGAACCGTCGGCCATCGAGCAGCTGGAAGACGGCCGCCTGCGCGTCCGCCTTTCCTGCGACATAACCGAGCGCATGATGTTCTACCTGCTGTCGTTCGGCGACCGTTTGGAAGTAGCCGAACCCGTGCGCCTGCGCGCCTGGCTGCAATCGCAGGCGGAAGCGATCGCGCGGACGTACGAAACGCGAACCCCTTGAAAATCCCTTCGATTCTTGCTGTAGCGGACACGCCTTGTCCGGTTTTGTTTCATACAATCGCCTTGCCACCGAAAAACGAAACCGAGAGGAACCACTATGGAGTACACGGTAGTCGAACTGCCCGAGCGCACCGTTGCGGGAATCACCCTGCGCACCGCCAACGACAGCCCTTCCTGCACCGCGGACATCGGCGTCCTATGGCAGCGGTTCATGGAAGAGGGCATGGACAAGAACGTGCCGGGGGCGATTGCGAACCCCTACCCCTGCTTCGCGCTTTACTACAACTACGACCTGGCCACGAACGAGTACGACCTGCTCATCGGCTGTGAGACGAACGAAGCCGAAGCCGGCTCCGCACGCCAGGTTATACCGGTCGGCCGCTACGCGAAGGTGGAGATCCGCGGCGGCGACTGCGTGGAGAGCGTGCAGAATGCTTGGATGGACATCTGGACCGACGAAGCGCTCATGGCTCAACGGTCGTTCACCGTCGACTTCGAAGCGTACCTGCCCGGCGAAGACACGAGTTGCGCCGACATCGATATATTCGTGGCTTTGGCGTAAAGGAGCTTCAGTGACCGAACGCGACAACGCACTAGGACCTCAGGGGAATCGCCGCGGCACCGTGCTTGCGTTCCTGCCCGATCGATTCGCAGATTGGGAGGTGGGACATGCCTGCTCTGAAATCAACAAACCCGAAACCGGATACGCCGTACGCACCATGGCGACGCGGCAGGGCAAGGTGCGGTCGATAGGGGGACTGACCGTAGTGCCCGATTTGACGGCGGAGCGCGACGAGGTTCCCGAAGATTTGGCCCTGGCGATTCTCGTGGGCGGCGAAAGCTGGCAAGAACCGGACATCGTACGCGCGGGCGCGTGGCTGGTGGACGCGTGCCTGGCCCGCGCGGTGCCGGTAGCTGCAATCTGCGGCGCATGCTCGTTTCTAGCCGAACGCGGCTACTTGGACGACTGCGATCACACGGGCAACGCGGACTACGAGTTTGCCCAGCTAGCACCCCATTATCGGGGCCACGATCGATTCCGGAACCAGCCCGTCGTAGACGGCGGGCGCTTCATCACCGCGAATGGCGCCGCGGGAATCGAACTGGCGTGCGCGCTGTTCGGACGCCTCGATATCAAGCCGTGGGGCAACGTCGAGACCTGGCGCACCGCGTTCAAACGCGGGACATTCGCATAGCACGAGCAAAGGAGCGCAAACCATGCACGACGCCATAGACGCATACCTGCTTGCCAAGCCGGGCTGCACCAAAGATTACAAGGCGGAATGGGACTGGTGGCGCTATCAGGTTGGCGGAAAGATGTTCGCTGCCGCCATGAAGCCCGGCCAAGAGCACGCCGCCGCATACGCAGGTCGATCGCTCCTGTCGCTCAAATGCGATCCAGCCTGGTCAGCTGCATTGCGCAGCGAGCATGCCGACATCCTGCCCGGCTTTTACGCCGACAAGCGCCACTGGATATCCATCGACCTGGACGGCGCGGTGCCCGACGAGCTGCTGTACGAATTGTGCGATCATTCCTACAGCCTGGTATTCGGCAAGCTGACGAAAAAAGCGCAGCGCGAGATAATCGGCAATCCAGTCATCTGAGTCAAGGAGGATAGCCTCATGGCGTTCGATTTCACGAAGGAATACAAAGACCTTTACGTTCCGAAGACGAAGCCGGCGCTCGTGGAGGCGCCTGCCATGACGTTCATCGCCGTTGCCGGCGAGGGCAACCCCAACGACGAAAACGGTGCGTACGCGCAGGCCGTGGGACTTCTGTACGCCTTGTCGTACACCATCAGAATGGCGAAAAACGGCGATTGGCAACCGGATGGCTACTTTGAATACAAGGTAGCGCCGCTCGAAGGCCTTTGGTGGACGGCCTCCGGCGGCTTCGACGGGCGTCGCATTACGGACAAAAGCAAGCTGCAATGGGTCTCTTTGATTCGACAGCCCGACTTCGTAACGCCCGAAGTCTTTGCCTGGGCACGTGAAAAACTGGCTGCGAAAAAGCCAGAGCTGGACACCGCGCAGGCCCGCCTGGTCCGCTTCGCCGAAGGCTCCTGCGCGCAAGTCTTGCACCGCGGCCCTTACGACGACGAACCGGCCACCGTCGCAGCCCTGTCCGCCTTCATAGCCGACTCCCACCTGAAAGACGACATCGCCGATCCCGCGAACGCACGCGCGCTGCTCGCCGAACTTGACGCGAACGGCGGCGTGCCCGGCGTGCGCCTGCATCACGAGATCTACCTGAGCGACCCGCGTCGGTCCAAGCCGGAGAACATGCGCACCGTGGTTCGCCATCCGGTGAGGCCTGCATAAGCTTATGCCTACACGCCTACGCTGACGGATTCCGGAAGCGTGGAGCCGCCGTCGATAACGAACTGGGAGCCGGTAATGTAGCTGGACTCGTCGCTGCCGAGAAACGCGGCCAGCTCCCCCACTTCTTCGGGGCGGGCCAGCCTTCGCATCGGGATAGCCTTCGCCATCTCGGCCAAGACGCTTTCCGGATCGTCGGGATTCGACTGCTGGGCGATGCTCTCGGCCATGGGAGTGACCACGTATCCGGGCTGGAAGCAGTTGACGCGGATGTTTCGGTCGGCGAATTCCACGGCCAGCGCCTTCGTCAAGCCCACGAGCGCCGCTTTCGACAGCGCGTAGGCGCATTCGCCCGGGTCGGCAACAAGGTCGCCCGTTACCGACGAGGTGATGACCACGCTGCCGCCGCCCTGCTCGACCATGACGGGAAGCGCGGCGCGCGCCGTGTTCCATACGCCCTTGATATTGACGTCGATGTGGAAATCGCGATCGGCGTCCGTCATGCTCAGGAAATCTCCCAACCGGCACACGCCCGCATTCGCGCACAGCACGTCCAAGCTCCCAAACGTCTCAACGGTGCGCGCGACCGCAGATGCAAGCGCAGCGGAATCCGTAACGTCCAGGACGAACGCGACGGCCTCGTGCCCAGCCTCCCGCAGATCGGCGGCAACGTCCTCCACACGCACAGACACGTCGGCCAAGGCCACGCGGGCGCCGTGCTTCGCGTACACGCGCGCAATGCCTTCGCCGATACCCTGAGACGCTCCCGTGACGAATGCAACCTTGCCTTCGAGCTTTGCCATGGCAGACCTCCTAGCCGTACGATTTCGCCATCGTTCTCAGGGCGATTGTAGCATGGGGCGCCTTCCTGGCCGAGGAAAGGGAGCGCACGTCAAACAACCGAAACCAACGCAACCTACAGCGGCTTGCCTGCAACTGAAGCTTGCCCATTTGCAACTGGGCTCACCTTGCCTTGTGCGCCGCCGGAAGGTCGGGGATACTGTCGGCATCGGCCGGTGCACCATCCGCTTCAACCCCGAATCGAAAGCGATGCCATGAACGTAACCATTACCGAAACCCCGCACGCCGGCGGCATCAGCGTAGCCATCGAATGCCCGCGGATCGACGAGCGCGTGCAGCGCATCGTCGCCTCGCTCAACGCGTTCGACCGCAAGCTCACCGGCACCCGCGACGGTGCAACCCTGATCGTTGCGATCGGGGACGTCCTGTACGCCGAAACCGTGGACGGCTCCACGTTCCTGTACCTGAAGGACGCCGTGCTGGAAACGCCGCTTCGCCTGTACGAGCTGGAAGACCGGCTGGCCGGAACCGAATTCGTACGCGCCTCCAAGCAGCTGCTGGCGAATTTCGACCACGTTGCGGGCATCAAACCGTACCTGAACGCCCGGCTCCAGCTGCTGCTGGACAACGGCGAAACCGTCATCGTATCGCGCCAGTACGCTCCCGCCATCAAGCAGAAAATCGGGCTGTAGCCCGCAGCAAAGGAGTTCGCCATGAAACGCATAGCCATTCAAACCGCCCTTACCATCTGCGTTTTCTTCACCGTGGCCATGATCGTGTGCTTAGCCATGGGCTATATCTTCGCAGGCCCCAGCTACGGGCTGAACCTCACCGCCTCGCTGCTGACGGCCGCTGCGTCGATCGGCGTGCTGCAAGCCTTCTGGTTCACCGAAGCGGTGCTCAAGAAGCCCTCGTACCTTGCTCGCATGATCGGGTTCGACGCGTGCGCGCTGCCGACGCTGGCCGCCTGCGCTTGGATCGGCGCCTGGTTTCCTCCGGACATCCCCTTTGCATGGGTCGAGTTCGCGGTGATCTTCTTCATCATATCCGCATTATCTACCATCGGGTACAATGCCTATTTCCGCAGGACCGCCGGCAGCTACGAGCAGGCGCTCGCCCGTTACCGCGAGCAGCAAGGCACCCGAACAGACGCGCACGAAACAGGCTCCGAGCGGAAGCGATAACGCCCGCCGCAACCATCTTGCCGTCAGCGCCGGAAGCTGCCGCGACCCTACATCAGCGGCAGCTTCACCACGCAGCGCGCGCCGCCCTTGCTCCGGTTGGAGATCTCGAAGGATCCGCCGTGCGCCGCCACGATGTCGTCCACGATGGAAAGGCCCAAACCGAAATGACCGGCATTGGCGTTGCGATCTGCGGATCCCGTGAAGAAGCGCTCCTTTCCGCGCTCCAACGCGGCTGCAGAGAACCCGGGGCCTTCGTCTTCCACCGTCACGCGCAAACAGTCTTCGGCCACGTCGAACGTCACCGACACCTGCGAGCCGGCGGGAGCATGCTCGACGGCATTCGACACCAGGTTCGCAATGACCCGAACAAGGCTGGTCGCATCGCCGCGAACAGCGCCCGAGCACACGGCGTCGAAGGAAAGCGCCGTCCCGCCCGCATCGCACAGCTGCCGCGCTTGGCGCCGCGCTTCTTCGGCCAGAACGGCAACATCCACGTCGGAGGCGGCGGCGGGATCGCTCGCCTGGGATGCCTCGACCAAAAGCCGTACGTAGCCTTCCATGCGTCGCACGCTATCGGACATATCCTCGACGCATGCACGCTGGTCCTTGTCGAGCGGGGTCTCGTGCAGCAGGTCGGCGTTCCAGCGCGCAACGGCCAACGGCGTTTTGAGATCGTGCGCAAGCGCCGACACCTGACGACGACGTGCGTCGTCGGCAGCCCAACGCGCTTGCAGCGAATCAGCCAGCGCCGCGCGCATGCGCTCCATGGCGCACAATACGTCGTTCACCTCGCGCACGTTGGCCGATCCCACGGCAAAGTCGAGGTCCTGCCGCTCGATTTGGGACACGGCGTCGGCCAAAGGCTGCATCTTGCGGGATATCACCCGCGCCGCGCGCACGGCGATCAGTGCAACCGTGACAATGAACAGGGAAAAGAACGCGGCGATGAGCATCGTCTGAGGGTCGGGAAGCGCATCGCGAACAGTCCGGGACGTGAAATCAGGGACGAAATCGTATTGCAGCGCGCATAGGTTTCCATTCGGCAGCACGGCCGTTGCCTGCTGGCGGATCCCGCCCAAGCCGTCAAATCCCGCAACGGTCGATCCGTCTTGGGCCGTCGCCCAAGCAGCCGCATAATCGCCATCCGCCATATCGGATGCGAGCACGCGCCCTTCCGCATCGAATACGCACCAGCGATAGCACGAAGGGACGTCCGCAGGCTCGATCTCCCCGGCTTCGAGCGCGGCAACCGTATCGGAAGCGTGCTCGTCGGCGTAATTGGCAACGTAGACGAGCCCACTGCCGGCCATCAAGCTGAACGCCGTCCAAAAGCCGATCAGCAGCAGCGCCACCGCAACGAGCACGTAGCCGAAATAGCGTACGATAATCAGCGCCAACGGAACGCCGCGACGCGAGCCCGACGAACCCGATCGCCCGCTCCCTGCGCGCACGGCGCCCGCCTCGACCTGCGCAGCCTGCGGCCGCACGTCCCTTAAAGCTCCCATTTGTAGCCCACGCCCCAAACGGTTCCGATAGGGTTGACCCCCATCGCCCTGAACTTCGCCCGAATGGAGCTCACGTGGGCAGTGATGGTTTCGGCGCTGGCCAGCGAATCCCAACCGGACACTTCCTCAAGCAGCGCGTCTTTGGAGAACACCTGACCGCGGCGGCGCGCCATCAGCTCGCAAAGCGCGTACTCGGTAGGCGTCAGCCGAACGGGAACGCCGCCGACCGCAATCTCCTTGGCCGCAAGATCGATGCGCACAGGACCGAACGCCAGCGCCACATGGTGGTCGCGCTGCTCGCGTCGCAGATGAGCCGCCACCTTCGCGCGCAACTCGGCCGCTCCGCACGGCTTGCGGATGTAGTCGTCGGCTCCCAGGCCGTAGCCGATCACGGCATCGCCTTCCTCGGTCTTGGCGGTAAGGAACAGGATGGGGCAATCTACCCGATCGCGCATGCGGCGCACCAGCTCGAAGCCGTCCATGTCGGGCATCATCACATCGGTGATGACAAGATCGAACCGAGCAAGGTCAAGATCGAGCACGCGCGTCGAACGGGATTCCGCAACCACCGTATGACCGTCCCGCTCGAGCACGCGCGCAAGCGCATCGAGAATCGCCCTCTCGTCATCGATCACCAGCAAGCGAGCCATGCCGCTCCTTTCGCCTCTCATCGCCGCAGGCCGATGTCTCACAAGCACCCCTTGCACGACATCGGCCTTTTCGGCTTCATTGTACCTCGAGCACTTTACTCCCCGGCACGCCTCTTGTCCTCATAGCAATCCACGCGCGCCAGAAGCAGCGTCGAGAGCGCAACCGTCGAAACGGCGCACACGACGCCGATGCGCAGAAGCGCGCCAACGAGCGCCGCCGCAACCTGCGCCCCGGCCGACAGCGGACCGGCTATCGCCAGCTCGATGGCCAGCGATGCGAAGCGCGAGGGCCATGCAAACGGGATGAAGGCGGCAGCGTTCGCGCCGAACGACCCGCTCAACGTGCCAGTGACCAGCCCATTCGCCAACCCGCCCATCGAAGCGAGCGCCACGCCGAAGCCGATCGCGCCCAACCCGATGGCCACATTGCGACCGAAGCGCAGCGCGACCCACAGCGAAAGGGCGTACAGCGCCGCGCTGCCCGCCGCGATGCCGCACGCGCCCGCAAGGCACGCCGCCAGCGAAGGAACGTCCCGCCCCGCCGCGGCGACGATCCCCCAGAACAGCACCGCCGCGACAAGCGCAGCTGCAAAGCCGAGCGCCAGCAGCACCGCTCCCTTCGCCGCGAACGCGAGCCTGCGCGACGGCACGCCCAGCAGGTTCGCGCAATCGCCCGCCTCGCGCTCCGCATCCACGGAAAGGCCGCACGACAAACCCACGATCAGGGGCGCGCCGGCACCCAGCAACTGGAAGAACGCATCGGCGCCCAGCAGGCTGTCCCAAGCGGCGCACGCGAAGTACCCACCGGCGGCCGCCCCCAGAGCCAATGCGATCGCGAGGTGCATCCCCACAAGCGGCGAGCGGCGCACGCGTACGATCTCCGAGCGAACCGCACGCCCGAACGTCATCCGAACCGTCATTTCGCTTCCCGCCTTCCATACCATCGCGCGCCGAGCACGGCCAGCACGACGAAGACCGCGACGGCGATGCCAAGCCCCAGCATCGCCTCCCATCCGAACGATCCCAGCGGGTCGCCCGCCTCAAGCGGCACGCCCGAAGGCGCGACTCCCATGAACGGCGACGCCGCGCACAGGGTCGTTGCCGGAGGAAAGAGGAACCATGCGGGACTCGTCCAGAACGCGATGCCCATTCCCAGTTGCAGCATGACGGGAACCGCGATGCCCGCAAGCGTGCCGAAGCGCGTGGTGAGCGCAAGCCCCACCGGCACCATCCAGGCGTTTCCAACAACCAGTAACACCGCCGTGACCAGGCCCGCCGCCGCAGACGGCGCATCGCAGCCCAGAAGGTCCGCCGCAACGCCGGCCGTCAGCACCACCAAGTTCGCAGCCAGCGCAAGCACCAGCGCGTACGCAACCTTGGCCCACCACGCGCTCGATGGCGGCAGCGGCAGCCCAAGAACGGGCCGCAGCTTCTGCCGCGCATCGATGTTGGCGATCGACGCGGTCACGAGCGCGACGGCAACGGGAAGCATGAGCGCGTACCAGTAGTTCCAGCCGTACGTGGCGAACGCCCCGATCGCGCCGCCGCCGAAGACGCCGGCCGCCGCCATGCCCATCGCGCAGAACGGCAGCGGAGCGACCAAGGCGATCTTGCGAGGCGCGGCGCGCTTGCCCTTGAGCGCCTCGGCCCTGAAGGCTGCCGTATAGACGGCAAACGCGGAAGAGCGTTCGGCGCGTTCAGCGCACGCATGCAGCGATTCCGCAGCTTCCGCACGCCCGCCTGCTCGCCGCCCCGTCATCGCACGCCCCCGTCCTCGCCGGCAGCCCCGCGCTCCACCGCCACCCGACGGCACACGTCCATGAACAGCCGCTCGAGATCGGCACCGGGCGCAAGCTCGCCCTCGTGCGCCAAACAGCCTTCGGCGATGATGCCCACGTGATCCGCCGTATGCGACACCTCGGTCAGAATATGGCTCGACACCACAACCGTCACGCCTTGCTGGGGCAGCGAGCGTATCAGACCGCGCAGCTCCTCGATGCCGATGGGATCAAGCCCGTTGGTCGGCTCGTCCAGGATGAGCAAGCGCGGGCAACCGAGCAGCGCGAGCGCAATGCCCAAGCGCTGCTTCATGCCCATCGAGAACTGCCCCGCGCGCTTCTTGCCGGTTGCAGTCAGATCGACCGTCTGCAGCACTTCCCCGATGCGGGACTCGGAAACGCCCAACAGCGTGGCGCGCACGCGCAGATTCTCCCAAGCCGTAAGGTTGGGATACACCGGCGGCGTCTCTATGAGCGCTCCGATGCGGTACAGGTCGCCGCGGCGCCAAGGACGCCCGTCGAGCAAGATGTCCCCCTCAGTGGGATGCAGCATGCCGGCGACCATCTTGAGCACGGTGGACTTCCCCGCCCCGTTCGGGCCCAAAAGCCCGTACACGGCCCCTTCGGGAACATGCAAGGACACGCGATCGACCGCCGTTTGGGCGCCCGACCCGCGCCCGAATCGCTTCGTGAGGTTCCTGGTTTCAAGCAGGTAGCTCATGGTGGCTTTCCTTTCCTTCGCTTCCTTCGCCCCTCACGATAAACGGCGTTTCTCAAGGATTTCTAAAGGACGCGGGAAACGGGGGCGCGAACCCGTTCGCAAACGAAAGGCGCGCGGCAAAAAGCCGACGGTCTGCACGTTCGTGCGCATGCGCCGCTCGCCGAATCGCGCAGCCCGCGCATGAAAGCCAACCGACCGCTGGCCCGCTGCGGCAAACCTCGCGCGCAAGAACTTGCTACGATTCGAAGCGAAACGACAACCATCATCAGCAAGGGAGAGCGGCGCCTTGCGGAGGAAGGACGGGCATGGGCATCTACGTCATCACCGGAGCCACAAGCGGCATCGGCGCGAAAACCGCCGAAATCCTGCGCGATCGGGGCCACGAGGTGGTCAACATAGACCTGAACGGGGGCGACATCAACGCGAACCTCGCCACGAAGGAAGGGCGCGCGGGCGCTATCGCCGAACTGCATGAGCGCTACCCCGAAGGCATCGACGCCATGATCTGCAACGCGGGCGTCTCGGGCGGCAAGGCCCCTATACCGCTCCTCAACTCGTCCAACTATTTCGGCGCCCCCGAGATGGCGTGGGGCGTGCCCGACC
>ENA-OQNO01001480-OQNO01001480.1-human-gut-metagenome-genome-assembly--contig:-NODE-1480-length-15613-cov-2.887059_pt1 | contig 15613 bp, 10 predicted proteins | sample MGYA00242629_ERZ504880 | MGnify/ENA primary metagenome ERZ504880 (study PRJEB26092, sample SAMD00036377) | human gut metagenome | host: Homo sapiens | study: EMG produced TPA metagenomics assembly of... | reverse complement strand
GGAACTAATCATGTCCGCCATCCTTTCCGAGTGGCGGCCCCGGGCTGCCGGGAGAAAATCAGAACTCTGATTCGATGTGAGCACCGTATAAGTATCCAGTTCCAGGTTTAAATCAATGACAAAATCATAGGCAGTTATGGACAGCTGATGCAGGATCCGATCCGATATGATCTGTTCCGTGATATCCGTTACCGTCAGTATCCCGGTGACATCACCCGTATCGGGCACTTCTACCAGATTAACCTTGAACTGAACATACCGGCCTTTCGTTTCCCTCGGCATCTTAATAAAGCATTTTAGAATCTGTTCCCTGTCGTTTCTTTCAAAGGCTGCAAGGGCGGGCGCATTCAGATACATTTTTAAGAATGTTTCCCTTTCCTCTTCGTTAACTACAAGACTTGCTATGCCGGTAAAAAATCCTTCCCGGTCAGAGCCAAGGGTATTCAGCAGATCCGAATCTGTATGGTCAATGATTTCCAGAATCTGATTCTGAGTAACATTACAATGTCCGATAATCAGCGCATTTGGTACCGGAATACGGTAATGTTCTATCAGCATATCCTTATACTGCTGCCGGAGCTGTTCCTGTTCCACTATTTCTCTGGTCATATCATGATAAACCGCATAGACCCTGCTTTCTCCATTCTCATTCTGGAACAGGGAGAGGTTATTTTTCACACTGACATAACTGCCATCACCCTTTTTCAGGCGATATGCAATATCACACTGGCTTTCACCACTGGCAATATATGCAGTAAGCTTATTGTATACAAATTCCTTATCATCCGGATGCACTCCTGCCATGGCATCTGTCTGGTAAAGCTTCCACGCTTCCTCCAGAGTCATTCCCGTCAGCTCCGCAAAACCATCGGACAAAAATTCCGGAAACATGCTATTATCCTTCTCATAACGGACTACAGAAACTCCTCCCGGAAGATTTTTAACTAAAGTTTGGAAATACTGCTCCAGGCGTTCCTTTTCTTCCCTGATACGTACCTCATCCGAAATGTCCCGTATATAATTGACACATGCCGGAATCCCGTTCCACTCCGTTTCCCGGAAACGTATACTGTAACAGCTCCCTGAGATATCATGCCTGATCTCCTGTTCTACTCCTTCCGGCATATTTTTATGCAGGATACAGAATTCACAGGGTTCATTCCTGTCGTGGAGTGCAGTATAGCATTTCTGTCCGATAAACTCTACCTTCTTGCTAAAAAGATTCCTGGATTCATTTACATAAAGAAGATCATAATTTTTCTTGTCAATCACATAAATTCCATCTGCTGTTTCGTTTGTAATATTCTGAAACAGTCTTGTCTCTGCCGACATACCAGTGAGAACGGCATAAAACTTCATAGTCTCTGACAAGTTGCCCATGCGCCTTCCGTTTAGATGAATCCAAATCAGATGACCGTCCTTATGGTACATACGATAAGAGACATCCAGTACCTCTCCGCTGACGAGTGCCACCTTTGCCGCTTCCAGAACCCGCTCCCGGTCCGGCTCATATATAATGTCAAAAACATCGCCCCCTGTCATTTCCACATACTCTTCCCGGGTGTGTCCCGACAGTGACATAATCCCATCCGATGCAAAAATAGGGAAAAAACGCTTATTTTCCACCAGATAAATAGCAACTCCCCCCGGAATCGCATTGATGATATCCTGCATCTGTTCGTTAGCACTGGCAAGCTCTTTCTCCAGATGCACCTGTTCACTGACATCACTGTATACACCGTAAAGAAGCTTCTTTCCGTCTGCCTGGGCTTTAACTGCACCTTCCAGATGAACCCAGTGGTATTTGTCTGTCTTGTCATTAAACACCCGGTATGTCTGGCGCATAACTCCATTACTCCGGATTGCTCCCATGATATTACCCTGTAAAAGTCCCAGATCTTCGGGATGTACACCCAGAAAATCTGTTCTCTTTTCCATTCGATGTATGTGTTCCTCAGAATATCCCATGATTTCATAAAAAGCCGAGTTATGGAAAACCGGAGAGATACAGCCATCCGCATACTGATAAACACACAGCCCACAGGGAATGTTGGCGAATGTTGACTGTAACTCTTCCTTAACTACTCTTGACTGATCTTCTTCCCTTTTTTTATCCGTGATATCCAATATGTACTCGATATGAGCCGGCTGCCCTCCCCAGTTGATGATTTTTCCGCTAAGCTGATAAGTCCGTTTATAGCCCGGATGATAAAATTCACGTACCAAAAATTCATTCTGTTTCATGTCTCCTGCATGACAGAAAGGGCATGGCTTATCATACCCTGCCGCCTGATAGCAGGTATTTCCCTGAAAATTCGGATATTGAAATAACAGATCTCTTACCATTTGATTGGCATAGAGCAGTTCCATATTCTGAACTGCACTGACATAGACAGCCACCGGTGCGTTATCCAGAATTGCTTTCATATGTTCCATGGAAAGGGGCAGCTCCTGTATAATACCTGTTTCCCCGCTTAATATTTCCCCCATCTTCAAGCCTCCTTTCCAAAAATAAAGTCATATAGGGTCTGATAAAGCCGGTCTGGTTCAATAGGCTTGGCCAGATGTGCGTTCATTCCGGCTGCCTTGCTTTTTTCTATATCATCATCAAAAGCATTGGCAGTCATTGCGATAATGGGAACGGTCTTAGCATCCTCATTACTCAGATGACGGATATTATTCGCTGCAGTAAGTCCGTCCATCAGGGGCATTCTTATATCCATCAGGATTGCATCGTAATACCCTGGTTCCGATTTACTAAACCGTTCCATAGCCCGAAGTCCGTTTTCAGCCGTATCCACAACAAATCCCTTGTCCTCCAGAAGCATGACCGCCACCTCTGTATTAATCATGTTATCTTCCACCAGCAGTACACGCTTTCCGGTAAAATTGTAAATAATCACCTCTGCCTGCCGGGTCTGCTCTTCCTGATCCCCCAGCGCTTTTGAAAATGCAGAAACCAGGGATGATTTGAACATGGGCTTGCTCATCATTAAATTTACCCCGGCAAGCTTCGCCTCATTTTCAATGGAAATCCAGTCATATGCCGTCATAATGATAATGGTCACTTCTGGACCCACAATCGCACGGATATGCCGGGCGGTCTCAATACCATCCATTTCCGGCATTTTCCAGTCAATGAGAATCATATCATAATACTGTGCCTTGTCCCAGAGATCCTTCACCCGGTCAATTGCCTTTCTGCCGCTGTCAACCCATTCAGACCTGATTCCCATCTCCTGCAGTGTATTAGTCGTACTTTCACAGACAGCCACATCATCATCCACAACCAGCGTTTTCAAGTGAGAGAAATTATAGTCTGTTTTCTTCTGGTTGTGCCGGAGCTTTTCTTCCTCCGTAATCCCCAGTTTTACATCAACGGTAAATTCTGAGCCGATTCCTTTTATAGACCGGACCGTTATTTTTCCATCCATCATATCCACAATATTCTTGGAAATAGCCAGACCCAGCCCGGTTCCGCCATACAATGCAGTAGTACCGGAGCTTTCCTGTGAGAAAGGCTCAAAAATATGTGCCAGATACCCATCACTCATCCCCACGCCTGTGTCGTTGATGATAAAACGCAGAACAGCATCATTTTTTGTTTTCCTCTGCTGCGCTGCAGAAAAAGTGACCTTTCCGCCTTCCTTTGTAAATTTAACCGCATTACTTAAAATATTAATCAGTACCTGCTGCAGCTTCATGGCATCGCCTATGTAATAATCATCCATTACCGGATCCACAATACACTCATATTCCACCCCTTTCGCTGCCGCCTGAGAATAACACATGGAATTGATTCCCGTTAAAAATTCTTCCACCGGTATCTTTTCTTTCTTCAGAAGCATTTTCCCGCTTTCAATCCTGCTCATGTCCAAAATGTCATTGATCAGTGCCAGCAGGAAACGTGAGGAAATGCCAATTTTGGATAAACAGTCCGCCACCTGTTCATCATCACCCATGGAACGTGCTGCAATAGCACTCATGCCAATAATAGCATTCATGGGCGGCCGGATTTCGTGGCTCATACGTGATAGAAAATCTGATTTCGCTGCATTTGCCTGCTCTGCTGCAACCAGCGCAGCTGACAGTTCTTCTTTCTGTTTCTGCTCCTGACGGACAATATCCGTTGCATCGGCACAGGTAACACACACCCGTTCCAGATCCCGGCTGATATAAAATACCTGAAAACGTTTGACATGTATAATTCCATAATCATCTTTCATCTCTATAATAAAAGTATAGGTATCCTGCTCTTCCAGGATACTCTTCATATATCCGTAATCCAGCCTGGACAGGTACTCTTGCGCTGCCGCTTCCTCCATATACCGCTTGGCACTGGCACGTAGTTCTTTCTGGAATCCCTCCTTGCAGGGAAACATATTTTCCTGGCTTTTGTCAAAGGAAAACAGTCTGTGTGTATCCTGCTGCATATCTATTTCTATAATGATGTCATAATCCAGTTCTGTAATCCGATTGAGCAGCTGCTCCTGAAGCTTTTGCTCCGTAACATCAAACATATAGAAAAAGACAATTACGTCTCCAGTCTCCGGATTCAGAGAGGACCGGAAACTCATACTGACCCAAAAAGCTCCGCCCTCCCGCCTGCATAAGAAATCAAAATGATAATCCACTTTTCCGGCAATATGATCCGCCAGTACCTTTTCTCTGCATAAAGTATCACGAATCTTTTTTCCGTACACCACGTCTGCAGCTGATCCTGATAAGCGGTCCACCGTCTCCTCATAGGTGTCCCCAATATGTGCAAGCACTACATCCGCTGAGGCAACATAGTTCTCAACCTTGTCCTTCGTTACATTGATCCTTCCCTGGATACTGCCTCCCGCAGAAGATAATTCTGTGAAATATTCCAGCTCCTTATCATACAATTCTCTGTCCCGCTGCTGTAATCGTTTTTCATCCGTAATATCAACAAAAACACAATAGAAGAACTGTTCGTTATCTTCTTCCGTAATCAACTGGGCCTTAATGGAAATCCATTTTACAGCTCCATCCCTGCAAATCAGACGGTTCTCATTTTGAATTGTGTTACCTTCCGCCAGCTGGGCCTTGAGATGCTCCGTCATCACCGACAAATCCTCCGGATAAATCACAGAAGACATCTTATTGCCCATTGCCATAAATTCCTCCCGGGAATAGCCAATAAATTCAAACAGCCCGTCATTCGCATCGATCACAGAAAAATCAGCATCAAAGCGACAGCGGAAAACCGCACCCGGAATATTATTATAGATATGCAACACTTCATCCTGGGCATGCTTTTGCGCCGTAATATCAATACAAACAGAAGTAATTGCAGGCTTATTATTTTCAGCAGTCATCTTACGTCCAATATCGTGTACCCAAATGTAAGAACCATCTTTTTTCTTCATCCGGTACTCTACGGCATATTCTCCTTTTTCCGCTATCTGAAGATCCACTTCACTATCTACCCGTTTCCGGTCTGCGGGATGCATACATTGGGTAATCATTCCTCCAATATCATCTACAAACTCAGACTCTTTTTCATAGCCCAGATATTCCAGCATCCGGCTGTTGATAAAATAAAACGGGAATCCCGGTTCCATATACCCTCCCATCATTCCGCCAGCCAGAGAATCGTTTAAAATAGCCTGCCGCTGCTTCATCACATTTTCAATCACCAGCGTCTGGGGATAATGCTCTCCTCCCCTTTGACTGGCGCCCGGCTCTGCAAAATTAAGACTGCACACCAGCCATCTGTCTCTCTGCCAGCATAGTGCAAAAAAGCCGTGCAGGCGCCAGGCATACACGGAGTTTCTGAGGGTAAACTCAGCATTCATAATATAAACTGCATTGTTAAAAACCTGCTCATGAACCACAGTCAGTTCCATTGTAAACGGTTCCGGAATTTCCTGAATATCGGTTTGAATGTAATTAGCCATATCCTTCTTCCCACAGGCGGACTCATCCTCACCCGTACCGATAAATTGGATATCATCAGCCAGGAATTCCTTAGTCAGTACTGCATCCCGCTGTTCGAACCAAGCGCTGCAAAATTGGCGGACTGTCTGCCTTGCAGAAATCTGTTCCTTCATATCATTTCCTCTTTCCATAAACAATATTTCCTCTAGTAAATTTTCACCTGATTAATTGTCTGAACACCTATGGCCTGACCGCAGAAATGTTGCTGCTCTTAATATCAGAATGACTGATATGCCTCCGGTTAATGCAGTTAGGATGACAGAGATATTTTGAGTTATTTCGACTAAATATTTTATTCTCATTTTAGCATAGAAAGAGTGGTTGCGCAATCCTTTCAAAGCGTACTATACAGAAACTCCCCACAAGGCAGCATTTTTAAATGCCTCCTGCGGGGAGTTTCTCTGAGTCTTGCTGATTCAACTGATAATACAAATTCAATATGGGATGCAGACCTGATTCTTACTCATCGAATTTAGCATACTCTGCTGCAATAGCATCGCCCATTTCTTTCGCATTTATCTTGTTCATAAACAGCAAATCAATATTCTTGGTGATCACTCCTCCCTGGTTAGCTTTATACTGACCGCCTTATATGGAAGCACATTGACCATTACATAACCATTCAAAATTTCCAAACTTTCTAATGTTGCCTCATCCATATTAGATGCCCAGGCATTTTTGAAATCTCCAATGTAAATGCTGGCTTGCGTTTCTTTTCCCTGATTTTCAAAAAATCTCAGTATATATCCATCACGATTTAAGCACTTTTTAAATGCAGAAAATTGAAGGTTTGGCTCTTGCCAGCCAAAAAGACGGGGAAATGAATCATATTTTTCTGCTAATGATTCAGAGCGGACGGCATGTGAAACTACAGGGTAAAGGAAACTCTGTACCACAGGCAAAAACGGAGTCTTATCCGTTTTGGATACCTGATAGGGAACGTAGGACCATTCTATTTCCTGCACGCCCATACACTGTGCCTGGGGTGTATAAATCGCTTCCGAAGCAGAGCTCTGCCGCTGGAGCATATTTAATCTCCCCATCAGATCAAATCCGCGAACTAAGGTGATGTATACATCCGGCTCCCTGTTTAGCGGATTCATTACTGCCTCATAATCGTACATTCCTTTTAGCGCTACAGCCAATCCAGCTTTTTTATCCTCTACCGCTATCCATTCTCTGCAGGGCAGCAGCTGTGTCGGCGGCTGAAACCATGGTTCTAATTCTTCTGAACGGGCAACCGGTCTGTCTAATACTGCCAGATGTCCTTGAGAACTTACACAATCTGTCCTCAGATTTGCCGGGATCCGCAGCCGGATTCGATGATCTTTTGCTGTATTATCCAGTTTTAATTTCACATCGACCCGTTCCATACCATGCCACAGGATAATCTGAAAAACAACTGGAATTGCTGCACGTTCTTCTGAACGTTCATCCCCATGAAGGCAGGCGGGCACGTTCATCACTCCTTTTATCTCAAGCACAGCACGTACAGCGCCACATTCCAGGAGCTTGCTGCTAAATAGAAAAGCTGTGGAACGGACAACTTCACCTGGTATCCATGTTGGTGAATAATCCCATGCATCACCTGCGTCTGCATCTTCTTCTAATATATTCAAATTGTAAAACTGTTTTTTGCTGCGCTTATCCAGCAGGCAGATGCGGGAACCGGATACCGTGACCCGGACCAGCTCATTTTCCAGGAAATCATCCCCGGCTTTCATGCTTCCACAGGGAGAATATTTCCCGGGTATCGCTGCAAGTGACTCTACAGCACCGGCATTATAAGGTTGCATGAACATTACTTTTCTGTAAATCGGATCAGGAAATGCACTATTGCGTGGCTGTCCAAGTCCATTCACTTCTATCTTCTCCCGTTCCACTACCTGGGTTGGGAAAACTTTTCCCTCTGAATCGCAGATACAAACTTCAGAATCCCCGATGGGTAGCCATAGTTCGGAAGGCTGTGCAAATTCTGTGGTAACCGGAGCATATGTCAAAATTCCTTTCGGGCGGATTTGATGCATATAACCATTGTTTTTCGCAATTATTGCTACCACAGACTGCTGTATTTCCGGAATATCACTCATCTTATCCCACCAGCGAACGGTATATTTTCCAAGATGTGCCATAGCATCATGAATCACCCCGGCGGCTATCTGTCTCGTTTTCGCAAAACGTGTCTCCATCTCTGTATGTACTTCATCTGTACTGGAGCCATGTATGGAATCATGGGCACTGTTGATCATCATATATTTCCATGCTTCATCCAGCAGTGCTGGTTTGTCCTGATAAGAATAACAGGAAGCAATTGCATCTAAAGGTTCTGCATAACGTTCCAGCAATGCTTCGCAGGCGAAGTTCTGCCGTTTTAAATAGGTTCTGGTGGATAATGCCCCAAGTAGAATGCTCTGGTATTTGGAACCAATCAGCTCCATATTGTATACCGCCGGATTCTTCAGATTTTTTTGAACCAGTCTCACATATTCTTCCGCATTCCCCATGACAAATTCAATTTTATTCTGTAATTCATTTGCTTTTTTTACCGATTCCCCTTTATTAATCTGCGGCGGTAAATGATCATATCCGGCAATCAAGGCAATTACATTGGAAGGATATCTGTCCCGGATTTTATCAACATTTGCAATCAGATTTTTCGCAATCCGTTCCGGGTCATCATGTTTTGCCAATTCCCGATGATATTCATAAGATAAATATCCGTTATAATAGGGAACGTCCCTGGGCTGGATGAGATCATTATCTTTATCAAAGATATCAAATGCTCCGCTGTAACTTTCTCGAAAATGACTTACCAGCACTCTGGAACCGTCCAGGCCTTCATATAAAAATTCATCCGGATGCCCTCCTGAAACTTCCGGCATTCCTCTCATGAACATCAGGCTGTCTATACCAAAATTCTGTAAAATCTGAGGCATTTGAAGCGGATGCCCAAAATTATCCGGCAGATATCCGGCACACATATACCCTCCTAACTTTTCAGCCTTTCTCTTTCCATACAAGCAGTTGCGGATCATATTCTCTGTGCTGGGAATCCATTCATCAAACTGCGTATAAAATGGTCCAATTGCTAACTTACCGTCTTTTATTAAATCCCTTATCCTTGCCTCATCTTCCGGAACTACTTCCAAATATTCTTCCAGGGGAAAGACCTGTCCATCTAAAACATAGCTCTTAAAATCTGAACGATTGGAAGCGGCTAACAAGTCTTCAAAAGCCTCGACAGTCCAAAATCGATAAGAATTCAGCGGTTGGTACCACTCAATGTCCAGATGCCCTGCAGTAATGATGAATCCGATTGTTTTCTCCATTCTATTCCTCCCTAATTCTGCAACAGTTCAAATCGTTTCAGACATTCCGCTAACGCTCTGCCCGTATGATAAATACCCTTCCAGGGATTTCCCATATTTTCTACAATTGGCGTTCCATAACGATCTAAAAGCTGCCGGCTTTCTCCCACTTCCATATTCATGAATTTCGTTTTCACATACTCCCAGGTTTTCACAAATGCTCCCCAATACCTGTCATCTCCGTATTTTGTATATCCGTTCAGATAACCTGCCAGGGACTCAAAGTTCTGCCACCACTCCTTATCTGTAACCAGCACTTCCTGATCTGCTATTCCGTCACGGTATACACCGCCATACTGGTTATCATAGCCATAGCGTAAAGAGTGATCCAGTAATCTACGTAAAACAGGGTTCTCACTGTCCGTGCATCCCATAATCTGATATGCGCGGTCCATTAACCAGCTAAGTTCCACATTATGTCCATATGAAGTCGTATCCATTGGCTGGGAAATAATTTTATTTGCTTCCCGTTCCGCATTCCATGTTCGCATAATATTGATTGCCGGAATCTGATTAAATTGCAAATCAAACTGATTATAACCATATCCGATTTCCAAATTTACCATACGATTTAAAATCAAACCAATGGATTCTTCCAGTTTACGGCAATGTATTTCTTTCCCACTGGCCTCGTACAAGGTTGTGTATGCCTCCATCAAATGCATATGGATATCTAGAGACTTGCGGTCGCCTGCCCATGCTCCACCCGAAGAAATGCTCCAGTCCGCCTCCATATTCTCATAATATCCCCCATACTTCGTATCAGCAGCATATAACTGTAATAACCCGAATGTTTTTTCTGCATATCCCAGGGCTTCCTCATCCTGATAACGCAGTGCATATTCACTTAAAGCATAAATAGCAAAGCTTTCACCATAGGTTAATTTTGAAGGATCGGCTGGTGTTCCATCACGATTAACCTGCCAATAAAATCCCCCGTTCTTTAAGTCCCAAAAATGATCTATGATAAAACGCAGTCCCTGAAAGGCTGCCTGTTTCATCTCCTCTCTCTGATCAGGTTTTGCAAACAAAGAAAGCTGGGAAAATCCCCATAACATACGGCTTTGAGTCACAATATACTTTGCATCACTCCCTTCAAAGTTCCCATTCCGGTCAAAAGATGTCAGATAACCTCCATACTTCCTGTCAACACTTCGCTCCAGCCAAAAGGGAATAATTTTCTCCTGCAGGGTATCTTGGATCTCCTGCTGAATTACCAAAATCATTTTTTTATTCATATGCGGTGCTCCTTATTTAGTTTTCATAGGTACATTATATTTGAACCGTTTCATATTGTCAATATGTCATATTTTACAATATATTTTAGTATAATATATAAATTATAACCAACTATTTATGTCCATTACTCCATATCTACCTATATTTTCCATTTATCTTGTCAATGTCATTCCAATTTAATATGAATCGTTTTAAATAACAATAAATTTTTAGATAAAAATAGTTTTAACTGTTCTAAATATGGGTTTTACTATTGAAATAAATAATATCTTAATGTATAATCAACACAGCTATATGAAACGGTTTAAATATAAATGAAACGAGGTATAAATGATGTCGGGAACTACCATAAAAGATGTTGCCCGTGTTGCACAGGTTTCTGTGGGAACTGCGTCTATGGCATTAAATAGTAAGCCTGGCGTAAATGAAGAAACCAGGGAGAGGGTTCTCAAAATTGCTCAGCAGCTGAACTACAAGCCAAATCCTTATGCCCGCTATTTAACACGAAAAAAAACCAATATTATCGGACTCGTTGTTACGGACATTACAAATCCATTTTTTGGGAATATGATAGATATTATTCAACAAGATCTTGGGGGCCATGGCTATGATATTATGCTGGGAATTTCACGGGGAAGTATCACGGAAGAAAAAAAAATAATTCAGAAATTTATTGACATGCACGTAGACGGAGTGATTGCAGTACCTTCTCATAATTCCACATCTGATACACTACATTATCAGGAATTACAGAAATTAAATATTCCACTCTGTTTTATTACTTCTTATTATCCGGGCATTGAGGCTCCCTGTGTTATGACGGATTTAAGTGAAGGCTCTTACCGCCTTACCAAGTACTTATTAGAAAACGGGCATCAAAGCATTGTTTATCTGGTGGGCAATCTCGCTGCACCTGTTTCGAATCTTCGTGTTGATGGATATATTTCCGCATTCCGCGATGCCCATTTAACCTACCAGCCGGAATGGATTGTAACTGCGGACGTGACCCTGCAGGGTGGTTACTCGGCAACTGAACAGATATTGAGCCAATTTAAACCCGATGCAATTATCACGGTTAATGACTTTATGGCTATGGGGGTACTCAAGAGTCTGAAAGAACACCATATCCTGGTTCCACAAGATATCTCTGTAGCCGGATATGATGACTTAATTTATTCCTCCATGCTAGAAACACCGCTCACTACTGTAAAGCAGCCCCTGGAACAAATATGCCAACGAACCGTATCTATTTTCTTAAAACAATTGACTGACCATGAAACGGTAACTGAAAAATTCCTGCTTAAACCTAGTTTGATAATTCGTTCTTCATCTTGTCCTCATTCACTATAATTGGATGCTTTGTACAGAAAGTGACGTTTATAAAAGGAAAATCTTTTTACAGAAACTTAATTAAACAACGGCATAGTATTCCGCAACGATTGCCGTCAGCAAAAAAATTCCCTGTGTTAAAGTATGTACAATATACTTAACACAGGGAGATTTTATTTCAAATATATTTTCTGGCAGATATTCATCACGTTTTCTATCATTGCCTTCTATCACTCTTTCTGTTGCGCTTACTATCGGGTTTTTATCACACTTTATATCACGCCTTCCATCACGCTTCCTATTAGTTGATCCGGCGTAAACCATTCGCTCATCTTCTGCTTCTTTTCCTGTTCACTCATAATTATTTAGCTCCTGATAAAATACTTTTTAGGAAGACTTTTTTCATCGCCTTGACCATTCACAAATCCATTTTATGTAAGATTCAACTTTTGCTTTCAGACCTAAATACTGCCAGATAATTCTGAAAAATTTTCCTGCGCCATGTGAAAATAACAAGAGCACTCAGGAGCAGCACAGCCACAACAATGACAACAATCGGGTTTATACCCGATACATTCAGAAACTGCGTTGTATCATCGTTCACAGGTGCACTTCCGTTTAAATAAAGTATCGGCACAAGTATCCATGCTGCACTGGAAAAAGAAGCTCCCAAAACGAACAGACAGGAAAAAATCCGATAGAACGGTTTTTCATTTTCTTTCCGATACAGAAGTATATAAATTGATGTAATTATAATTGGCAGCAACACCCCTCCCGCCTTAAGCAGCGACGAAGTGACCGTATTATATTCCCCGTCTACAGAACTCATATGTGCCTGTAAAATACTAAAGTCTGTTATTCTGCCGCCACATAAAACGGCTACCAGCGCATGTCCTCCTTCATGGAGAAAAATATATAACGGAACAATAATCAGCAAACTCAAAAATAAAAGCAAAATATTTTTTGTTTTTTCATTCATTTCCATCCCTCCCACAATGCTTTATTAAGCTTATTATAGCAAAAGCACAAGGCGAATTATAGTATTATTTTGTATTTGTACAAAAAATGATTCAAGATGTCGATTAATGATCAGATGATTTATTTAACGCCTGCAAATACTCCTTTCCCCAGTCACAAAGTGTTTGAAAAACAGGCTCCAGGGTAAGTCCTAATTCCGTAAACGAATACTCTACCTTCGGCGGCACTTCCGGATATACCGTTCTCTTTATAATCCTTTGTGCTTCCAGCTCCCGTAACTGGTCTGTTAATGTCTTAGTCGTGATCTGCCCCAGTGTGCGCTGCAATTCATTAAAACGTATTATCTTCTTATTATGGATAATTGATAAAATTTCCAGCTTCCATTTCCCGCTTAGAACATTAATACCTGCCGCCATTGGGCATGTATCATTTGGTGTAATTGCTTTTGCCATCCTATCTTCCTTCCTGTAAATGTACGTATCAAAAATGATACTTTATATTAAAAAAGTGCGTTCTTGCTGCACTTAGAGTATCGTGCTACCCTTTTATTATAACAAGCATGTCAATGCAGAGAAAGGATGATTTATATGATAATTGACAGCCACCAGCATATGATGCTGCCCTCAGAATTACAAATAGAAAAATTAGAAAAGGCAGGCGTAGATAAAGCCATATTGTTTTGCACTGCTCCACATCCCGAGAAAGCCCGCACACTATCTGAATTACAAGGTGAAATGGGTTCCTTATACCACATTTTATCCGGCTCCGGCTCAAAAGAAGATACTATGCAGAGGATGAAAGAAAACATAGGAGAATTAATGCAGGTCCTGCATAAATACCCAGACAGATTTTACGGGTTTGGTTCTGTCCCTCTTGCCTTATCGTTAGAAGATACCATTCACTGGATTGAAAAACATATCGTTTTCGGCGGTTTAAAAGGTATTGGAGAATTTACGCCCGGATCTGATGAACAGGTCCGGCAGTTAGAAACCATATTTCAGGCTTTAGCTCATTTTCCCACTCTGCCCATATGGGTTCACACCTTTCAGCCGGTAACATTAAACGGAATAAAAATTCTTATGGAACTGACACAAAAATACCCAAAAGTCCCCGTCATATTTGGACATATGGGTGGATATCACTGGATGGAGGCAGTAGGTTTTGCAAAATCGGTTCCCAATGCCTATCTGGATTTATCCGCTGCATTTTCTACTCTCGCTGCACGTATAGCAATTACAGAACTTCCAGATAAATGCTTATTTGGTTCGGACGCCCCATGGCGAACCCTGGCTGAGCAGGCAGATGATAGAATTTCTGAGTCCTTCCAGAGAAATTACAGAGAAAGTTCTTGGCGGTAATATATCAGGATTGATTGGCTGACGATCCCAGATTACCCCCGCTGAGAAAACCAGCTTTGTTTTAACAAATGAGAATATTTCTTATTAACTGCTTTCCCCTTGGCATTTCCAATATTTTATAGTATCATACATTGGTTAGACGCACCTAACTACCATGAGATTTTCTGTATATCCAATATCACAGAACCGTTTGCATACGGTCCCACTGCCGCATAAAATCGATTCTATCTCAAATTCAAAAAGACTATAAAACAAAAAGGAAAATGCAAATGATAAAACACAAAGAATTTACTTTTATGATTATTTCTGTTATTTTATGTGCCGCACTGTTTGGAGTAAAAGTTACAGGCTCCGCTGTGCATACCCTGATTGGTTTTCTGTTAGTTGTCATCTCTGTTGTTCACCTGTATGCGAAATGGAAAAAATACAGATATATGCCGTCAAGCCTGAGAATCGTGGATCAAATCTTAATTCTGTCCTTTGTAATCCTATTGATTTCAGGAATCGCATCCCATATGTCAGCAGGTCTGCTGATCTTCAAAATAATACATAAGTTATCTGCTCTGGTATTTTGTATCGGATTAATCGGGCATACTGTGCAGCATAAGCAATTTTTGGTAAAGAAAAAAGGGTAAGGATTGGGATTAAGCTTAGAATTTAGGGTACAAATATTGGGGTTTCGCTGAGTAAGGACGCTTTGTAGATGGAGGTAGTGTACGGAAAGAGAAGGGGGCGAACCAGGAGAGGTGTTTGGAAGGCTTAACGCAGAACTGGCATTTTCTAACCTTCCCGAAGCGCTTTTTGGCGGCACGCGGGCATTCGCTCCGAAATCCTGATGCATTTCGCAGCTCACTGCCCGCTTAGTATCCGATGGGAGCCAGTCGAATACTATCCGCCAAAAAACACTCCGGCAAGGTAAGTAAATGCACAGATCTGCTATACGCCTTCCAAACACCTCTCCTGGTTCGCCCCCTTCTCTTTCCGGGATGCAATTTATCGATACAAAGCTGGTTTTCTCAGCAGGTTGGAACCCTGGGGTTGTGGCATGCTGAACGCGATTGACGTTAAGCAACTGGTGTAAAGCAACTGATCTTGAGAACGGGATTTGTTTTTTATTCTGTGATCAGAAAAAGGAGCAAACTTTCATCCTCTTTTACGCATAAACAGAAGAAACATACTGCACTGTATCCAATAAAGAACAGCCAGCCACAGCCCAGGGGTTCCAACCTGCTGAGAAAACCAGCTTTGTTGCAATAGCCTGAATCTCGGAAAGATGGGCGTGGGAAACTGGTATGGGCGGAGGAAGCGTAGAGCAGAGCTGAGTATTTTCTTAGCTTCCCGGAGTGTTTTTTGGCGGATAGTATTCGACTGGCTCCC
>ENA-OQNO01001478-OQNO01001478.1-human-gut-metagenome-genome-assembly--contig:-NODE-1478-length-15617-cov-2.830536_pt1 | contig 15617 bp, 14 predicted proteins | sample MGYA00242629_ERZ504880 | MGnify/ENA primary metagenome ERZ504880 (study PRJEB26092, sample SAMD00036377) | human gut metagenome | host: Homo sapiens | study: EMG produced TPA metagenomics assembly of... | reverse complement strand
GTAGTATCCGTTCCTGGAGCAGCATCAAGAGCGCTGTCGGGCTGGCAGCCAAAGAGATGTGCGGTAAAGGTAATGTAGAGAAAAGCATTATCCGCACACAACGGGATCTTTCTATGAAAATTATCGCCATCGGTTCCATCATCACAATGATATTAATCGTATTATTCTTCTATCTTGATGTCATGCAAGGTAATCTGTTGCATACATTGGTAGCCATTGTTCTGGTTGCCGGGATCTCTTTCCTGTTCACCACAGTAGCAGCTAATGCCATTGCGATTGTTGGTACTAATCCGGTTTCGGGAATGACATTGATGACACTGATATTGGCTTCCGTAGTGATGGTAGCTGTCGGACTGAAAGGTCCTTCGGGCATGGTTGCCGCATTGGTAATGGGTGGCGTAGTATGTACCGCGCTGTCGATGGCAGGAGGTTTTATCACCGACTTGAAGATTGGTTACTGGCTCGGAAGTACGCCTGCCAAACAGGAAACATGGAAGTTCTTGGGAACAATCGTATCGGCTGCAACAGTAGGCGGTGTAATGATTATCCTGAATAAGACATACGGATTTACAAGTGGCGCATTGGCTGCTCCGCAAGCAAATGCGATGGCGGCCGTGATCGAACCACTAATGAGCGGTGTAGGTGCACCCTGGTTGTTATATGGCATTGGGGCTGTCTTAGCTATTATTCTGACTCTTTGTAAAATTCCTGCATTAGCTTTCGCATTGGGTATGTTTATTCCATTGGAACTGAATGTACCGTTGGTAGTGGGTGGAGCAGTGAATTGGTTTGTTACAACACGTAGCAAAGATGCATCTCTGAATACGGAAAGAGGTGAAAAAGGAACTTTACTGGCATCCGGTTTCATTGCCGGAGGTGCATTGATGGGAGTAATCAGTGCCGCGATGCGCTTTGGTGGAATCAATCTGGTTAATGAGGCATGGTTGAACAATACTTGGTCAGAAGTGTTGGCATTAGGAGCGTATGCCTTACTGATTCTTTACTTTATAAAGGCTTCAATGAAAGTTAAATAAATCATTATGAGGAGACTATTATCCATTATAGTATCACTTGTAACTGCCATATCATTTGCGCAGCAGCCCGTCGAGCTACCTTTGTGGCCCGACGGTGCTCCCAACTCCAGTGGACTAACCGGAGAGGAGCAGGAAACGCGTCCTCATTTTGTCACGAATGTCACGCATCCCACCCTGACGGTCTACCACCCGGAAAAGCCGAATGGAATGGCTATTATCATGTGTCCCGGAGGCGGGTATCGTGGATTAGGCATGGATGGTGAGGGGTATGATATGGCTCCCTGGTTCTGCGGACAAGGTATTACCTATATAGTATTAAAATACCGGATGCCGAACGGACATTGGGAAGTCCCCGTATCAGACGCCGAACAAGCCATTCGCATGGTACGTCAACATGCCAAAGAATGGAATGTCAATCCTTACAAGGTGGGATTAATGGGAGCCTCTGCGGGAGGGCATTTAACTGCTACACTTGCCACTCACTACAATTCGGAAACACGTCCGGACTTTCAGATATTACTTTATCCGGTGGTTACGATGATGCAAGTCACCCGTGGAAATACAAGAACTGCATTGCTCGGCAAAAATCCAACAATGGAACAAATACAGAAGTTTTCTGCCGAATTGCAAGTAACGCCCGATACTCCACAAGCATTTATCGCTCTTACCTCCGACGACCCTTCCGTACCACCTTACCACGGAGTAAACTATTACCTTGCTTTACAGAAAAACAAGGTTCCGGCAACTCTCCATGTTTATCCTACCGGAGGACATGGCTGGGGATTTAAGGATCATTTTAAATATAAGCAACAATGGACACAGGAATTGGAGAAATGGTTGCGCGACGGCGTTGTATTCCCGGAAAACCCCGAACCCATGTTACGAATCGGGAAATCTTACCTGGGAACTAAATACGTGGCTAACACATTAGATCAAGACGGAGAAGAATCATTAGTGATCCGGACTGATGCCGTAGATTGCCTCACTTTCGTAGAATACACGTTGGCACAGGCACTCGGTTCTTCCTTTGCCGACAATCTGCAAAAAATACGTTATCGGGACGGCATCATCAACGGTTATCCTTCCCGGTTGCATTATACTTCCGAATGGATAGAGAACGGAATCCGCCACGGATTCCTCACCGACATTACTGCCAAAAACAGTGCGCATACCCAGAAAATCTCTCTTTCGTATATGTCTACCCATCCCAAGCAATATAAAAAATTGGCTGATTCGCCGGAAAATGTACGACAAATGGCCGAATATGAAAAAGCAATCTCCGGAAAAGTCGTACATTGGTTGCCGAAAAGCGAACTGCCGGAAGCCGGATTGCCCTGGATCATGAATGGAGACATTATTGCTATTACAACGAAGATGCCCGGACTGGACATTGCTCATGTGGGAATAGCAGAATATAAAGAGGGAAAACTGCACCTGCTGCACGCTTCTTCTACATTGGGAAAAGTAGTTGTCAGCGACGAACCTCTCAATCACATGCTAAACAACAATAAATCGTGGACAGGCATACGTGTTGTCCGGATGTCTCACTCTAAAAATAACTGATTATGAAACGAGTAAAACATTTCCTTCTCGCCTCGTGCTTATTCCCCACTTTGCTGGGAGCACAAGAAATGGCAAGCGCCTATTTTCTGGAACTTACTCCGGACGCCCAATCGGCAGGTATGGCAGGTACAGGATTAGCTACCACCGACAACGGTAGTACAGCTATTTTTCATAATGCTTCTACCATCGCTTTCTCACAAGAAGTGATGGGTGCGAGTTATTCATACGCTAAGATCAACCAAGATTATGCGCTACATAGCGCCTCTCTTTTCTACCGGATCGGAAGGGAAGGCATACATGGATTTGCTGTAGGTTTCCGGCATTTCAAAGATCCTAAGGTGCTCGATTACCGTCCTCATATCTGGGATTTAGAAGCTGCTTATTTCAGAAATGTAGCCAAAAATCTGTCTCTTTCATTAACGTTCAGATACCTGCAAGCCAAAGCCGCGGAAAACGCAGACAGCAAGAATAGCGTTTGTCTGGACTTCGGCGCGACCTACTATCGCAATATGGCTTTATTGGACGAAATGGCTTCCTGGAGCATTGGTTTCCAAGCTGCCAACTTAGGCAAAAAGCTGGACGGACAAAAGTTACCCGCCAGATTAGGATTGGGAGGTACAATCGACCTGCCATTCAGCATAGAAAACCGTTTGCAGGTTGCGCTCGACTTCAACTATCTGCTCCCTTCTGAAATCCGTCATCTCCAGGCTGGCATAGGAGCCGAATATAATTTCCTGAAATATGGTGTTGTCCGTGCGGGATACCATTTCGGAGACAAAGACAAAGGAGTAGGCAACTACGGCACCCTAGGCTGCGGAATAAACTTCTGGCCGATACGTGCAGACTTCTCATACGCCTTGGCTGATAAAGATTGCTTTATGCGCCGCACCTGGCAACTGGGAGTTGGAATAGTTTTCTAAGTTCCTCTTCGAGGCGTTGCTTCACTTCGTCCATCGGCACATCGTGCTTTAATTCCTGACGAAGAGAAGTGACGCCTTTATCTATAAATCCGCAAGGGTGGATATAACTGAAATAACGTAAATCGGTATTCACATTCAGAGCCAGTCCATGCATCGTGACATAATGGCTGCTCCTCACTCCGATAGCACAAATCTTACGCGCACGAGGCGTATCACCTTCCAACCAGACTCCTGTCGCTTTCGCCAAACGTCCGGCCTCAATGCCATAAGAAGCACATACCCGAATCACCGCTTCTTCCAGCAAATGAACGTACTCTTTCAATCCTAACTGAAATTCTTCCAGGTTTACTATCGGATAACACACCAGTTGTCCCGGACCATGATAAGTAATGTCCCCTCCCCGATCAATATGATAAAGGGTGGCATCAATTGCTTTCAGTTGTTCATCACTCAACAGCATATTATTTTCTTTCCCGCTACGTCCTAATGTATAAACATGGGGATGTTCGCACATCACAATACGGTTTTCATAACTCTCGCCCTGAACTTTTGCCCGGACAATGTTATCAAACCATTCTGTCTGCCGTTGCCATGCTTCGGCGTATGGTATCAAATTCCAATCAATAAAAAATGTTTTCATAAAAACAAAGGTAAGAAATAAAAAGAAAATGCGTACATTTGTTGGCCCAATATAACAAACACAACTATGAAAATGGACTTTCCACAGGTAGACTTGCCTACCGAAGTATTAGCATGGACGAATGTAACAGAAGACATTCTCAATATTTACAAGCAATCTTGCCGGTTGCAAGCATGTATTGTTGCCATCTGTACCGAAGGTTCGATGAAAGCCTCCATCAATCTGCTTGATTACGAAATTCACCCCAATGACTTAATAACATTATTACCGGGAACAATCATTCAGTTTCGGGAAAGAACGGAAAAAGTATGCCTTTGCTTTGCCGGCTTCTCTGCTCATTGTACCGGACGGATCAATCTGATGAAGAATATTGGTAACGCATACCCCAAACTGATAGAACAGCCGGTAGTTCCTCTTAATGAAGAAGTAGCCAGTTATCTGAAAGACTATTTTGCTCTATTATCACGGGCCAGTTGCAATGAGAACTTCGAAATGGATTCTGAATTGGTCGAATTGTCTCTTCAGACTATCCTGACAAGCATACGACTGATATATCATAAATTTCCGGGCGAAAACAGCAGTTCGAACCGCAAAAAGGAAATCTGCCGGGAACTGATTCAAGCCATCACCGAGAATTATAAAAACGAACGTCGTGCACAATTCTACGCAGATAAACTAGGAATATCTCTTCAACATTTAAGCACGACTGTGAGACAAGTGACAGGTAAAAGTGTTTTGGACACCATTGCTTATATCGTTATCATGGATGCTAAAGCCAAACTGAAAGGTACCAATATGACTATCCAAGAGATAGCATATTCTCTAAACTTCCCCAGCGCCTCTTTCTTTGGCAAGTATTTCAGACGATATGTAGGAATGACACCATTGGACTTTAGAAACAGATAATTTTCACGAAGAACGATAGAAAACATAAATGGTGAGTTGCAAAACAATGAACGGTGAATAAATTGCGCATTATCCGCAAAGTATTCACCGTCTATTATTTACAGTTCGCTGTTCATAAATAACAGCTTGCCATTCATCGTTTACAGCTTACAGGTTCCTGTCTTTTTATAGTTCGTTTCTTATTTTCGTCCCAAACTCAACGAATTGAGCACTACGCTCACACTGGAGAACGCCATTGCGGCACTTGCCAGCATCGGATTCAACAGCAAACCATTCAGCGGGAACAAGATACCGGCAGCAATAGGAATACCGATCAGGTTGTAAATAAACGCCCAGAAAAGATTCTGATGAATCAGTTTGACCGTCTGCTTTGACAACTGGAAGGCTTTAGGAAGCAGCAACAAGTCCGATGTCATCAAAGTCACCATAGCCACGTCCATAGCAATATCAGTTCCTTTTCCCATAGCAATGCTGACGTCAGCCAATGCCAGTGCCTGCGAATCATTGATACCATCGCCCACCATCGCAACCTTCTTTCCCTGCATTTGAAGCTCACGTACAAATTCGGCCTTATCGTCCGGTAGAGCGTCGGCAACAAAACGTTCGATTCCTAAACGGGAAGAAACGGCTAGTGCAGTCCGTTGTCCGTCCCCCGTCAGCATACAGATGTCAATCCCTTGACGTTTCAGTTCCTTCACTGCTTCGGCAGAAGTAGCCTTTATCGGGTCGGAAACAGCAATGATAGCCAGCAACTCGTTTTCACGTCCAAAGTAAATGATGCCGTTACCGTCCGATTCATAGTGAACCAGCATTTCAGCCATCACATCGCTTACTGTCGCACTGAAATCTTTCAGGAGTTTATGACTACCTACCCAGTAAGTATGTCCCTCATACGAGGCTTTGATTCCTTTTCCCGTAATGCTTTCAAAGCTATCCAACGCGGCAGGTTTTATTTTTTCTTCGTCCTGAAGCGCAGAGACAATAGCGCCGGCAAGCGGATGCTCCGATTTCATTTCCGCAGCTAAAAGTACATCTTTGAAATGTGGTTCCTGCGACTGCGCCCATAACCATCCGGTAGCTGTAGGATGTCCTTCAGTCAGTGTTCCCGTTTTATCCAGTACAACGACATCTACTTTGCGCATTTGTTCCAAAGCCACTGCATCTTTAATCAGAATATGCTGGCTGGCAGCTTTGCCTATACCCACCATCAACGCAGTAGGTGTAGCAAGCCCCAAAGCACATGGACAAGCAATGACAAGAACAGAAACAGCCGACAAAATACCATAAGAAATATATTCACTACCACCAATGGTAACCCACAATACAAATGTCAGAATGGCAATGCCCAATACGACAGGTACAAAAATCCCCGTAATACGATCGACAATGCGCTGTACGGGAGCTTTGCTACCCTGCGCTTCCTGCACCATAGAGATAATACGGGCAAGCACGGTTTCACTGCCTACCTGTGCGGCACGAATGATAAATGAGCCACGCTGGTTGATCGTCCCTGCCAATACTTTATCACCTTTCTTCTTTTCTACCGGAACCGGTTCACCGCTAATCATACTTTCATCGACATACGAGTCGCCTTCGGAAAGCTGACCGTCCACAGGTATTTGCTCTCCCGGGCGTACAACCACCAAATCACCTACCTGAAGTTTTTCAATCAAGATCTCCTCCTCCACTCCATTGCGCAGAACACGAGCCGCTTTAGGCTGCATTCCCATCAACTTACGAATGGCTGTCGAGGTATTTCCTTTGGCACGTTCCTCCATCAACTTTCCGGTAAGAACGAAAGCGATAATCACCGCAGAAGCCTCATAATAGACATGCGGTTCCAATCCGCGGTCATACCAGAATTCGGGGAAGAAAGTGTTGAACAGACTGAACAGAAAAGCAATGGAAGTACTAAGCGCAACCAAAGTATCCATATTGCTCCGTCCTAATTTAGCCTGTTTCCAGGCTCCGGTGAAGAAACCGCCTCCGAAAAAGACCATAACAGGGATAGCAAGTACCATTTGAATCTCATTAGAGTATGGCACATGCATCAGTATCATGGAATATACCAATAACGGTACTACCAAAATCCACGCACCAATCACCTTCCACTTCAAACGAGTGTAACGCTTATGCTGTTCCTCTTCCCGGCGTTCTTCTTTGTGGGCTTCTTCCACAATCAGATCATAACCTGCCGCAAGCACAGCCGCACGAATCTCTCCGGGAGTCAGCTGCTCTTTCTCATAAGAAACGGTCAATGTATTGGTAGCAAAATTAACGGAAGCCTCAATGACTCCCGGCAATTTTTTTACTGTTCTTTCTACATTATTGGCACATCCTGCACAATGCATATTAAGCACAGGAAATGCCTTTTTTGTTGTGTTACCCATATAATTATTGTTTACGGCCTTCCCCTCCTCTCGAAAAAGAAGTTGGGGAAGAACCCTTGTTTGTTTATAGAAACAAGCTAATACAGGTATTTGTTCAATTACTTCTTATCAGCCTTCTGATCGTCTTTCTTTGTTTCTTTTACAAATTCGGCTTCATAACTGAACTTATTAAACCCTGCCTGCAACTTCTTTACATTCGTTTTTTCAGCGTCATACGTAATGGTTACCATTTTCGTTTTTACTTCGGTCGAAATATCCTTCAGCCCTTTCTCAAAACGCATATTGTCCTTTACTTTCTTTTCGCATTTCTCACAGTGCATCTGCGACACTTTAAATACAACAACACGAATATCTTTTGCCAATACAGCTGTTACACTCAAAAGAGCCACCACGCAAGTGGCCATCCATCTTTTTGTTCTCATTTTTCTTATCAGTTTAAAATTAATATTCTTTATTATGCAATCGTTTCTTTCATTCGCTATTTCCTGCTTTTACTCACTATTTCTAGCTAAGTTAAAACGTATTCCGATATATCCTTTTGCTCCGTGCACCGGTCCCCAAATCATGGTAGAATCAAAATTGTTCCCCCAGGGATTTGCCGCATCGATAATCGGATTCTTTTGTTTGAAATTTGTCAGGTTCTCGCCTCCTACGTAGATAGACCAGCGGCGGAAGTAACGGGTCACCTGCAAGCTCAACTGCTCAAAACTGCCATAACGACGTTCCCAGGACAACTGTCCGTCTCCCAGTTCATAAGGAGTAGGCATCCTGCCGCCGCCATTCAGTTGCAGTGTGGCGTCAAACTGCCATATTCCCAGCGGAGTTTGGTAAGAAGCCGTGAGTAGTCCTTTATATTTGCTGGTCAGCGGTTTCTCCATTCGTTCACCTTTGTAGGTCGTTTTTGCATCCGTGAGCCGGTAAGCACCTGTCAGGGTGAATCCTTTGAAGAAAGGATAACTTGCTTCCACTTGGAACACATGCGAATAAGAGCGTCCATCCAAATTGTAGAAAGCTACTTCATGGGGGTTGCTATCCATATCTACGATCACTTGTTTCAGGAAATCCGTATAATAGTATTCTGCATTCACATTCAGCGTTTTGCCGAATATAGGGATATAAGTAGAGACGCTGGCACCGTAATTCCACGCTTCTTCCATATCCAGGTTCTTTGCTATTTCCACCTTACGACTGCTGGAAAGCAGGTAGTTGTTTTCCGCCAACACATGATTGGTACGATACCCTTTTCCGGCAGAAAGACGGAAATTCACATAATCATTCGGATTGTACTTAAGATGCGCACGCGGAGTCACGAAGAAACCATGTTGGTTACTGTAATCACCACGCAGACCGGCCATTACCATCCATTTATCATTCAGGTTCAACGTATATTGCACGTAAGCACCGGGAACAGCTTCCTTTTCAAAGGCTTTGAGAGGATTGTCCGTTGTATTTTCCAAACGGTAATGTTGGTCATAAGCGTCATAATTGAAGCTCACCCCTGCGGAGAAACTATTTTGCGGATTAAATTCTGTTTCAAACATCAGCGAAGCATAGACGTTGGTTTGATCCACATTATACAGTTTGCGTCCATACGTAGCATCCTGATTATGTAAAGTGGTGGAAAGAATCAAAGCCAGGTTCGTATTCTTCTCCTTATTAAAGATATAGGCATTCTTGGTGAAGAATTCATAGCGTTCTGTATCGATCCCTACTTTATACAGATCACCGGAGTGCATTGTTCCTCCATGATTGGCCTGTCCGCTGGTACGTGTTTCAGAAAGGGCTTTGATACCTGCCTGAAAAACATAATGGTCGCCCATATATGCCCACCGGTTCCACACATTATATTGTTCCACCTGCGGAATATCCACAAATCCATCATCATTACCATCATGCGCCTTGGTCTCATTTTCGTAATGTGCCAGCAGAGAAGTGCTCCATCGTTTGGAAATTTTCAATGTAGCGTCCGCATTGGCTTCATACCGGTTGGTAGTGCTTGCAAAAAGATTGGCAGACACCCAATCGGCTTCCGGCAACTGCGGTTTCTTAAATTCTACGTTTATCTGTCCTGTGATGGCTTCATAGCCATTCTTTACCGAAGATGTTCCTTTGGAAACCTGTATGCTTTGCATCCACGGGCCGGGGACATATCCTAATCCATAAGGAGCGGCGGCTCCCCGATAATTCGGAATGTTTTCCGTCAACATCTGCACATAAGTGCCGGACAGCCCCAACAATTTAATTTGTTTGGCTCCTGTTGCCGCATCGGAATAACTCACATCTACTGAAGGGTTCGTCACAAAACTTTCCCCCAGGTTACAACAAGCGGCTCTACTCAATTCGGCACTGCTTATCATCTCTTCGTTCATCACGCTACTGCGCAATTTCATCGTTCCCAGTTTACGAGTGACAATATTTACTTCATTCAGTTCCACTCCATCACGAAGCACAATATCCAGTTGTTGATTTTTACTGCTCACATGAATCGTGTCGTTCTGAAAACCGATAAAACTGACAATCAGCATGTGGCTTTTGGAAGGTTTAGTGATAGAAAAACTACCATCCTCTTTCGTTGTCACTCCTTGTCCTGTATTCATCCAGAACACATTGGCACCCGGAATAGCCTCCCCGGTACTATCTTTCACTGTTCCCCGTACTTGCGCATATATATTGCCGGCAAATAACAGGAACAGTCCTATTATCATATATTTCATTCTTTCTAAAGTTACTTTCGAGATACAAAATTAATTCATTTCTCATGCAACTTAGTTGCATTCAGTGCTGCTTTACTTTCATGTTCTATTGAAAGTAAAGGATTAAATAAGAAAGAAATAGTGGCTAAATAATGTAAGTGGAATATAACGCCAGCATCTGCCTCGAGCAGAGAGGTGGCGGAGAGGTCAGACTATCAAATTCTACCGGTTTATCCGCATAGGTCGGAGTCAGCAGATAGCAGAAATGCTCACATAAAAGATCGACTGCCAAAACTGATACGGTCAGTTCCGTAGAGTGTTTCATCAGGTCGAGCTTATAAATCGTAGCCGTACAACCTTTTTCTTTGCAGTTTTTCTTTGAATCGCAAGTATGAGACTTTTTACACTTCGGACAGCCTGTATCACAGCAGCTCTGCACTGTCTCACAACGGGCACAGCAATAACGCACAATAGAGACTCCGCCTCCTGAATAGATAATCAGGAGAGAAAGGATCACTGCTGTTATGTAGGCTAGTCTTTTCATTTCAGAGGACAAAGATAAGAATAAAAACAAATTTTCCTATCTATTTTCGTAATTAAGATTCAATCCTCATTCAAAACTATAGATATACATGCATTTCTTACCGGTTCTTCCCCCAATAACCTCGTATTCCATCATCAGTAGATTGAATACCAATTCATTGCAGACATATTTCCCGTTCATTATTTGGCTATTTTAGGGTCATATCAGCACTATTAACTCTTTTTACTCAACAATAAAACCTATCTTTGCCACGAATAAATTCATTGTTTTTTTAAGTAAACGCTATGCTTACATATCTACTCCTCATTATCACTCTTTATCTGGCAGGGAATACCTACATATTTATCAGAGCGACGCAGGCTCTGAAAGTAAAACCGCTTGGAGTAAAATTACTCTTAACCGTTTTATTTTGGACATGTGCCTTATCTTTCTTCGGCACGATGTTAGCCCGTAACCTGGAAATGCCTGTCCTTATCTCCCATTCGATGTACATCATTGGAACAAGTTGGCTGATATTTACCCTATACATGGCATTATTCCTGCTGTTGTTTGATATATTGAGATTATTCAAGGTTGTCTGCAAATATCGTTTTTATCTGTCTTTGGTGTTTACATTAGGATTGCTGGGATATGGGCTATACAACTATCACCATCCGGAAACCAATATAGTCAACATTTTAACTAATAAACAAAATGAAGATACTTCTCACGCAGTTAAAATCGTCGCGATAAGCGATGTTCATCTGGGAAACGGCACAGGAAAAGCCTCACTGAAGAAGTATGTGGAAATGATAAATGCACAGCATCCCGACTTGATACTGATTAGTGGCGACTTAATTGATAACAGTGTTGTACCTCTTTATACAGAGAATATGGCGGAAGAACTGGCCGAGTTGAAAGCTCCTATGGGCATCTACATGGTTCTTGGTAATCACGAATACATTAGTGGAATCGATGAAAGTATCCGATATATAAAGAATACTCCGATACAACTTTTGCGTGATTCAGTAGTGACACTCCCCAACGGCATACAACTGATAGGCCGCGATGACCATCATAATCGCAAACGCCGTTCCCTGCAAGAACTGATGGCGAATGTTGATAAAAGCAAACCTATCATCTTGCTGGATCATCAACCCTTCAACCTGAAAGAAACAGAAGCTGCCGGCGTCGACCTGCAATTCAGCGGACACACACATCACGGACAGGTATGGCCTATTAATTGGGTGACTGATTATATATTCGAGCAAAGCCACGGTTACCGCCAATGGGGAAACAGCCACGTGTACGTGTCTTCCGGATTGTCTCTTTGGGGACCGCCTTTCAGAATAGGAACGCATAGCGAAATGGTTGTTTTCAACTTCCAATGAATAATATGCAGTTTTGTCACATATGTTACAGTTTCTAAATGGACGTAGATACCCTTATCGAATTTCTGAAAATGAAAGGGAAATTTATGCCTGCTGAAGATGGATTCACCGTGGATATCACTAAAGTTTGCAAGCATTGACGTGTGGATGGTATCCGGCAATCCTGTTTTAGAGGATAAATAGCTGCAAATTTTTCTGTTTTTATTAGCCCGATTCACGAATTTCATCTATATTTGTCAATAGTGAATGATAATACAAATGTTGAATTTATAGAAAAAACGGGTATGAAAAAACAATATGTCAGTCTGCTTGCAATTATACTTTCGGTAAGCGGCTTTTTGTTTTCTTGTCATGACAAGATGAACAAAAACACAGGTGCGTTACAGTTTGATAGCATTCAAGTGAATGAGACAGCACACCTCTTCAGTGATACAGCCAAACCGGCCTGCAATATTATTATTAATTTTGCCTATCCGGTAAAATCATCGGATGATATGCTGAAAGATAGTTTGAATTCTTATTTCATTTCGGCCTGCTTCGGTGATAAATACATCGGCGAAAAGCCGGAAGAAGTTGTAAAGCAATATACCGAGAACTATATCAGCGAATACCGCCGCGACCTCGAGCCGATGTATGCCGAGGACGAGAAAGACAAGGAAGACGAATCTTCCATCGGAGCTTGGTATTCTTATTATAAAGGTATAGAGAGCCACGTACAACTGTATGATAAAGACCTGCTTGTATATCGTATCGACTACAACGAATATACCGGAGGTGCACATGGCATTTACATGGCTACTTTCCTGAACATGGACCTCACCCTGATGCGCCCGCTCCGTCTTGATGATATTTTTGTCGGAGACTACAAAGACGCATTGACCGACCTGATCTGGAACCAGCTCATGGCGGACAATAAAGTGAACACTCACGAAGCATTGGAAGATATGGGATATGCTTCCACCGGGGACATCGCTCCGACAGAAAATTTCTATCTAAGCAAAGAAGGAATCACCTTCTATTATAATGTATACGATATCACTCCTTATTCTATGGGACCTGTAAAGGTAACAATCCCATTTGCTATGATGGAACATCTATTAGGCAGTAACCCGATTCTGGGAGAGCTAAAAAATTAAAAATCATAAAAAGCTGCGCTGCGGCTATACGACAGGCTCCTGTGCCGCCGCTGCCGCGAAGGCCGCGGCCTGTATGCTGCTGACTGGCAATCCTGTGGAGGAAACGGCTCTTCAGACCCCCAAAGGGATTTTACTGCATCTGCTGATTGAGGAAGGGCGGATTGAGCGGGGGCCGGACGGAAGCCCTGTCAGGGCCAGCTGTGCCGTGCGGAAGGACGGAGGAGACGATCCGGATGCGACGAATGGGATTCTTATCTGTGCTGCCGTGGAAAGAAGGCCGGAGGAAGGAATACATATTGACGGCGGAACAGGCGTGGGCAGGGTTACAAAGCCCGGCCTGAACCAGCCGGCAGGAAATGCGGCGATTAACGACACGCCGCGGAGGATGATCCGGGAAGCGGTGGAAGAAATCTGTGAAATGCATGGTTACGGGGGCGGAATGTCGGTGGTCATAAGCATTCCTGAAGGAGAAGAGATTGCCGGAAGGACCTTTAATCCCAGACTGGGGATTGTGGGCGGCCTGTCTGTCCTGGGAACCAGTGGCATTGTGATGCCGATGAGTGAAGAGGCTCTGGTAGAGAGCATCCGGACAGAGATGAAGATGCTTCATGCGGCCGGTGCCGAATATCTGGTCATCACGCCGGGGAATTATGGAGAGACTTTTTCCCGGCAGATGAAAGACATAGATCTGACTTATGAGATGAAGTGCAGTAATTACGTGGGAGAGACCATCGACATGGCTGAGGCCATGGGGATCAGGGGAATCCTGTTTATTGCCCATATTGGAAAGTTTATCAAGGTTTCCGGAGGAATTATGAATACCCATTCCAGAAACGCAGATGCCAGAGCCGAACTGATGGCGGCAGCAGCATTGCGCTCAGGCGCCGGGGCAGAGGACGCCAGAAGAATTCTGGAGACAAATACTACGGAAGAATCACTGGACATTCTGGCAGAATGCGGAGAAGTTCTCTATGGGAAAACCATGGAGGAAATCTGCCGGAGAGTACAGTTTTACCTGAATGCCAGGTGTAAAAACACCGTTAAGCTGGGTGCGGTTCTTTTTTCTTCCGTCAGGGGTAAATTAGGAGAGACAGATACTGTTCCGGAATTGATTGAACTGATAAATACACAGACAGAAAGGATAAAAAGATGAAAGCAAAGTTATATGGAGTCGGCATCGGGCCGGGTGATCCGGAACTGCTGACGCTGAAAGCGCTGCGTGTCATAAAGGAGAGCGATGTGATTGCATTGCCCGGAAGTGACCCTAAAGACACGGTGGCATATGAAATTGTGAAGAGGGCGTATCCCGGACTGGATGAAAAGGAATTACTGGCTGTGGATATGCCGATGACGAAAGATACGGAAAAGCTGGAGCAGAGCCATTCAGAAGGCGCCTCCAGAATCTGTGCCTGCCTGAAAAGCGGACGGCAGGTGGCATTTCTGACGTTGGGAGATCCAACCGTATATTCAACTTATCTGTATGTTCATAAAAAAGTCATTTCCTCCGGTTATGATGCGGAGATCATAAGCGGAATTACCTCTTTTTGTGCAGTGGCGGCACGGCTGAACATGGGGCTTGTGGAAAAAGCGGAACCCCTCCATGTGATGCCTGCCTCCTATCAGATCTCAGATGCGTTGAAGCTTCCGGGAACAAAAGTCCTGATGAAGGCAGGAAAGAAAATGAAACAGGTGAAGGAAGAGCTGAAAGAGCTGAACGCTTCCGCGGTTATGATTGAGAACTGCGGAATGCCAGATGAGAAGATCTACCGGACCGCGGATGAGATTCCTGAAAATGCCGGCTATTATTCTTTGATTATCGTAAAGGAGAGCGTATGATACATTTTGTTGGTGCCGGGGCGGGAGCTCCGGATCTGATCACCCTGCGGGGAAAGAAATATCTGGAAGAAGCTGATGTGATCATTTATGCGGGTTCCCTGGTGAATCCCCAGCTTCTGGATTACAAAAAGGAGGGCTGCAAGGTATATAATTCTGCAGTCATGACGCTGGAAGAGGTGCTGGAAGTGATGGAAGGGGCGGAAAAGGGCGGACTTACGACCGTTCGCCTGCATACGGGAGATCCCTGTCTCTACGGAGCGATCCGTGAACAAATGGATGTCCTGGAGGAAAAAGGCTTCGCATATGATTCCTGCCCCGGCGTCAGTTCCTTCTGCGGCGCTGCATCAGCACTGGATCTGGAATATACGCTGCCGGATGTGTCTCAGAGCGTAATCATCACCCGCATGGCCGGCCGGACACCAGTTCCGGACAGGGAAAGCATTGAGTCCTTCGCGGCCCACAAGGCGACGATGGTAATATTCCTGAGCACCGGCATGCTGGAGGAGCTGAGCGAACGGCTGGTAGCGGGGGGCTATCAGGCGGATACGCCGGCTGCCATCGTCTATAAAGCCACCTGGGAAGACC
>ENA-OQNO01001466-OQNO01001466.1-human-gut-metagenome-genome-assembly--contig:-NODE-1466-length-15724-cov-3.098865_pt1 | contig 15724 bp, 10 predicted proteins | sample MGYA00242629_ERZ504880 | MGnify/ENA primary metagenome ERZ504880 (study PRJEB26092, sample SAMD00036377) | human gut metagenome | host: Homo sapiens | study: EMG produced TPA metagenomics assembly of... | reverse complement strand
TTTACTGAGTTCGCCCATCAGCTGAATATTACGGTTGCTGGAAGCGCCTTCCGGCAGGCTGAAGGATACGGCGCTCATGCCCATATCTTCATTAGGAACGTAACCGGAAGGAGTAATCTTAAACAGGAAACCGATTAAAATTACGCCAACCAGCAGGCAGGCCATAACAACTTTTGCATGGCAGATGCATTTTTCTACGTTAGTTACGTATTTAGCAAGCGTTCTTTCAAACCATTTGTTGAAAGCATGTACGGCTTTGCCGATAAAGCCTTTAATTTCGGCTTCATCTTTTTTAGGTTTCAAAATCAGAGCGCACAGCGCCGGGGTCAGCGACAATGCGATAAGTGCCGAAAGCATCATGGAAACGGAAATGGTAATGGCAAACTGTTTATAAAGTTCGCCAACGGTACCGCCGGTAAACGCTGTCGGGATAAATACCGCGGAACGTACGAAGGCAATGGCCACAACAGGGCCGGAAACTTCGCTCATAGCGCGGTAGGTTGCTTCTTTAGGCGTAAGGCCAGTATCCTGAATATGATGTTCTACCGCTTCTACAACGACGATAGCGTCATCGACTACGAGGCCGATAGCAAGGATAAGTGCGAAGGCCGTCAGCGTATTAATGGTAAAGCCCAAAAGTACGAACGAAGCAAAAGTACCAACCAGAGATACCGGTACTGCCAGCAGCGGAATCAGCGTTGCGCGCCAGCTGCCAAGGAACATAAAGATTACAAAAATAACCAGTACCAGCGCTTCAAAGAAGGTATGGGCAACCTTATTCAAAGATTCGGTAATAAACTGCGTGTTATCCTGAATAACCGTCAGTTTCATATCTGCCGGGAAACGTTTTTCTGCATCAGCCAAAACTTCGCGGATTTGCGAAACCGTTTCAATGGAGTTGGCGTCACTGGTAAGGGATACCGGGAATACTACGGAGGCACCGCCGTTCAAACGGCTGAGTACCAGGTCGCTTCTCGGTGCTTCTTCAATGCGGGCGATATCCTTTAAGTAAAGGTTTTCGCCGTTAATGGAACGGATAATAATATTGCCGAATTCTTCAGGTGTTTTTAAACGGCCCTGCGCATTGGCTGAGTATTGTTTTTCCTGCTCGTCAACAGTCGGGCGGGCACCTACGGTACCAACAGGCGCCTGAATGTTCTGAGCTTCTACCGCCGTTTCAATATCGCTTGTTGTAAGGTTAAGCTGAGCCAGTTTTTCCGGGTTCAGCCAGATACGCATGGAATATTCCGGGCCGTATTCATCAACGGTGGATACGCCTTTAACGCGCTTAACAGCGTCGATAAAGTTAACGTCGGCGTATGTTCTGAGGAACATACTGTCATAAGTATTGTTAGGCGAGGTAAGTGCGAAATACATGATGGTTTCCGCAGATTCCTTCGTCGTGGTAATGCCGTATGCGGTTACTTCCTGCGGCATGGAGCTGTTTGCCTGCGATACACGGTTCTGTACTTCTACCGCAGCAATATCGGCGTTCTTTTCCAGGTTGAACTGTACGTTCAAGCTGTATTCGCCGGTAGCGGTACTGGTAGAACTCATATCCAGCATATTTTCTACGCCGTTTACCTTCTGTTCTATTGCCTGCGCAACAGATTCTTCTACCGTCTGGGCACTTGCGCCCGTATAGTTGGTAGTTACGGAAATACGCGGCTTGGTAATATTAGGATACTGGGCAATAGGCAGGCTGAAACCGGCAATAGCGCCCAGCAGCGTAATCAATATGGCCAGCACCATGGCAAAGACCGGACGGTCAATAAAAAATCGTGCCATTCAGCTTACCTCCTTATTTTGCTGCACCGGCAGCATCGCCGGATTCTGTTCTGTCGGCGGTAGTGTCAAGTTCTGCTTCCGTCATCGGTTCGGGGTTTACAAGCGCACCGGCCGTAATTTTGCCGGTACCTTCAACAACGATTGTTTCATCGCCGTTAAGGCCGCTTTCAACCATCCACAAACGCCCTACGCGAGGCCCAAGGGTAACTTCGCGCATTTCAACCTTGTTGTCTGCGCCGATAACATAAACAAATTTCTTATACATCAATTCCGTAACGGCACGCTGCGGAATGAGAAGTGCGTTAGCCCTGGTGCCTGCCGTTGCCTGTACATGTGCGAACATTCCCGGCAGCAGTACACGGTTCGGGTTATCGAACAGCGCTTTAATGGTAAGCGTACCGGTGTTGGTAGTCAATGCACGGTTAACCTCGGCAATGCGGCCGGGCAGGTCATAAGTGGTGCCATCGCTCAGAACAATGCTCAAATTTTCCAGCGGAGCCGCCTGTCCTCTGTCAACAGCAGTGTTGGCAAGCTTCAAGTATTCAGGCTCAGCCATGCTGAACTCTACAAATACCGGGTCGGTATTGGAAATTGTTGCCATGGTGGTCTGCCCGTCGGTAACATAGTTGCCTACTTCAAGGGCAGTAGTATCAATGCGTCCGGTAAACGGAGCTGTTACATTGGTTTCGTTCATATCAATCTGCGCATTTTCAAGCATGGCTTCCTGTGCGTTTACGGATGCCTGTGCCTGGTCGCGCGCCATAATGGCGTTATCGAGAGTCTGTTTGGAAACAGCGCTTTGCTCGTAAAGTTTTGTATAGCGTTCAGCATCTACCGAAGCGTTGGCAAGCTGAGCACGGGCATTGGCCAGATTGGCCTGTGCCTGCAAAAGGTTAGCGCGGTAGGTACGCGGGTCAATCGTGTACAAAATCTGCCCCGCCTGAACGGTTTCGCCGCCGTTAAAATACTTGCCGGTAATCTGCCCGCTTACCTGTGCTTTAAGCTCCATTTCCTGCTGAGCCTGCACAAAGCCGGTATAATCGTAAACCAGCGGTGTATCACGCTTTATTACCTGCATGGATTTTACAAGCGTAGCCTGCGGAGCCGCTGCTTTTTCGCCGCCGCAGCCGGCAAGCGAAAACACAGTTACGGCAGCAAGCGCTGCAACTGCTGCTTTGCCGCTCCTGTTCTTACGCAAAAAATTCAACATAAATCTATTCCTCCTTCTAACTTAAGTTTCAAGTACAAAAAAGCAAAAAGGATATACTTAAACCAAAGTAATATAATTATATTCCTTCAAAAGCAGAAAGGCAAACCTTAATTTCAGCAAATTTCATTAATTTTACTTATCGTTGCTTTTATTTTCTAGGTTTTTCGCCGTTAGACTCTCCAGTCAGTTCCTTTGTGGCAAATTTGTTTATTTTTTGTTATTTTTTCAGCAAATTTTTGTTAAGCATAAATTTTTCAAGTTCGGATGCCAGTATCGCGGCTTCATTCCAGCCCGTACCGTCTTTCATCTTCTGGCAGAACACCAGATTCTTTCCATTATAATACCAGGAATTCGGAACTTCCTTTGTAAAATCAACCTTATCTTCAGCGCCAAGCAGAGCAAGCACCGGCAGTAAATCAGGGTTTTCAATATCCAGAACATCACTGATATCAAGGACTTTGCCGTCGCTGAGCGATATGTTCAGCGGCAGGCGTTCAAAAATTTCTTCGCAGCCCTCACCCATTACGCCGAAAAACATCAGCGACATCATGTCGGAACCTGCAAAAGGTACCGTATAATCAAGCTCGCAGCTTTTTTTGCCAAGCGCTGAGGCATAGGGCTGCCAAACTTTCTCCAGCTCACCGTTAATGGTGTTTTGCAGTTCCTGTTTGCCTTCAACCGCCATCAGCGGATAAGTTACGCTGCTGCCGTCCATTACAGCCTGCTGCTTGTAAAGCATGCCGTTGCCGAAAACAAGGTTGCGGCGGAATTCACCGTTCTGCACGATTTGCGTATATAATTCGCGGTCCTTTAACTGCCAGCCGCCGTCATATTCCCACTCGGCAGCAATTTTGGCAAGCGTGTCCTCGCTGCCTGTGCCGCTTACGGTCTGTAAGGTTGCAAGCTTGTCAATGCCTTCGGGGTCTGCAATAACGGTAACCCCGCTCATGCGGCTCTCCGGCTTGCGGTAGGACTTTAACAAATTTCCGTTTTCATCATACAGCCCGCAGTTAATATAATAATCTTTTTCGTGCGGCAACACGCCGTATTCAACGGCTTCCGTACGCACGCCGTCTTTAAAATCTTCAAAAACAAATTCCGTTTTAAAACCGGGCTTAAACGCAGCGTTAACGGCTGCGCCCAGATTATCGCTGCCGGTATAAATTTCCTGCACGGCATCGGGCAGCGCTGCGTCGATAATGCGTACCTGCATTTCCTGTGCCGCCCCGCTTAAAGAGCGTACAATAATCTGCTCGCCCTTGCCGGTAAAATGCCCTTTCTGCAAAATATTGGCATAGCCGCCCTCAAGCGAAGGCGTATAGGCGGTTATCAGTTTGCCGCTGCCATCTTTAATCATCAGCAGCAAATCGCCGTAATAGCTGCTGCCTCCCGTAAGTTTACTGCCCCACAGCTCGGCGGTTTCCTGCGTTCCGTTGCCGTCGGTGTCCGCTTCAATGCTGGCAAGGCACACAGGTTCTGAGGCCAAAGCCGCACTATGCCCCACAGCCAAAATAAAACCTGCCGCCAAAGCAAAAAATCTATTCCATTTCATAAATATAGCCTCCGTTATTTACAGCATTACAAATTATATTATACCAACATCACGCTGATAACAAAAGCAAAACCTGCTCAGTAAACAAAAATAAGTTTTACAGTGTATTTTTTAATAAAAGTAGTGCATTTATCGGTTTTTTGATGTAAAATATCTGATAAGACGCTTACACAGTGTTATGCTGACAACCATTAACTACGCAAAGGATGATGACGATGAAAAAATTACTGTTTTTACTGGCAGCACTTTGCCTGGCATTTGCCCTTACAGGCTGCGGCGGCAGCGAAAAGCAGGCACCCGCAGCGGCCAAAGCACAGGTTAAGCTCGGCATGCTGCGCCTTACCAGCAGCGCGCCGCTGTTTATTGCCATGGACAAAGGCTTTTTTGCCGAACAGAATATAGAAATACAGCCGGAATGGTTTGACGCGGCACACCCCATTGCCGTTGCAACTGCTTCTTCTCAGGTTGACGTAGGCGCAACAGGCATTACCGCAAGCCTCTTTAACATGGCGGCAAGCGGCCAGCAGCTGGCAATTGTTGCCGATAAAGGCCGCGAAGAAAAAGGCTTCCCTTCTTCCGCACTTGTTGCGGCGGCAAACGCTTATAACAGCGGCTTTACCAGCCTGGAAAGCATTAAAGGCAAACGCATTGGCATTACGCAGAAAGGTTCTACCTTCCATTATATGCTGGGCAGAATGCTTGAACAGAAAGGCATGAGCCTCGACGACGTGGAACTTGTACCGCTCGGCAAAGTAAGCGCCGTAATGGCAGCGCTTGAAAGCAACCAGATTGACGGCGCAATTTTAAACGAGCCCAACATTACCAAAATGCAGACCGCAGGCACGGCGCAAACCATTGTGCAGGTTGGCGATATCATTCCTTATCAGACTTCCGCACTGTTCTTCTCGCCTGAATTTATGAAAAACGAAGACGCCAACATCCGCTTTTTAAAAGCCTATAACAAGGCCTGCCACTATTATTACGAAGCAGCCATTGAAAAGAAAGACCCCAAAAAACTTGATGAAGTTGTAAGCATTATTGCCAAATATGTAAAAGCCCCTGCCGGTGATATTAAACTTGGCCTGCCGTACATTGACCGCGACGGCAAACTTATGGCGGACGATATTAAAACACAGATTGACTGGTATTCTTCACACGGTATGATGCAGGGCACCCTTGACCCTGCCAAAGTAGCAAATACCACTCTGCTGGAAAAAGCACTGGCACAGTAACAATTTAAGGGCGGAGCAGCTTCCGCCCTTTTTATTTGGAGGCACTTATGAAACTCGTTATAGACAACGTAAGTAAAAGTTTCGTTTCGCGCACGGGGCATACCCTGCCTGTTTTGCAGGATATTAACCTTACCGTAAACGAAGAAGAATTTGTCGCCCTGGTAGGCCCGTCAGGCTGCGGCAAATCCACGCTTTTAAACATCACAGCCGGGCTGCTTGCGCCGACAAGCGGCAGCGCCAGCTTCACGCATCTGCCGCAGGGGCATGTGCCGCGCACCGGCATTGTTTTTCAGGAAACGGGGCTTTTTCCATGGCGCAGCGTTTACGATAATATCGCCTTTGGGCTGGAAGCAATGGGCGTGCCCAGGCAGGAACAAAAAGACCGTATAAGCCACTACATAAACCTTGTTGGCTTAACCGGCTTTGAAAAAGCACTGCCGCACCATTTAAGCGGCGGTATGCGCCAGCGCGTAGGCATTGCCCGCGCCCTTGTAATTAACCCCGACCTGCTTTTGATGGACGAGCCCTTCAGTGCGCTGGACGCGCAGACGCGCACCATTATGCAGGAAGAACTTGTTACTCTGTGGGATAAAACGCGCCTCAGCACTTTATATGTTACCCATAACATTCAGGAAGCAGTTATGCTTGCCGACCGTGTTGTGCTGCTTTCGCGCCGGCCGGGCAAAATAAGCCGCATTTTAAATATCGGCATACTGCGCGCAGAACGCGAGCTGCCGCAGCATACCGAAGAAATTGCCGAATATATCCGCATTATCTGGGAACACATCAGTAAAGACGCGCGCGCAGCCTTAATGGAGGTGGAAGGCAATGAATGAATATAAAATTACCGATAAAATGCACAGCTGGCAAAAAACTTACCCGGTATGGGTTTCCGCACTTTCCGTCATTGTGCTGCTGATAATCTGGGAACTCATCTGCCGCGCAGGCATTGTTTCGCCGCTGTTTCTGCCTTCACCGACAGGTATTTTAAGCGCGCTTGCCGCTATGGTTGCTGGCGGAGAAATAGCTGCAAGCCTTGCCGCAAGTATGTACCGCATTATTCTGGGCTTTGTGCTCGGCAGCGTTATCGGCCTTGCCGTAGGGCTTTTTACCGGCACTTCAGCGCTGATTGACCGTATTGGCTCGCCCATTGTAAACGCACTGTACCCAATACCTAAAATTGCGCTGCTGCCGCTGTTTATTTTATGGCTCGGCATCGGTGAACTCAGCAAAGTAACAATTATCGCGCTTGGCGTGTTCTTTCCGGTAGCCATGAATACATACTCCGGCGTAAAAAATGTAGACCCGCTTTTAATTAAGGTAGCCGTAAGCTTTAACGCCACCCGCTGGATGACCTTAAAAAAAGTTGTGCTTCCGGCAGCCCTGCCCATGATTTTTGCCGGGCTGCGCCTTGCGGCAGGAACCTCGCTTCTGCTTCTGGTTGCCGCTGAAATGATTGCCGCACAGGAAGGCATCGGCGCGCTGATACTGCATTACGGCGATTTAATGATTACCGACCGCTTAATGGCAGGCGTAATTGTGCTTTCACTTTTGGGGCTGGTGTTTAACCTGCTTTTGCAATGGGCAGAAAACCGCGCCATACCCTGGAACAGATAATTTAAAATTGTATACATTATTTTTACGCGGCAGGGCTGAACTTGCCGCGTTTTTTATGGTATAATAGCGGCATACAATTTTTTGTTTTGTAAATTTATTAAGTGAGGAGCAACCGATATGAAAATTTCCCAGCGTGTACAAAATTTAAAATTATCACCTATCAGAAAGCTGGCGCCCTATGCAGATGCCGCAAAAAAAGCAGGCAAAAAAGTTTATCATCTTAACATAGGCCAGCCGGATATTGAAACTCCGCCCCAGTTTATGGACGCCATTAAAAATTTTGACAAAAAAGTTATTGCCTACGGCGCCAGCAAAGGCGAACCGTTTTTAATTGAAGCAATTCAAAAATACTATGCCGAAAAAGGTATGAACTATGAAGCAGGCGATATTTTCATCACCAACGGCGGCAGCGAAGCCCTGACCTTTGCCGTTATGGCTTTGTGCGACCCCGATGATGAAATTATGGTTTTTGAACCGTTTTACGCCAACTATACAACTTTTGCCAGCGAGTTCGGCGCTAAAATCAACGCCGTAACCACCAGCGTGGAAAACGGCTACCATCTGCCGGACGCTGCCGAAATTGAAAAGCATATTACGCCCAAAACCAAAGCTATTCTTTTAACCAATCCGGGCAACCCGACAGGCGTTGTTTACACCGAAGCAGAAATGCAGACCATTGCCGCGCTTGCTGTTAAACACGACCTTGCCGTAATTGCCGACGAAGTTTACCGCGAATTTGTTTACGGCGGTGAATATAAGAGCTTCGGCACTATGCCCGAGCTTGACAACAACCTGATTATTATCGACAGCGTTTCCAAACGTTACAGTGCCTGCGGTGCACGTATCGGCTGCATTATCAGCAAAAATAAAGAATTCTGCCAGCAGATTAACAAATGCTGCCAGGGCAGGCTGTGCAGCCCGATTTTGGAAGAAGTTGGCGCAGCAGCACTTTACACAACCCCGGTAAGATATCTGGAAGAAGTAAACAAAGAATACCAGAAACGCCGCGACACCATTGCCGAAGGCTTGAAATCACTGCCCGGCGTTGCAGCAAGCGACCCGAAAGGCGCTTTTTACGTAATGGTTAAATTCCCGGTAGACGACGCAGAAAAATTTGCCATCTGGCTGTTGGAAAACTTTGACGTTGACGGCGAAACCGTAATGTTTGCCCCCGGCAACGGCTTTTACAGCACACCGGGCCTTGGCGTTAACGAAGCACGCCTCGCTTACGTGCTGAACTGCGAAGATTTAAAACGCGCCATTTACATTTTAGGCGAAGCCTTAAAAGTTTACCCCGGCAGAACCTGCTGAACATGATAAAGCACAAACGGCATCACGTAAAACGTGATGCCGTTTTTTTATTTACTGCTTACAATTTGCATCCTTTGATAATTACCGAAACAGCAGGCTGGCTGATATTAAACAAATTGGCCAAAAACACTTGCGACAAGTGACATTCATTATAAAGCCTGCAAATTTCTTCGTTGCGCTCAGCACGGTTTGTAAAAGGCTGTACCGCCACCTCCGTACCGGTAACATTTAAACCGCTGTCGCGGATTACCACAATCCTGCGGCTGCCGTCTGCATCCTTTATTTTTAATTCCCACGTGCGCATACCGCTCTTGCTGCGCGGCAGATAATTTTCAAACTCTACCGTACCGCCTGCCGCAAACTTTGCCAACACCGTTTTATCAAGCCCTGTATTTTCCTGATTCATTTTTACCTCGTTTTTCTCGTTTTTATTGTTTGTTTTTTAACAGCAAAAGGGAGCCAAAGCCCCCTTTTGCAGTTTAGCTTACTTTTCCATTAACTTAATTTATTACAAGTTCAATTAAAAGCTCCACTGCATGCCAACGTTAATCTGGTAGGTTTCGTCATTATCGTTACCGAAGGATTTTTCAAAATCCATGAAGGCATAGCTGTTTTTGCTCATCTGGGTTGCAAAGCCAAAACCTACATCATACCAGGTGCCTTCATTTTCGTAGCTGATACCAGCCCATTTGTTATCACTGGATTTATCAAGTACTCTTACATCCTGGTCACCAAGGAATTCATGCAGCACGTCTGCTTTAATGTAAACGGTGCTCTGTTTTTCTTCGCCAAAGTCTTTACCAAGGCGGAAGCCTGCACGCCCGATTAAGCTGTTGATACCGTCAACGCTTACTTTTGTGCCCTGGTTGGTTGTATAATCAGCACCCGTTACACGTGCCAGCTGTGCCTGTACCTGAGGTTCAAAGTACCAGTCGTTGCCAATATCTTTTTTACGTCCGTATTCTGCACTTACGCTGAATACGTTGTTGCTGTAATCGCCTGTTACTTGTTTAGTTTTATCGTTCATAGTATAAACTTCAAAATCGTTGGAGAGATGTCCCCATTTAGCTACATAGTCGGCATAGTGGCCTTTATCCCCCATCCAGGTATCATACAGCCACAAACCATAGCGGTCAATTTCGCCTTTACCTGCAATCTGGTCATAACCGGTATCGCCATGCATGTAGTCAATTGCCATGCCTACGCGGCGTTCGCCGTTATCGCATTCCTGTTTCTGGTCATAGCCGAGTTCATACATGGTGTTCTGGCTGCGGTAAGCGTCGGTTTTACCGATTCTATCGTGGCGAATGCGTACCCACATGCCGTCCTCTTCTTCGCTGTTAATATAACGTGCTTCACCAAGGCGTTTATTCAAACGGTCCATATAAATGGCATTGCTGTAATTTGCACGGCTCATGTTAAGAATGGTTTTACCGGTGTCGGAAATTTCTTCGCCTTTACGAGCAACAATTTTAAAGTTAGTTACTTCATCAAGACCAGTATTATTGTTCATCGCAACATTCTCGGCAGCTTCTTCATTTTCTGCCATTAGCATAATATTATTAGCAATAGTTTCTGTTGTATCTTCCTGCGTACCGCTGCTTAAATCAAAGAAATCATTTACAGAATCGTTACCCGGTTTTTCCACGTTCGCATCTCCGCCAGTAGTAGAGTTATAAGCAGAGTTCTCACTGTTGCCAACATAACTGTCAGTATCAACTTCGTATTCAACATCAAAAGCAGAGCCTGTTCCCTGACTTCTTACCGTAAAGTTTGCCTTGCTTCCTTCACCAACAGTTGCAAAACGTAAGCCGTTGAACCCACCAGCATTAATTTCGCCGGATGTTACTTCTTCCTGCAAATAAATATCATACTGCGCAGTCTCTCCGTTAACACCTTGTGCATTTTTAATATACAGCATATCACTTGCACTTCTGTCGCCATCAAGGTTCATATAAAATCTTGTATCACCTTTTAAGGTACCAATAGTAAGCGCACTGGCATTGCTGTTCAAATCTTCTTTTGCTTTTTCAAGGCTGATAAGTGTATCTTCTGCATTACCTGTGGTTGTAAGGCTGGTAATCCAGCTTTGCCCAGTTACATCCCATCGTGAGCCTACCCCCATAGTAAGGTTTACTGTGCCATTTGCTTTAATTTCACTGCTGAACGCTGGATTAAAGAAACTGTTTTCGCTATCAACCGCACCGTGACCAGTATTTAATCCAGCATCGCCATAATCATCGGCACGTCCGGTTAAACTGCCACCTTTGCCAAGGTCAACCGTTAATTTGCCATTATTACCAGCAAGCAAATTGCCATGAATATTTATTTTTGCATCCGAAGCAGCTCTTGTAGTTGTGCTGTTAGGCGTAATATTTACTTCGCCGCCATAAGCAGACAAAATATCGCCGGTTATAGAACTGTCAGACTCGTAATTAACTTTAACGCTTGCTCTCTTACCAACTATAGTATCATAATTAAGAATATCATTCAGAGAAAGGTTTTCCAAACCTGTTGCTGTGCCTGCGGCAATAGCAATATCTTTGCTGTTAGTTTGCTTATCATAACTATCGGTACTAATTGCCGTTAAACCGGTAATATCAATATCCGCCGTATCATAAGCCCAAACAACACGTTCAAGGTCACTCGAATTACTATCAGCATAAGTCCCTATTAGATTATAATCGCCATTCAGATCTATATGCGCACCTTTTTGCGCATATAATGCAGAAATAACATTTTTATCTTTAAGTCCACCTGCATTGGTAATATAAGCATTAGAATATACTTGGTTAGCATTACCATCCATGGTTATATCAGTTACAACCTTATTTTCGCCAGTTCCAGTGCTTCCACTTGCATATACTGCACCATAAACATTATTACCGTTAGCTTGTAAACTTACTCTACTTCCTGATGTAGCATTGATAGCCACTTTACTTCCATATTTATTTTCATTTACATTACTAATATTACCACTATAAATATCATTAGTAGCATTATTTGCAATTAAATCCAATTTAGTTTTACCTACTTCAATTGCTACATCACTACTACTAATTTCATTACCACTTTCAGTAGATAAAATTGAAATTACATTCTCATCATTACCTGCAAATGACAAAATAGCATTTTTAGCAAATATTGAATTTCTTTTTCCAATAAATTCCGTATAGCCACCTGCACTTATTTCTAACCCTCGATTGGCAGATTCTAAAATATTATAACCTTTTTTAGCATCAAAAATTATCGATCCTCCAGAATTATAAATAGCATGCCCATTTTCAGAAACAGAATTAACTATATTACTACCATTTTCAGAAGTTATAGTTACATAAACATCATTATATGCACTATTTCCCGCATTAATGGCAATTACTTTATATGCTCCAGAAAATTCATTATTATTTCCTGCTGTAATATTAAGTCGTTTAACATTTGTATCGTTATTAATTTGAATAACATCATATGTTGATACACTACTATTTTTTATAAAATTATCACCACTTGCTATAATATCTACTTCATCCACATTATTTCTTGTCCATAATATTGCAAAATCAGCTAAATTGTCACTACCTATAGTATTATTACCATTATTAATAATAGGCTCTGTATAATCTTTCCTGATTTCAATACCATCTGGATATTCCGCTGCCCACGCACTACCATAAACGCCGGTACTTAAAATTAACCCAAGTACGATTGCCCTTTCTAAATTTTTCTTCCTTGCCATAAAAACCACCTCATCAAATTTTTACTGTTTTATCTAAGCCATATGTATATGCTTTAGATTGAATTAAACAGCATTAATGGATATTATTATTTTATCACACCTTTACCCCCCCCACAAGACGTTACGAATTTGTTTATAAAAATATTTTGCGTCAGCCCTTCGCATTTACGCAAAAAAGCATGGCAGCTGATGTGCCATGCTTTTTTTAAGCTGTCGAACCATATTCTTTTTTGTTGCTTCAGCGCCGCTACCACCCCCGGCGTGTTATGTTACAGATTTACAGCGGTAGAATAAAAAAACTGACAAGGGTTTTCCTGCTTTCATACAAACTGCAAAAACACCGGCAATATTTTGTACTAACTTAGTTTAGCAGTATTTTGCTTTTTATTTACTAAACCTTTTATACACAAGCTGCGCCGCGACGGCGGTTATAAGTTCTGCCAGCCAAAAGGCATGCCAGACGCCTTGTGCGCCAAAGCTGCGGCTTAACAGCCATGCAGCCGGTATAATTATTACCACATAGCGCAAAAGCGAAATTACAAGCGACGGTACGCCCTTGCCAAGCCCTTCCAGAGCGCCGCAGGCAGTTACGCTAACTGCCGATACGATAAACCCGGCACAGATTATGCGCAGCGCCTGCGCCCCGGCTTCTACCGTTACGGCATTATCGGTAAATATGGCCATTAAAACATCCGGCACCGTCAGGCAAATTATTGTTCCGCTCAGCATAATGGCTGCGTTAAGCACCAGTGTTGTGTTATAAATTTTCTTCACTCGCTCGTGCTCGCTTGCACCGTAGTTAAAGCCAATCAGCGGGCGCATGCCCTGAATAATGCCGTTGGCAGGCAGGTACAAAAAAGTTTGCAGCTTGTAGTAAATGCCGAGCACCACAATATAGCTCTGTGAAAAAGCCGCCAGTATGGTGTTAAGCGAAGACACAAGCAGCGAAGGCAGCGCCAGGTTCAGCGTTGCCGGTATGCCGATGGCGTAAAGTTTAAAATCAAGCGCAAAATCACGTGTTAAATAACTGCGGCTTAACCTGATGCGCAGCGGATACTTTGTATAAACAAACAAGTATATTAAAAGCGTTACTATCTGCCCTATGCCGGTTGCCACAGCCGCCCCTTCTATTCCCCATTCGGGAAACGGCCCGATACCGAAAATCAAAAGCGGGTCTAAAATAATGTTGGTTATGCAGCCTGCCATTAACGCAATCATGGTAACCTTCATGTTGCCGACTGCCTGAAAGATTTTTTCAAACGCCAGCCCCAGCATGATTATCAGCGAAAAGCTGAAAGCGATATTGGAATAACGCACGCCCATATCTATAACCTGCGCATTATTTGTAAAAGCGCTTAAAAACTGCGGCATAACGGCAATGCAGGCAGCCATAAGCACAATTCCGTGCAAGGCGGAAAGCGCCATGCCGTGCACAGCCGCGCGGTTGGCAGTTTCGGCATTGCCCGCGCCAAGGTAATAGGCAATAAGGGCATTAATACCAACGCCAAAGCCGATGCTGACAGCATTAATAAAATTCTGCACCGGAAAAACAAGCGATAATGCGGTCATGGCTTCTTCGCTTATTTGCGCCACAAAAAAACTGTCTACTATATTATATAAAGAATTTACCATCATAGAGATAACCATGGGCAGCGCCATTGAGGTTATCAGCGACAGGACGGGTTCTTCCTTCATAAAATTTTCGTTCATATTTGCTCCTTTCAAACAAAAACCACACAGCGCCCGTTAAGGCAACTGTGTGGCGAAAAATGGCCGTGCCAGAAAAATCCACAGCAAATTTTAGTATTCAGCTGTATAAAAATATAACATACACCCGCAGCGCTGTCAACAGTGCAAATTAAAACCCCGGCGGCGGAGCACCGGGGCCGGGGGAAAGTAGCTGCTTTAATGCAGCTTTATATGTTTTATTATTCCGAACAAAATCCCTTATTTTAGACTGCAAATTTGTTTTATACGGCGCGGTGCGGTTTATTTCCGTTCAGCCTTCCGCGCTGCGTAGTTAATTATTTGGCAGGTTCTGTTTCAGGCATAACAGCCTGTGCGGATTCCTGTTTGCCATTGCGTGCGGCAAAAATGGAAGCCAGAAGCGAACCGGTGATTTGGTGTACTACGCCGCCGATTGCACCGGGAACTGCTGCCATCGGGGTGAAGTGCAGAGTGCCGAGCGAGCAGGCAAGCGCTGCGTTCTGCATGCCAACTTCCAGCATAACGGTGGTGCACTGCGTTCTGCCCATGCCGGCTTTTCTGGCGAGCATCCAGCCAAGGGCGTAACCGCCGAAGTTTTGCAGCACTACAACCAGAACCATAACCCAGCCGAGCCTTAAGATGGTTTCGCCGTTTAAGGCAACCATAGCACCCATGATTGAAAGTACGCTAAAGGCGGATACGAGAACCAAAAGTTTGGAGTATTTAACGACGAGTTTGTCGCCGACTGCTTTATGAACGAGGATGCCAAGCACGATTGGCAAAAGGATTACCTGAGATACGGATTTAAGCATTGCGAGGAAGGAAACTTCAACCCACTGTCCTGCCAGCATCCAGGTTAAAAACGGGGTAAGCAGCGGTGCAAGCAGAGTAGTTGCGGTAGTAAGGCAAACAGACAAGGTAACGTCGCCTTTGGCAAGGTACGTCATTACGTTGGAAGCCGTACCACCCGGGGTAGTGCCGAGGAGAATCATGCCTATTGCAAGTTCGGGAGGAAGTTCAAACCCAACGGTTAAAACGTATGCGAGGAAAGGCATGATGGTAAACTGCCCTACGCAGCCGAAGAACACTTCTTTAGGACGGCTGAGCACCAGTGCAAAGTCGCTGGCACGCAGCGTCATGCCCATGCCGAACATGATAACGGAAAGAAGCAGTACAGTCTGCGAAGCCGCCCAGGTAAAGCCCTGCGGGAAAAAGAACGCAGCCACAACAACTGCAAATACGATGTAAGTAAGATATTTGCCTACGAATTCTGCCAATTTGTTCAATACACTCATTTTTCATTTCTCCTTTGAATAAAATAATTTGTTTAATAACAAACCGGCGATTGTAAAGCTTTTTTACCAACAAAAAAGGCTTTGCCTCTTTTGTAAGAGACAAAGCCGAATAGCTCTGCGGTACCACTCTTATTGCCGTAATAATACGGCCACTTTACCGGCATCACCGAAAGTTTCACAACTGACGTTCAATGCCTGACGCTGTAACGTTCGTCCTCCGGCCACACTTACACAGGCGTTTGCCCTTCAGCTGGCAGCTCATGGGGGATTTTCATA
>ENA-OQNO01001462-OQNO01001462.1-human-gut-metagenome-genome-assembly--contig:-NODE-1462-length-15754-cov-5.139118_pt1 | contig 15754 bp, 14 predicted proteins | sample MGYA00242629_ERZ504880 | MGnify/ENA primary metagenome ERZ504880 (study PRJEB26092, sample SAMD00036377) | human gut metagenome | host: Homo sapiens | study: EMG produced TPA metagenomics assembly of... | reverse complement strand
GCCCCTCACCGACATCGCCGAGACGAAGGACTACGACGTGGTGATCGTAGGCGCCGGCCTCGCAGGCGTCAACGCCGCCGAAGCGGCCTCCCGCAACGGCGCCAAGGTGGTCGTGATCGAGCGCAACACCGGCATTTCCATCCGCGGCGTGGACGTGGGCCACATCGGCAGCCGCTTCCACAAGGAGAACGGCTTCGACCTCGATCCGCGCGTTGCCACGCGCTTCCTGCATCAGGCGTCGCACCAGACCACGAACTACGACCTCATCTACGTGTGGGCGTCGCGCTCCGGCGAGGTGTTCGACTACATCGAGGATCTCGGTTCCAAGAACGGCGTGAGCATGGTGCCCGCGCTGTCCGGCACGGCCAAGTACGGCAACTGGTCCACGCTGCCCGACCACTGGCGCGTGTATCCCGACGCCGTGTCGTTCGTGCGCGGCGGCGAGACCTACGACGCCCGCGACGACGGCCAGCCCGTCAACGTGACGCTGGGCGAGCTCGTGTACGATTCCGCAACCGCCAACGGCGCCGAGTTCGTGTTCGAGGCCCGCGCCGAGCAGCTGGTGGGCGACGCGGCCAGCGGCATCACGGGCGTCATCGCCACCACGAAGGACGGCAAGCACGTGCAGTACAACGCCAAGAACGGCGTCATCCTGGCCACGGGCGACATCGGCGGCAACCAGGAAATGATCGACGTGTTCTGCCCCATCTCGAACCGCTCGGACGCCAACGTGTACGCTCCGGCCGGCTTCAACAACGGCGACGGCCTGCTCATGGGCGCCTGGGCCGGCGCGGCTATCTCGAAGAGCGAAGCCGCCCCGATGATCCACCAGTTCACGCTCGATACGCTTGAGTTCAACATGACCTCGTTCATCATGAGCTGGCTGGCCGTGAACGCCAACGGCGAGCGCTACGGCGCGGAGATGCCGTTCGAGCCCATGCTGACGAACGCCCGCATGAACACGCCGGGCAACGTAGCGTGGTCCGTCTTCGACAGCGACTACGAGACCTACATCATGCAGCAGCAGCCCGAGCGCTACGACCGCTTCACCGACGGCCTCGACGCCGTTATGGAGAAGTGGCTGGGTAACGGCAAGCTGATCAAGGCCGACACGCTGGACGACCTGGCCAAGCAGCTCGATATCCCGGCCGACACGTTCAAGGCCACGGTGGAGCGCTACAACAGCATGGCCGAGGCCGGCGAGGACGTCGACTTCGACGTGCCCGCGCAGTGGCTCGCGCCGGTGAAGACCGCCCCCTTCTACGCCACGAAGAACGTGTGCTCCACGCTCACCATCCCGTTCGGCCTTCACGTGAACGCCGACTCGCAGGTGCTCACCGAGGAGGACCAGCCGGTCAAGGGCCTGTTCGCCATCGGCAACGTGCAGGGCGACTTCTTCGGCAAGGACTACCCGGTGCACTGCCCCGGCGTCAGCCACGGGCGCTGCGTGACCTTCGGCCAGCTGGTTGGCGAAGCGTGCGCCCAGGGCAAGGTCATCAGCGAGATCGACTTCGCCTAGGCATCAATCTACTGACCCACGGCGGCGGGACCCCTCCCTCTTTCGCCGCCATTCGACGCAGCCGTCCCTCGGGGCGGCTGCGGTCGTTTGCGCCCCGACGCGTTAGCGCTCGCGCTCGTGCTTCCGCTTGACGGCGCGCATGCGCAGGCGCACGTAGTCGGCCGTCGGAAAGTAGAACGGCATCTCGTAGCGCAACCCGCGCGCGGCGAACGCCCCGGCCAGAGCTTCGTGGATGAGCGCGTTGTTGCCGAACCCGCCGCACTCGAACACGAACCGCCCGCCGTCGACGAGCGCCCGATACACGCAGCGCGCGACCGCGGGCTGCCGCTGCGCGCTCACCCAATGGAGCGCGGCGTTCGAGAACACGGCGTCCACCTGGTGCGGCAGCGCGAAGTCGGCCGCATCGGCCTCGAAGAACGCGAGGTCGGGGTGCGCCGCGCGCGCCACGGACAGCAGCTCGGGCGACAGGTCGACGCCGCACGCCTCGCATCCTGCATCGGCCAGCGCGCGCGTCAGCACGCCGTTGCCGCAACCCAGGTCGAGCACCCGCTCGCCCGGCGCGGCGTCGAGCAGCCCCAACACGTCGCGACCGTAGTCCGCGACGAACGAGAACTCCTGCGTATACGTATCCGCATCCCACTTCATATCCAGCATTCCTTCCACTCAGCTTCCCGAACCACGAACGAATGTCCTGCTTGCCCCTTTTGCGCATGACCGCAGGGCGGGCGCCGATCGCAAGCCGCGCTTCGGCGGCGTTTCCCATCGCCAGCGAACAAATGTTTCACGTGAAACATCCGCCTCGCGCGCGCTCATAAGCCGCTTGCTCTACGGCCCACCCTTTCAGCGCCTCGAGCGCGGGCACCAGGTGCTCGCCGCGCGCCGACAGGCGGTACTCCACCTGCAGCGGCACGGCGTCCCGCGCAATGCGCTCCACCACGTCGTGCTGTTCGAGCTCGCGCAGGGCGCGCGTGAGCACCGTGTTCGTTATGCCGGGCAAGCAGCGTTTCAGCTCGTTGTAGCGCTTCGCCCCGCCCGCCAGCCGCCACAAAAGCGACAGCTTCCACCGCCCGCTCACGATATGGAGCGCCTCGAGCGCTGCGCACGACCCATCATACAAGCTCGCGCCCGCCATCGCGTCCCTCGCCGCATCCGCCATCGTATCCGCCTTTCCACGTGTCGCCCCGTAGGGAACATTATTGTGCGTACTTGCCCTCGCCCGCCGTTGGCGCGAAGATCGCTTCGTCTTCCGCACCCCGCCCCCCGAGAAAGGAGCGCCCATGCACGCGCTCGCTCTGAACGGCAGCCCGCGCACCACGGGAAACACCGCCGCCTTGCTGCGCCACGCCCTCGACGGCGCCGCGCAGCAAGGAGCCGCAACCGAGTTCGTCAACCTGGGCAGCCTCCGTTTCGAAGGCTGTCGCAGCTGCTTCGCCTGCAAGCGGAAGGACGGCCGCTTCGTCGGTCGCTGCGCCCTGCGCGACGACGCCACCCCCGTGCTCGAGCGCGCGAGCGAGAGCGACGTCGTGCTGCTGGGATCGCCCGTCTACCTGAGTTCGCTCAGCGGCCTCATGAAGTCGTTCTTCGAGCGTCTCGTGTTCCCGAACCTCTCCTACGACGACCCCAGCCGCTCGCAGTGCCCCACGCGCATCGCCACCGGCTTCGTCTACACGATGGGCATGCCGCACGCCCTTGCCGACAAGGCCGGGTACCCGCACCTGTTCGACACCGTCAAAGGCTACCTCGAGTTGCTGCGCGGCCCTTCCGACTACGTCGTCGCCGCCGACACGTACCAGTTCGACGACTACCGGCACTACGCCGCCTCCAACTTCGACGAGGCCCGCAAGGCCCGCGTGCGCGCCGAGCAGTTCCCCCGCGATTGCCAGGCGGCTTTCGACCTCGGCGCCCGCCTCGTCGCCCCACAACACGTCCCATCATAGCGCAGCGCGCGGTGCGGCGGGCGGGGGCGCGGCTCGTGCGGCTTTCGTGAAGACGGTGGCGAATGCTCAACATCGCTTGCGCCGCGTCTCCGGTTCGCTAAACTAGTCTGACTTCGGACTAGTTTTGAAAGGATGGGACATGAGCCATTTCGAGCAGCATCTCGAAGACATGTACGAGGACTTCTTCCTCACCGACAGCCTGTACGGCGAATTCGCCAAGCGCTTCGGCGAGTCGTACACGTCGATGTCCATCCTCTACCTGCTAGGCGAGCATCCCGAGGGCATCAGCCAAAAGCAGCTGGCCCGCGAGTTGTTTCAGCCGAAGCAGACCGTCGGCTCCATCGTGAGCGGCTTCGAGAAGCGCGGCCTGGCCGACCATAAGCCCGATACCGAAGACAAGCGCAGCAAGCTGCACTTCCTCACCCCCGCCGGCACGCGCCACTGCGACGAGGTGATGGGCACGCTGCGCCGCATCGAGCTGCGCTGCGTCGAGCAGGTGGGCGCCGAGGACATGGCCCGCATGCACGACATCAGCACCCGCTACCTGACCCTGTTCAAGCAAGAACTCGACTCGTAAGGAACGTACGCCATGAGCTCTACCCCCTCCAACATCGACACCGTCCCGAACAACGCCCCCTCCCCCGACGAGCTGCCCCAAACCTCGGTGCTCGTCGTGTTCATCGGCCTCTTGGTGGCCATGACCGTCGGCGCGCTCGATCAGACCATCGTGGCCACGGCGCTCCCCACCATCGTGGGGGAGCTTGGCGGCGTGAACCATCTGCTCTGGGTGGTCACGGCCTACGTGCTGGCCGCCACCATCACCATGCCCATCTACGGCAAAATGGGCGATCTCATCGGCCGCAAGGGCCTGTTCATCGGCGCATTGGTGCTGTTCATTGCGGGATCGGTGGTGTGCGGCCTCTCCACATCCATGGGCGGGCTCATCGTCGGGCGCGCCGTGCAGGGCCTTGGCGGCGGCGGGCTCATGATCCTCTCGCAGGCCATCGTGGCCGATATCGTGCCGCCGCGCAAGCGCGCCATGTACCTGAGCGCCATGGGCATCGCCTACGCGGTGCCCATGCTTGCCGGACCGCTGCTCGGCGGCCTGTTCACCGACACCATCGGCTGGCGTTGGGCGTTTTGGATCAACGTGCCGCTCGCGCTCGTCGCCATCGGCACGGCGGTCGCATTTTTGCCGAAGCCGCGCCGCACCGTGGAAAAAGCGCACTTCGACACCTGGGGCACGGTCACGCTCGTCGTCGCCGTCACGGCGCTCACGCTGGCCACCTCGTGGGGCGGCGTCGAATACGCCTGGGATTCCCCCGTCATCGTTGCGCTGCTGGCCACCGTCGTCGTGGCAGGCGTGCTGTTCGCAGTGGCCGAACGCCACGCGAAGGAACCGCTCATGGCGCTTTCCCTGTTCAAGAACCGCAACTTCAACATCTGCACCGTGGCCGGGTTCGTCACGACGTTCGTCATGATGGGCGTGCTCACGTACCTGCCCACCTACCTCCAAATCGTCGACGGCATGAGCGCCACGGCCGCAGGATACATGGAAGTGCCCATGAACGTGGCCTGGTTCGCCGCGTCGCTCGCTTCGGGCTACGCGGTCAGCAAGCTGGGCACGTACAAGAAGCTCATGGTGGCGAGCTTCGGCATCCTCGTCGTGGGGGTCGGCGCGCTCACGTTCATCACGTCCGGCACGCCCGTGGCGTTCATCGGCGCGCTCTTGGCCATCGTGGGCTTCGGCATCGGCTTGAACTTCGAGATCCTCGTGCTCATCGTGCAGAACGAGTTCGCCGCGTCGGACGTGGGCATGGCCACCGCGGCCACGAACTTCTTCCGCGAAGTGGGCACCACGCTGGGCACGTCCATCGTGGGCGCCCTGTTCACGAGCGGGCTGGCGCGCACGCTGACGGAGAACCTCGCGTCGGTGGGCGGCACCGACGCCCTCGGCGTGGATGCGAACTCGCTCACGCCGGCCATCGTCCATGCGCTGCCGCAGGCCGTGCGGGACGCGGTGGGCGTCGCCTACAACGACGCGCTCGTGCCTGTGTTCTGGTTCATGCTGCCGCTCGCGCTCATCGGGCTGGCGCTCCTGCTCTTCCTGCGCGAGACGCCGCTCGCCACCACCGTGGAGGATTCCGGCCGCATGAGCTGACGCCGCTCGGAATGGCAGCCCGCTGCGCGCTACACGAGCGCGCGGTCGGCCGCCCACATGCGGGCGTACTTGCCGCCCTGCGCCATCAGCTCGTCGTGCGTGCCCTGCTCGAGCACGCGGCCCTCTCCGATGACCGCGATGGAGTCGGCGGCGCGCACGATGGGCAGCGTGTGGGCCACCATGACCACGGTCTTTCGGTGCGCGAGCAGGTTCGCGATGGCCTCCTTCACGGCAAGCTCGTTCTCGATATCGAGCGATGCCGTGGCCTCGTCGAGCAGCACGATGGGGGCGTCGCGCAGAATGGCGCGCGCGATGGACAGCCGTTGACGCTCGCCGCCGGAAAGCCTGCCGCCGTTCTCGCCGATAAGGCTGTCGTAGCCCTGCGGCATCGAACGCACGAAGCCGTCGGCGTTCGCGAGCCTGCAGGCCGCCACCACCTCCTCGTCCGTCGCGTCGGGGCGCGCGTAGCGCACGTTGTCCATCACCGAATCGTCGAACAGGAACACGTTCTGATCAACGATGGACATGCCCGCAAGCACGCTCTCGGGCGCGTAGCCGGCCGTGTTGGCACCGCCCACGGACACACGTCCCGCATCGGGACGGTAGTACTGCGCGATCAGGGACAGCACCGTCGATTTGCCGCAGCCCGAATCGCCCACGAGCGCGGTCAGCCCGCCCTCCACGCACACGAGATCGAGCCCGTCGAACACGGAATTCGCGGCCTCGTAGGCGAACGAGACCTCGGAAAGCGCGATCCCCGCGCCCTGCGCCGGAAGCGGCGCCTGGCTCCCCGTCTCTTCCGGCTCGTCCACCACCGCCTGAATGCGGCGCTTCGCGATCATGAGGTTCTTGTACGCCGTCAGGTCCACGAAGATGCCGGTGGTGAGCTTCAGGATGAAGATGGGAAGCATGATGATCAGGAGCATGGACACCACGTCGAGCGCGCCCGCGAGCCAGGCGCCGCCGCACACGAGCATGAGCGCGGGAAGCCCCATCCCAATGAGCGCGAACACCACGGCGCCGGGAGGCGTGACCGCCGCCTCGTAGCGGTAGGACACCTCGGAGTAGGCGCGCATGCTCGCGACGATGGCCTCGTTGTCGACGCCGCCGATACCGTAGGCGCGCAGCGTTTGCATGCCGGATACGTGCTCCACCACCTTGCTCGTGTTCGACGCCTGCACGGCGCTTTTGCGCACCCCGAACTTCCGCACCTGCCGCCACGCGCAGGCCAGCCCCGGCACGATGAGAAGGAACATGAGCGCCACAATGGCGCCCGCCGGCGGATACAGCCACGTCACGAAGCCGACGAGCATGATGCCGAGCGCGATGTTCTTCACGATGCTGCCCGTCTTGTGCGTGAGGATCTGCTCGTAATCGTTCACGTTCGACGTGAGCGCGCCCAGGTAGTCGCCGCTCGTGCGCTCGCTGAAACGCGCGAGCGGGATGCGCTTGATCTTGTCGCCGAGGTAGATGCGAATGGTGCGGCTGACCTGCGCGCCGCCGATCTGCCCCTGCACGTAGCCCCACCCGTACACCACGAGGCGCACGGCGAAGATGGCAACGAGCGCGCCCGTGAGGCCGAGCACCGCATCCAGGTTGAAGCTGTCGGCGAACACCTCCTTGATAACCAGGTAGATGAGCATGAAGTTGCAGCCGTCGAGCAAGCCCTCCACCACGGTGCACGCCACCGACGCGGCCAGCTTGCGGTTCTTCGCGAACACGTTGACCTCACGCATGGACCGCCTCCTTCCCGTCCCCGAACCCGATCTCGATGCTGCGCGCCCGGTCGTAGTCGGCCCACACGCGCCGATAGTACGGGCACTGGGCCAGCACCTCGTCGTGTTTGCCGACGCAGCTGAGCCGTCCGGCTTCGATCACGGCCACGCGATCGCAGGTTTTGACCACGCCCAGCCGGTGCGCCACGATGATGACGGTCTTGCCCTCACACAGGTTGCGGATGGCCGTGTCGATTTCCAGCTGGTTCTCGGGGTCGGCGGCGCTCGTCGCCTCGTCCAGCACGAGGATGGGCGCGTCCTTCAAGATGGCGCGCGCGATGGCGATACGCTGCCGCTGACCGCCCGACACGCGGTCGCCCAGCGATCCCATTTCCGTGTCGTAGCCCTGCGGCAAGCCCCTGATGAAGTCGTCGATGCAGGCGCGCCGCGCCGCCGCGCGCACCTCCTCGAGCGAGGCGCCCGAGCCCATGCGGATGTTCTCGAGGATGCTGCCGCTCGTGAGGAACGTCTTCTGGAATACCACGGCCACGTGTCGCAGCAGGTCGTCGTAGTCGAGCGCGCGCACGTCCACGCCGCCGATGCGCACCGCGCCCGCCCCCACGTCGTAGAAGCGGCTGATCAACTCGACCACCGTTGACTTGCCGGCACCGCTCGGGCCCACCACGGCCAAACGCTCGCCCTCGCGCACCGCGAGGTCGACGCCGTGCAGCACCTCCGTTTCGCCGTCGTAGGAGAAATGCACGCCCGACAGCTCGATGTCCGCACGAGGCGGAAACGGCCGTCCGCCGCCGAACACGGGAAGATCGAGCAGCCCCTGCACGCGCGCGGCACCGCTTCCCACCTCCGCGAGCTTCGTGCCGATTTCCTGCAACAGGCGTATCTCGGTGAGGTAGAGCGACCCCACGAACGCGAACAGCAGGTAGGTGGCGCCGGGGATGGCGCCCGTGGCGAACATCCAGCCGCCCAGCGGCACGAGGATGACGAGACCGCACTCGATGACCACGAGATAGGCCGCATAGCCCGGTCCGGTCTTGCGGGAGATATCGCACCAGATGGCGTGCTCGGTGTCGATGGCGTCGCGGAAGCGCGCGAACGAGGCCGACCCCATGTTGAGCGCCTTGATGACGCGCATGCCGCTCACGTACTCCACCATGACGGTGTTCATGCGCGACAGCGCCGTCGTGGCGCGTTCCATGAGGGCGCCCATGCGCGAGAAGATGACGCCGAGGATGACCAGGGCGGCGGCGAACGGAACGAGCGTCGCCAACGCGAGCGGCACGTTCACCGTGCACAGGAACACGAATGCGGCAACCGGGCCGGTCAGGTACATGAACGCCTCGGGGATGTTGTGCGCCAAGAACAGTTCCAGCTTCTCGACGTCCTCCACGAGCACGGTCTTGATCTGCCCGGTGCTGCGCTCGTCGAGCGCGCCGAGGGGCGCATGGGCCAGATGGTCCATCACCCGGCACCGCACGTCGAACAGCGTGTTGTACGCGCCCCTGTGCGACAGCACGCTCGAGGCGGCGAAGCACGCGTACTGCACGATGAAGCCCACCGCCGTGAGCAGGGCATTGTCCCGCAGCGTCTGCATGGTGCAGGTGCCCGCGTACGCCGCCTGCATGATGTTGAACACGCCCAGGTACGCCACCATGGAAACGAGCCCCGCAACGGAAGCGCACGCCACCGAGGCGAAGAGGTAGCGCTTGTTCGTCCCCGCCCATGCGAGCACGAGGGCAAACGGCCCCGGCTGCCGGACGGCGGATGCGGGCTGCGCGGCGGATGCGGGCGCAGGCGCGCCGTCGCCTTCGCCGTCGAGCACCGCCGCCGCTTCGTTCGTACCGTTCATCGCACGCTCCTTGCCGTTTCCGCCGCACCGCGGTGCGGCTCCGCCGTTTCCATCAAACCGCGCAGGGCGGCGAGGTCGCCTTCCACCGCTGCTTCGGACGCGATGCGACCGTCCTCCACGAGCAGCGCGCGATCGCAGGCGCACGCGATGAATTCCAGGTCGTGCGTCACCACGAGCACCGCGCGCCCCTCGGCCGCCAACGCGCGCACAAGCTGCGCGACGGCCCGCATGCTGTCGAAGTCGAGGCCGCTCGTCGGTTCGTCGAACACGAGCAGGCGCTTGCCGCTTGCGATGCAGGCCGCCACCGCCAGCCGCTGCTTCTGCCCGCCCGACAGCGTGGCAGGATGGCGCTCGGCGAACGCGTCCAACCCGAGGTCGCGCAAGATGTCGCGCACCCGCTCGGCCGACGGCCGGTCGCCGCCCTCCAGGCCGAAGCCCACCTCTGCCTCCACGCTCTCGGCGAACAGCTGGTAGTTCACGTCCTGAAACACCATGGCCGCACGGCGCAGACGCTCCTTCGGCGTGCACGGCGCGCCGTCCACCAGCACGTCGCCCGCATCCTCGCGATGCAGCCCCACCGCGGTGCGGCACAGGGTGGACTTACCCGCGCCGTTGCGCCCCACGATGGCCACCACCTCGTTCGCACGCACCGATGCCTCGACGCCGCGCAGCACCGGGCGCTTGCCGTACGACGCATGCAGGTTGCCGAGGGACAACAGGGGCGGCGCGGCGCACGCGCGCGAGCCGCGCGCACGCGCGGCCGACGCCTCCGGCGCGCGCACCGTGGCCACGTCCCGCGCCCGCAGGCCGAGGGCCCGCAGCCGCGCCGCCGGCAGCGCCCGGAACTCCGCGCCGCTGAACCGCGCATCCACGCGCCCGTCGCGCAGGTACACCACCTCGTCCACCGTCTCGGCGAGCCACCACAGCCGATGCTCGGCCACGAGCACGGCCGTACCCCGCGCGCGGGCCGCGCGCAGGTAGCCGCGCAGGGCGTCGATGGCATCCCCGTCCAAGTTGCTGGTGGGCTCGTCCAGCACGAGGTTCGCCGGGTGCGGCGCCCAAACGCTCGCGTAGGCGATGCGCTGCTTCTCGCCGCCCGACAAGCTGAAAATGTCGCGGTCGGCCAGGTCGCGCAGGCCCAGCTCGTCCATCGTCTCATGCACCCGGGCGCGCACGTGCTCTTCGGGCCACGCCATGCTCTCGAGCGCGAACGCAACCTCGCCCGTGGAATCGACGTTGAAGAACTGCGTGCGCGGGTTCTGGAACACCGAGCCCACGTGCGCGGCCACCTCCCAGCTGCGCAGGTCGGCCATATCCCGCCCGTCCACGAGCACGCGGCCCGACAGCGTGCCCGGGATGAACGAGGGCGCCAGCCCGTTCGCCAGCCGCGTGACCGTCGTCTTGCCGCAGCCGGACCCGCCGCACACGAGCACGCACGTGCCCGCATCCACCCGCAGGTCCACGTCGTGCACGCCCGCAGGCGCCTCGTGCGGCGCCGCCCCGCGGTACGCGAAGCTCACCTGTTGGAACTCGATCATCGCCGTCCGCCTTTCATCGCAACCCCAACACGCCGCATGCAACCGCGCTTGCGAGCACCGCCGCGCCAGCCGCCAGAAGCAGCCCGTCCTGCACGCGGAACGCGATGTGCAGGTAGCACGTGCGCGGCGCCGGGTTCTCGATGCCGCGCGCCACCGAGGCCATCGACAGCTCGTCGGCCACGTTCGAAGCGCTCATCAGCAGCGGCACGTAGAGGCACTCCACCGTCATCGCCGGTCGGCGCAGGAACCCCGCGAGGCTGGGCGTCACGCCGCGCATGCGCATGGCGTCCTTGATGAAGCGCCAGTCCTCGCGAATGGCCGGCACGTAGCGCAGCATCACCGCCAGCGGGATGGTGAGCGCCAGCGGGGCGCGCATGCGCGCGAGCGCGCTCATGAACTCGTTCACGTGGGTCGTCGTCACGATGATCGCCGCCAGCAAGCCGCACGGGAACACCTTGCGCACCAGCATGAAGAACGACGACAGCATGGTTTTGAGAACGCCGGCGTCCATCTGAGCCGTCGCCATCATGAGCGCCATCATGGCCGCGTAGAGCGCCAGCATGCCCAGCGCGAGGCGCCCCCGGCCGCTCGCGAAACCGAACGCCGCCGCCAGCAGCATCATGAGCACCTCGAACCACAGCCCCGGCGAGAGGAACACCGCCACGGCCCACAGCAGCAGCAACGCGAGCTTCGTGCGCGGATCGGGATGGAAGCGGCGCGCGGGAGCTTCCGCGCGCCAGCCGCCCGCAGCCACGGCGCAAACCTCGTCCGTCATGCCGTGACGCCCGCGCGCTCGAACTGCTTCCTCAGCAACCTGCGGCCCACCAGCGCGCTCGCCAGCGCGCAAACCAGCGTGAGCGCGATCATCGCGGGCAGCACCCAGTCCGCGCCAGTTGCCAGCATCGTGTCCAGGTACGCCTGCTCGGTGCCCTTGCCGGTGAGATACGACGCATAGCCCGACGGGTCCAGCCACAGCATCATGTACGAGCCCATGGGGTTGAGCGAGAACACGAGGAAGCTGATCACGTTGAGCTTCACGTTGCGGAACCCGCCCGCGCCGGCAACGAGGTCGCCCACCACGCCCAGCACCACGAGGAACACCGACCAGAGCCAGTACATGCCCGTCACGAACATGATGAGCGCCTCCACCACGCCCAGGATGATGATGGGTCCGTGCTTCGGCACCTTCGCGATGAGCAGCAGGTACACCGGTCCCGTCAAGAGCGCGGCGCCCGCCGGCATGAGGAACGTCAGCACGGGATTCGGCGCGAACAGCATGCTTCCCACCATCATGAAGACGAAGTACAGCGCGATGAACACGCCGCACGTCACCAGATCCCGCACGCTCAAGCCACGTGTATCGTCGGATCGCATTCCGCTTTGCATGGCGAACCCTTCCTTTCTCGCACTGGCCGACCTCTCCCCTCGTGCCGCGCGGGACCCGCCCCGAGCCCTCACCGCATGCACGAAGAAAGGTAGCCTTGGTTAACAATGCGGTATACTAGGGCTGCGAGGCCGATTCCACCCGCTTCGGCACCGCAGCGCGTCCGAACGTCGCACCGCGCCGTCCGATCGTCGCACCGCACGAAAACAGCCCGTCGAAGAAGCGAGGGAGGCACGGCCCACCATGCTCGATGCTCAGCGAAACACGGAAGAACCGCGGGAATCCGGACGTCCCCTCGACGCAGGCGCGCAGCGTGCGCGCATCCATCGCGTCGAAAAGGGATGCATGGTCATGGAGCGGGGAGGCGGCATCGCGCGGGCCTCGTTCGACAGCGCGAAGCATGCGCCCGTCGGCGATGGTGCAAGCCCGTCGCCCGAGGCGGGCGTCCATGCCCCGCACCTCGCCGCGCTCGACTTCGCGGAGGTGGAGCCGCCCGAGGGGTTCTGCCCGCTGTGGCACTCGTTCCGCTCGGACGTCGGGCAGACGGTCGGGCACTTCCACGTGCTTGCGCCCGACGAGCGATGGTCGATCACCATCCACGACTTCACGCTGCCCAGCGACACGCTCCTCGACTTCAAACTGCCCGAGTACCTGAGCGTGGCCTGGCACGACTCCATATCGGGCGAGCAGTTCACCCCGTACGCCAAGCTGCGGGCGAACAGCATGTGGGGCTTTTGCAGCGACGAGGGCGGCTGGCGCGGCCTCGTCCACGGCCACGTCCCCATCCGCACGGTGTCCATCGAGGTTCGCCCGGAGCTGTCGCGCGCCTACCTCGCGCGCGAGTACGACGGCCAGTTCGAACGCGTGCGCGATGCCTATGCCGCGCTCAACGACGGCACCGACATACCCGAGCTGCGCGCCCTGCTCGCCGGGCTGTGGCCGAAGCCCGGCGACGAGAACCGCAGCCGCCCGTACTACGAGGGCAAGGTGTTCGAGGCCCTCGGGCTCATCGTCGAGCGGACCCGCGCATGCCCGCGCGCAACCGCCCGCGCGGTGTCGCCCGGCGACCGCGAGCGCATCCGCTCGGTGGCCGCCTACGTGGACGACCACTGCTCGAGCACGCTCAAGGTGGCCGACCTCGCCCGCGCCGCGTGCATGAGCCCCACGAAGTTCAAGGAATGCTTCAAAGCCGTCACGGGCTCGACGCTCACGCAGTACGTGCAGGGCCGCCGCATCAGCCAGGCCGAGCTGCTGCTGCGCCAGCCCGACCTGTCCATCGAGCAGGTGGCGCGCGCCGTGGGATACGCGTGCGCGAGCCGCTTCTCCGAGCTGTTCCGCCGCGAAACGGGACTCCTGCCCAGCGAGTACCGCGCCGGAACAGGCCGCTCGTAGGCTCCGCGCGCCCCTAACGCTCCGCGGCGGGATGGGGCACGCCGTGCGCCGGGTCGCCCTACCCTGCCGCGGGCAGCTCCATGCGGAAGCGCAGCCAGGAGGCGCCTTCGCGCTCGTCGAGCTGCGCTTCCAGGGTGCCGCCCATCTGCTCGACGAGTGAACGCGCGATGGCCAGGCCGAGGCCCGAGCTCTCCGTCGACCGCGCGGCGTCGGCGGTGTAGAACGGCTCGAACAGCCGCCCCACCTCGAAGGCGGTCAGCCCGTCGACGTCGTTCGCGCAGGTCACCACCACGCTGCGGCCCTCGTCCGCAACCGCGGCCTCCACCTCGAACGCCGAGCGCGCGTACTTCCCCGCGTTGTGCACGAGGTTCTCCATGACGCGCTCGAGGGCGTGCGCGTCGCCCCACACGGGCAGCGCACGCTCGGGCAGGCGCAGCTCCACGCGCAGCCCGCGCTGCTCCAGCAGGCGGTACTGCCCCGTCACGGCCTCGCGCGCCACGCGGCCCGCGTCCACCTTCGCCCGCTCGAGCTGCGCGCCCGCGCCCTGCACCTGCGACAGCTCGTAGAACGATGCGATGAGCCGCTGCAGCGCGTCGGCCTTGCGGCGCACGGTGACAAGCGACGCGCGCGTTTCGTCGTCGAGTTCCGCCTCGTCCACGAGCGCCAGGTAACCCACGATGGCGGTGAGCGGCGTGCGCAGGTCGTGGCTCATGCTTTCTATCTGGGTTTTCAGCTGCGCCTCGCGCCGGGCGTACGTCACCGCCTGACGCCGGATGCCCTCGAGCGCCCGGTTGACGGTGCCCAGCAGCGCCTCGAGCTCGGCGCTCGGCTGCGGAAGCTTCACGATGCGGCTGTCCTCAAGATGCTCCACGATTTCGCCCAGCTCGTCGTTCACCTGGCGAAGCGAGCGCTTCAACAGCGCCAGGCGCACGGCGAACCACACCGCAGCCGCCAGCGCAAGCGCGAACAATCCCGCGAACACCATCGTCATGCTTCGCTCCCTCGCCCTCGCTACAGTTCCGTCTTGCCCGCGCGCCACAACCCCACGGCACCGAACAGCGCGATGCCGACAAACCCCGAGATGAGGCACTTCGCCAGGCCGCCGGGGGTGTTCCACAGGAATTCGGCCACGCCGCTCTGGTTGATGGCCACCTCGTGCTGGAAGAAATTCGCAGGCAGCCAGCTGGCCACGGCGCCCACCGGCTCCACGACCATGCCCACCATGTGCAGCACCATCGGGATGACGCTGACCACCGCGAGCCACACCAAGAATCCTGCCGTGGATTTCGGCAGCGTCGCGCACACGGCCGCGGCCAGCACGATGCACGCCACGGTGAACGGCAGGGCTGCGCCGACGCCCTGCAGCAGGTAGCCCACCGCTTCGAGCCCCGGCCCTTCCAGCAGCACCAGCGCGCTGCCAACGTACACGATCAGGATCACCGCCATGCTGATCAGGCCCAGCGCCGTTGACACGAGGCACTTCCCCACGAACAGGTCGCGCCGCGACAGGCCGTGCGCAATGGCGTTCTTGAACGTGCCGTCTTTGCGATCGTCGGCGAACAGTATCCACACGAGCAACCCCGCCATGAAGAACAAGAGGCTCAACGACGAGATGAGGTTGCTCAACGAGAACCGCACGGTGGCGTACGGGAAGTTCGGATCGGAAGCGCCCACGCTGACCAGCAGCAGGTTCGCCGCCAGCACAAGAGCGCACAGCACGCCGGTGAACACGTAGAATTCGCGGCCGTGCACGATGCGGTACCACTCGCTTCTCATATAGTTCAGCATCATGCGGCCCCCTTCTCCTTCAAATCGAAATAGTACTGCTCGAGCGACATCCGCCGCCGCTCGAGCTTGACGATGCCCAATCCGTGCGCGCTCGCGAGGCCGCTGTAGGCCTCGATATCGAGCTGCGGGTCGAGGACGCGCACCGCGCCGTCGGGCAGCACCTGATAGCGCGCATGATGCAGCTCCTGCTCGAGCAGCACGACGTAGCGCGCGGGGTCCGACACGGCGATGTCGATGCAGTCGGCGCATCGCGCGCGCAGCACCTCGGCGCTCACCTGCTCCATGAGCCGCCCGCGCCGCAGAAACGCGTACTCGGTGGCCACCTGCTCGAGCTCGGCGAGGTGATGGCTCGACAGCACCACGGTGACGCCTCTTTCGCGGTTGAGCCGCTGCAGCAGGTCGCGCATCTCCACGATGCCGCTCGGGTCGAGGCCGCTCGTCGGCTCGTCGAGC
>ENA-OQNO01001458-OQNO01001458.1-human-gut-metagenome-genome-assembly--contig:-NODE-1458-length-15842-cov-3.497041_pt1 | contig 15842 bp, 17 predicted proteins | sample MGYA00242629_ERZ504880 | MGnify/ENA primary metagenome ERZ504880 (study PRJEB26092, sample SAMD00036377) | human gut metagenome | host: Homo sapiens | study: EMG produced TPA metagenomics assembly of... | reverse complement strand
GGCTTTAAAAAACAGGAATGCGGGTCGTAACACACTTTGCCGAAAGCAACGGCGCCGACCAGCCTGCCGTTAATATAAACCGAGCTGCCGCTCATGCCCTGCGCAACGCCGCCGCTTTTTTCGATAACGTCGCCGCTTGTGCGCACAAGTATGCTGTACCCTCCGGCTTCGCTGCCTGTAACGCCGATAACTTCAACGTTAAAGTTTTCGATATTGTCGCCGCTAATAACCGTTTTGCCAATGCCCTGCATGCCCGGGCGGATATCTTCCACCGGCATCAGCGGCACATTGGCAGCGCATAATAAAGGCAAACTGAATATAAGCAAAATACTAAAAATAAAAAGCAATAATTTTTTTGTGTCCATAAAGTCCCCACATCGCAAATAATGCAAAACCGGCCTGGGCATAAGCCGCACGCCGGTTTAATTCCGTTTAAGCAAAACAGCCGCACGCAGCCTTGGCATGCATGGCTATATTATACTATTTTAAAAATTTTCTGGCAAGCGTCAGCCTTTGGTAGGGAACACGCCCAAGCCTACGCTGACAGGCCTTTCCCTTCCGTCCGAAGGCGTATTTAAAATTTTTCCGTCCAGCACCATTTCGCTGCTGCCGCCGCCATCAAAATTAACGGCCTGCCATGCGCCGAGTTTTACAAGGTAGGAAGCAAGCTCCTGCAAAGTCATACCGGCAGAACTGCTGCTGCGGCCGTCCACAACCAGCAGAATAACGGTGCCGTCTTTTTTTACGCCTGCAGCAGTGCGGGGCGCACGCCCGCGGGCAATATCGTAGGCTATGTTTTCTTCCGCGCTGCGCACATCAGCCTTGCCATCCGCTACCAGCGAAGGCCCTGCGCCCACAACAAGTTCCGCTTCATCCGCGGTTTCATTGCCAAGCGTTTCACGCAGGCGTACGCGGTCGCCCACCTGTACGCGCTCCAGCACTTTTGCGGCCATGCCATGCCCCGAAAGCACAACGCTGTCCTTGTCAAGTTTCATGTTGCCTGCACCGCTTACTTCCGTAACGCGCCCGTTAGCGTCAATGCGTATTTCATAACCGTACTGGTTGGTTTTTGTGCCCGGCCCGTAATAATGCGTGTAAAGCACCACATCATCGGCAATGCGGCTGCGGTTAATGCCCTTCACATCCAAAAAAGTGCCCAGTTTGGGGAAGAAAGCACGACCTTCATAAGCCAGGTCCTGCATAACCATCGGTTTGCCGCCGGCAACAACCAGTGCGCTGCGCGGCTGGCTTTCCATGCCGAGCCATTCGCCGTCCAGCTTTAAGTTGCCGATAATCCAGCCGTCCGAATCAAAATACGAAGCGTTAACTGCCGCACGCGCACCGACGGCTTTGGCTGCCTTAAGCAAAGTTCCGCGGCCGTTTTTGTTAACCGCCCCGCTGAACGGTTTTAAAATATAGCGGTTTTTCGGGGCGATTTCCAAAATATTTACTTCCACCGGCAAACCGTTCATATCCTCACGGCGGTAAATATGCGTCAACCCTTTGCCCATATCGCTGCTGGTTGATTCCACGCGGATGCGGAAAATATCAAGCACCAGACGGTTGGGCTGCTTCAGCACAAACACCTTGTGCTGCGCTTCGCTGTTTAAATCAACAATCAGGCGTGTTTTATCGCCCTTTTCCTGCAAGCGGGCCTTTTTAATAATCGGGTCTTTAACCCTGGAAACAATATCGTCGTCTACTTTTGCATCAAATTCCAGTACAAGCTGTTTTTTTGTGTTCTTAATTTCTTCATATTCAACCTTGCCGTCCAAATCAACAACAAAACGTATTTTGCTGGGGCTGCTGCTGAAGCGGAAATTTTCAACCTCCGCCGCCATTGCGGAAAGCGGCACCATAACAACAAGCAGCGCCGCGGCAAGCAGCCTGCCGAATGTTTTTAACATAACTTACCTCCGTGAAAAAACAATACACAGCCCGTAAGCTGTGTATTATAAAACCTAACTAATCAGTCGTTGCCGACAACAGAACCCGGACGCAGATTGTTCAGCTCGCTGAGCGCCTTGCCGGTGCCCAAAGCCACGCAGTCCAGCGGGTTTTCCGCAACCGTTGTTTTAATACCGGTTTCTTCAGTCAGCAGCTGTGCCAGTCCGTCAACCAGCGCGCCGCCGCCGGTAAGCACCATGCCCTTATCGACAATATCTGCCGAAAGCTCCGGCGGGCATTTTTCCAGCACACCGCGGATAGTGCCGATAATGGAATAAACAGGTTCGCGCAGCGCTGCACGTGCATCTGCCGAGGTTACCTTAATGGTAGTAGGCCTGCCTGCGATAAGGTCACGACCCTGCACTTCCATATCCGTGCATTTGCCGTTGGAAAGCACGGTAGCCACGTTCATTTTTATTTTTTCTGCCGTCGGTTCGCCAATCAGCACGTTGTAAACTTTTTTTACATAGCGCACAATCGCTTCATCAAAAGCATCGCCGCCAACGCGGATGGAAGAATCAACAACCACGCCGCCGAGGCTTAAAATGGCAATATCGGTTGTGCCGCCGCCAATATCAATTACCATGCTGCCGCTCGGCACGCTGATGTCAAGCCCTGCGCCAAGCGCCGCTGCAAGGGGTTCTTCTATTAAATAAGTTTTGGATGCGCCTGCCTGCATGGCAGCTTCCAGCACGGCACGTTTTTCTACCGAAGTAATGCCTGTCGGAATGCACACCATAATGCGCGGCTTGCTGAAAAAGCTCTTGCCGGCCACACGTTCCACCACAAATTCCAGCATTTTCTGCGTTACGGTATAATTGGCAATTACGCCCTCTTTAAGCGGACGGATAACGGAAATGCTTTCCGGAACTTTGCCAATCATATCGCGGGCTTCGTTGCCCACAGCCAGAATTTTATTTTTGCTTCTGTTAATTGCCACAACGGAAGGCTCGTTAAACACGATGCCCTTGCCCTTGATATACACCAGAAGATTGGCTGTACCAAGGTCAATGCCTATATCTACACTGTTAAAAAACATACTTTCACCTACTTTTAATCTTTCGTGCCAACGCGCTTAATATCCGCGCCGAGCCTGGTCAGTTTAGCTGCAATTTCTTCGTAGCCGCGGTCGATATGGTAAATATCGCAGATTTCCGTTGCCCCTTCGGCTACAAGCCCTGCAAGTATCATTGCCGCACCGGCACGCAGGTCGGTTGCCCTTACGGTGCAGCCTGTTAAATGGGCCGGGCCGGTAATAACGGCGCTGCGCCCTTCTGTTGTAATATTTGCCCCCATGCGGTTCAATTCAACCACATGCATAAAACGGTTTTCAAAAACAGTTTCGGTAATTTTGCTGCGCCCTTCCGCAACGGAAAGCATGGCCATCATCTGCGCCTGCATATCCGTAGGAAACCCGGGGTACGGCAGGGTTTTAATATCAACGGCTTTCAGCTTGCCGCTGCCGAAAACGTGAATACGGTCGATATCTTCTTCCACCAGCGCACCGGCCTCACGCAGTTTTGCACTCAGCGGCTTCTGGTGTTACGGCAGTACGTTTTCAATAATCAAGTAGCCGCCGGTCATTGCCGCCGCAATCCTGTCAGTGACTGACTCACTGCGGTCGGGAATAACGGAATGCTGCACGCCGTGCAGTTCGGATACGCCTTCAATGGTAATAACATTGGTACCGGCTCCGCGCACACGCGCACCCATCTGGTTAAGATAGTTGGCAAGGTCTACAATTTCCGGTTCTTCGGCCGGGTTTTCCAAAACCGTGGTACCGTTTGCCATTGCTGCCGCCATCATAATATTTTCGGTTGCGCCCACACTCGGAAAATCGAGGTAAATATTGGCGCCCGTCATACCTTCAGGCGCAGAAGCCTCAATATAACCATGCCCCTGTTCAATTTTTACGCCCAGTGCTTCAAAGCCTTTTAAGTGCAAATCAATCGGCCTTGTGCCGATAGCGCAGCCCCCCGGCTGGGAAATGCGGGCATAACCCTTGCGTGCCAGAAGCGGCCCCATAACAAGGAACGAAGCGCGCATGGAACGCACAAGCTCATAAGGCGCTTCGCAGGAGGTAATTTCCCTGCTGTCAATTTTCAGCGTATGCGGCTCGGAAGCGTCAACTTTAATGCCAAGGCATTCCAAAACAGCGCAAATTGTGCGCACATCCTCCAGCGCAGGAATTTCATCCAGCCTGCTCGGCGAAGTACCAAGAATAGAAGCGGCAATAATAGGCAGCACGGCATTTTTGGCGCCGCTTGTTTTTACTGTGCCTACAAGGCGGTTGCCGCCTTTAACTATCAATCTTTCCAACTGCAAACTCTCCTGTTCTTAAAATCCATTCTATCAAAAGGACATACTTTTCAAAATAAATATTTTCTGTAGTAGTTTATCACTTTTTTTACAGCTTGGCAATCTCTGGCGGATAAAAAAACGCCTGCCGTTTTTCTTAACGGCAAGCGCTTTTCAAAACAAATTTTCAGGCAATCAGATACCGCGGTCCTGCATTTTCAAACGGTCTGCCAAAATATTGTAATGGGTTTCCATTTCCATAATTTCTTTTTTAATACCGGCGATTACATCCGGGTCTTCTTCAACTTTCAGGCGTTCGCGCAGTTCTTTTATGCCCTGCTTCAACTGAAACATTTTATTTCCGGATACAGCATTAATTACATCAGCCACAGTAATCAACTCCCATCATTCTTTGTATTTTTATTATACCAAAATATGGGGCTGTAAGCAAAGTTTTATTCAAACGATTTTTATAAAAATTAAATATAATTTCACAAATTCCCATAAGAAGGATTTATGCGGCTCAAATATTTAAATTTTTTATTTGAACTCGAAATTTGTTTTTGGCAAGCGGCAAATTTTAAACCTTGCTGCTTACGGCATAACATTTTATGAAGCTGCTGTAAGCTTCTTTATTTATACAAAAAGCGGATGGCACAAGCCATCCGCTTTTAAAGCTTTCCTTATTAAACTTTGTAAAGTTAAAATTAGAAAGTGAAGTACAGTTCGGAGAAGATTACCTGATCGTCTGCATCGCCAGTCTGAGCTTCGGTGTCATAGTAGTTAACTACGCCAACGATGTTTTTAGCGAATGCATAGCTTGCGCCAACTGCCCAGCCTTTGTAACCGCCATCTTCACCAAAGGTAGTTGCATCGGTGGTCGGGTTGATGTAAGCGTTAGCGGACTGATCGAAGTAGCTTACATGCAGGCCATAGGAACCCGGTTCGTCAGCGGAAGCGCCTTTCCAGGCGAGGTCTGCATACAAGCCGTCTTTACCAGGGTTTTCGCCATTGTATTCATGATCTTTATCGCCCCACATATACTAAGCAGAAAGAACGAAGTCAGGAGCGAAGTTATAGCTTGCACCAATGTTCCAGATTTCTTTGTCGCCAACAACTTTAAAATCATTATTAGCATCATAATAACCAGCATCATTTGCTTTATAGTAAGCTACATAAGCATCAACTGCACCAAGGTCAGCTTCAACACCTGCTACATAGAGGCGGTCGGAAGAAGATGCAAAATATGCTTCGGAAGGAGCTTTACCAGCAAGGCCGAATACTTTTACTTTGTCGCCATAGGAAGCTTTAACGCCATCGATGTAGGAATCAAGTACGTTACCGGTAAAGGTTACTTCATCCCAACGGCCTGCATGTACTTCAATACCGCCAACACGACCGTCCAGATAAGCACGGTTCATTTTTACTTCATCTTCGCCAGCCGTACCAGGATCATATTCTTCATCATCAGCGCCAAAGAAGGTCTGAGTGTTCTGAAGCATAGCGGTGTAGGTCCAGTCTTCGTTAACCTGGCCGTTTACCCACAGACGAGTACGAAGGGTGGATTCGTCAGCGTTGTTGTCGCGGCTTACATAGTTGTAACGGATCTGACCGGTGATTTTTACGTTGTCAGCTTTTTTCTCAAGGTTAGCAACGCGAACGCCGAGGCTGTCCAGTTCGTCAGCAAATTCAGCAGCTAATTTGTCTACGTTAGCACCTTTTGCCATTGCTTTAGCAACAATCTGAGCCATTTCATAACGGGTCATCAGTTTGTCGCCGCCGTAGGTGCCGTCGGGATAACCGTCAACAACGCCTGCTGCAGCCAGTTTGTTTACTGCGTCATAAGCCCAATGACCTGCCGGTACATCGGAGAACGGATTTGCGGCATAAGCGCTTGCAGTTACGCCAAGAGCCATAGCCATTGCGAGAACTAAAGATTTTTTCATTTTGCCATTCCTCCAGGGAAATAAATTTTTTACCCTTTCAGAAACCTTTTGCGCAAAACTTTCCGTTTCGGTTTTTTATGCGCGAGTTGCCGTGTTTCCTCTGCAGCCAAACCAATACAGTCCGTAAATTGCAAACGGTTTTTAAAAGGATGTGTACACTTTACCATAATTTCACAATGCCGTCAAGAACATTTTACAATTTTTAGTGAATTTTTATCAGTTTTTTCTGCATAGAAAAACAGGCAGCGCATAAAACACTGCCTGTTTGTAAATAATTTTACATTATTTGCTGAAAGCGTCCGTTAACGGAGGCACAATCTGTTTTTTGCGGGAGAGCACGCCCGGCAGGTAGTAATGGCCTTCTGCTTCCGGTTTGCCGAAAGCTTCCGTAACTTTTGCCTGGTTTACACCGGCAACAAGAAGGTCGGTAGCTTCGGAAAGGATGTCCGTTACCATCAGGAAGGACAAATCAAAGCCTTCGGTTTCGCGCATGGCTTCGAGTGCCGCTAAAAGTTCCGGCATTTTATCCAGCCCCTGCTGGCGGCCCATGATATTAATCTGTGCCACGCTGGCTTTGGTTTCTCCAAAATCAAATTCTTTCAAATCGGTGCGCACCAGTTCGTCCGCGGTTAAGCGGGCAATAACGGAGCCCTGTTTCAGTTCTTCCATGGCATAGGCTTCCAAATCCTCAAGCCCGGCAATTTTTTGCAGTTTTGCCGCAGCGTCCTTATCCTGCTGAGTGGTGGTCGGGCTGCGGAAATACAGGGTATCGGAAATAATTGCCGATAAAAGCAGGCCGGCAATTTCGTGCGGCAGTTCCACTTTGTGTGCTTCTGCCATGCTGGTAATAATGGTTGCCGTGCAGCCTACGGGTTCTTCGCGGATATAAATAGGAGCCGCGGTATGCAGGCCGCCCATGCGGTGATGGTCGATTACCTCAATGATTTCAGCTTCTTCGCTGCCTTCAACGGCCTGTGCGCGTTCGTTATGGTCAACAAGAATAAGCTGGGTTTTGTCGGGTTTCAGCAGGCGTACCTTGTCAATCATGCCAATGTAGCGGCCGCCTTCCACAACCGGGTAGGAGCGGAAATTGGTATCGAGCATGGCATTTTTAACATCGTCCAGAAGTTCGTTATTGTTGAAGGAAACAACGCTGGTAGTCATTAAGTCTTTAACCGGAGCGTCCAGCAGCTGGCTGTAATCAACAGCGCCGGTTTCGTTTTCCTGTGCGCAAAGCTCTTTATAGAAGCATTTGGCAAGGTCGGTTACGGTAACAACGCCTTCAATGTTTTCCGGCGTTCCGACAGGCATGCAGCGCACGCCGTAGTCGGTAAACAAATGGCTTACCTCACGCAGTTTGGTTTCGCCGTTAAGCATGGGCACTGCAATCAGTTCCACATCTTTCAGGCGGGGGTACATATCCTCAATTAAAACCGGTTCTTCCACGCCGAAATAATTAAGAACATACTGTGTTTCAGGGTTCAGCGCACCTGCGCGAGCCGCAACGGCATTAACGCCAAGCTGCCTTTTTAACCACGCATAGGCAACTGCGGAGCAGATAGAGTCCGTATCCGGGTTGCGGTGGCCGATGACATATACTGGTTTATCCACGTTCAGCACTTCCTTTTTGCAGGCAGACCTGGCTGCCGTAATGATTTTTAGTGTAATAATTATTATATCATAAAAAACTTTAAATTACCGCTGAAATTTTGTTTATTTGGCGCGTTTATCGCCCAGCGTTGCCAAAAGTTCCGCCGGATTAATGTTATGGTAGGCCAAAAGCACAAGGCAGTCATACCACAGGCCGCTCATTTCGTCCAGCACTTCCGTCCTGCTGTCATTTTTAGAGGCAATAATAGTGCTTGACGTATCTGCGCCGAGCTGTTTTAAAATTTTATCCTGCCCGGACATAACCAAATGCCTTGCAGCGGAATTATCGCCGCCGTGCTGGCGTTTATAGCAAATTAAGCGGTAAATTTCGGCAAGTACGCCGTGAATGCCCTCCGGTTCAGGCACGGGCAGGCTGCCGCTTTGCCATACCGGCTGCGTAAATACGCCCAGCCCGCTGCGCCCCGGCAGCGCTTTTACCAGAAGCACCGTACCGTTTTTACCGGCAGTAATTTCCGTAACCGAAAAAGCCGCGCCGTCTTCCGCTGCGTTATAGGCTTTTTTGGTTTCCGGGTCATACAGCCACAGGCTGCCGTTTTCCGCCGTGCGCGCCAGTGCTTCGCCGTCCATTTTGGCAAGCGCCAGTACCTCGTCCGTACCGGCATCCTGCACTATGGCGTTAATATAGCCGTGAACATTAAATTTTAAAGCTGCAAAATCAATTTTCATCTTTTCCGCCTTCTCTTAAAACGGGCATTACGGAGTTATACCCGTCCGCTCCGTATACCAGACAGCGCTTTACGCGCGAAATGGTTGCCGTGCTGGCGCCTGTTTTCTCTACGATTTCTTCATAAATGCAGCCGGCATCAAGCATTCTGGCAACCTCCAGACGCTGCGCCATTGCTTTTAATTCGGTAATGGTACAAATATCTTCAAAAAAGTTTGAGCATTGCTGTTCATCTTTTAAACTTAAAACAGCCCTAAACAGCTGCGCGGTTAATTTATCCCTGGTTTTTGCAGGCATGGCTGTCCTCCTTGGTTAACACCCGTAAATTTTTAAACTGGATATTTTCTATCCTTTCTTACTTTAATACTTTATTTTATAAAAAGTCAAGTAATTTTAACGGATTTTAAGAAAAATTTTATTGACAGATTTGTAAATAACGTGTATGATTGGTACATCAACTTCATACAAACATTCATCAAGAGTAGCCGAGGGACTGGCCCGATGACGCTACGGCAACCATCCTTAGTGAAACGGTGCCAAATCCAACGGAACATTCCGGCAGATGAAAGAGGTCTTAAAACTTGTACCCTTCACCTGTTCGTGAAGGGTTTTTTAGTACCTTAGAAAAGAAAGAGGAACACCGCATGATTGAATTAGTAAATGTAGAAAAAACTTACCACACCTCCTCTGGTGACATTCACGCCTTAAAGCGTACCAGCCTTACCATTAACCAGGGAGAAATTTTTGGCATTATCGGCCTTTCAGGCGCAGGCAAATCCACGCTTATCCGCTGCATTAACATGCTGGAAGTGCCGACCGCCGGGCAGGTTTTTGTAGACGGCGAAGAACTCACCGCCATGACGGAAACGCAGCTGCGCAAAGCACGCCAGAATATCGGCATGATTTTTCAGCATTTTAACCTGCTTGCCAGCCGCACCGTTTTTGACAACATTGCCTTTCCGCTGGAAATTCAGGGGCTTGGCAAAGATGAAATCAAAAAACGCGTGGAACCGCTGCTGGAGCTTGTACAGCTGCAGGACCGCGCCGACCACTATCCCAGCCAGCTTTCCGGCGGGCAGAAACAGCGCGTAGGCATTGCCCGCGCCCTTGCCAGCAACCCGAAAGTTCTTCTGTGCGACGAAGCAACAAGCGCGCTCGACCCGCAGACCACAAAATCAATTTTAAACCTGCTGCGCGACATTAACCAGCGTTTAAACCTTACCATAGTAATGATTACGCACCAGATGGAGGTTGTAAAGGATATCTGCGACCGCGTAGCCGTTATTGAAAACGGCAGCATTATAGAAGAAGGCAATATGGTGGACGTATTTACCAACCCGCAGAACCAGACTACAAAGGAATTTGTTAAGAGCGTCGATAAAAATACCCTTCCTGAATCACTTAAAAGCACGCCCGTCAGCAGGGAATATTTTGAAGGCGCAAGCCTCGCCGTGCGCTTATCCTTCTTCAGCGGCAACGCCGACAAGCCCATTGTTTCCGGCATGATTAAACGCTTCGGCGTAGATGCCAACATCATTTCCGGCAACACCGACCAGCTTAAAGACCGCATTTACGGCAACCTGCTGATTGTTATTGAAGGCCCGCAGAAAGCCCTTGAGGACTCGCTGGATTATTTAAACAGCCAAAATCTGCAAGTGGAGGTAATTGGTTATGTCAAATGAAATGATTGAACTTTTAATAAAATCCTTTTGGGAAACCGGCTACATGGTTGTTGCCTCCACCGTGCTGGCAAGCCTTATCGGCATACCGCTGGGCATCATCCTTACGGTAACGCGCAATGGGCATATTCTGCCGAATGCCGTTATCAACTCCGTGCTGGGCGTTATCGTTAACGCCACCCGTTCCACCCCGTTTATTATTTTAATGGTCGCCATTATTCCGCTTACCCGTATGCTGGTCGGTTCTTCCATCGGCACCACGGCCGCCATTGTGCCGCTTACCATTTCCGCAGCGCCTTTTATTGCGCGTGTTATCGAATCTTCGCTGCTTGAAATTGACCACGGCGTTATCGAAGCCGCACAAAGCATGGGTGCAAGCCCGATGCAGATTATTTACAAAGTTCTGCTTCCCGAATCGCTGCACTCCATCGTGCTCGGCATTACCCTTGCGGTTATCGCCCTTATCGGTTACTCCGCCATGGCGGGCGTACTCGGCGGCGGCGGCCTCGGCGACCTTGCCATCCGCTACGGCTACCAGCGTTTCCAGCCCGATGTAATGATTGTTACCGTTGTTATCTTGATTCTCATGGTACAGCTCATTCAGTTTATCGGCGACACGCTCAGCAAAAAACTTAACAAAACCAAATTATAATGTTAGCAATTTATTTTAATATTTTGGAGGAGGATTACTATGAAATTAAAAAGAATTTTGGCCGCACTGGCGGTTGGCACTCTGGCACTCGGTATTTTTGGCTGCGGCGGCAGCGAGAAAGCAGCGGATACTTCCGCACCCGTTAAGGTAGGCGTTACCGCAGGCCCCCATGCCGAAATTATGGACGAAGTTAAAAAACTGGCTGCCAAAGACGGCTTAAACATAGAAGTTGTGGAATTTAACGATTTTGTAACGCCGAACATTGCCTTGCAGCAGGGCGAAATTTTTGCCAACAGCATGCAGCACAGGCCTTACCTTGACGCTACGCTGAAAAAAGAACCCGGCTTTGAACTGGTTGAAGTTTTTAAAACCGTAAACTTCCCCATGGCGGTTTATTCCGATAAAATCAAAAAAGGTGAAGCCATCCCCGACGGCGCAACCATCGGCATCCCGAATGACCCTTCCAACGGCGGCAGAGCGCTTTTGCTGCTTGCCGAACAGAAATTAATTGAAGTTAAGGACATTAACGATGTTACCACCTCCGTTGCCGATATTACCGGCAACCCGCATGGCTATAAATTCCTTGAGCTTGACGCTGCTACCATTCCCCGCAGCCTGCCGGACGTAACCGTTGCCGTTATTAACGCCAACTACGCTCTGCCTGCAGGGCTGAACCCCATGACGGATTCCTTGATGGTTGAAGGCGCGGCTTCCCCGTACATCAACATTTTTGTAACCAAAAAGGAAAATGCCGACGACCCGCGCATTAAGCAGCTGCAAAAAATTTACCAGTCCGCCGAAGTTGAAAAATTCATTAACGACCACTTTAAAGGCTCCGTTACTGTCGGCTGGAAATAAAATATTAAAAATAAAAGCGTCCCTTGCGGACGCTTTTTGTTTGAGGTGAACCATGAAACGTATTTTACATTTATTAGTTTTGCTTATAATTACCCTGTGCTTTATGCCCGCCGCTTATGTGGAAAGCCCTGTTGACCGCCCCGTGAACACCAGCAGCCTTGACGATATATTTGCACGACATGGCGTAAACGGCACCATTGTAATTTATGACGTACAGAAAAACGGTTACTGGCTGCACAACGCCGGGCGTGCGGCAGAGCGTTTTTACCCCGCCAGCACTTTTAAAATTTTTAACAGCCTTATCGGTTTAAGCGAAGGCGTTATTAAAGATGCAGACGAAGTTTTTTACCGCTACGGCGGCGAACCGGTGTACCTTGAAAGCTGGAAAGCCGACGCCAGCCTGCGCAGCGCCATAAAACTCTCGCAGGTGCCAGCCTATAAAGAACTGGCGCGCCGCATCGGTACGGAACGCATGCAGGCCAACATTAAAAAGCTGCACTACGGCAATGAAAGCATTGGCAGTAAAATCGACAGCTTCTGGCTGTAAGGGCCGCTTAAAATAAGCGCGCTGGAGCAGGTAAAGCTGCTTACAGCACTTGCCCGCAGGCAATTACCCTATCCGCAAAAGGCGCAGCAGCAGGTTTGTGACATAACCGTTTTAAAACAGACCGATGCCTGCACGCTGCACGGCAAAACCGGCTGGGCAGCGGACAATATAAAAACCCCGGTAGGCTGGTTTGTTGGCTGGGCCGAAACCAAAGATAACCTGTATGTTTTTGCCATGAACATGGATTTAACAGACGCCGCAGAATTGCCGTTAAGAGAAAGCATTACCCTGGAGTGTCTTCGAACTTTAAAACTTTTATAAAGCAGTTTATAATTATACTAAGCAGTAATTGAAAGAAGGGATACTATGGCATATTTAGGCGAAGATATTAAAAAACTCGGTTTTGGGCTGATGCGCCTGCCAAAAATTGGCGAGGCCATCGACATTGAACAGACCAAAAAAATGGTAGATATGTTTCTGGAAGCAGGCTTTACCTATTTTGATACGGCGTGGGCCTACCCCGGCAGCGAAGACGCTATCCGCCAGGCGCTGGTAGAACGCTACCCGCGCGAAAAATTTCAGCTTGCAACAAAAAATGCAGCATGGATTAACTGCAAAACACGCGAAGAAGCAGTTAACCAGTTTGAAACCAGCTTAAAACAAACGGGCGCAGGCTATTTTGATTTTTACCTTCTGCACAACCTCGGCGAAAGCCGCACCAAATATTTTGACGATTACAATATGTGGGACTTTGTGCAGGAGCAAAAAGCCAAAGGGCTGATTAAGCACGTTGGTTTTTCGTTCCATTCCACGCCGGAAGAACTGGACGCCATTTTAAACGCGCACCCCGAAATGGAATTTGTGCAGCTGCAAATTAACTATGCCGACTGGGATTACCCTGCCGTGCAAAGCCGCCGCTGCTACGAAGTGGCGCGCAAACACGGCAAGCCCGTTATCATTATGGAACCGGTTAAGGGCGGCATGCTCGCCAATCCGCCGGAAAGCGTACAGAAAATTTTAAAAGACGCCGAGCCGGAAATGTCCGTGGCAAGCTGGGCCATCCGCTTTGCTGCGCATCTGGAAGGCGTTATTACCGTGCTCAGCGGCATGAGCAATGTTGAGCAGATGCAGGACAACCTTTCTTACATGAAGGATTTTAAAGGCCTTACCGCCGCCGAAGAAGCAACGCTAAAACAGGCGCAGGAGGCGCTGGCAAAAATTCCGCTCATTCCCTGCACCACCTGCAACTACTGCGCCAAGGTCTGCCCCATGAATATCGGCGTAAGCGGCAGCTTTACGGCAATGAACTATTACACGCTGTATAAGGATTTGGCCGCTGCCAAACACCAGGAAAACTGGCTGGTTACTGGCCACGGCAAAAAGAAAGCCGCTGAATGCATTAAGTGCGGCGCGTGCGAAAAAGCCTGCCCACAGCATATTAAAATCCGCGAAGAACTGGTAAAGGTTACTGAAACCCTGGGCTGATATGTTAAAACAGAAGCATCCGTTTTATAAACGGGTGCTTTTTTATGTGCTTCGGCAGAATTTTGTGATATAATGGGAACGCTTAATAAATTTTACCCTGTTTTAAGGAGCAGCTATGAGCCGTAAACCTTTTGTGCCCGCAGCCCTTTTGGGCAAGCTGTGGCGCTGCATAATAGAATTTGAAATGCTGAAGGAAGGCGACCGCGTGCTGATTGGCTTAAGCGGCGGCAAGGACAGCATGTTTTTAACGGCCGCACTGGCCGAAGTGCAGCAGTATGCGCCTTTTAAGTTTGACCTTGCCTGTTACACGGTTGATACCATGTTCAGCACCGATTTTCCAAAAGCTGATTTGGAAAGCTTCTGTGCGCAGTATGGGCTTAAACATTACAGCAGCAAAGTTGATGTTACCGAAGCGTGGCAGCACCGCACCAACACGCCGTGCTTTACCTGCGCTTATTTCCGCCGCGCCGCCACCAACCGCACGGCGCTGGAGCTTGGCTTTAACAAGGTTGCCTGGGCGCATCACCATGACGACGCCGTGGAAACCTTCTTTTTAAACCTTGTTGCCAGCGGGCAGCTTAAAACCTTTCTGCCGGTAACGCCGCTTTCGCGCACAGGGCTTACCTTAATACGCCCGCTTTTATATTACCGCGAGGCAGAAATCATCAGTATGGTTGACGAACTTAACCTGCACCCGCTGAAAAACCCCTGCCCCTACGACGGCCACACTAAACGCCAGGAAGCAAAAGAACTGCTGCGCTCGCTGCAGGGCTTCAACGCCGAAGCGTATGACCATCTGGCGGCAGCCATGCGTTTTGCCAATGCCGAACTTTGGCCTGCCAAATGCGGCAAAACGGAGCTGTCAGATAAATTCCACGCATTTTGGCAGCAAAAGCGCAAAAACAGGCAGGAATAACGCCGCCCGCAGCGAATATAATTTTTTGTATGACATTTTGACCGGAGGTTTTTTATGACAGTAAAAGAGTTTAAACATGATTATTTCAGTTTTAAAGGGCGTTTGAACCGCAAGCCCTTTTTAATGCGCCTGATGATGCTTGGCGCCATCAGTATCTTTTTTGTTTTAATCGTTATTAACGCCGAACCGCACCTTAAGGAAGACCCCGCGCATTTTGCCACCAACGTGCGCAAATCGCTGGTGTTCTGGGTTTATTATATTCCGCTGATTATCGCCAGCATTTCGCTCGGCGTGCGCCGCCTGCACGACCTTAATTTAAGCGGCTGGTGGATGCTTCTGGGTTCCGGCGCGCTTTTGAGCACCGTAAACACCGGCAACACCGCCATTGACCTTGCAGCGGCAATTTTATTTTACATTGCCCAGCTTTTCAATTTGTTCCTGATTTTCTTCCGCGGCACCAAAGGTCCTAACCGCTTCGGCGAAGACCCCGTACCCCAGCCCGTAAAAGAAAAGAAGAAAACCAAAGAAGAACGCCGCGCCGAAGCCAAGGCACGTAAAGAAGCTGCCGAAGCAGAAAAACGCGCCGACGAAGAACTGGAACGCGAAATTGCCGAAGCGCATCCCGACTGGGACGAATACGACCGCTATGATGCTATGCAGGAGGCCAAAGCCAAACGCGAAGCCGAAAAAACAGCGGCAGAAGTTAAAGACGGCACCGAAACCAAAGAAAGCAAATAATTGTACAAAAAAATCCCGCCAAAAGCGGGATTTTTATTTTATGCGTATTTTGTTTTAAACCAAAGTATAAATTTGATACTGCTGCGCCTTACCAGGCCAGTACCTCCACGCCGGTATCGGTAACAAGCACCGTGTTTTCCCACTGGGCCGACATGCTGCCGTCCTGCGTATAAACAGTCCAGTCGTTTGAAGCGTCAATAAACACATCGCGGCGGCCGGCGTTAATCATCGGCTCAACCGTAAATACCATGCCCGGCACCATCAGCATACCGGTATTTTTTTTGCTGTCGTGGCACACAAAAGGTTCTTCATGGAAATCAACACCAACGCCGTGCCCGCCAAATTCCGTTACTACGCTGTAACCGTGCTTGCGTGCAAACGGGGCAATAGCAGCGCCGATATCGCCGATAAAGGCCCACGGCTTGCAGGCTTCCACGCCGC
>ENA-OQNO01001457-OQNO01001457.1-human-gut-metagenome-genome-assembly--contig:-NODE-1457-length-15862-cov-5.631014_pt1 | contig 15862 bp, 34 predicted proteins | sample MGYA00242629_ERZ504880 | MGnify/ENA primary metagenome ERZ504880 (study PRJEB26092, sample SAMD00036377) | human gut metagenome | host: Homo sapiens | study: EMG produced TPA metagenomics assembly of... | reverse complement strand
AGATTTACCTGAACCACGACCGCCTTTTTCAACAATATGAAGAATTTCTGGATCAATTGCTGCTCTCCACGTACTATGAAAAGCTTTTGGCAAATACTCAGATAGTTTAACCATCTGGCTCACCACTAATGTCATCCTCAAATACAGGCGGCTCAATTGAAGTAATCTCTTTCTTATCAACAGGAGCGAATCCACCACGATCAAGAATATCTTTAGCTGCATTAAAACGAACCATTTCTGATCTGGCTGCTAAAAGCTTCAACATTGTATTCAACGCTTTACCAGATGACTTACCCATGATAGTTTTTACATATTCATCATAAGCATGAGTGAAATCTTCGTCTTTTAACCAATTGTAAAGTGTCTGTTCGCTTATCTTTAGTTCTTCAGCGATTTCAATCCGCTTCAAAGAGCCTTCGAACAGCAATTCTATAGCCTTATTATGCCTATTAGTAAGTTTCATAAAATCACCTCCAAACTAAAACAAACTAAACGTATTTATTGATATTTTTTTGGATATGCTCATCTTTCCAATGTCCATAACCACAATAGACTAGCTTGCAATAATCAATCTCTACTGGCGTTGCCTCTCTGGTCATTTCGACAATTGAATACTTCGCCTTCATTTGAACAGACATCACTACACGTTTACGTTGTCCTTTCATCGGCAGCGGATATTTATTGTTTAATGACACATACCAGTAAGTTCTCATTGCATAGCCTCCTCGCAGGACAAAATAAAAAGACCGCCGAAGCGATCTTGATTATGTATTATTTAAAAACTCAAAACTCAATAGATTCAGGCTTTTCTTCCTGCTTCAATTATTTTCAAGGTTATTAGGTTACACGCCCAAGAAGGCTGAACACTACCGAGCTACAGTAATGCTTCTTCTTGCTTATCTTGCGTGGTCTGGCATAACAGCCAACAACTTTCACTTGAACATTCAGCATTATCTGTTTTCCATAGCTTGGAATTTTAATGTAATGTCTGACAAGTTAAGCTACTCGTGCCAATTTCTTTCGTCATTCACCTATTTCTAGGTTTCTCATCAGTAGCGATTATTTTGAGTTTTCTTAGGTTTGTCTGGCTTCTCACACCACACCTGACTAAGATTATTCTCCACTGGAGCGTCTATTATCTCGCCCGAAAGTCTTGCACCTTACCTCTGCATAATGTCTACGCACCGCTTTGCATATAATGGCTTTTACCATTAGTTCCGATCATATTACTACGACCCATACCTAAGTTAGAACACAGTATCCCGTATTCTCGCTTATTACGACTTATCCCACGTTGCCCTAGCTCGTTGTTCAAACGATCTACACTAGGTTTGAATCTGTTGAGTTTTCAATTTTCAAAATACAGGCGGCACGTGAACTTTAAAGAAAACGAAGTCTTTCAACTCCATTCTTATTTATTTTGTGCCGCCAGTGAGCTTCTAACTGCACCTAAAAGCTCGTTATATACATTGTGCAGATGTTGCCTTCTCTGTTTCCGCAAAGTGGCAGTGTAGTCAAAAAGCGAATAACCCACCAAGCTAGACGTTTGTATGTTAAGAGGTATAAGGAGAAACTTCATGCCAATAAAGTTAGGTTGAGTCGTCTGCTTGGTGAATTATCTACTTTATCATTTTAGACCCTATTGACATGAGACAACTATACGTTTTTGTCTCAAATTAATTTATTTCGCCTATTTTACGTGCAAATGAGAATAAAACCTTTTGTCTAATTCGGTATATTGTAGGCTTACTATACCCATGTTTCTCACCGAACGATGCCCAATCCATCCAACTATCCGCACCCCAATACTTCAATTCCATGAGCTTGCGAATATCACAGTCCTGTTCTTCTAACGTTTCCTTGATACACTTCTTCCACAGTTGACGATTAATGATGTAAGGGTCAGATAATTCTTTGATGACTTGTGATTCAACAGGATTGCTTCTGATGTTTCCTTTCCCGCCGCCGATGTTTTCATCAACTTCTTTCATCTTGAGTTCTTCTTTACGAATAGCAATTTCCTTGTTATAATTCGGATAATTTGCAAACTTTCTGTCTAATTCGTTTATGAGATAATCATTTCTACTCAATCATTTGACCTCCATCAGTCTGTATTTTGACTATTACGTTTATTCAAAATGTCATTCAATTTCATAACGAAATCAATGTAGATATCGTTTTGTGTCTCCAACGTTTTCATTCTTTTACTCAACTCACTTATTTTTTTGTTGTACGATTTGAATATATAGGCGACTAAACGCCACGTAATGATAAACGAAATGATTCTAATTACAGCCTCTGTTGTGTTCATTTCTATCCCTCCTAAACCTACATGATAGGCGACGTTAGCGGAAAGCTAACTTTGTTCTTCAAATAGCTTGTTCATGTCTATTTCGCTAAACTTCTCTTTGATCCTGACCAATATCTCAAAACTTGGCTTCCTGAAATCATTCTCCATTTGTCGGTAGTATCCATACGAAAGATTTAAAGTTTCGGCCATTTGACGTTGAGTCAATCCTGATTGCTGACGAAAACTCTTTAAATATTCCATGTCTACACCTCCTGGTAGAGACACTCCCTTAAGCGTTAGTTACTGGCTTCACTGATAATACTTCGCGATATTCAGAACTAATACGTTCTTCAGCTTCTTTTTCATCAAGAGCGAATATGTTAATCGATTCTACTGGATTAGATGCTGTCAATATATTCGTAAAAGATACCTTATACTGTTTCTCTTCTAAGTAATCGCCCTCATCCATCATGTCACTAACCCAAGATTTATCATCATTATCAAACTGTCCAATGAAGCTATCCTCAGAATCTTCATTGGGATTGTAAGCACAATATCTGATGGGAACAATTTCCAAACAATCTTCGTGATAGTATTTGTATTCAACTTCCACAATATCTTCAAACTGACGAAAGGTTTTATCGCAAATCGGACATTTTTTCATTGTCACCCTCCAAAACCATTATCGTTTCAATGTTTCCAACCGAGTAGCAAGTTGGATAGTATTTATGTTTTTCAAACCAATTGATAATCAAGCTCTCTAGTTCACTTTTATGTTCTTCCAAAACATCATCCAAGTAATCCTCAGCGACATCCCCACATTGGTCATACACACCTTCGGCAATTCCCTCTAGAATATCGCCAGCATCAATATCAAGACTTGGGCTAAAACACTGACCAACAGCAAAACTGACAATCTTCACATCTTCCTTGAACCAATCACCGAGTATGTCTTCGATTTCTGTATCAGTGTTTCCCTGGTTCCACTGAGATATGACTTTTTTTCCTGCTTCAATAGCCGCTTCTTTTGTTTCAAAATATTCAGTAGACTTCCAAATATCACAGTCTGCAGACGGGGCGCAAACCCATTCTTTATCATGACTCATAATAATTTCCTCCTTTATCTATGCAATTGCTTCGGTTACTGGAACTAAAAATTGTCCCAACGATCATCTAACCGTCGCCGCATTTCTTCCATCTCTTCTTTCATTCGTTTCATTTCTTTATCATGGATTGCTCGTTTGTTGATATTCTTTTCTTGAAGCTTTTTCCACTCGTCATAGCTGTCTTCAAAAATGAATGTCCACAAAAACACTAGCAATAGAATGAATAGAGTTCCGACCATATAAACAAGAATTACTATGCCTGCAACCTTCTCGTTGTCCCAGCCCGAAAAAATACTACCAAACACTCCAATTAGTGTTGGTGACAGAATCAGCAAAACCAATAGGGCAAATTTGAAAATAGGATTTACTTTCATTCCGCCACCTCTTCAAGCGCTTTAATAGTATCTAGGCCGTCCACCTCAACAAACTCGCCTGAGTCCATTAGAACAACCGCTTGCGCGCGTCTATTATCGGTAAATTGAGTTATTTGGATTAATGTTCCGAATTCCCCTGTAGGCTCATATCTTTTTTCGATGTTATACCAGTGACTTTGCGGTATGCTCTCATTCCCAAAAGCAAACTCATCCTTGACGCTTTTTTCAATCCTAGCTAACAGTTCTACTCTAATGTTCATTCCGCCACCTCTTTCACTGATTTCCACGAAATATTGTGGACTATATTGAACATTGTTGCGTTCGAGACGTGGTACTTTTTTCTTAGTTCCGCCTGACTCGCTCCAGATTTGTATTGTTCTCTGATTTTTAGTATCTCATCTTCAGAAAATTTTGAATGTGGGTGTTTTGATCCCTGACAATATAATAAATTCGATTGAGCGTGTTTTGAGTTTTCTTTATTACTCGCCCATTCAAGATTTTCAGATTTATTGTTTTCTTTATTACCATCTTTATGGTTTACTTGTGTTTTACCTCTTTTTTTACCATCAACAAAACATGTCGCAACTAATCTGTGGATTTTATACTGGGTAGTAGTTCCTTTCGAACTCGTGATATTTACATAACAATATCCACGCTCGGTTTGGAAAATCTGCAACTCCCTTCCTTTATACCATTTCTCTTTCCCATCTTTAGTATAAGAAATTCGATCAACGCTTCTTATTTTACCGAGGTTGCTAACTTCATATAAATGCCCTTCTAGTTCAAGTATTTTCCATTCTTCATTCATATTTTCGTCCCCCCCCATTCCGCGAAGGCTGCGAGGACTTCAAATTGTTCGATCCTAGTCAATTTTCTGAGAGCTGACAATTCCTCTCCGCCCAACATATCGCTTCTAATACAATCCCACATATAAAAAATAGTTTGCATAGGCCAATCACCACTATCCTTATCTGCATAAGCTTCTAACCACTCCAACACGACCTGCTGGTTTTCGTTGAGTTTAACCGGCAACATATCTCGAAACTTATATGTGTTATCAATTAGCCAATATCTAAGAGATGGATTATCTATATAGTTATGGCCTGAATTGTAAATTAAATCATTCATAATCCGATCGAATGATCCTTTTGTAAGATTGTGTTTATCAATCCATTCTTTTAAGAACTCAATCGTGATATTCTCTTCCATAATCACACCTACACTTTCTCGATCAAGCCCCAAGCTTTCGCCTGAAGCTTATACCTGTACTGGTTGTCTCTCAGATAAGATAATCTGTTACTTAGTGACTTCACACTCTCCAACATGCACCACTGTCTTGCTTGTTCTAGTTCATACTCCAATTGATCAATTTCATCTTGATGGTCTTGTATGATCCCCATGATGTTTTTCTTGTTTAACATTCTGCCACCTACGCTTTCTCTGCTGTGCCGCCGAGATTTTTAGCCACCGAAGAAGCTGTTCCCTCATTTTTATATTTGATAATCGACTCATCTTCACCAAGCACCGTGTTCATCACAAATTGAGCAGTGGTATCTTCCCAACCACAAAAATATAAATTACCAACTTTAACCACCCACTTCGGTTCTTCCTCGACCTCGTAGCCGTCTAGCCATGCCTTCATAAATTTTTCAGGATGTTTGACGAGCCAATCAATCGCCTCTTCATTCTCGTTGAGTTTGTCTTTCCTAAAGTACCAATCTTTGAAGCAGATGAGCAGCGCCAATAAGTCGACGTCAGTAGAATTACGATAATAGTCAAGTAATTCTCCAACGAATTTCGGCACTTTGACTGGAATCACTAATTCATCAATTAAGTCTATAAGTCGATCTGATGGAACAACGTCTACTACTGCTGTTCTGCCAAACATACTAATTTCTGTCATGTGTTGATTGAGTTCTATATGTTTCGTCAATTTTTTCTTATCTTGTTTATTCATAAATACCTCCTAAATTTCTATGTGATCAAAAAGTTGATTAATGATCACATAGTTTTCTACTTGATAGGCTGAGTTACCTTAGTAAACTATTCTGCTTTTTATAAACGTTTTTGATATAATTAATATGCTTAAAGACTATCTAATGGAGGTTTACATGTTAGCGATCATTTCACTCATTATCTCTGCGTTTTCTGGCATAGCAGCTATTTTTGCGATATTAGGTTATTGGGGTAACAAGCCTGAACTAATTCAGTTTATGGAAACGAATAATGATTCTTATGTCTCTGCGACTGAAGGGCAGATTTCATACATAGGGGATGATGGGAAAAAATACTATCTTCCTTCAGGCATAATGGTTCATTATCAGTTTTTGAATCCTTCACCTAAGGACATTGCATTCTTTCATTTAAATTTTATTGTTAATGGGAATATTACCGAGGCTTTTACAGAAAGATCTGTCATAACTCAGGCTAAAAAACCATCATTTCTATTTTTTGATTTACTAAAATCATATATCATTCAGTTTCCTAAAGATCCTCAAGGTGTGTTCCCAGCAAACTCTCTTACTCCTATTTATGCTTTTTTGCCGCTTGAAGCTATTCCAGTTCCGGAAAAGGTAACATTCTCTATAAGATTTGCTATTAGAAAATTTCCTTACATCGGAAAACGTAATCACTATCAAACTTTTGAACATACCGTTTATCTCAACGATTACGAAATGATAACGCGATCAAACAGAGCAGTAATGAAACAATTGAGGCAATCAGGGCCACATACTCTAAAGTCAAACAAAATCACCTCCAAAAATAGAAAACGTAAAAATTAATTATTCTGAACTTCTTTTTTCTGCATTATTGGCTGAGTTACTGGAACTATGCTTTTGCATTTCTTTCTACTAAATACTCCACACTAATAAAATTGCCGATAATCATTTCATCAACCTGTTTTTTTGCTTCTTCAATCGTCAATCCAAATTCAGCTACTACTAAATCAACTACGTCATTTTTTAGTTTTTCACTGCTTGCTTGCTCTTTTTTTAGTTTTGTAATTAATCTATGACGATTATTCATTCGTAGTCCTCCTGCAGCTTCATTCTCACTTTATTAGCATTGACAGTCTTAAACTCTCCGTTTTCAAGTCTGACTAAGGCCATTGGATAAGCCACCACGCCTCCGGGATGCCCGCCAACCATTACTGATGGTGCTATCGGCTCGCTGTATTGGAAAAAGTCATATAGCCCAGCCTTGACCCACTCGGTTTCAACAACGAAGCCTTTCTCCCTTTTCGAAACAACCTCGATTTCACAAGGCATTAGTTGAACATCTATTTTCATTCGCCGTCCTCCTTCGTAGGTTCCAAATACCCTTCAAAATGTTCTATCAACTTTTTGATCTCTTCAACTTTGATAGTAACGGCTTCCTGCACATCAATGCCACTTTTAAACGCTTCTCTGTTTGCCCAGATCATCTCAAGCTGGATAGCTTGCTTTTGAATTTCACTAGCATGACCAGTGATATAATTCAACTGATACTGAGAGTATCCCAGCGGATATTTTTCTTTAAAACCGGCCGTCCATGCTTCTAGTGTTTCTCTGCTCATTTTTAAAACCTCCCTGATAGTGGTCGTTAGTGGACTAAATACTACCTATTTGAAAACCATAATGTGCAGTTTCAATGCCGTCATAATCACTTATTTCCCACTCAGCCCCATCGGGTATATCAACGACTTTAAGACTTGCATGTGGTCCACTGGCCTCACTTCCTAGTTTTTCGACAACAGCAACGAGGTCCTTATCACCTCTGTTTGAATCACTTGAAAAACTGGAATCATCAGCAATTCCGTACAGTCGGTCAATTTCGCTATAAATTCCTGTAACTTTGTCGATTTTCGGGTCTTTTTTGAAATAGTAGATAAAATCCATCGAACCTAGCTTTTGGCCTGTGTGTCTCGTGTATTCATCATCTGAATCATAGCTAAAGTTATTGATGTATGGGAATACTTCAATATTTTTTCTTTTAAAAATTTCCATTTTTGCTTCATGGCTCAACCCAAAGCCACCAAAACATTTATTTAATACAATCTTCATTACTTTTCCTCCTTTGTTTACTTCACTTGTCGACTATTTCGATTTGATTTATTGGTAAATATTTAACTGTTCCATTTTCTAAATTCCTAACCTTCACATGAGGCGAATTACTGATAAACGAGCAGTTTCTAACCCCGTACTGAACGTGCTTGATGAATTCAAACTCTTTACCCGTCTCTAAATCCTTTACAATTTTCAAAACGCACCTCCGTTGTTTCCTCCATTAGCGGAACTATTCATTCTCAAATCCGATTCCATCGTCCATTAGTTCGTCTACTACGTTCCCTAATATCCTGACACCTTTAATTTCTTCAAACTGATTTTCTTCTGCGAATACTTCCTTTGCGTCTTCCTCTGAAGTTGCTACTACTGCTTTAACCCAAGTCAGTTCACTATCATCTTTTTTAAAAGTCACTTGATAAATTGATCGCACATCATACACCTCTTCTCTTTTCTCCTTGTAGCCCAAAACTTGGGCTGTTTCCTCCGTTAGTTGAATTTTTTCATAAACACAAGCCAATGTGTTTTGCTTCGTTTATTACCAAACAATGGCTGTTCTCCAATAGCCTCTAACACATCAGAAAGTGGTATCTGTTCCTCGTTCCACTTAAAAATTAATGTTCCTGAAGGTCGTAAAACTCGCATACACTCTGCAAAACCTTGCCTGATGTCTTCTGGCCAAAGTTCGTCTAATTTTCCATATTTTTTGGCAAGCCATGAATTTTCACCGGCATGGATCAAATGTGGCGGGTCAAAGACAACCATATCGAAAACATCATTTTCAAAAGGCATATCACGAAAGTCTGCGACCACATCTGGATCAACATTGATCACATGACCTGTTGATAATTCTTCATACTGCTGACGACAATCCATGAATGTCACATCTGGATTTTCCTTATCAAACCAAAACATTCGACTTCCACAACAGGCATCTAAAATTTTGGGCAAACCAGTCACTCCTTCCTACGTGATAGCCCCAATTGCTGGTTTCTTTCTTTAAAGCTTGTCAACGAATAGCCGCCAATTGTTCATTTCATTGATACTATTTTGACGCCAATCTGTGTTATGTCTCCACACTCGATCTGGATATGTTAAATGAAAATCTTCACGAATTTCTCGATCATACTCAGCATACCAACGAATGTCTTTTCGACAATGCTTGCCCTCAAGCCACAAAATTCGCCTCCATCTCCGTTTACCATTCTGTTTTTTAAACAAAATATTACCTCCTTTTTCCTCTGCTAATACCCCAGTTTGCGGAGCTTTTTCTTATGTCCTAACCAATCCTCCGCCATTTTCTCAACGTCCCTTTTCTTCCATGCGCCTGACAACCTAGAAGGTCAAACCTCACTCCTGCACGGCTTGGTTTTCGCTTACGATTCCTATCGATCGTGTCTTTGTGAACCACGTGTTTGTCACCGTTAGAATCCTCCACGATAATAATATTTTTGTAGGGTTGATCTAGTTATTCGATTTCTTCACCCACGATAGACTCGCCGTAGATATTTGCTATATGCATGCTAATCCTCCATTTCGTTTATCACATAGTTTCTTTCAATTCCGTATTTCCGCATCCATTGATAAATCGTTCCTTGGGACGCACCAAAATCTCGACTCGCTTTCTTCCAACCGCCGCTTTTGTATGACTTTTCTAATTCTTCGGCAGTAGGAACCACTAGCTTTCTAAATTTTGGTAACTGGTGTTTGTGCCTCACATAAGCAAATATCTTACGATCAATCGTGTATACCTCATGAATCTGAGCTATTGTTTTTCCCTGTCTAATCATTTCAACTATTTTCTTCTCCATCCCTGGACGTTTGTTCAAATAGTCCTGATATTTTTCTTTTTTCGATTTTGAGGAGTCGTCTTTGTCATCCGCTAATATGATTTTCATAAGCGTTTTATGCCTATCACTTTTTTCCCTGTCTAAATACCACTCTGGATCATTGATCAATAATAACAATTCGCTCCACGCCGCTTGTTGTTCTGGTGTTTTACGTCTACTCATTTAACCCCTCCTAAAACGGCAGGTCATCGTCGCCGATGTCAATCGATGAACCACTAAAAGGATCGTTATCTCTACCAAAATCAGGCACACTATTTTTATTTGATTGATTATAGTTGCCACTTGAGTTAGCACTGGCGTTATTATTCTGGCGCTGATCACTCGCGCTACGTGATTCAAGCAATTGGAAGTTCTCAGCGACTACTTCTGTTACATAGACACGTTGTCCTTGCTGATTTTCATAGCTTCTTGTTTGAATACGGCCAGTCACACCTAGCAGCGTTCCCTTTTTAGCATAATTGGCTAACGTCTCTGCTGACTTCCGCCAAATCACACAATTAATAAAATCTGCTTCACGATTCCCGCTTTGATTCGTGAAATTTCTGTTTACTGCTAAAGTAAATGTCGAGACAGTAGTCCCGCTTGCTGTATATTTGAGGTCAGGATCTTTTGTAAGACGTCCGACCAAAACTACATTGTTTATCATTTGTTTTCCTCCAAGCTTGTAATTTCAATTTCTATTCGCGGATTTAACGAATAAAGTTTTTGTGACGATAGTGCAGCTACCTGCCCATCATCTTTGAAGAGTATTTCATTGCCGCAATCCAGAACTGCTTTGATGTAATTGTCTATGTCTGGTCGCTTATCAACATAAATCGCCTCTGATTCGAGTTCTAAGCGTTTCTTTTTCACCTCGGCTATCCGTTTAGGTGGATAGATGTAAAACGTCATAGAAACAAATATAGCGCCCTTCTCGATAATTCTAGGATTCATTAATCTGAGTTGACTCTCGCAATTACGCTTCCACTGCTTCATGTCTTTATCTTCATAGGTTCCGTTTCGCCCAAAACGTGGCCGAGATTGTGGCTTTGGTTCTAAATGTAATGTATACCTAGTCATTTTCTCTCCTTCATTTTGGGTACATGTCCAAACACTTTTTCATACATCTTTTTCGCAAAATCAAGTTGTGTTTCATATGTTTGACCATTTAGAACCCAAAAATCATATTCCTTATTTTTTTGTTGGTAATGATAGATGAAATAGCCTACCCAGTATTGTTTAAACAATTGTTTGGCTCGATCGTCAGAGACATTTCCCCCTTTTACGATATGTTGGCTATACCTTGTTAAATAAGGTATCTGTATCTCTTTGTAATCCTGAGGCAACTTATTGTGTAGTGTTTTTAGCAACTCAAAGTCATTCACTCTCTGCACCTCTTTCAGCGAGAGAACGTTCTGCCTCTGCTACCCAGTCAATGTCAGGCTCTTTTTTATTCGGTTGGGTGTTAATGTGACTTGGCACCTCTTCAATACGATGTTTATTGTTTTTGTAGTTACTTTTACTAACTTTCGGTGCCAGATCGTATTCATCCTTATACCGTTCATCACGAATCCACCTAAATAATTCTTGAGGATGATACCAATCATTTAGTTCAATATATTTCAAGTAATTAAGGTACCCTTTATCAAATTCAGATAAATCAGCGTCCGATTTCACTTTCTTTTTAAATTGTTCTAACGCTTTCTTTTTTTGAGTCTTTTTTGGGTACATTTTCCAATACCCTTCGAAATCGACACTATATATATATTTATTATTCTTTGTATTATTAGATTGTATTATTCTATTAGAAGTTTTTTTCATGGGGGGCTGGAAATTTTCTTCTATACCCTCATGAAATTTATTTCTACCCCCATAGAAATCACCGCTTGTCGGAAATGGAGAAATATATATGCACCGTCTTGCTACTTCAAAAGAATTTTCTTTATACTGAAGATCAATAGTGATGTATTTTCTCTCTTCCAGTTTTGCGATCCAATTACTAATGGTCCGCTTACTAACTTTATAGAGTTCAGCGAAATACTGATTCGTGGCCCAGCAGTAACCCATCTCATTGGAGAGAGCCGTCAGTTCTCCGTACAACAACTTAGCATTACCTGGCAACTCTGAATCGTACCTAACAATTGCCGGTATTACTGCGAAATAACCTTTATGTTCCACTTTTCCCCTCCTTATCCGGCAACTGCCAATCTTTTATTTCATAATCTGGGTTGTCATCCAATTGTTTCATTTGCTTCTCGCTCATCAGTCCGAAGTCTAGAATTTGCTGATCAGAGAGCTTGATTGCTCCTACATGCCATTTTTGACAAAACTCGTCATATCCAAGTTGATGAATCTCATTGTGTAATTCGGCTCTAAGTATCATGTAATAGCGCCCTCGATGATCAACCTTAGAACGTTTTCCCATCCCTACAGCATTTACATGGTGTATGTGTAGCACCGCATCTTGTCGGCGCGCTTGAGTGACGAAACAACGGTTGTGGAGCGCTGACAAAAACATCTTTCTATTTATGTTATGGACCAAATACAAATCTTTGCCGTCAAATGGAATGTCATAACGAAAACAATATTCGACCAACCATGAGATAAACTGAATTGCTAAATCTTTGCTGCAATTCGATAACGAGAATAGTTTTTCATAAGGCAGTCCTCGATCAATACAAAACTTAATCTTTAGATCATCTTCGGTATTTTGAATAAACCACTCATTATCCGTATAGCTATCAATGTCTCTAATCAACGCATGAGCGATTTTCTGTTGCGGGCGTGTTACTTTATTCGGATTGAATGCTTGAGCCGTCAGCAACGTTTTACGTCGTTTGACGAGCAGTTCTAACTCTTCTTTACTGTCATCAATCGGTCGAACAACAAAGTCGCCGTTAGACTGCTTGCCTACGATTCTTATGTTCAACATTTCATCACTCTCTTACAGGTGGTTTGTCCTTATCGAACAATTCTTCTTGTTTTACTTCTTCATCCTCTTTAGGATCGTCAGCTTTAGGTTCTTCCGTTCTTTCAAGAATCCCTTTTAAATTTTTCAAACTCTTTATTGGTAAATCATCAATTCTTCTTCCGTTAGCTTTCCCCATCATTTCATCGAAGACAGCCTTTCTCGCTGATGATTCTTCAGACATGCCTATGATATCCATCACTAATTCCCGTCTCTGTTTTTCTAGATCGATTCCCTGATCAGACCAATCATAAATTTTCCGTCCAGTTTCCAATGACACGTTAAACGGAAGATCAAACATATTAGAGTTATCTTTCGTTGCTTCGGCAATATGGTCTTGATCCATCCTCAATGCAATAGCGAATTCATATTCAAGGGCATCTTTTTGGTCTGGCTTAAGCCCCATTTTTACTATCTTCGTTTTACCTTTTTCATCCTTATCGAAATCATAGGCTTGTTTGCTTCGAGATGTAGCAATCACATAAACTGAGTTGCCAGTCACTAGTTTAAGAAATTCTTTTTCCAGTGGTTTTACTTTCGCCCAAGCCTGCATATTTTTACTCGAATTACCTTTGGTAAAACTTTCTACTTGTTCCAAAATCCCGCCTTCACCGCTCCAAGCGTGAGAAATTGAATCAATTATCACTACTTCGATGCCTTCAGCTTTCATTAACCGAAATGCCTGAATATAATTGTTCACTGTGTATGGAGGCTCAAAGTCCAAGTGTAAGAATTCTCCAATGTATACACCCGCAACAGTAGACTCTGCATACAAAAGCGCTCTCTTATGTTCAGTATCAATAACCCCGATTTTTAACCACTGTTCCTCGTCTGATAAATCAGGATACATTTTTTCAACGATCCCTTTAGCAATTAAAAGAGCTGATACTGTTTTTCCGCTACCGCTTGCTCCAGTGATCATAATGGGAACTTTTAGCTTTTCCCGCTTCGCCTTTTTAACTTCCATGCTATTTTTCCACCTTTACGGATAATTTTTCGCCTTGCGGAATAACCTTAACCGCTTCAATTACTTCACCGTCACTATTTACAATTCGTCCACCTTCAAGAACCGATACCGATTTCTTAAATGCTGCTTTATCAACTTCTTCTTTAATCCTCACGTATTCAGTCATCCCTAATTTTTTCAACTCTGCAACAGCCTCTGAAGAGTATTCCCATTTATCGGGAACTTTCCTTGTCCCAACTGTTCCATGTGGCGTTTTGATTCGAGCTTTAGGATCATCTTTCCGTAATTTATTTAAGTATTCACTTAGCTTCTTTTCGAAAAAACTGATTCTCTCGTTATTACTTTCGGTTTCTTTTGTCTCCCAACTCGCGATTCTTTCTCGTTCCAAATCAGCGAACTTCTTAATTTCATCATTTTGACTTTGAAGAGCTGAAATTTTTCTTAGTGCCCAATCTGCGCCACCGATATCATCGATGGTCCATCCTTCTACTGAAGTTTGCTCCAAATCTTCTAATTCATATTTTTCTAAGATGTTCATCATCCTTACCCTCCAATTTCAGTCCGCAAATCGAACAAAACTTATGATCGTCTTTGATACGTTCGTTTCTACATCTTGGGCATTTTCTATTCACAAGCTAACGTCCCTTCTATTTTCTTTCGAAGATACTCTTTGCCTTCGATAGCAAAGCTGTAATCTTGATATTCAATGCCGACATCATCAATTAATTCCACATAGTTATCAATCGTCACATATTTCGCGAACGTAATTGTTGTTAAGCAATCATTTGCTACTTTTCGTTTCTTAAAAACTACTTTCATAACTAAATCATCCGGCAATACTTGAGTGCCAAAATCATCATACATATAGTCATATTCTGATTTATCATTTTTAATTTGCGTCTGATTAACATTCGTAAAAACATGATTATCAGGATCTGATATTGCTTTATCGTAATCAAACATGGTATATTCTCCTTGAAAATAAAATATTGTTTGCTCACTAATTGCTTGCCGGCGTAGTGAGCTTTTTTTGTTCCCAAGCTTTTCTTCGCTCGATGTTCTGTTTTGCTAGAATCGTTGACTCGTTATGATGCCACCATCGATCAGCAATGATTTTCCCAATTTGTAATGCTTCTTTTTTACTCATACTCTCCTCACCCCTTTCAATTTGATATAATGGTTTAAAAACTGGATGGTGATATTATGGAATTCTTAGGATTATCCATTTTCCAATGGATGTCGATAATTAGCTTCCTTCTTAGCACTTCGTTGACGATAGTAAAAATCAGAGGAATGCGTCCACAATTAGAAGTAGCTCTGAATGCTTCTTACTTTGCAGCCGATATGCTTTATACAAAGATAATCGTCTCTAATTTTTCAACTGAGCCAGCAATGTTGGTGAATCTAGAACTTTTATCAGATAAGCTAGATCATAAATGGGCTGCGACTCCATATAGAAAGCTAATTGCTAAAGGAGGATCGACAGGTGACAACCGAATTTATTCAGAATCAGTTCCTTTAAATATCCCTCCGAAAAGTGCAATGTCTTTTTATTTAGCTTTCGAAGTAGGTAATAAAAACTTTAATGGTGTATTGAGTAATCAAACTAAAATGATTTTCAGTCTAAACCGAACACAGATAAGTAAAATGGTTGATATCAAAAATACAAACTCGCCAATAGAGAAGTTAGTGAAAGAATTAAACTAAATATAAGTAGTCCAAATTCAATTTTGTCTCGTCTACTCATAGTCAGCCCCCTCGGTTGGCTTTTTTACTTCGTATTCAGTTACGTCATAGATAAGTACCAATCCGAACACTGCAGTTACATAAACTGCCTTTAACCATTCTGGAATACTTCCTGTCAGTGCTGCACCTATCCCGAACGCCAATAGCATTGCTCCTGTTCTACGGAGCCAATAGAGTTTTTTCATTTTTTCTCTCCTCTTAAGCAATCTCTAATCCTTCAACATCGTCAGCATTCAAGTAAGCTATTTCTTTTTGCCGTGCTGTTAATCGTAATTGGTAATCTTTTAAGTTGCTTAATGACACGATTTCTATAACTTGTTTTGCCCTAGTAAAATCAATACGGCGAATATCATAGTATCTCGGTACATTAAAAGTTTCTTTTAATCGCTTGTAGATGATTCCGCGGAAGTGTCCAACTTTAGCCAAAAACAAATCATCTGACACTTTATGATCGAAGTATTCTTTTGCTAAATCCCATGCTTTCTTCCCAACTGCTGACTGAATTTCTGCTCCTTCGTGACGGTTCAATGTGATACTAT
>ENA-OQNO01001449-OQNO01001449.1-human-gut-metagenome-genome-assembly--contig:-NODE-1449-length-15918-cov-2.534355_pt1 | contig 15918 bp, 14 predicted proteins | sample MGYA00242629_ERZ504880 | MGnify/ENA primary metagenome ERZ504880 (study PRJEB26092, sample SAMD00036377) | human gut metagenome | host: Homo sapiens | study: EMG produced TPA metagenomics assembly of... | reverse complement strand
GCGAAGAAGTCTTCGGAAGAAATCCGCACAGCTCTGCAGGACAGTGCGAAGCGGTTGATTGGAAGAAGTGTGGAGCTGCATGGACAGGAGGGCTTTGGAAACAGCGGTGAGCTTTTGAAGCAGCAGGTGCGCATTGCCGGTGTAGTGATGCCGGAGGGAAAGTTCAGTATGGAGAATGTTTATCAGATCAATGATAATATGGTCAATCAGGAGCTGATTGCCGCTTACATTCCGGATACGCTGTATGTCAGTGAGCTGCTGAGCAGCTTTGATGATACCACATTGAAGCCGTTTCTTGAAAAATATGAGATCAACAACAATCTGTATGCCAACACGGTAGCTACACAGGATGTTAAAAGCATCAAGGATTTTGCGAGCTTCGCTACCAAGGTATTCTTCTATGCAAGCATCGCACTGTTCATCTTTGCGGCAGTGCTGATGATGAATTTTATCATTGTGTCGATTTCCTATCGTAAAAAGGATATCGGTATTCTGCGTGCCATCGGCGCAAGAAGCACAGATGTTTTGAAAATCTTTATCTGGGAGGGCGTCATGCTGGCGGCAATCTCCTATGTAATTACCATGATAGGCTTGCAGCTGGTAACGCTGATAACCAATAATTTTGCCAAGGATGAAATCGGTGTTCTGATTTCACCGGTCATCATCACGCTGCGTCAGCCGCTGCTGATGCTGGTGATCGTTGCGGTTGTAACCTTTATTGCCTGCATCCTTCCGGTTACCAGAATTGCACGCCAGCGTCCGATTGACGCAATCAAGAAGTGATATAACAGTATACATTTTATAGAAATAAGGAGTTGTAGAGAATAGTCGTGAAAAACTGGCTAGTAGGTACTACAGCTCTTTTTTTGTTGGTATTCCATATAAATTGCATGTTTATGATATTGGGATATACCCACTTAATCTTTATGATTCACAGGAAAGAGTAAGGGTTATCAGTGCAAGCATAGCTCAGGTCGTTTTTTAGTGGAAGCATAACTGCTCAGCGTTATACAAGAATGACAGTATTAAACATGAAAATGAAATAAAATATTTATTTATATTTAGGTTTATATTAGCTGTTATTTTCAAAAGTATGAAATTCATCTTGTGTTATGTCATTTTGGATAGAAAATCGAGATTGAAAATTATATAACTCCCTGCTAATTTCTGCCTCTTTTTGTTTCAAAGATGAGCGTTCTTCTGAATACGAATCTCATGGTCACTAAAACAAGGATAAACTAAAAAGAAATAGTGCCATTATAATAGTTTACACAATAACCTTTGTAAAGTGACTACCTCTTCCTTTGATAATGGAGCTAATAAAATCTTATTAGTTTTTATAATCTTACTGGCTATTTCATCAACCATCGAAAGACTTTTTGGTGTTAAATGCAAATGAAAATATCTCGCATCCTTTATACTTTGTATTCTATACACAAAATCTTTACTTATCATGTTCCGCATCAAAGCGGTTACAGACGGATTTGTCAATCCCATTTGTTTCTCAATGTCTTTTTGATATATTTCTTCTTTGCTCACGTATATGAATAAAATAATCATTGCCTGTTGAAACGTTATGTTAAATTCTTTCAATGCGGTATTATAAACAGTAAGTGTTTTTTTATCTAATTCATGAATCAGGTTCCCTATTAGACCATTGTGCTCAGATGTAAGTATTTGTATATCTTTATTCATATGAACCTCCATAAGATAGATATCTATATTATATCATAATAGATAAGTAAATGGTTTGAAAAAAGTATATTTAATAAATAAAATATATTGACATTTTAAAATACATAGAATACAATGTATATGACAAAGGATTGTGACTTTAAGTAGGCAAGACCAAAAGAAAAAGAGATTTCTTTTAGGTTTTGCTTGTTTTTTTAAGGAGGATAGGAGAATAGATATGAGAATAAAAAGAATATTAAATAATAATGCTGTAGTCTCACTTGACGAAAATGAAAATGAAGTCATTCTGCTTGGATCTGGTATTGCATTTAAGAGAAAAATTGATGATGAAATCCCTTTATGCAGTGTAGATAAAATATTTTCTTTAAAAAAATCTGAAAACAAGTCGAAATTCTATGAACTTATCTCGGATATCCCTATGGAATATATCAAGCTAACAGAAGAAATTATTTTGATGGCGGAGGAAAAACTTGAGAAAAAACTAGATGAAAGTTTATACTTATTACTAACAGACCATATTCATTATGCTGTAGAGCGTTCAAAAGAGGGGCAGCAGATTCGTAATAAAATGATTTGGGTAATTGAACATTATTATCCGGTAGAATATCAGATAGGCAGTGAAGCAATCACGATGATTAATGATCGGTTGAACTGTCATTTGATGCAACCTGAAGCTGGCTTTATCGCAATGCATATCGTGAATACCTCATCTTCCTGCAGTATGGAAGAAATTAAGAATGAAATGAAAGACATGAAAGCAATCTGTAAGCTTGTATCGTATCATTTTGACATACAGATTAATGAAGACTCCATGAACTATCTTAGGTTTGTCACACATTTGAAGTTTTTTATACAAAGAGTCAAACATAAACAGCTTCTAAATAAGATAGAGCAAAGCGATGAATTATTTTCTATTATTTGTAAAAAGTATTTTCAATCGTATTTATGTGTAGAAAAAATTGAAAAGTATTTTTTGAAGACATATGATGCAGAGATCAGCGATGAAGAAAAGATGTATCTCGTGCTGCATATAGAAAGAGTTGTAAACAACATCTAGCATTTTTATATGGGAAGGAAGGGATAAAATTTTAAGATAAGGTACAAAGGGCAATCGGATTGTGACTTTAAGTAGGCAAGACCGCCATCGTTTACTACATTCTCAAATCTAAATAAACGAAAGGTGGAAAAAAAGATGAAAAAAGATTATGCAGATTTAGCAAAGAAAATTCTTCAGTATGTTGGTGGAAAAGACAACATAACATTTGTAATGCATTGTGCAACAAGGTTGCGATTTACATTAAAAGACATTGATAAAGCAGATACGAAGTCCATTAAAGAGTTAAAAGGTGTAATTGATGTAATTATTAAAAATGGACAGTATCAGGTTTGTATCGGTCCGGATGTTATTGATGTATTTCATGAACTGAATCAGTTAGGCACTTTTACGAAGCAGGAAAATGATAACTCAAAAGAAAAGAAAAAAATAGTTGATAAATTCTTTGAAGTAATCTCAGGAATATTTACACCAATCGTCCCGATCCTAATGGCGGCAGGTATGGTTGGTGCAGTCCTTACGGCTTTGAATCTGATAGGTATATTACCAGACACCAGTCCTACTTATTATGTTTGGAATCTAATAAAAGAAGCTGGTTTCTACTTCTTGCCCATTTATGTCGCATACACCGCTTCACAAAAATTAGGAGCGAATCCATTCTTATCCATGTTGCTGGGTGGAATATTATTACATCCGCAATTGAATAATTTTGAAGCACTGGGATTGGAACAATTGAATTTCTTTGGTATCGCAATTAAGAATGTAACATATTCAAGTACGATTCTGCCCATTATTCTTAGTGTGTGGCTATTATCTTACGTAGAGAAATTCTTCAATAAAATCTGTCCACAGGTCATCCGTGCTTTTAGTGTTCCTATGTTATCGACTATGATTGTGGTTCCTATCATGCTTATTGTTATTGGACCTGCTGGTGCTTATTTAGCTGATTATTTATCTGAATTTGTTCAATATCTTGGAGATAATCTTGGATTTTTGGCTGTTGGTATTATTGCGGCGTTAACGCCAATCATGATTGCTACCGGTACGCATTCCTTTGCTTTTCCTGTTATCGTAACCACATTGGCAATGAATGGTTCTGAAGCGCTCATTGTGCCAGCGATGCTGGCGGAAAATATCGCAATGGCAGGTGCTGCTTTCGCAGTAGGTATGCAGTCTAAGAATAAAGATGTAAAAGCAGAAGCAAATGCTGCGACCATATCTGCATTACTTGGCATTTCAGAACCAGCAATGTATGGAATCAATTTACCAAGAAAAACACCGTTTTATGCCACTATTGTCGCGAGTGGCATTGGTGGGATCTTAGCTGGCTTATTAGGTGTGAAATACTATGCTATTGCATCCGCTAGCTTGGTAGGATTGCCTGCTAATATTGGTGATGGATCAATTATGGGCGTTGTCTATGCCGGTGTCGTTATTGTGGTTAGCTTTATAAGTGCGTTTGTGTTGACAAAAGTATTGAGTAAGAAGGATGAAACCATAGAACCTGAAATAAAAAATGCGATTAAAGAAGATAATAAAAAAATAGAAATCAAAGCACCCTGTAACGGAGCAATCGTAAAACTAACAGAAGTGGATGACTCAACTTTCGCAAGTGAAGCTATGGGAAAAGGAATCGCGATGCTTCCAGAGGAAGGTATCTTATATTCTCCTGTAAAGGGAATAGTCAAAACCATATTCCCTACAAAGCATGCAATTGGTTTGTTATCCGATGATGGCGCAGAAATCATGATACATGTTGGAATCGATACGGTACAGTTAGAAGGCAAATATTTTACAACCTACGTAAAACCTGATCAGAGAATAAAAATTGGAGATGAACTTCTTGAATTTGACATCGAGGAAATAAAAAAATTAGAGTACGATATTGTGACACCTATTATCATTACAAATTCACAAGAATATTTAGAAGTATTAGAATGTGATAAAGATCAAGTGAAACGTGGAGAAACCATGATAACGTTACTATAGAGGAGGCTTATATGAACGAAGAATTTCTATGGGGAGGATCTACTTCCTCCTTCCAATTTGAAGGAGGTGCATTTGAGGACGGCAAAGGAAAATCCATATATGACGTCATTACAGAGAATTCGAAGCATAATGTAGATCAATCATTCGAAGCATGGATGGGGGCAAATAAAGTAAGAGATTATTCTATTACATCAGATTTCTATCACCATTATGAGGAGGATATTAAACTACTGGCAGAAATGGGCTTTCGTGCTTTCCGTATGTCGATTGCATGGACGAGATTATATCCGGATGGGGATGGCAGTCTGAATCAAAAAGGTGTGGATTTTTATAAAAGAGTTTTTAAATTGTTAAAGAAGTCTGGCATTGAGCCTGTTGTAACATTGTATCATTGGGATATGCCACAATCCTTGGTGGATCGTTATAATGGATGGTATGGTATTGAAACAGTACACGCATTCAAACAGTATGTGGATACATGTTTCCAGGAATTCGGCTGCTATGTTAGCTATTGGCTGACTTTAAATGAAAATAATATGACTTTAAAAATGCCAACATTTGGAATAGGGAAAAAGATGACACCGGAAACAGTGGGATATAAGGAGTTTTCGTATACAATCTATCATAATACGAATATTGCACATTTTTATGCAGTAAAGCGCTGTCATGAAATACTTCCTCATGCAAAAATAGGATGTATGATAGCGAGTTCACTTGCATATCCCCTAACCAGTGATCCGGAAGATGTATTTCTAGCCCAGCAACATAATCAAGAGTTGACCTATGATTATTTAGATTTATTATGCAAAGGTGAATATACTTCAAAAAACATAAAGCAATTTGAAAAAGATGGCTGGCACGGATATCGTCATGAAGAAGCTTTATTCAAAGATGAAAAAGCCAAAATCGATTTTATTTCATTTAGTTACTACTATTCTGTTTGTGTAGGAAAAGAAAGGAATGCTATCAATGAAAATGCTGAAACATTACAAATGATGTATCAGGCATTAAGGAATCCGAAGCTGAAGCAATCAAGCTTTGGCTGGACAATTGATCCTCTGGGGCTGAGAATTTTAATGAATGATCTTTATGATCGTTATAACTTACCGCTCATGATTGTTGAAAATGGATTAGGTGTAAAAGATGATAACCTGACAAAAGATAAAAAAGTGCATGATGATTATCGAATTGCTTACCTAAAACAGCATATTCAGGCAATTATAGATGCTGTAGATAAAGATAACGTAGAGTGTCTGGGCTATTTGCCTTGGGGATGTATAGATCTTTATAGTGCTTCAGGGGATAGAGATAAACGATATGGATTTATCTATGTGGATTATGAAGACGGATTGAAACGGTATCGAAAAGACAGCTTCTACTGGTACCAGAAAGTAATTGAAAGCAATGGAAAAGAGTTAGAGGGGGAGAGTGCATGTACATTGTTCTTGTAAAAAATAAAGTAAATCAGTCAAAGAAAACTGAGTATATGAGAGATTCGCAATTATTCGCAGAGGAAATGAAAGAGGTAGCTGGATGCAAAGACACTTATGTCCTTACTTCAGCAGATTATGAAGATGTTATAGTGAATGTTGAAGTTTGGGAATCTAAGTATGTTTATGAACAGTATGATGGACATGTATTTCTGAAATACAAGGAGAAACTAAAGTCAAATTTTATTAGTAATACAATAGAAACATATACACTTTAACAAAAAAGATATGCTTAGCATATCTTTTTATACAAGATAAATAGGCGGTGACCATAAATGATTTTATATGAACATGGCATCATATCTATAGACTGTAAACATATAAAGGCGAAAATCCTTTACAAAATTATAAAAGGAGGAGAGTAGGTATATGAATATCGATAAATTGGAAGAAAATTCCGTATGGAAAATAATTCTCGCTTTAGCACTTCCAACAATGATTGGGCAACTGGGTACTATTTTGTATAATATGGCAGACACCTATTTTATTGGACAGGTAAATGACGTTAATCAAGTTGCAGCTATTTCTGTAACCATGCCAGTGTTTTTGGTATTAATGTCTCTAGGTGCTTTGTTTGGGATAGGGAGCGCTTCTTATATATCCAGAATGATGGGAAGTAAAAATGAGCATGAAATGAAAAAAGCTTCTGCATATACATTCTATATCTTACTTGCCTGCGGCTTTGTTTTCACAGTGTTAGGCATAGTATTCATAAATCCGATTCTTTCTATCATCGGTTGTGATACTAATTCATGGAGTTATTCACATGATTATCTATTTATTATCATATTGGGGACGCTTGCTATAATGATATCGAATGCTTTTGCGTTTACATTGCGTTCGGTTGGTGAAACAAAAAAAGCAATGTATGGTTTGGTGATTGGCTCTTTATTAAATATTGCTTTAGATCCTATCTTTATATTATATTTTCATATGGGAGTGAAGGGGGCAGCGATTGCAACTGTTTTTTCAAATGTTGTAACTTCATTATTATATATCTATTATGTTCAAAGAAACGTATATTTGTCATTGCATTTTAACGATGTATCATTTGCTATGTCACTCCAAAAAGAAATTATATCGATTGGGATTCCTGGTTCTTTAGTTACTATTCTGTTAAGCTTCTCAAATATTATATTGAATAACTACTGTGTACTGTATGGAAATGTTGCCGTCGCAGCTATGGGAATAGTCAGCAAAATTAATTTGTTCCCAATTCAACTAACTGTAGGTCTTGGGCAGGGAATACAGCCTTTGATAGGGTACTGTGTTGGAGCAAAAAAGAAAGATAAACTTAAAGAAACAATGAAAGCCTCCAATATAATATCTTTATGTCTAGGTATGTTTTTTGTATTAATCTTTATCCTCATGAAGGCAGTCTTGATGCAGATGTTTATAGATAATGAAGAGGTAATACATTCTGGAGAATTATTTCTCATGATTATAACCATCTCTACACCAATATTAGGCGGTATCTTCATATTCTCGACATTCTTTCAATCATCCGGATTGGTAAAGCCATCCCTATTTGTTTCTGTTGCTAGACAAGGATTATTCTACATTCCTATCATTATGCTTGGAAATTATTTTTTTGGTATCAAAGGTGTTATAATCGCACAGCCAATCTCCGATATTCTTTGTTTTATTGTTTGCATTAGATGGTATAGGAAAATCATGCATGAAGCATAATAGAAAAGACTATCGTCGTCAGATGTGTTGTCTATTAAAGTAAGTCCGTTCGTAAAACTGCTGAACTAATTTTAAATGCTATAGCGAAGGTATGGACTGGCAGTATAGCAGAACGGAGGATATTTAGATAATCGTTAAAATAAAAGGTGATAATGAGGATACCTGTGTAAATGATGAGGGTGACAAGAATAAATTTAAATTATTATGAGAATGTAAAACATGCCAAATAGAAATGGATTTAGAATAAATTCAGGTTAAAAAGTAAGTATATGATGAAGAGCAAGTTAGATTATTTTGTCTGCCTTGCTTTATTTGACCGAATCAAAACGCCTTTTTATAATAAATATTGTGAATACATTTAAATCGAATTTAATGATTGCCTAATTTCTAAGTGCAGGTTCTTTATCATCCATCTTGAAATATTTTTCATTTCACTTACTGGTTTGCAAGGAAAAATTCATACTTATAAAAATTACGGAACAATCGTTTAAAATGCATAATATGTTTTGTATTTTATTGTATACAGCGTGTATATTTCATGTGGGAACATGCAAGTGATAGCTGGACAAAATCTAATATATGTTATTTTAGCATTTCTATGATTGCATGTACGTACTTTTCTCTGTAAAGTGGATGTTTCTCATAAGGATGTCTTTGAAGAAACCTCATACATATAAGGAAGAATCCATGGTTTGTGTTGTTAGTTTTGTTTTACACAGTAGATTTATTGTGTTCACTTTCGATTCGTTGTATAATAAAAACGCTATAATTTTGAGGTGAGAACATGGAAAAAATACGTGTGGAGGATCTGACATTCTCTTATGATAAGGAAACAAATGCAGTGGAGCATGTTTCTTTTTCGATTGAAGAGGGAAGCTATACAACCATTATCGGACATAACGGAAGCGGTAAGTCAACGATTGCTAAGCTGTTGATCGGTCTGCTGGATAAGGATCAGGGACATATTTATGTGGATCAGGATGAGCTGAGCATAGACACCCTGTACGATATTCGCGATAAGGTCGGAATCGTCTTTCAGAATCCTGACAATCAGTTTATCGGCGCTACCGTTGCGGATGATATCGCGTTTGGTCTGGAAAATCATCAGGTGGAAACGGAAAAAATGCAGCCGATTATTGAACGTTTTGCACAAAAGGTAAAAATGACGGAATATATGCAGAGTGAACCGACCAAGCTGTCCGGCGGGCAGAAGCAGCGTGTGGCGATTGCCGGTGTTCTTGCCATGTCTCCGCAGATTCTTATTTTTGATGAATCCACCAGTATGCTGGATCCGCAGGGAAAAGCGGAAATTAACGAGCTGATTCAGGAAATTCATAAGGAAAGCAATATAACGATCATTTCCATAACACATGATATCGAAGAGGTCAGTAAGTCGGATTATGTCATCGTCATGGATGGTGGACATGTGGTTATGAAGGGACTTCCCGACGATATTTTAAGAAAAGAAAAAGAGCTGATTGCGCTTCAGCTGGATATACCGTTTGCCTTGAAATTCACAAAGGCCATGCGTGCACACGGTGTGGATATGAAGGATTGCACAGCGATGGAAAAGGTGGTGGATGAAGTATGCCGATTACATTTCAAAAAGTAGCACATACCTATAATGCGGATTCTCCGTTTTCCTATGCGGCCTTAAAGGGGATTGATCTGGAGATTCCGGAAGGAAAGGTAACAGCCATTATCGGAGAAACCGGTAGTGGTAAGTCTACTCTGGTACAGCATCTGAATGCCCTTCTGCTGCCTAGCGAGGGCGAAGTTCAGATACTGGATAAAACAATTACGGCGGGAAGCAAGCCAAAAAATCTGAAGGAGCTGCGCCGTCTGGTCGGTCTGGTGTTCCAGTTTCCGGAATATCAGCTGTTTGAAGAAACCATTGAAAAGGATATCAGCTTCGGACCGAAGAATTTCGGCGTCAGTGCTGAGGAAGCGGCACAGCGTGCGAAGGAGGTACTGAAGGTCGTCGGTTTGGATGAAAGCTACCTGCAGCGCTCACCGTTTGATTTATCCGGGGGACAGAAGCGAAGAATTGCCATTGCCGGAATCCTTGCCATGAACCCGGATGTGCTGGTGCTGGATGAGCCGACAGCCGGACTGGATCCGCAGGGAGCCAGCGATATGATGCGGCTGTTTGTGGATATGAATAAGAAATACGGAAAAACCGTTTTGATCGTAACACATGATATGGAGCATGTATTACAATATTGTGAAGAGGTTGTCGTTGTTCAGGATGGAAGCATCAAAAAGCACTGTGATGTGCAGTCCTTCTTTGAAACCGTAGAGCTCCTGCAGGAGCTGAATATCAATCCCCCGGCTGTGATACGGCTTCGGGAAGAGCTGATTCGCCGCGGCTTTTCCATCGACCGTACTCTGCTGGACATGGACAAGCTGGCTGCGGCTGTCGCTTGTGAGGTGAAGAAGCATGAATAATATCGCACTTGGAAAATATCTGCCGCTGGATTCCATCATTCATCATATGGATCCCAGAGCCAAAATCGGTGCCATGCTGATTATGATGATTGCGATTTTCATACCGGCAGGCTATGCGGGCTATGGAGTTATTGCGGCTGCGGTCATCGGAACTGCACTGCTGGCACGTTTAAAGCTGTCCTTTTTATGGAGAGCAATGAAGCCGATGCTGTTCATGCTGACGTTTCTGCTCATCATCAATCTGCTGGTCATTCGTGACGGGGATGTTCTGTTTACCATATTCGGATTTTCTGTTTACACCGGGGCAATTGCACAGACCCTGTATATCGTTATCCGTCTTGCCTTAATGATTATGATTACCACAATTCTGACTGCCACCACAAAGCCGCTGGAGCTGACGCTGGGAATCGAAGACCTGCTGAAGCCGTTTCAGGTCATTCATGTACCTGCTCATGAAATCGCCATGATGATTTCCATCGCACTGCGCTTTATTCCGACGCTGATTGAAGAAACACAGCGCATCATGAAGGCGCAGGCGTCCCGTGGTGTGGATATGGAGGAGGGAAGCCTGATGGAAAAGGTGAAGGCGATTCTTTCTCTGATTGTACCGCTGTTTGTATCTGCATTCCAGCGTGCTGAGGATCTGGCCTATGCCATGGAGGCAAGAGGCTATATCCCCAACCGTATGCGGACGCGCTATAAGCAGCTGAAGATGGAAGGCAGAGATTATGTTCTGCTTATTGCATCTGTTCTGGTTTTCACTGCAATGGTTGCTATGATGCTGTATGCCTAGATATAAGGTAACACTCAGTTATGACGGCACTGCCTACGGAGGCTGGCAGCGGCAGACGAATACGCATTCCATACAGCAGGAAATTGAAGCAGCCATGGAAAAAATCGAAGGCAACTTTATCCGTATTACGGCAAGTGGAAGAACAGATGCCCATGTGCATGCACTCGGACAGGTATTTCATTTTGATTCCGCTAAGGATCTGGCACCGGAGAACTGGAGGCGTGCTTTAAATTCCCTGCTTCCTCACGATATCCGGATACAGGATGTATGTCTTGTGGAGGATGACTTCCACGCACGCTTTCATGCGGTAAGCAAGCGCTATGATTATCTGATTACAACGGATGTGAACAATCCGTTTTATTATCATTATATGGGGAAGGATCGCAAGGTGCTGGATGTGAAACGTATGAGTGAATGTGCCAGAGTGTTTCTGGGAACCCATGATTTTACGAGCTTCACCAGCAGCAAGCTTGATCCGCGCAAATCAAAGGTCAAAACCATCACTCGTTTGGATATCGTACAGGAGGAGCATGCTGTCCGCCTTGTGTTCGAGGGGAACGGATTTTTGCGCTATATGGTGCGTATGATCGCACAGACCCTGATTGAAGCAGGCAAGCATCGTCTGGATGTTGCGGATGTCAAACAGATGCTGTATGGACAGGATAAGCATCTGTGCCGGTATAAGGCACAGGCGGAAGGACTTTATCTGGTCCACGTAACCTATGCGGATACGAAAAAAACAAAGGAATAAGTACAAAATGACTTGCTATCGGCAGGTCGTTTTTCTGTTTGCAGATGTTCTCAAAAATGCACATTTCCTTTTCATGCCTGCAAAATGTGGGTTAAGGAAAGCAAGCTGCTGTCTTCGCCTGTACCGAGGGCTTTTAAACAGCATATGATAAAAAAACAGGTATAAAAACTTGGATATGGTTCATAACATAAAAGAGCAGTAAGCATATGACTTGAAAAAATAAAGCTGCTTGTATATGATAGTCAGGTACAACGAGGAGGGGTTTTATGAAAAACGTATTTCTAAGCCAGTTTCTGATGATTAGTGAGTGGAAAACCATTGTGTTTCTAATCGCCTATCTGCTGCTGGCTTTTGCAGTATATAAGCTTCCAAAGAAAAAATTCAGCTTTTCCAGCAAGGTGCTGATTGCGACTGTGCTCGGTCTGGCACTGGGACTTGCCATGCAGGCGGTATCCGGTTTTGCGGCAGACCCGATGAAGATTCCGTTTGTGAATTCTTCCATTGTAGCCAGTGTTGTGTTTTCGTTTACTGATTTCTGTACAACAACACCATATCTTCTTCTGTCCTCTGACAGATAACCGATACCATATTTAACAGCATCCTGCGGGCTGTTGATTGTAACTTCTCTGAGCTGTCCGCTCTTGTCCATAATGGAAATCTTTCCACTCTGTTTCGGGTCTGCTCCGAAAAGTGCTCTTGCAGTCTCTGTACGTCCTGCACCCATAAGTCCCGAGAAACCAAGAATTTCACCTTTGCGAAGTTCAAAGCTTACGTCCTGAACCATCTTACCAGCGTTCAGATGTTCTACTTTAAGAACAACCGGTGCATCTGGTGCAACCATGCTGTGTTCCTTCGGATCTTCATAAATAACACGACCAACCATCATGTTAATGATGTCTTCTTTTGTACTGTCTTTTGTGATCAGAGTTCCTACATATCCACCATCTCGCATGACTGTTACACGGTCTGTGATAACTTTGATCTCATCCATACGATGTGAGATATATACGATACCGAGATTCTTCTCACGAAGATCACGAATGATTACAAACAGGTCAGCGATTTCTTTTTCTGTAAGAGCTGCTGACGGCTCATCGAAGATGATAACTTCTGCTTTGTGGGAAATAGCTTTTGCGATCTCACACATCTGCTGTTTACCAACAGTAAGGTTGCTCATCTTTTCTCTTGGGTCGATTTCAATGTTCAGATCCTTGAATAACTTCTTGGAATCTTCAATCATCTTCTTATCATCTACACGGATACCTTTTTTCGGCTCACGTCCGATAAAGATGTTCTGTGCAACTGTAAGGTCACCGACCATGTTTAATTCCTGATGTACGATTACAACACCATTGTCCTGTGCTTCACGAGTGTTGTGGAAAGCAACTTCCTGGCCTTTGTATGTAATAGATCCGGAATCTTTCTGATAAATACCGGTAAGAACTTTCATAAGTGTTGATTTACCGGCACCGTTCTCTCCCATAAGTGCATGTACTTCACCGCGTCTCACTTCGAAGTTAACGTGATCCAGGGCATGAACTCCAGGAAAGGACTTATCAATATCCTTCATTGTTAAAATAACGTCACCCATTGTTTCATCCTCCCTTTCGATCAGTTCTTTCTACGTCTTGCAGAAACGTCGGCATATACAGCTACGATAACGATGATACCTGTGATGATCATCTGCTGTCCTTTACCAAGGCCGAATGCCATGATTCCCTGCTGAAGAAGAGAGATGATAAATACACCGATTACAGTACCGCCGATGGAAGCAAGTCCACCAACCATGGATGTACCACCCATTACACAACCAGCGATTGCTTCGTTGTTGTACTGATCGCCATAACCTGGCTGAACGGTTGTATATGTTGCTACAAAGAAAAGTGCTCCGATTCCAACAAGGACTCCACAGATTACATATGCGAGCATGTTCCATTTCTTGGTATCTACACCAGAAAGTCTAACTGCTTCACTGTTGGATCCAAGGCAAAGGATGTAACGTCCTGGTTTTGTGTTGTAAAGAACGATACCACATACAACTGCCATTCCGAGGAAGATCACCAGACCTACCGGGAATCCATTAACTGATACGATGCTACGGAACCATCCGTTTTTCGGATCAGTGCTCAGCGGCCAGCTTACAGACTGTGTTTTTGTAAATACAGAAGCGATACCTTTTGCGATATTCATGGAAGCCATGGATACGATGAATGCCGGAACTGACAGATAAGATACCAGCCATCCGTTGAAGATACCGAATGCAAGACCGATCAGGACGCAGATAACCATTGCTGCTGCACATGGAACACCATAAGATGTCATGCAGTAACCGGATACCAGTGCACAACAGAACATAACCGGTCCGATGGAGAAATCGATTCCTCCGGTTGCGATTACGAACGTAACACCAAGTGACAGGAAGCCCAAGAAGTATACATAGTTCAATGTGGACTTAATGCTGTCTCCAACAGGGAATTTATTTCCCAGCACTACCTTAAAAACTGCGAACATCACTATCAGAATACATACAAGTAAGATTCTGTTCAGTCCGAGCTTTTTGACTATTGGATTTTGTTTCAGCTTTTCCAATGTTTCACCCTCCTTAAAAGTTTTATACACATCTCTTGCGTTTTCTATATAATACCGTTAATTCTGCACAATTGTAATGGAATATCTTCCAAAAAAAGGTTAAATATTTACGGTTCGTACATAAATATTTAACCTTTTTTATAATAATTTCATTATTTACTTTATGAAAGCTTCAGCGTATTAAACGGAAAAAGCAGTTTTTCGATCTCACTATTGTACATATTGTCAGGTGTAACCAGTTCACAACCGGAATTCACATCTTTCTCATAATCTTTCCCTCTGAGCATACGTACAGTTTCCTTCACACCCATATACCCCATCTTGAAAGCTTTCTGAACAACAAGCGCTTTAAATACACCATTTTCCATCAGCTGAACAGCTTCCTGTGAACTGTCGACACCAACTACCTGAATCCGGTCTTTCGCTCCAGCTGCCTTAACTGCCCTTGCAGCACCTACTGATGAATATTCGTTCATTCCTGCGATCATCTTAAGATTCGGATATTTTTGCATAAGTTCATTTGTCAGTTTACGTGATTTCTCATACTGCGAATCACAATATACAACCTCAACAATATTATCTGCCAGATCTCCGAGTCCTTTGCGAAATCCCTCTTCTCTCTCCACTGCGGTGGATACACCCTTCACATGGGCCACGATCGCAATCTGATCATCCGGTCCGAGAAGTGATGCCGCAAATTTACCGAGTTTCTCTCCTGCTTCCAGATTGTCCGTTGCAACCGTCAGATCCTGCACCGGTTCTTCCGTATAGGAATCAATAAAACTGATCCTAATTCCTTTTTCCTTTGCTTCATCCAATATTTTGTTGGATTCTGTAAAACTGGATGGAGAGATCAGAATCGCATCCGGTCCCTCTTCAATCGCCTCTTTCAGTAGTTCATTCTGTCGTTCCACATCATTTTCTTCTGTCGGCGCCTTGATCTCGATTGTTGCATTGTACTCCTGTGCTGCCATTCTGGTTCCCAGGATCAGTGCTTTCCAGAAATCATTTGTCTTGTCTACGACCTTTGGAATATACACAAGCGAAAGCCTGCGCTCATCAATTCTTTTCTGGCGATACCAGATGCCACCTCCGATTCCGCCGATCAGACAGACTACCAGGAAGATACTCAGCCATTTTTTCTTTTTCATATCTGTCCCTCCTGTCTGCCTGGAATTGTGATCGTTGCAGTTGTTCCTTTACCCAATTCACTGGTATACGTAATTCCGTAATCTTCTCCATAATAGAGTTTTAAACGTTTCTGCACATTATAGACACCTACTCCGTTGGAATGATAATTCACTTTATGTTTATCATAAATATGAGCAAGAGTTTCTTCATCCATTCCAACTCCATCGTCAATCACCTGAAGGACTGCATTTCCATCCTTCATAAATCCTTTTACAATAAGAAGGCCCTT
>ENA-OQNO01001448-OQNO01001448.1-human-gut-metagenome-genome-assembly--contig:-NODE-1448-length-15918-cov-3.422139_pt1 | contig 15918 bp, 9 predicted proteins | sample MGYA00242629_ERZ504880 | MGnify/ENA primary metagenome ERZ504880 (study PRJEB26092, sample SAMD00036377) | human gut metagenome | host: Homo sapiens | study: EMG produced TPA metagenomics assembly of... | reverse complement strand
TTATTATTGATAAATTCGGTGCCGACGCACTGTATAAAGGCGGGCTTAAAATTTACACCACCATTAACAGCGATATGCAGCAGGCAGCAGTTGACGCCTTGCAGTACCTGCCCAATTACTACACCGACGACAACAAACTTACCCAGCCGCAGGTAGCGCTCGTTTCGTTAGACCCTACCACCGGCTACATTAAAGCAATGATTGGCGGCCGCGCCGAAGACAAATTCAACCGCGCAATTATGGCAGTACGCCAGCCGGGTTCCAGCTTTAAGCCTTTTGTTTACCTTACCGCCATGGATAACGGCTTTACCCCTGCCAGCGTAGTTGAAGATAAGGAAACCGAATTTGCTCAGGGCTGGACTCCGCAGAACTCCGACCTTAAATGGCACGGCAAAGTAAGCCTGCGCACCGCACTCACCCGCTCCATGAACGTACCTACCGTACTTGTAGCGCAGCAGGTTGGCGTAGATAAAATTCTGCAAACAGCCAAAAACCTTGGTATTACCACTTTGGTTGAAGACGGCGCATACAGCGACGCCAACCTTGCCATGGCACTCGGCGGCTTAAGCAAAGGCTTAATTCCTGTTGAAATGGCCGCAGCTTACGGTGCAATAGCCAACGGCGGCGTTTACGTTAAACCGATTGGCATTTTAAAAATTGAAGACCGCAACGGCAAAGTAATTTTTGAAAACAAAACCGAACGCCGCGAAGCAGTTGACCCGCGCGCCGCATATTTAACCGTTGACATGATGAAAGGCGTATTTGTAAACGGCACGGCAGCAGGCGCAGGCATTGGCCGCCCGGCAGCAGGCAAAACCGGTACAACCGACGATTTTAAAGACGCATGGTTTGTAGGCTTTACTCCTAACCTCTCCACCGCCGTGTGGATTGGCGACGATAACGGCCGCGCCCTTGAATATATGTACGGCTCCATGCAGCCGCTCAGCATTTGGCGCAGCTACATGGTTAACGCCGTTGCCAACCTTCCTGCGGTAGACTTTGTACGCCCCAGCGGCGTGGAAATTCCGCCCGAACCCAAAATTGAGCAGGACAGCGACAAAGATAAGGACAAAGACAAAAAAGACAGCAAAGACGCTGATAAAGACAAAAACAAACCTGCAGCCAAAAAAGCTGCCGAAGAAGCAGCCGGAGGCTCTCAGCCTGCACCCCAGAAACCAAGCATGCGCGACCGTGTACGTGAAATTCTGGAAGGCAACGCTGCCAACAATGCCAAACCGGTTGTAAGCAACAAGCCTACACCGGCCAACTAAAAAACAAATCCCATCCGCCGCGAACGCTTCAAACGTTCATAAAACGGATGGGATTTTTTATACCCTTTTTTAATTTTTACAGTGCCTCTTTAAAAATAGAACCGCCGATAAACTCCCTTAAAATAGAGTTGGTCGGTATCGCCGCATCATCCATACCGCGCACATGGCTTAAAAGTTCAAGCAGGCGCTGCGCGCGCGTGTAAACGGCTTCGTCCGGCTGAATCAGCTTCAGCAGCGGCTCGGCATATTTTTTAAGCACGGCAAACTCGTACACCAGCGAAGTATTAAACATAATATCGGCACTGTCCTGAAACGGAAATACATACTGTTCTTCCCCGCGCCGCACATCATCCCATAATTTCAGCGTCATCAAAGCATCGTGCGAACGGAACTGCGAATCACGCACAATGCGGCGCAAAAGGCGCATATCCGTTGTGTGGATGCGGTTGTAGGAATCGAGCTGCATGGGCGTTAAAGCACTGATATAAATTTTCATTTTATTATTGGCAGGCACGGCTTCGGAAATACGCTCGTTCAGCGCGTGTATGCCCTCAACAACCAAAACATCATTTTCGCCAAGCTGAATTTCACGCCCACGGTATTCCCTCATGCCGCTGCGGAAATTATACTTAGGCATTTTAACGCACTCCCCTGCCAAAAGGCGGCGCAAGTGGTCATTAAAAAGTTCCAAATCAACAGCGTCTACGCTTTCAAAATCGAAAGTACCGTCGGGTTTTCTCGGCGTATCATGCCTGTCTTTAAAATAATCATCCATAGAAACAGGCACCGGGCGTAACCCGTTAACCACCATTTGTATGCTTAGACGCTGCGCAAACGTGGTTTTGCCGGAAGAAGAAGGCCCTGCAATAAGCACCAGCCGCACATCTTTATTGCTGGCGGCAATTTTATCGGCAATGCCGGCAATTTTCTTTTCGTGCAAAGCCTCTGCCACCTGAATAATGCCGTTGGCATAACCGCAGCTTATAATGCGGTTCAGCTTGGCAACAGTGTTGCAGTTAATTTTTGCCGACCAGTCCTGCAATTCGTGGAACATGCCGTTTAAAGCATCACTCGGCTCAAACTTGTCCAGCCTGTCCATGCAGCATTTATCGGGGTAATTAATAATTATGCCGTTCTCGTAATTTATCAGTTCAAACTGCTTTAAGTAACTGCAATCCGGCATCATGGCGCCAAAAAAATACTCCATATAATCGCGCAGCTTATACACCGTAAGCGTCTGCGCGCCGGGCGTGTTGCCCAAAAGCTGCAAACGGTCGTCCTCACGGCGTTCCACCAGAATTTTTTCGGCTTCCGCCCTGCTGATAGTGCTGTAAACAATAGGCTCCTGCGCCGCAATAAGTTTGCGCATAAACAAATCAATATCGCGCAAATCGTATTTGCTGAGCACAATGCCGTTGGTAATATCACAATACAAAGCGCTGCCTATCGAATTGCAAACCTCAAGCTGCACCTCGGGGCGCAGAGTTTTAATGGCATACAAAAACAAAAACAGCAGGCTGCGCACATAAACGCGGCGTCCTTCTTCCGTATCCCACGTTATAAAATCAACAATGCCGTCGCTGTGCAAAGGCTTCTGCAAATCGGTGCCGACACCGTTAAAAATGCCTTCCACCACCGGCTGGCTGTAAAAACCGTTCAGTTCGCGGCTAACCTCCAAAAGCGTAATTCCTTCCGGATATTCTTTTATAGTACCATTTGGCAAAGTAAGTTTCAGCATAGTTTTTCTCCTTTTATGCAGGCTATAATAATATTATACCGCATAAGCTGTTTTTTTGCCAAAAAAGAAACCGCTACTTTTTGTTAACAATTACCGAAACCGAAGGCTGGCTCATATTAAACAAATTTGCCAAAAACAACTGCGAAACTCCTTTTTCGTAATATAAACGGCAAATTTCTTCGTTGCGTTCTTTGCGGTTAACAAACGGATGAATTTCAATAACTTCACCGCCGGTTTTATAACCGTAATCGCACAAAAGCACAATCATATATTCTCCGTCCGGCTTTTGTGCTTTAATCTCCCAGCAGCGCATACCGGTTTTGCCGCGCGGCATATAGTTAACGTATTCTGCCGTGCAATCCGGCGCAAGCTGTTTAAATTTTGCTTCATTAAAAGGTACTTTTATCATTATTTTCTCCGGTATTTATAAAATAATATCAGCTTATTTATAAAATAAAAGGGAAGCCAAAACTTCCCTCTTACTATTTTTTAATTAAAATGTATAAGTTGCCTGCACATTAAAGCTGCCGCCCTGACGCTCGCCTGCATAGCCGCGCATATTCAGGTCAAAGCTCCACGGGCTTTCAGGCGTCGGCTGATAGTTTAAGCCTATTTCTGCCATTACGCTGCTGCCCTGCAAGCTTTGGGTGGGCGCTTTCATGCCTGCCGCACGCATTTCGGCGTCGCCGTTAAATTCATACTCATAAGCCAGGCCATAATAAGTGCTGAATTTATTTTCCTTATTGCTGGTAACGCGTGCGCCAATACGCAGGCGGTCGCTGTTAATGCTGTCAAACTCAAATTCGTCATCTGCAACATTAAAGCTGTCGCCTTCGGTGTAGGTATGGAAGAACTTGCCATAAACATCAAGGTCGCTGTCATCACCAAGTCTGAATATTTTGCCCACGCCGATATGTGCACCGTAATAAGCGGTTTCGCTTTCATATCCGTATTTATTCTCGCCGTCACTCAAAGCATCGGTCATTTCACTTTTCAGCATACCTGCACGCAGGCTGCCTTCCGTATAAACGCCGTGGCTGTTTTCATAACGTGCAGCAATACCGCCGCCGTTATAAACAAGGCTGCCGTCACCACGGAAAAACTCATTGTTAAAATCGTTATAAGTGCGGTAGTTGCCGCTGCCGTTTTCGTAGAACACGCCCCAGCTAAAGTCACCGCCGTTGTGTTCGTTTTCTGCGCCAACGCCAACAATGGTGCTCCAGCCGTTAATTTTAATATCGCTGTTTACATCATATTTGCTGCGGTTGCCGTGTACGGCGGCAAAGGTTTTAACGCCGTATTTACCGTCGCGGCTTAAAGTATCAAGGCTGTCGGCAATTAAATCCGTACCCTGGTTAATAAATGCTGCGGCAACTGCACGGTTACTAGCAACTAAATCTGTTTGTTTATTGCGTTCCACACCGGTTACAACTGCGCTTAAAGCTGGCGTTTGCATACTAATATCATCAGAAGTTATTTGCCCATTTGTTTTGTCTTTAATTTTTATGTTTACATTCTCATACAATAACTGTGTATTTACTATTTTAGCCACGCCAGAATAATTTTCAACTTTTCCACCATTTATATTAGCTAATTTTTCTAATTCTTGCTTATTATTATTATCATCAAAAGCAAAAATTAAATACGCTTTATCATCTGTTTTCAAATCAGCACTACTTATATTTCCTAATTTTACATTATCAATATTACTTATATCAGTAACTAATATACCACCTGTCCCCTCTGTTTTTGGCCATTTATCAGTTGCTTGGTTATAGGTATTATAAAATTCCGGTTTTTGATTCCATTTAACATTTTCAAAAAGTATAGTATTAAAATTATGAACGCCATTAATACTACTACTAAAATCATTTATTTTTAATACATTGTTATCATGTATACCTTTATCATGTATATCTACTGTACCACTACTTTCCTCCATCCACCCATATAAATGCGCCATTACGGTATTAGTACCATTCAGTTCAATAGTATTATTACTTGCATTTTTTCCAAATCCACCTATAATTCCTTCACCTTCTGGAGTAATTACAAAACTATTATTTTTTATGATAATGCGATTTCCATTAGCTTGACCTTTAACATTTTCTCCTGCAACTATACTACCAATTATCATACTATTATCTATATTTACAATATTATTATCAGCACTTGTAAATCCGGTAAAATTATCACTTATTTCAGAAACATAACCACCATTAATTTTTTGATTTTCTTCACCAGCTTCAATATAACTATTAATTATGTCCACTCTATTATTATTAGCAGTTACCGTTCCATTAAAAGACTGTGTTTTATCTATCTTTACATAACCACCAGCAATATTCTTCTCAACTTGTCTAATATCATTATCTAATTCTATATAACTATTTTGTATTTTAAGATTATTAGTACTACTGTTCCATTTTACTTCATCAAGCATATCTTCTAGCTTTCCAATAACTGCGCCACCAATTATATGATCAATTTCTTCGAATTTTTCATTTTTTCCTAAATTATATATTTTGACAGTATTTTCTGCGACATCAATATTTTTAATAAATCTATTAGCATTATCAACTCGTCCACCAAATAAATTTTCTATATCCCCACCAATTACATTAATTGTATTTTTTAAAACATTAACATTATCTGTACTTTTTCCAACACTACTATCGTATATATAATATCCACCAGCAGCAAATCCAAGTGTAGAATTTGCAGTAGTATTTTTCAATGTCACGTTATTAAAATTATTATTGCTTCCATATCCACCACCAAATACAATTATTCCCGTGTCACTATCTTTAATTATTAAAGTATTATAATTATTACTTTCTCCGTAAGCTCCACCAGCAACGTCACCATAAATTGCGCTATCACTTATTTCTATTTCATTATTGTTTGTATTATAACCATATCCCCCATAAACACCATCAACTTCACTATTTTCAACTTTTTTAACATTAGAAATACATGCATTAATATCCGCATTATTTACAATTATTATTTTATCTTGGATATTTGTGGTTGTGTATACATTTTTATTAGGGTCATTATCAATAAGTTTAAATTTATCATCAATTTTTAAATCTTCTTCGCTTTTTTCGCCAGTCAATTCCATAGCATACAAATTATTACTCCACATCATGGAAGAAATCATTATACTTAAAATAATTTTTTTACCATTCAGTTTTTTCACAATAAAACTTCCTTCCCAAAACCTTTTCTTGCCTTACATTACATTATGGCGATAAGCAAATTATACCATACCTTTACCCCCCCCCGCAAGACATTTCCGTTTGCGTATGTCTAACTTTTACTGGTCTTGTTGTAACAGGGTTTGCTTTCGCAGGTTAGCGTTTTTTTACAGGGTGCTGAATCGTTTTCTGTTAAACGCAAACCTTTAAATGTAACATAAAAATTTTTGCAAAAACAGTCTTGTTTTTTAGCCTGCGTTTTTGTTATTATAGTTTTCGCCGCTTTTTTGAGTGCGCACCGCAAAACGGCAAAATAATTTTTAAGGAGGCTTCACCTTTTTTGATGAAACCTGATTTTACTATTAACAAAAATTTTAAAATTGATGTGGAAGAAACCGGCAATGCACAGCACACCCAAAAATTAATTGCTGCCGCCCAAAACGGCGATAAAGCGGCAATGGAAAAACTTTGTACTGCTTTTGAGCCTTTGTTCTGCAAGGAAATGCGCCGTGAAATTTTTTATAACGGGCTGGGTTTTGAAGAAGGGCTTAGTTTGGCGCGCCTGAAATTTATAGAACTGGTGCTTACATATAGCGGAGCGGATTATGAGCATTTTGCAGGTTATGTACGGTGCAGAATACATTTTGCGCTGTATGACGCCGTTAAAAAAGTTTGGGCAGAAGAAAATAAAAAAAGCCCCCTGCCCCAAACGGATGAAGCAGAAGGCACGGAATTTACCGATAATGTTATAGAACGCAGAGAACTGAGTATTTTATTAAACCTTGCATTGGCAAAGCTTACGCATAAACAGCGCCAAACCATTACGGCACTGTATTTTGATGGGCTTAACGGCAAGGAAACAGCCCAGGTGCTGAATTGTTCGCCCTGTATGGTTACAAAGCACCATAAACTGGCACTAAAAAATTTAAAAGCAAAATTGGCTTAATATAAATAAATGAGGCACTGTACTTTTTATGGTACAGTGCCTTTTGGTTTACATATTTAATATTTTAACGGCAGGTTTTTAATCGCTTCGCTATTGTATTTACAATGTAAATCAATTATGATACAATTTTATAAAAGAGGTGATAAATATGCCACAGGCAACCGCTGTTATCAATACCAGAATTAAACCGGAAATAAAAAAAGAATTTGAACGTGTAACTTCCCAGTTAGGCTTAACATCTTCTGCCGCTATTAATTTATTTATTGCCGCAGTTATAAGGCGTCAGGGAATCCCCTTTGATTTAGTATTAAATGATGAACCAAACGCAGAAACTTATAAAGCTATGGATGATGCTGAAAACAGGCGTAATTTACACGGGCCGTTTAAATCTTTTAAAGAAATGATGGATGACATAAATGCTTAACCTTGAATATACCAATCAGTTTAAAAAAGATATTAAGAAAATAACAAAGCAAGGCTTATACAGCAAGAGGCACTGTACCGCAAAGTACAGTGCCTTTTAGTTTGCTTATTTAATTTTAAGCGTTTTGCATCATTCTTTAATCATGATGTCGATAATAACTTCGTTGGTTTTTTCCATGCCTTTTTTAGCCAGAGTTCCAACGTTGGCAAGGGTTTCTTCAACATCTTTGCCTACAATGCCGTCGCCGGGCTGATAGTTATTGCCGGTTTTGCACATGTTGTAGCCGATAATGCCTGCTTCAACGGAGTTGGCAATTTTTCCTGCGCAGGATGCTTTTGCACCGTCGCAAATCATGCCGCTGGTTACGCCTACGGCGTTGGTAATGGTGTGGCCGATTTCTTCAAGCGTTGACCCATGCAGGTAAGCAATGCCTGCACCTGAACCTGCGCCTGAGCTTACAGCGCCGCCATATGCGGAAAGTACGCCGATAGGAGTTTTTTCGTGGATGGTTACGAGGTTTGCAAGTGCAAGAGCACGGTAAAGTTTTTCTTCGGATACTTTAAGTTCCTGTGCGTAAACAATAACAGGAATGGAAGTGGTCATGCCCTGGTTGCCGCTGCCGGAGCAGATTACAACCGGCATTTCGCAGCCGTTCATGCGGGCATCGCTGCCTGCTGCCGCCATAGCGCGTGCGCGGGTGCGTACGTCCGGGTTTTCGCCGGCCATTTTTAAAAGCACGCTGCCGATATTGGCGCCGTAGTTGTTGCGCAGGCCTTCTTCTGCAATGGCCATGTTGCATTTAATCTGCGGGTCAAGAACGTGTTTCAAATCTTCAACGTCTACAGTGTTGGCAAAATCATAAATGTCGGCCAGGTTAAGCAGGGTTCTGTCGGTAAGGCCTTCGTTGGTTTCGCCGTTAACGGGAATGTATTTAAGTTTTTCGCCGTCTTTTTCAATCAGTACAACGTTGGTATGGTCGTTGGCAATGCGCACTTTAACATAGTGTTCGCCCTGATACAGGGTAATGATAATGTCAAAGGTGCAGCCAAGTTCGATATGTTTGGTGGTAATTTCGGTATGCTGCAAAAACTCCTGCATTTTGGCAATCTGTTCGGGGGTAACGTCGGCTAAAACTTCCAGTTCTTTATCCGGGTTACCGGCAATAATGCCTACTGCCGCAGCAACAGGAATGCCTTTCATGTGGTTGGTGTTGGGGACGATTACCGATTTTACGTTTTTAATGATACTGCCGCTTGCTTCAACCAATACTTTGTCGGGCAGGCCGTCCATATATTTTGCCGCAACTGCCGCTGCATAGGCTAAAGAAATCGGCTCGGTACAGCCCATAGCAGGTTTAAGTTCTTCCTCCAGAATCTGAATATAAGCTTTGTACTTCATGTCTGTTTTGTTCACAATCCATCTCTCCCTTTCTTATATTTCAAGATTCCCCTCGCAAACTTCAATGCATTGTTTATTATTTGTGTACTGCGTCCTGTGCTGCTTTGATTTTAGCTGCCATACCGCCGATTTTTTTAAGCGGTACCGCACACAGTGCAATACGGATGCCTGCTTTAAGAGGCACTGCAAAGATGTTGTCATCGTGCAGTTTGTTGCATACTGCTTCCGGGTCGGTATCCGGAATGGAAAGGAAGAAGCCTGCAATATACGGAAGGCATTTCAATCCGCACTCATTTGCTTCTTTCATAAATAAATCAGCACGGGCTTTAATCATCTGGTAATAGTCGTTGCGTTCTTTTTGTACGGCTGCCAGCAGTTCCGGGTCTTTGTAAACGGTTGCCAGTGTTTTCATGGCAGGGCGGTTAATGTTAGACCAGGTTGCACGGCTGGTGTACTGGTTAATGCCTTTAAATTCGTCAATAACTTCTTTGGAAGAAGAAACGCCTATCATTGCGCCTGTGCGCTGGCCGTACATAGTAAAGCCTTTGGACATGCTGTATGCAACGATTGTTAAAATGTTGGCAGGCAGGTTGGAAATCTTTTTAAAGAATTTGCGTACTGCCTGGCGTTCGCCCGCATAGTCGATGTAGGCAATATCCAAAAGCAATGTTACGGTTTTGCCGGTGCCTTCGGTAGCATTTTTAAGAATATCAATTACGCCCTGCATATCTTCTTCGCTGAGGCTGTAACCGGTGGGGTTATGTGCCGGAGTGTTGATGATTAACAGCAGGCTTTTTTGTTTGCTTAAAATTTCTTCTACCTTTGCTTTTAAGGCAGGCAGGTTATATTTGTTGTTTTCGTCCAGCATGGTATAGGTGTCGAGCTTGCGGCCCATATCGTTGCAGAGCACGCTGTACGGGTCCCAGTACCAGTCGCTGGTAAGGGCGGTTTCGCCTTCATCCATGTAGTTCCAGATTGCATGGTGAATTACGCCGGTGCCGCCGGAGGTGGCAACTGCTGCCATGCAGCCTTCCGGACGGGAATCGCCGAAAGCTGCGTTTAAAACTTCTTCCAGATAATCCGGCAGGCCGGAAATTGGTGCATAAGCAATGAGTTCATCGGTAGAAAGGCTGCGGAAAACTTTATCTACCGTGGGCAGGCATACAAGTTTTTCGTCCTCGTCCAAAATAGCGCCGATTGTGGCGTTGGTTACGTTTTCTGCTCCTATTTTTTTGGCTGCGGCAACGCACGCTGCGTTAGCGGCAAAAATAGTGTCTTCGGCGGATTTACCTTTTGCGTGGTTAGCTGCAATACTTGTCAGCATATTAATTACCTCCAGTTTTTATATCAATCAGTTTTCTGCTTCCTGCGGGAAGAAGCGGCTGTGGATTGCATTAACAGCCTGGGCCACTTTCTGTTCGGGCACAAGGCAGGAAATACTGATTTCTGATGTACTGATTACACCGATATTAATGCCGGCTTCTGCCAGCGCACCGAACATACCGGCGGCAATGCCCGGGCTGCCAAGCATGCCCGCGCCTACAATGGATACTTTGGCTACGTTAACTTCAAGGTCTACTTTATCAAAAGGCATGGCGGCCTTAAGGTTTTCCAAAACGCCGAGAGCCTCTGCCATATCGGTTTTGGCAACTGTAAACAAAATGTCGTTTTTATCTTTTTGTACGCTTGCGCTCTGCACAATCATGTCAACGTCGATATTGGCATCTGCCAGCGCCGCAAAAATTCTGTAAGCTACGCCCGGTTCATCCGGCACGCCGCGTGCTGCCAGTTTTGCAACGTTGGTATCGTGCGCTACGCCGCGGATAACAAATTTTTTCTCCTGCACTGTATATTCCCCCCTGATAATAGTTCCCGGAACTTCATGAAATGTAGAACGCACATGAATTGCCACGCCGTTGTGTTCGCCGTATTCTACCGCGCGCGGCTGCATTACGCCTGCGCCGAGGCGGGCAAGTTCCAGCATTTCGGCAAAGGTAATTTCGTCAAGCTTAAGGGCGTTAGGCACAATGCGCGGGTCGGCAGTGTAAACTCCGTCCACATCGGTATAAATATCGCAGATGCCTGCATTAAGCCCGGCTGCAATGGCAACGGCAGTTGTATCGCTGCCGCCGCGGCCCAGGGTTGTTATATCGCCGCTGCCGGTAATGCCCTGAAAACCTGCCACTATTACAACATTGCCTTCGTCAAGCGCTTTTTGTACGCGCTCAGCTTCTACATTAATAATGCTTGCTTTAGAATATTTGTCGTTGGTTTTAATTCCGGCCTGCGCGCCCGTAAAAGAAACCGCAGGCTGGCCTTTTGCCCAGAATGCCCCTGCCATTAAAGCAATGGTAACCTGTTCGCCGGTTGCCAGAAGCATATCGAGTTCGCGTTTGGGCATTTCCGGGTTAACACGCCCGGCCAAAGCCAGAAGGTCATCAGTGCTGTCGCCCATTGCCGATACAACTATTACAATTTTATCGCCGGGCTTTTTTTCTTTCAGCACCCTGTTTACAATACCATGAATTTTTTCCGGCGTCGCCACAGAGCTTCCGCCAAATTTTTTTACCAATATAGCCATCAGGTTCCCCCCATGAAAAAATACTGCTATATAAATATTGTACCATAATTGACATATTCTGTATACACTGTTAATTATGAAAGCACAGTTTTTTAAATGTTAATTAAACAGATATTAAAAATTAATAATGGTTGCGCCGCTGCCGCCTTCGTTAAGCGGTGCTTCCGCAAGCGATTTTACCGAAGCATGTGTTGAAAGGTAGGCCGTAAGCCCTGCCTTTAAAGCGCCCGTGCCTTTGCCGTGAATAATGCGCAGGCTGGTAAGCCCTGCCAAAAGCGCGTCATCCATAGCTTTATCAACTGCCGGAATGGCTTCGTCCATAGTCATGCCGCGCACGTCAACTTCGGTGCGCGCGCCAATGCTTTTAGATACAAAGAACTGGTGCGCAAAGCCCTTGCGCTTTTTGCCGAAGTTTTCACCGGCGGCGTTGCTTTTGGCTTTGCCGCGCATGGCAATGCAGTCTTTAGCTTTAACGGTGGTTTTTAAAATGCCTATCTGTACGGTAACTTCGCTGCCGTTAACGGCAATTATGGTTCCGTCCTTGCCGAGCGATTTTAAAAATACCGTCTGCCCTGCTTTTGCGGTTTGCGGCGTTAAAGGCTCGCCTTCCGGCACGGGCGTTTCGGCTGCAAAACTTTTTTGTAATTTTTTGCGTGCCGCTTCTGCCGCTGCCTGCAACTGTTTGGCGTCAAAATCGGTTTTCATTTTGCGCAGTTCTTTTAAAACTGCTTCCGTTTCGCGGCGGCTGCTGCGGTAAAGCTCATCAGCCTGTTCGCGCGCTTTGCGCAGAATTTCGTTTTTGCGGTGTTCAAGCTCCTGCTTCTGGTGCTGAAGTTCCTGCTTAATGCGTTCGCTTTCGGCTTTCAAGCTGCGTATTTCGCGGTTTTGCGTTTCATATTCGCGCCTTTCGCCTTCCAGTTCTTTCAGCACGTCTTCCATGTGTACGTGTTCCTGCGTTAAAAAGCTGCCTGCGTTTTCAATAATATCATCATCCAAGCCAAGCCTGCGGCTGATGTTAAACGCATTGCTGCTGCCCGGCACGCCCATTAACAGGCGGTAGGTAGGACGCAGCGAAACAGGGTCGAATTCCACGCTGGCGTTTTCCATGCCCTGACGCCCGTAAGCAAAGGTTTTAAGCTCACTGTAATGCGTGGTTACTATTGTAAGCACGCCGCGTTTGTGCAGGTGTTCCAGTATCGACATGGCAAGCGCCGCGCCTTCGTTAGGGTCGGTGCCTGCGCACAGTTCGTCTATCAGCACCAGTTCGCCTGCTTTTACCTGTTTTAAAATTTCCACCATATTCGTCATATGGCCGGAAAAAGTACTTAAACTTTGTTCAATGCTCTGCTCGTCGCCAATATCGGCATAAACAGCGCCGATGACCGGCATTTTGGCACTTACTGCCGGTACAAACAAGCCTGCCTGCACCATCAGCATAAAAAGACCCACTGTTTTTAAGGCAACAGTTTTGCCGCCGGTATTAGGGCCGGTAATTAAAAGCGTGTTAAACCTGCCGCCGATTTCAATATCCAGCGGCACAACTTTTTGCGGGTCTAACAGCGGGTGCCTGCCTTTGGCAATTTCTATCCCGCCGCCAATGTTTACAACCGGGCGCACGGCTTTTTGCTGCTGGGCAAGGTAAGCGCGCGCAGCTATAAAATCAAGCTCCGTAAGCTGCTCCATAGCCTGTGTAATGCGGGCCGCATCCGCACCTACCATGCCGGAAATGGAACGCAGGATTCGCTCTATTTCTTCCTGCTCCTGCGCAAGATAACGCTTAATATCGTTATTCAGGTTAACAACCGCCATCGGTTCAATAAACAGGGTTGCGCCGCTGCCCGACTGGTCGTGCACCACGCCGGGGAAATTATAGCGGTATTCCTGCTTAATGGGTATTACATAGCGGTCGCCGCGCATAGTAACAAGCGCGTCCTGAAAATACTTCTGGTTGTTGGGGTCATGCAGGATGCTGTCGAGTTTTTCGCGCACGCGGTTTTTGGCAACCTGTACGCCGGTGCGCAGCCCTGCAAGTTTGGTGCTGGCGCTGTCTAAAATTTCGCCTTTTTCGCTTACTGTGCTTGCAATAAGGCGTTCAAGCTTGGGAAAAGCTTCCAAACCGGCAGCATATTCTGCCAGCTGCGGCGCAATTTCCGCTTCATCTGCCAAAAATTGTTTAACCATGCGCAAGGCTTCGCAGGTTGTGCCTACCTGCATTAATTCTTCCGGCTCTAAAACGCTGCCTATGCGCGCACGTTTAACCTGCGGCAGAATGTTGTACGCCCCGCCAAACGGAAAACGCTTGCCGTCATCCAAAAGGCGCAGTGCTTCTGCAGTTTCTTCCTGCAAACGCTTTACGGAGGCAAAATCGCTTTCAATGCGCATGTTCAAAACGCGTTCGCGCCCAAGCGAAGTTGCCGTTTTGCCTGCCAGCATTTCTTTTACTTTATCAAATTCTAATGTTTGTATTGCAAACTTAGCCATAATTCTCCTTATAAAACGCCGCGGAAGTAATGCCCGCGCGTTGTATGGGGCAGGTTTTCCTCCTGCCTGATTTCACCGTTCATTACGCCTTTATATAACGCTGCCATTTGGGCGGTTTCTTCTTCGCTGTAATAGCGTGCGTCTATCAAAAGGCGCTCTACACCTGCTTCCTGCACAGCTTTAAGGTTAGCCAGCAAGGAAAGGTCATGCGCGTTTAAAACGTGCATGCGGCAGTTCTGGTCGGTTACAAGCGGAAAACTTGCATCTTTGCGGTCATTTAAAAATAACTGTTCGCGGCAGTTAAAGCTGCATTTGCCTTTGTCCAGCCCGCCAAGAAAGCTGCCTCCGGCGCAGTATTCCGAAACCATCATTTCTATGCGCCCCTGTACAAGGCATTCCAGCGGCATCGGGCTTACAGCGCACAAATGCTCAATTTGTTTTAAAGTAAGCTCCGCGCTTAAAACCGCGCCTTTGGCACCGGCTTCGTGCCAAAATTCAAGGCAGCTGCTGTTGTAAATGTTAAGCGCCATATCTGCCCACAGCGGCAGGGTGCAGTTTTCTTTGGCTATTTGCCACAGGCTGTTGTTGGCAATGTAAACAGCATCGGGGTTAAGCTGCTGCCATTTGGCAAACTGCCGTGCGTAAAATTCTTCCTGCCCCTGGCTAATTATGCGCGGAGTGCCCGGCGCCCATTTTTTGCCGTACTGCGCGGCAAGTTCAGCAACCCTGGCGTAATCGGCATCCGTAACAATTTTGGTGCTGAACAAATCTCCGCCAAAGATAATATAATCGGCACCGGCGGATAAAGCTGCCTGGGCTTTGCCTACCGTATCCGTGCGCACGGTTAAAACTGCGTGCTTTTTGGGAATGTTCTTTTCCGGTTTTACAAGCTGCACATCAACTTTATGCTTTTCCGTGCGTTTTGGTGCAAAGGCTTCCAGCCTTGCTGCGTCCAGCGCTTCTGCCGCCATGCGGCGCGCTTCGTTAATTTCGCTCATGGGCACCATAACGCCGTCATCAAGGTCAACGGTTAAATTATTAAGTACATATTCGGTTGTGCCCAAACGGTCTACCTGCTTGCGCACTGCGGCTTCATCAAGCGCATGCTTGCGGGCAGTTTCCGTAATAAAATTGGTTTCGCCAAAGCCGGTGCTGCCTTCATCATCCGTTAAAAGCACGGTTAAAGGCTGCCCCAATTTAGCGGTTACAACCGCATCTACCGGTATGCGGCGTTTGGCTTTTTCACCGTAAAACTTACCGGCGTAAGCCATAAGTTCGGCATCAAAAGTACGGAACACGCGGTCATTCATGCGTACGCCGTTTGGTATGTCTATAACTACCTGCGTACCGGGCAGAGCGTTTGTTACCTCCTGCCCGTTCTGCGTCATTTTGTTAACGGTTGTGCCAACGCGCCCGCCAACTTTTACCCAAAATTCAAGCCCGTCACCCAGCGAAAGTTTCTTTTCCAGCTTAATGGCGGCTTTGTTTTCGCCCTTAAACAGCTTTACCACGCGGCCTACCATAACGCCGCGGTTATTGGGCCTGCGGTCGCTCATCATGGTTCTGCCGGGGCGGCTTACCATATACGCGGTAGTAAAATCGCGGTTAAAAATCTGCTCGATATTTTCAAAATCCTGCTGCGGCACGTTGTAATTGCCCGCAAGGTAACTGTCGATAGCGCGGCGGTAAGCGTCTACCACCACTGCTACATATTCCGGGCGTTTCATGCGCCCTTCTATTTTATAACTGGTAACTCCGGCATCAATCAGCTGCGGCAAAATTTCCAGCGTGTTCAAATCCTTCGGGCTTAACAAATATTGCCCGGCGTCAGTTCCTGCCAGCATGTCCTTGCCGTTTTTGTCGGTAAGCTTATACGGCA
>ENA-OQNO01001442-OQNO01001442.1-human-gut-metagenome-genome-assembly--contig:-NODE-1442-length-15950-cov-3.191999_pt1 | contig 15950 bp, 11 predicted proteins | sample MGYA00242629_ERZ504880 | MGnify/ENA primary metagenome ERZ504880 (study PRJEB26092, sample SAMD00036377) | human gut metagenome | host: Homo sapiens | study: EMG produced TPA metagenomics assembly of... | reverse complement strand
CAAAATTAAATGCAGTTGTATTTGAGGTGAACTTCACAGGACCTGAAGCAGCAATTTCGCCAGCCAGTTCGCCGTTAACATATAATTTGACGGATTTTCCGTCTACTACACCGATTGCATGAATCCACTGTCCTGCCTGAATAGCAGCAGTAGGCTGTCTGTATGACCCGCCTACATGGGCAAATAAAGTGAGCTTTCCGCCGTCCAGCCCAAGACCGATTCCGCCGCTTTGCTGATTTGAGAAAATATCGTGTTCACCAGATGGCAGGCTGTTATATTTAAACATACATTCTATAGATACTGCATTTGTGATTTTAGCATATTTCGCTGCATCAAAAGGATAAATAAAAGCGGAGCTGCCATCAAAATTAGCGATGGGTTTATGTAACTCCGAACTGTCTGAAATCACAGGATTGCCGATGGTGCGGTAGGAATTGGCTGTTTCAGAGTGATCGGTTGCCAGCTGGTCTGAAAAATCCACATTCATCACGCTGGCTGCAGGCAGTTCCGTCTGCAGGGATAAATCAGCAGGTGATGATATGCCTTTTGCAGAGGCGGAATCTTCCGTCTGGGATGAAGTATCAAGGGTATCTGGTGTGCCGGCATGATCAGCTGATTCTGACTCGTCAGATCCGGTGTTGGACTCCTCTGTCTGAGGCTGTGTTGTATCCTGTTCCCTTTGGGACTCTGAAATGATTTCCTCTGTTGAGGTGTCTTCTTCAACGTGTGCCTCTGTGACAGCAGATTGTGTCTGAACGGTGTCTGGGACAGCCTGTACGGCTTGTACGGACATATCTGTTTCTGCAGCCAAAGCCGGAATGCCGGTATTTGGTACAATCATAGATACTGCAAGCAAAAGTGCAACTGCTTTTCTTTTCATAATTTTCTCCTTTACATACTTAAAATGTTTGATTTGGACATTGCCCATTATAGCAATGGCGATTTACAATAACAATAAAATCCAATTCAAGTTTTTGTAAAGGAATTGTAAAAATACAAATATAAATATCAAATATTGTTGTAGAAAATCTACAAAATTTAAAATTTATCAGAAAACTATGAACTTGTTTTTATAGTTACAGGAGTAGATTTTGATAAATCCTTTTATGATTCCAGAGCATGTTTGAAATTGATTCTTCTGATAAAGTATAAAAATTTAGTGCTCTATAATGATTTGTAGAAAAATTACAAAATATAGAGTAAAATAAAAGAAACCCGAAGAAATCATGGATAAAATTGTATGAAAATTAAAACAATAAATAATGGGAACTAAGGAAGAATCTTAAGAGGATTCTATATTGATAAAAGTTAGATTTCCAAGTACAATAAAAGGGAAACAGGGGAGCGCGACAAAGCAAAACAGGCACTGGCCGGGAGGATAATTAATATGAGAAGAAGCGACAGGGAGATCAAAGATTTAAAGGAAATCATGAATGTGATCCAGCAGTGCGATACCTGCAGAGTGGGTTTAATGGATGGGAAAGTTCCCTATATCGTTCCGCTTAACTTTGGAGTCCGGGAGGAAAATGGCAGGATTACGCTGTATTTCCACAGTGCTCCGGAGGGAAAAAAGATTCGCCTGATGGAAGAAAACAGAGTTGCCGGATTTGAAATGGATGCGGCACATGAGCTGATCGAAAGTGATACCGCATGTGGATATGGCATGAATTACAAGTGTGTTCTGGGATTTGGAACCATTTCATTTATAGATGACTTTGAGGAAAAAAAGGCAGCGCTTTCTATATTGATGAAACAGTATACAACTAACCGCGATCTGCCGTTTTCGGAAAATATGATAAAAGCGGTAAAGGTAATAAGACTGGAAGTGGAGGAAATCAGCTGCAAATGCTGTAATCGGTAACAACTTATGGAAAAAGAATATTATACGGTAGGAGAGGTGTCAAAACTCTGCGATATCCCGGTTCGGACACTGCATTACTATGATGAAATCGGTCTGTTAAATCCTGCGAAGAAAGATGGGGATACGGGCTACCGCTACTATGGAAAATCCCAGCTTCTGCATGTAAATATAATTAAACAGTTTAAGGTTCAGGGATATAATATCAAAGAAATCAAAGAGCGTCTGGCAAACCATTCCGCCAGCGTCAGCAGAGAAGCCCTGCAGCAGAAACTATCAGAAATTAAAGAAGATATTGAAGGCCTGATTCTTCTTAAGAAGAGATTGGAATATTATCTGAACGCATTAAATTACCAGGATCATCAGCCTCACATCCACGCACAGATCATCCCTCCGGTAAAGGTGCTTTCCATTCGAAAGAAAGGAGCGGCAGATCCGGTTGGATTCATGAAACGCTTTGCCGGACTGGAAACGCTTCTTAAAAAAGAAAAGTGCAATGCTGCGGGTCCGGTAATGGCAGTCTATTATGATGATTACCATGTTTATGATCCTCTGAATGCGGACATCGAGGTATGTGTGCCGGTGCAGGAAGATGTCAAAGAATCTGACCATATCCGTGATTTTGGAAATAGGGAAGTAGTATCCGCTATACATTATGGTGCATACTGCAAGGAATACCAGACCTATGGGATTATGATGGAATGGATGGAAAAAGAGGGTTACGAAATGTGCGGAAATGCCATTGAAAAGTATCTGATTGATCCGGTACTCACAGAGCATGAAGAAGAATTTATCACGGAATTAATGATTCCGGTGAGAAAAAAAGCTTGACCCTACAGCCACTGTAGGGTTTATTCTTTTTATGTAATATTAAACGATATTTTATTATTTTGTGAATTTAGAAATAGAAAGGAAAACAGAGAATATGGTACATTTAGTTTATTGTGATGATAAAGCAAAGGTTTTGGAAAAGATACTGGAAGGGACAAAGCGTATGGTTGTTAGAGGTGCAGCGGGAAGAAAAATTCCTCACAGCCGGGTATTCGAAGGGGAGACGCTGTATTTTATGAAAAAGGGAACCGGAATCATATCCGCAAAAGCAGAGGTTGTTCATGTGGACAATTATTTAAAGCTGTCGGATGGCGAAATTGAGAAAGTGCTGGAGGAAAACCAGGACAAGCTGGATCTTACAGAGAAACAAAAAGAGAGATGGCATAAAAAATGCCTCTGTCTGGTCGAATTCAAAAACGTAGAAGCAATGGAACCTCTGGAGTTTGACAGACAGGGAAATATGGATGACTGGCTGATCCTGCAGAAAATAGAAGATGTAGTTGTGGGAACCAGTATTCCATACAACTATGATAATGCAAGATTTAAGTAACTAGTACCGCCCGCGTGTCTAAAATAGCTTTCTGGCAGCTTTTTTAAACACGCTCCGGTATGAGTTGGTGTAACGGATTACCTGTCTAACTGATTATTAGTTCGCAGTAGTTTGATCTAGGTAATCCAGTATTTCACTTGCATTTGTGTCCGGTTTTGCCTTTTCAAAAACTTTTTCAATGATGCCGTTTTCATCGATGACATAGGTGCTGCGTACTACGCCCATGCTGACTTTCCCGTATAATTTCTTTTCTTTCCAGACATCGTAAGCCTGAATGGCTGCAAGATCCGGATCAGAAACTAAAATAAAAGGAAGATTAAATTTTTCTGCAAATTTCACGTGGGATTTTTCGCTGTCCTTGCTCACGCCAATTACCACAACATCCTTTTCCTGAAAGCCTTGATAGGCACTGGCGAAAGCGCATGCCTGTCTGGTGCATCCCGGTGTGTTATCCCTTGGATAAAAATAAAGGACTACCTTCCTGCCGGCAAAAGAAGAAAGTGTAATGGCGTTGCCATCTTTGTCATTTAGAGTAAAATCAGGTGCTTTGGTTCCTGCTGCTAACATATTAATACCTCCTTGTATGTTCAATTTTAGAAAGAGCATGTTTGATAAAAGAGTAATTTTAAATATGCTCTGGAAATAATTGCTTATTTCAACAGTTTTATTCTAACATATTATGTACAATTTTGTAATTAATATTTTGACCAGGCGGTATTTCATTACATTGTATGTGCGAAATACCCATTTTATTTAGTCCTCTTTATAGAAACGGATAAAGGAAATTCCGGCAGGCAAAACAGCTACGGTAACAGCATTATTTATTATTTCAAGTTGTTTCGTTGGTTCTCCTTGAATATCACAGCATGCGGCAGACTTTATTGTGAGATTTGGGAGTGACATCGTACAATCTGAAGGCTTGTCGTTAAAGTTTTTTATTGCTGCCAGAAAGTCATTGGTTCCGCGTATCGGTTGAAGATAAATTGGATAAACGGAAGAGGTATCGCAGGACAGATTTTGTGTTATTTCATAATTCTCACAATGAATTGCGGAACCCACCGCACATGGTGAAACAGCCATCATGCCAAGTTCATAGGTTCTCTCCGTTGTGAAGTTTTCAAACGCTGTTAATTCGTAATGAAAATTTATTTTTCCGGTTTGCTGGATAGCGAAGTTAGTATCCCAATAGTTATTCATTGGCCAGGCAAGGAGGAGCGGATTTTCATTGCGTATTATGCCTTTTTGTTCTCTGCCAAAGTTGAAACCTCCAATCTGGATGAGCGGAGCATCGGGACATGCGAGAGTTATGCCACTGCCGTTCTCAAATAAAGATACGGTTTTATCTACAGTGATCCAGTCTCTGCAGGTGCTGCCCAGTATATCAGTATCAAAATGTACAAAGGTGTCAGCTGTATCATAAACACAATCCCAGTCTTTTGAAAGATTTATTGGAAAAGCAAAAAAGATTCCATGAGGTGTACCGGCATTGCAGTTTGAAAAAACAACATCTAATAAAATACGTGGATGATTAGCAGAAAAGGAAATTGTCTGGTGAATATTTTCTAATCCGCAGCCATGTAATTGATATGACAGCGTAACTTTGTCATTTTCTATTTTTATTTTGGAATCATTTAGAAACGTGGGGGTTTCATATAATGATGGCCAATTGGTTGCCCACTGGCTGATATTCCGATTCCCCAGATCAACATCCCGGGGGAAAATTGTTCTGCGTTCAGGTGCAGCCTTATCGGAATCAATATGCTCTTTTACAATTTCAAAAAAAGACCATTTGCTGGTTTCGTCAATCAACTTATGTTTATTACAACGGTTTTCGATTTGTATAATCTTTCCGGTATCAGGATCAAGTGTAATCTGATAGAAGGGAGTTGTAATAACAGCATCTTCTATTGTTATTATTTCAGATTTTTGACAATGATCTGGCAGGGATGCAAATGGTATTTTCAGTGAAGCGAAGGGTGGTACTTTTATGTTTCCCAGATAAGTCTGATCAGGATGGTTTATATCATAAGGCAGATAGTCCTTTGCTCTTATTGCAGCTAATGTCCTTCCAGGCTGTAAATGAGCGGATGGGACATAGAGATCATAATCCATAGAAAAACCGGTTGTATTTTCCAGAAAAATACCCTCCTGGATGTCGGATTGCACTGGATTACAGGCAGCAGCCTCCATTTGCCGGGACAAAAGATAAGCAGAAGTATCTGCGCATCGATAGGCAAAATCTTTTTTGTGATTTTCTTGAGCGTAAGTTTCTTCCTGATCAAATTCAGCTATAGAAAGACTGGATCCCCATGTGTGTTCATCATATAATAATGCATTCTCATAAGACTCAGCATGTACTTTCTGATAATGGGCATTGGTGACAGATGGGGATATGCATTCCATAAAATCAGCTTTACGCAGCAGCTGTTTGGCACGGCGGTTCAACTTTGTTTCACGGGCGGTGCTGCCGCTTCCGAAGTTCCAGTAGTCATTCCAATCACCACGGTGAACGGGGATGTTTTGGACTTGACTGCTATACAGGCGATCATATAGCATTTCAGGTGTAATAAAACGTATGGTCTGTTCATGACCTTCTTCATTATATTGGCGTATAAGGTCTGCAAGGTTATGATCGGGACAGTTATTGTCAAATAGTGGAGGGTTTGTTGCTGTTAATACTGCAAAATCATAATTCCAGCTGCTGGATTCCAAACGTGAAATGTAATCCGTAATTCCTTTGTGCATTCTCTTTGTGTCATTTTCCACAGTAAAGAGAAACTGACTGAAAAGAGAATAATGTTCACCTAAAAATGTAGGCAGCTTCCTCCGGTCGGGAGTTTCCCATTCAAACAAATAGGGGCGTGGAAATGGTATACCACCCATGTGTATATTTATTCCTGTTATGTAAAATTCAATATGGCTGTCCAACATAAAAGATGAAAGGGTCCAGGGCTGTCCGTTAACATCGTGATTGATTGCGGTAGTGACAGAACTTCCTGTTAAAGTCCGTATGGTATTGAGGTTAGAGAGTGCCTGACTTAACTGGAAGGATGTACAGCCCGGAGTGGTGTGCATAGGAAGTGCAGTTATGCTCATTTGCCCTCGGGCAACTAATTCACGGAAAAGTGCAATACGTTCCTGGGAAGCGGTTTCCAACCATTTTAAAAGCGGATAGGTTGCTTCGCAAGTCCAGCAAAATCGTGATGCGTCAGGATAGTTTTTTGTTTTTTCACATAAATCGATTGCCTGTTCCAGATAATCACACTGCAATTCCAGCAGCATGTTTTGAGGATGTGTGTAGCCAATGTCTAAATGACTGTGATGTATACAGAGTATTTCTTTTATTTTCGACATATTTTCTCCATTCTATTTATAAAGTTTTTAAAACGCGATCAAGTGTGAAGCAGTAAATTGCTTGTACCGATGTGATGAATTATAAAATTATTCTGATTTAATGAACGCGGTCTTCAAAAGACAGCAGCAGCGTTTTTATTTCGTATGGTTTTAACGCAAGCGTAATGGTGCTTTCTTTAAAATCTACAGGTGAAAAAGGAACTTCCAGCAAATCACATACATAGGCATTATTTAAAGGAAGAGCACAGATTAGACTATCAGTTTTAAGGGTACTGCTATAGTTGGTAACACGTATAATAATGTGGTTTCTATTGGCTCTTGCTGGCTTTATCATTGATATGTATAGGTTGTTTTCGGTCAGCTGAAAGCCGAGAAATTGTTGGTGATTTACTTTGTTATTGGAGTTTCTAAAAGTAAAACTGAAGGGCTGAACTCTCATTACATCAGCAATATTCATAAGTTGGACATCCGAAGTGCCGTTTGCAAAAGGCATTATGGAATAATCAAATGCCAGATCACCGGATAATTGTCCGTCTGGCTGCCCATTAGTTAAAAAAGTTTTTTCAAAACTTCTAAACAGAGTGACATCTATACGGCCATCGCGTCCAGGGTGTGCAGCTGCTTCATGCAGTCCTCCACCGGAAAGGAAAGCAAAACCGCTGCCATCGGGTCTTTTTCGATATAGTATATTGCCAAAAGCCTTTTCTTCTCGTTCTGCTTCTTTCCAATTTTGTGTGGTTAGAGATCTTTTTACAGGACGTTCTATGAAGTTAAAAGCTTGTTCAGCATAATAAGACTCAGAATTAATTCCTGTCTGCAGGGATAATATAAACAGATGGTCTTTTATGCAATTTTTAACAACAGTGCGGCAGTTAATAACTTTAGTATGCTGTTCCAGAGTAAGATAAGTTTTAATTTCCAATTCTTCAGTCACAGGACTTCTGCGTGTGAATTGTCTGTGATATTCCATCCTGCAAGGCAGTTTTAAATAATGTGTAATGCAGAATGTACTTTTAACAGGACCATCCGAAACGATAGCTACACTTGAGGCTGCTCCACTGTAAGCCACCAGATCAGGGACAGGGGGCCTGGAACTCCAGCCGTCCCCGGTTTCACCGCAGTCTTTGTAGGTGATCAGGTTGGAGTATCTTTGACTACTGGCGAGTTCTGTAAGTGTTACGTTTCCGTCAGATGAAATTTCTAATCGCAAAAATTCATTTTCAGCAGTTAGGTTATGTGAAGTTAAGGTTTCAAAATAACGTACAGGCGAAACGGAAGGGACAATGTAGAAGTCTGCTTTTCCCATAGCCGGTATAATTGCTGAAAAGCTTATGGTATAGACGTCTCTGGTTGTTCCGTAAAATTCTGCAGGTCTTCTTACATTCGTATTATTCAGAATAGACTCAATCTGATATGGAATTTCTTTACCATCAGCATTTAAGAGCAGGAACTGATTCACCGTTTCAGATGGAATTTGTTCAAAATGAGATTTTGGAAAATCTGTGGGGAACCCAATATCGGCGGTTATTACTTTTATTAATTCGTAAGGAAGAGGATTAAATAACGTAAGTCGTAAGTCATGTGAAGTATCTGCTTCTGAACCAGCATGATCTGAAGGCAGAAATACATGTAAGGCATTTTCATAGATCTCCTGCCCGATCTGTTCACACTGTCGGTAGCGGTAAAGCATATCCTGATGAACCTCATCCGTAGAACAGCCACAGATTGAATCGTGGGCATGGTTCTTGAGCAGATACTGATAAGCCAGTTTTTCAAAGCCGTAAGGCAGAGGTTCTCCGTACATAGAAGCAAGTGCAGACATGGGCAGGGCTTTTTTTTCTAATAGTGTCTGTGCACTATCATTTGCTTTTTTTAGATCATATCGGCTGGAAAGCGTACCTGAGATTAATTTATTATGTTCTTCCATAGCATGGGCAGGTGCCTGAAGCTCACCTGTTTTAGCAGGCATATGATCCACATACTGATGCAGGCAAGTAAAAAATTCTGAAACGCAGCCGATAGAGACTTTACAGGAGAATGCTTCTTCCAATGCTTTCGATATTGTAATTGCCTGGGGATGAATCTGCGTGTGGTCCATTCCGTCCATAAGGATGACAAAAGGAAGGGGAGAGCGAGTCCTTTCTTTGACTGTATAGGCTATGGACGCTTCTATTTCATTCTGTATTGAACTGTTAGCAGAATATACATCATTCCAGAAACTACCGTAACCGCAGCTCTCGGGAACTTTATAAGTGACACAGGAACTGCCGTTTGGAGCTTTCCATATAAAATAGGCAGGCAAGTCGCCTTCATTTGTGCCGCGTCCGAGAATTGCACTTGATATATGGAAGCCATTTAAAATTTGCGGCATCTGGGAAATATGTCCGAAAATATCACATAGATATCCAACGGGAAGCACAGGAGAACCAGGTGAAAGTTCATTTGTGAAGGTATGCCCCATCTGCAGGTTTGCGATGAGACTCTCACCGCTTACGAGATTTTCATCGGGCATTGTATACCAAGGGCCGATGATTAATCGACCGGATTTGATAAGATTCAGTAAGCGGCAGCGGTCCTGAGGCATGATTTCCAGATAATCCTCTATGAGTACCGTCTGTCCATCACATATAAAAGAAGAAAATGCAGGATTCTCCTCCATTGTTGTTAAGATTTCCTGAAATGCAGCTACCAGACGCTGGCGAAAGGATTGGAAAGGCAGATACCATTCCCGATCCCAGTGGGTAGATGCGAAATATAAAATTTTTTCAATAGGTTGTTTGGAATTCATATATTCTCCTTTCTGAGTTTGGATTGTATTACTAACTATCTTGAAAAGTTGACGGAATAATAAAAGCTAGTAATTTATAGTGAGCAAAATAAAATGTTGGAGCAACTTTGTATATAAAAGAAGCATATAACATGACGAAAAATAAGTCAATTAGAAAGTGAAAAATAGGAAATATATACAAAAGAAATGTAAATAAATTCACATAAATGATAGTTAGATTACGAAGTTAGTAATGCTTAATAACAAAAAAAGCAGTTAAAATATATATAAAATGATGAAAAAGATGGTAAAAACATAAAAGTAATTGACGAATAGAACAAAATTTGGTATCGTTATAAATAGCAAAACTGATTAGCAGAAAGAAAAAACGAAAAAGATATATTACTAAGTACTGGTGGAATATGGAAAAAATTTATGATATACTCAAATTAATATATTAAGAAGTATAAGGAGATAAGTTATGATAAAAAACAGCATTCCTAAGTACCAGCAGATAGAAAATGATATTTTAGAAAAGATTTACCAAGGTGTTTATGCAAAATCATCAAAACTTCCAAGTGAAAACCAAATGGCAGAATTATATAAGACCAGCGTTCCAACGGTAAGAAAAGCCTTTAGTGAACTTGTACATAAAAGAGCAATTTATCGGATTAAGGGAAGTGGAACCTTTGTTAGTGCAGATGAAATAGAAGAGATACCAAATACAACGAGCAGACAAAAATCAATGCAGAACATCTGTTTTTTGGTTTTTACTGATATAACAGACAGCTCGATCATGAAAATGATCCGGGGTGCTCAAATGTACTTATTTGACAAAGGCTATTCTATGACTATCTTATGTAAAAGCCAGATGTCAGGGACGGAAAGTGAATTAATAAGGGGGTGCTTGGAAAGCAATGTAGATGGAATTATTTGCTTTGCAGAAGATCCGAAAGAAAATGCCGGCAGTTTTCGTATGATTATGCAACATCATATACCGGTAGTAATGTTGGACAGGGGACCAAGTGATGTACCGTTTACTCTGGTATCTGCATATAACGTAGATGGAGGTTATCAGATTGCAAAATATTTATTGGATATCGGACATCAGAAGATTGTTTTTGCAGCTGATACTGCCCAGCTTGTGGCAGAAAAGGATCGTTTAAAAGGATATCGCATGGCATTGGCAGAAGCCGGAATACCATATGATGAGAAATTGGTATTAGAGCAAATTCATCTGTCAACCCAGCAGGATAAGTTGATTGATATTATCAGAAAGCATGAAATTACTGCGGTTCAATGCGTAAATGACAAAATGGCGGTGGAGGTGATGAGAAAACTTAAGAGTGAAGGATATCATGTGCCCGAAGATATATCGGTCTGTGGTTTTGACGGTTCAGATGAAGCGCAATATGCTTCACCAAGAATAACTACTATAAATCACCCGTTTGAAGAAATGGGGCGTGTGGCGGCTTCAAAGCTGCTTAGTCTGCTGGGAGGGAAAAAATCCCACAGCCAGACATATCTTGCGGTAGAACTGGAGGTTAAAGACTCCACTTGTCCACCAAAGCAGGTTACTGCATCTAAGCAAGAAAAAAAATAATACGTAAGGTACAAATTAATTAGGGAGGTATTATATGTACTATTATGATGAGTTAATTGCGGAAGTAAGTGTTACAGAAGAAACAGACAGTGTAGTGACACCCTTGCCTCACCTGGTACCCATTGGACGAATCTATAAAACTGGTGACAGCTGCCAGATTTCTGTTTCTGCGGATGGACAGACATTTGAGCAAGTAGAAGAGCATGGTGGTAACATAACAGCAGGGTATTTAAAGGTAGTCTGTCAAGGAAGCTGCCGTGTTAAATTTTTTGTAGGAAAAGGATATTGGGCACAGGAAGAATATCGATATACCAATGCCATGAAGCAGACAATGGAATGGGCAGGGAGTGACGGAATCAATTCCTTTAATCTGGAAAATGGAAGAGATTCATATGGTGCGGATTGCCATAATACTTTATTTGTGTTTGGGGATACACTGGTAAGCCAAGTGGATAAAAAGACGAATGAGCGGATTCCACCGGTTTATATGCCGAGTAATACATATGGGATAATGAATAAGATCCCGGAAGATATTCAGTTTGTAATAAAGAAAGATGAAGAAGGAATTCCACAGCCGGTTCTGTCACCCGTTAAAAGTAAAGAGGAAGACGGATGGTTCTGGCTTCAGGACGGTGTGGTTGTAGGGGGGAATCTTTATCTGACACCTTTAAATATGAAATCAGATCTTTCAAAACCGGAAGGTTTTCAGTTCAAGGTGGATGGAGTAACCATGGTCAAGGTACCTGTAAGAAATAAGAAACCAGTTTTTGATGAGGCAGGATTTTACCCAGCTTCGCTGTATAAACGCATGGAGGGTAGACAATATATTGGAGGAATTGCTTACCTGCCTTATGCACCTGAGTTTGGATATGATGAAGGAGATGGATTCCTGTATGTTTACGGATATCAAAATGATGTAGATCAAATACAGGACTGCAGAGTATTTGTAGGGAGAACAAAACCGGAAAATATACGGGATACAGAAAGCTGGGAATATTTTAACGGGAAAAAATTTGTTACGGGAATAGAAAATGCGGCGGTTATTCTTGAACATGCATCCTGTGAGATGAGTGTGATGCCTATAATTGAAGGGGATATGAAAGGAAAATTTTTAGCAGTCTTTCAGTATGATGTCCAATCCTCTTATGTGGCATATTCTGTCGGAGAGACACCATGGGGACCTTTTGAGTCACAGTGCAAAGTATATCACTGTAAAGAAAAAATATATTTATGCAATTCGGTTTATACTTATAATGCAAAAGCCCATTCCCATTTATCAAAACCGGAGTCCATTCTGGTATCTTATAACGTGAATACGCCGTCTATGAAAGATAATTGCAGAATAGCTGATATATACAGGCCTAGATTTATTCTTTTGCATGATACAACAATAAAGAAAGGGAGCTGGCAATGAAAAAATCTGAATTATTAAAAAAAATTGTTTTGCATATTATCTTAATTTTACTGGGATTGTTTTTTATATTTCCATTGGTATGGATGATTTTAACAGCTTTAAAATCGCCCGCGGATCTTATAGACCCCAATAAGTTTTTCCCTACGACTCCGATTTGGGGAAATTTTAAAACGGCACTTACGTCAATTCCGTTTTTACAGTATTTTAAGAACAGTGTGTTTATTTCAGCAGTTTGCGTAGTGGGTTCTGTCTTTTCTTCATCTTTGACAGCATATGCATTTGCAAAACTAAAATGGCCGGGGAGAGATGTGCTGTTTGTCATAATGCTGGCCTTGATGATGATCCCGTCACAGATTATATTAATTCCTATGTTCACTATGTATGCAAAGATAGGATTGTTAAATACATACATACCGCTTACGGTACCCTGCTTTTTTGGTGTGGGATGTAGTATGTACATATTCCTGCTGCGGCAGTTTTTTAACGGTATTCCAAATGAACTCAGTGAGAGTGGTTTGATTGATGGAGCCGGACACTTTCGAATTTTCTGGAGCCTGATCCTTCCATTGGCAAAACCCGGAATGATTACTGTATCACTTTTTACTTTTATGTTTACCTGGAATGATTTTTTTGGCCCTTTGATTTATGTTACGGATCATACAAAATTAACGTTGGCAGTGGGATTGCGCGCTTTTCAGACGCAATACGAATCCCGGTATAATTTAATGATGGCGGCAGCACTTGTGGCGATGATTCCAACAGTCCTCATATTCTTTTTAGCTCAGAAAAAGTTTGTAGAGGGTATTACATTTAGCGGTATTAAAGGTTAACCAAATATAAGCGAAGGAAAATAACATTTTGAAAGGAGAATTATGATGAAGAAGAGAATGAAGGAAATTTTAAAAAGAGGAATTGGGTTAGCAGGAGCATTAACACTGGTTGTATCGATGGCTGGGTGTGGGCAGGGGAAGAAAGATGAGGCGGTAACTGCAGGTGAAACAAAAGCACAGGAGAGTGTAAAAGAAACAACAGCTGCAAAAGCAGATGGAGAAAAAACTAAAATATCTTTCTGGCATATTTTCCCGGTGGGATCTGATGGATATGATGAACTGGATACGCTGATCATGAATTTCAATAATGTTCAGGATAAGTATGAGGTGGAGCACGTTGGGTATCCATTCCTGGATTATTTTAGCAAGATGACAACAGCTTTTGCAGGAGATGTGGCACCGGATATCTATTTTTATACTCTGGATGATGTACCGGTTAGAGCAGCAAATGGTACAATAGCAAATTTAACCCCATTCATAGAAAGAGATAAATATGATTTGAGTGATCTCTATGAAACAGAAGTAGGGTTTGGTTCTTATGACGGTCAGCAGTATGCGCTTCCGGCTTCTTCCACCAGCCGTATGCTGTTTTATAATTTAGATATGCTTGAAGCCGCAGGATTAACAGAGGCAGATGTGCCAAAGACCTGGGATGAATTATACGAGGTAGCACACAAAATGGATATTGTTGAGGATGGAGTTATCAAGCAGCTGGGTTATGATCCAACGGCTGGACAATCAAACTATTTCCAGATGCTGTGGCAAAATAATTTGGATTTTTTTGATAAAGACAATAACATTGTAATTAATGACGATGTGCATAAAGAAGTACTCCAGTGGATGATAGATTTTAATAAGGACTATCCTTATGCACAACGCCAGGCTTTTACAGATGCAAGTAAGACCCTGGGGGCAGACGCTTTTGTTAGCGGGCGTGTTGCGATGATGGTGGCAACAAATGACGAATATAAAGTACTGCAAAACAGCCAGGTTCCTTTCCGTTACGGGGTAGTAACACAGCCAATTCCAGAGGGAGGCAAACGTGTAAACTGGAGTTCCTGCTGGTCTTATGAAATCTTTAACAGTAAAAACGAAGATAAAATTAACGGAGCATGGGAATTTATGAAATATATGTTAACGCCTGAAAACCAGAGAGCATTTTACGACAGCCAGGGTCTTCTCACAGCATCGAAAAAAGCAAATGAAACTTTAAAAACTGATGAAATTATGAGTAAAATTATAGAAGAACTTCCATACACCAGTGAGAAAAAATATATTGATTTTGCACCTAAATGGCATGAGGACTGGAATCAGTTTATGGAAAAAGCAGTTGCCGGTACACCTGTGGATGACGTTATGAAGGAAGCGGAGCAGTTTTATAAAGAAAAGCGGGAAAATTATAAAGCAACGAATTAACCTTAAATCATAACGGCAGAAGGAGGAGTAACATGAAGCGGGGTTCAAAAAAACACAAAAAATTAGATGCTGAAGCAAAGGCTGGACTATTATTTGCATTGCCGTTTATCATTGGATTAGTTATATTTACGGTAATTCCTTTTGTCAGTTCTTTTATCTTTAGCTTTACGAATTACAATATGAAGTCCAGTCCTGATTTTGTGGGATTGGCTAACTATAAAATAATGCTGGCAAATGATTCCCTGTTTTGGCCGTCATTGTGGAATACGATTGTGCATGTACTGATCTCTACACCATTAAATTTAATTTTTGGTGTCATGCTGGCATTATTACTGAATAATAAATTAAAAGGAATCAATGTGTACCGCACTATATTTTATCTTCCAAATGTAGTATCCATGGTGGCGATGGCTCTTTTGTGGCTCTGGTTATTTCAGCCTTCCTTTGGCTTAATTAATCAATTGCTGGGACCTATTTACCGGCTGCTGGGTGCACAGCCTATCGGATGGCTCAATGATGCATCTACTTCAAAGCTGGCGATCGCGTTAATGGGATTATGGACTTGTGGCGGATCCATGGTTATATACCTGGCACAGCTTCAGGATATTCCCAGAGATTTATATGAAGCGGCTGAAATTGATGGTGCCAACGGTTGGCAGAGAATGAAACGAATTACGATTCCATTGATGACTCCGGCCATTTTTTACAATTTAATTATGACGCTTATCAGCGGATTCCAGGTATTTATGCAGTCCTTTATTATGACGAGCGGAGGTCCTGCACGGTCTACTTATTATTTCGCATATTATTTATATGACAAGGCATTTAAAGACGGGCAGATGGGGATGGCGAGCGCCATGGCATGGTTCTTACTGGTGGCAACACTGATTGTTACCATGATCGTATTCGTAACAAGCAGACGCTGGGTATTTTATATGAATGGAGAAGAAAATTAGGAGATAGTTTAGAAGGCGGCCGGTAGATGCTTTTGCCGACTGCCTTTTAAGAATATTTGGGAGAACTTTATGAACAGAAAAAAAGAAAAGAAATTTAGACGTCAATTTTTTGAAAATCCGCCTGCATGGTACAGAGGAGTCCCTTTCTGGTCATGGAACTGCTCTGTAGATAAAAATAAGATAGAACGTGATGTGCGGGTTTTTAAAGAGATGGGGTTTGGCGGCGCCGACATTCACAGTCGCTATGGCCTGCAAAATGAGTATTTGGGAGAAGAATTTCTTAATCTGGTTCAATTTTCACAGCAGGAGTTGTCAAAGTCGGGGCTTTATACATGGTTGTACGATGCAGACAGTTGGCCATCGGGGGCTGC
>ENA-OQNO01001440-OQNO01001440.1-human-gut-metagenome-genome-assembly--contig:-NODE-1440-length-15971-cov-3.311222_pt1 | contig 15971 bp, 14 predicted proteins | sample MGYA00242629_ERZ504880 | MGnify/ENA primary metagenome ERZ504880 (study PRJEB26092, sample SAMD00036377) | human gut metagenome | host: Homo sapiens | study: EMG produced TPA metagenomics assembly of... | reverse complement strand
ATGGGTCACACATCACATCAAATAGGCTTCGCGACCATTTCGATGATGCACGCAAGGCGGCAGGACGACCAGACCTCCATTTCCACACCCTACGAGCAACGTCAATCACCGCCGCAGTACAGGAGGGGGCAACACTCGAAGAAACAATGACCTACGGTAGACACTCCGACGCGGCCACGTCCATCATCCGTTATCAGAGAGCCAGCGGACAAGACAGAATGCGGCAAATTTCAGCAGGAGTGGAAAACCGAGTCATGGGGCACGAACCGACCGAAGCCGAGCTAGAAGAAGAAATCAGACAAACAAAAAAGCATCTAGAACAGCTAGAAGCCGCCCTAGACGCTCTCCGTCACCAAAACAAATGAGCAAGTGAATCGGGGTCTACGTATCGCCGTCCGGCGACCTTATAAGTCTTGATTCTGCCGCCATGGATTAAATCGTAAACATGTTGCTTCGAACACTGTAGATACGCTTGCGTATCTTTTACTGTCATCAAAGCTGGAAGTTCAGACTTTCTCACCGTTCACCTCCCTCAGCCGGAATCGACGCCATCAACTGTTTAGCCACGGTTTCCGGTATCCATGCAGAAACGCCACGATAGGGGCTAACATCGGGGCGGGAACAGCGCAACATACGCCGAGCGGAAACGATGGAACGCCGCCGCCTGTCATCATCAGTCATCTTGGAAGCGTTCGCACACACCCACCGTCTTACGAGACGCCGATATTGCCAGAAGACCTCATAGGAGCATTCGTAGTCCAACTGTTCCCTCAACGGGAGTTTCCCGTCATGACCCCAAACACGCCCAGAACCGTACTTCCAGTCTTCCGGCATGTTCGAAATCTGCCGTTGATAATGAGCCACACCTCTCGCCGCATGTTTCGCGAGATACATCAAGAGTCGTTCCGGCGTAGACGATTCCAAGGTGACACCGTCCACGTTTGATGATTTTCCCAGTTCGACCAGTTGGAAATTCTGGGCATCCACTTTGGCCGCAACGCCATCACCATTGAGCCTCTTCACCCAGTAGGCAAGAGCTTTGTATTGCTCTACCACACCGGAATCGCTCACCCATGAATGACTCGTATACCCTCGTTTCGCGCCACCCGTCCGCCAATCGGTGAGCCACACAATGACATGCAGGTGGGGGTTGCCCGAGCCTTGAAACTCAAGTATCCAATAGTAGTGAACACAGCCGCGACGCCGCATGTATACCAGCCATGTGTTGAGCCAACGGTGGAACTGCTTGGAAGTGACCTCGTTCATCTGTTGCGAAGGCATAGTCAACGTGACAAAGGCCGGCTCACCATCGATGGATTCAAAATCTACCTGCTGTAACCGTTGCTCATTCCGACGGGCAACGTTCCTAGTCCAGCCTCCACAAGTCGTCCGTTCCGGTGGTTGGAAAGCCGCCAACTTCACTATCTCACCTGTCTCCGGATTGACCAGCTGTTGATATTTCGACGCACTCAAACCGTGCGCACGGATACTAATTGTTGGCATTTTGACACCTCCTTCGGTGTGGGGGCAATGGCCCCTTTTTTGTTCAAAAGTTTTCTGTTGAGATATGCGCTCTATAATCAAGAAGGAGAAGCATTCACCGTTCACCGTTCGGGTGCTTTCGCAGTCGGAACCCACCGACGCTCTTTCTGGTGCTGAGGATGACGTGTCGGAGCCGTCGCGTCGTCGCGCTTCCGCGTCTTCGCGCCGTCACTACCGCCGTTCGCTTTCGTTCTCTCTCGCCCGCCCGCTCCGCTGGGGGCTACGCGTTCGGGCTACCGTTCACACCGCTACCGGCTGTTCCTCTGCTTCGTCGCTCTGCGCTCCTTTGGCTACGTTTCCGAAACCTCATCTGCACGCCGCCACACGGTCGGCGCACCAACTGTTGCAAGCCTGCCTGCCACGGCTGTTAATGCTCTTGACAAGGGCGATACCCCCAAGGTCTTGAGACAAAAAGAGGGGACGTGTTGCCACGCCCCCTCAGGGTTCATCAATCAGCCAAACTATCCGTTACGGTTGCCAGCGTAGAACCGTTCAACGCTTTTGCGGCTTCCGTCACCGGCAAGTAGAAGAATCTCACCGATTTGGTGTGACCGTCTTCACCCTGCACGACCGCGCCACCTCGACGGTTCGACGGAATCTCAGTCGGCGTCGGGTCACCGTCCGGGATGGCTCCCAGAATGGCTTCACTGGCCTCCCTAGTGGTCACGCGTAGACCGAACCGAACGACACAGTTATCGCGAATGTTCGTAGGAATCGAATCAGCCGTAGGCTTTTGAGTCAGCAACATCACACACCAGCCCGCGCTACGTCCCTTGCGGACGATGGTGGCCACCGCGCGCTTGCACCGTTCAACCAGCGCCTTATCTTCCTTCGACCTGCCGGTGATATCGAAAAGTGTCTGGCACTCGTCAATCACCACGAGATGGAACGGATGCATCACACTCGCACCGGTATGCCAGAAGTCCGGGTCAGACTCACTCCACGGATGGTTTTTCAGGTCATCCACACAACGGTTCGCGAGAGACTCCAACTGTTCCGTCGCCGTTTCCAAATCAAGGTCGCAATCGTTGTTGTAGAGCGACGCGGCCCGTTGTGCCCACGACCAGTCCATTCCACCTTTGCCATCGAAGATGGCGACGGACGCCTTCGGAGATGCCAACAGTGGGAGAGTCAGCAAGGTCGCACCGGCAGACTTACCAGCACCCGGGACACCACCCACTACGATGCCGGACGTTTGAGCATACGAGAGTTTGGCATACTCGCCGTCCTCGGTCATGCCGTAGGTGACGGTTTTCCCGTTCCAGTCGGCAAGGTCAGACGCCTTGATGGTCTTGGATTCGTCCAACGGATTCTTGGGCGTGGTCTCGTAGAAGTGGAGCATCCAGTGGCCGGGTCCTAGATGGTCAACTTTATATGTTTCCGCACGCATGGCACCCAAGCCATCCCTACACTTCTTATTCACAAAATCATCGGTGATACCTGTCAGGTTACATGTGAAATCAAGCAGTTTCTCGTCTCCATCAACGGCATAGCGGGCGACGTAATCACGGTTCCCGCCGAACTCGGTAGTACTGTCCTCGAAGGGGCGCAAGCCAAGCACTCTTTCGACGATGAACTCTGGCGAGTCACCTTTAATGCGATGAGGAAGCGCCATCAACCACCGGCAGAACGGTAGAAGGTTACGCAAGGACGGATGATGGACACTGCAAAGAAGCAGAATCACCCAAATCAAGCACACGCCGACGAGCGTCGTAAACTTCGGATTGAATACGAGAACGCCGAACCAGAAAACCGTCGAGATAACACAGATGACATAGCGAAGATGCCAACCGTCCTCATCCCACGCGATAACGTCCTTGAGGGGGAGCATCATGACGGTGAAAATCGCCGCCAACGAAAAAAGTTTAAGAATAAATAGTAAAATATCCAATGTTATTCCTTAATAAAAAAGCTGGGGCAGGGCGGCAACCCCACCCCAGCCGGGGGATGACAATATCAATATCTAGGATGGGTCAGGCGGTTATCAGGACGCTTGACCTTTCCTTATAAGCGTTTGGGGTAGTAGACCCCGCGTCCGAACGTTTCCAAGTGTTCACCTGCTGACAAAACGTCGCATCGGTGGGACACTGTGCGGAATCCGTCGAATAGACCACGTCACCGCCGCCAGTAGACCAACCGGTTCCAATCCAGAACCCAGCTGAAAAGACGAAGAACGTCACGGCGATGATTGAGACAATCACCAGAAGATTCGTTTTCTTAGCTTCACTCATGAAGCCCCTTTTCGGTCAGAGTCCGAACCGCCGCCGCCCACGAAATTTCGTGAGAATCAGCGTAGTTGACGATTTCGGCGTACAGGTCGATAGGAACGAGAACCGTTCTTGTGACCATCGGAACACCCATATCTCTACTCCTGCTTGAAACCGCTTGCGGAAAAACTCAGGCCGGACTTCAAACGACCGCCCTTATTCGACGCCCAAGGTCGCATCGCAAACTCGGTGAAGATAATCGGTGCGTCTTCCTTGATGACGGGACGAACCTTAGACCAGACCTTCACATTAATAATGTCGGCAAGGGTCTCGGTGTCACCAGCGAGCGGTTTGGCGAACACACGAATATTCCATTGGTGTTCACCTTTATCGTTCAGCTTTTCCGTGCGAGTTTTGGTCTCGTCGTCGTAATTCTCGACGGGGTCAGCATCAACGCCGACCGCCATCATCTTCGACGCAATCGCTGTCTGGGCGATTGGAATGTTGCGTGTGTCTGCAAACTTACTTGCAAACGCCATGGTGGTAATCCTTCCACTCGTGCTATCACTATTTAGTTATAAATCCCGCCGCGATAGCTCGTAGGCGAGAGCGAGTTCGCTGTTCGGGGTGGGGTTATCGCCCTTCCGAAGGAACCGATTCAATGATAGCAAGGTGGCAAATGCCTATAGAATTATCTTTTGTTAGTATATCACATATCGTGTTATACTGGGATTGTTCACACAAAGAGCGGGAAAACGTTGGAATTTCAACAATTCATCATTATGCGAACAGTTCCAGTGCAACACGAGAATGGCGGAAAATAGCCAAAACCGGCACCCAACAAACTTCTGGATATTCACAAGCCCTTCACAAAATAGGACGAAAAACCCGACCATAAAAAATCCGACGCAAAAATTTCCAAAAAAACAAAAATCAAATTTACGAATTTTTACGTAATAAAAAATCCGATGGAAAACCCTACGAACAGAAAAAACACAGCGTGCTACGCACGCGTGCGAACCGTTCACGCCGGGTCTACGGGCGGCAGGTAAATGCTTCGAGCTGGGTTAGCCGCGCCAGTGCGCGAACCTCGTCTAACGCGGGGTCCCCCCACCCCGCAGACAAAAAGCAATGGAGGATAATGAAGCTGGGCGTCACCCTGCGGCAAAGCCGCGTGCGAAACCGTTCAAGCTGAGAGAAAAGGTACCCATACAGGTACCCGAAGACACAAAATGTACAGAAAACGGCAGAATACCAACATCAATACCAATTCCCCGCAGCTCCACCATTCGAAAGCCGCCGGAAATGGCGGCTTTCTTTGTATTTCCAACGGTTTCCACGTATTTGTCAGCTTGTATGATTCATCGTAAATCACTACGATTTATGGCACTTCACAGTAAAACGTGGGCAAAGCGTGGGCACAACATTCAACCACCAGCCCACGCCGACATGCCCCATCCCGTAATCCTAGACGATGACGCGTCCGGTCATCCGTATGAGCACGAGGGCGGCCGCCGCAACCACAACAGGTACCAGGAGCGATATCACTCGGTTTCCATTGTCCTTCTGGATCTGGAAGGTCATGATGAGGATGGAGGCGAAGCAGACGATGGCGCTGAGCAGATGATACGGAGGGTTTCCAAGCATCTGGATTATGTAGGTGATTCCAAGAAACGCCTGAATGGAGTTGCCCAAACCCAGGATCACACTGCCGAACACGTTTTGCCTGTTGATGTAGTAGGCGATGAATCCGCCTGGCAACGTAAGGAGCGTGGCCGGACCCCAGATGGAGCAGTAGTAGTACAACGCTTGGTCAACGGAAAGGCCGAACACCACCTCAACGATGAAGCAGAGTGGCTGGCTGATAAGAAAGAAGACGAAGATTTTGAGCGCCGACTCCCAGCTTTTCGTGCAGTTGGACGCGATGACGACCGCGAAGATGACCCACCATTCGTAGGAAATCGCGATGTCCTTGAACGATGTTCCCTCCGCGGCCGGGATGGATCCGACGATGCCGGTGTAGGCGCCCGCAACGACCGCGAACAATATCACGGCAAGCCAACCCATCTTGAGGCCTCCAAAAAGTTTCCTCATCCGGAAAAATCCTTTCTCTCCCGCACCTGTTCTCAATACCGCCATTCCTTACGAATACGGCAGTTCCGCAGGGGGTGTCAATCTCCAGTGGTTGAGGGGTATATCACCCCTTCGCTACAGGCTACTCCGAACGTATCGCGACACACCATCGATCCGATTTGCATTAACCGCTTAAGTGATTAACATAGTTAATACATCAACTCAGTTATCACGTCATTGCAGACGATACCAAGGAAGGACTTGATCGATGACCTGCGCATACTCCCCCGAAGCCTATGTGTTCGGCTCGAAGGAAAACCATGACCTGCTCGAGGCGGAAACCAATGAACTCCTGCATTTCGGCCATCATTTCCCCGCACCTCAGGGCGGCTCCTACTGGCTGGATGACACCGGCAAGCCGGATCTGACCCAGAGCATCCACACGTGGATCACCTGCCGTATGGCTCACGTCTATTCCCTCGGCTTCCTTCATGGCGAACCTGGCGCGGCCGAACTCGTCGACAAGGCGATCGCCGGCCTGCGTGGCCCGCTGCACGATGACGAACACGGCGGCTGGTATCCGTCCATCTCCGCCGACGGCTCCACTCACGAAGCAGGCAAGGTCTGCTACGCCCACGCCTTCGTGATCCTCGCCGCCACTTCCGCCAAGCTCATCGGCCGCCCGGGTGCCGACGAATTGCTCGACGAAGCCCTCGAAACCTACGACAGGCATTTCTGGGATGATGAAATCGGCCTTGCCGTCGACACGTGGAACACCGAATTCACCGAGCTCGACCCGTATCGCGGCATCAACGCCAACATGCATACCACCGAGGCCTTCCTCGCCGTCGCCGACGTGACCGGCAACGAGGAATACCGTGAACGCGCAGGTCGCATCATCGACCATGTGGTCGGTTGGGCCTGCGAGAACGACTGGCGCATCCCGGAACACTTCACCGCCGACTGGCAGCCGGACCTCGAATGCAACCACGACAAGCCGGACGACCAGTTCAAGCCGTATGGCGCCACTCCGGGCCACGGCATCGAATGGGCCCGTCTGATCACCCAGTACGCGCTGAGTTCCAAGACCCGTTCCGAAGAAGGCAAGCAACAGCTCATCGAAGCCGCCGAAAACCTGTTCGCCCAGGCTCTGGCCGACGCGTGGAACGCCGAGGGCACCATCGGTCTGGCCTACACCACCGACTGGAACGGCAAGCCGGTCGTCACCGACCGCATGCATTGGACGCTCGCCGAATCCGTGAACACCTCCGCCACCCTGGCCACCGTCACCGGCAAGCAGGTGTACAAGGATTGGTACGCAACCTTCTGGCAGTACATCGACGAGTATCTGATCGACCATGAGAACGGCTCCTGGTTCCATCAGCTGAACAAGGACAATCAGGTCATCGGCACCGTGTGGCCGGGCAAGTCCGACCTGTATCATGCCACGCAGTGCACGCTGATTCCGCGTCTCGATCCCGCCGTTTCCGTAGCGCCGGCACTCAAGGCCAATCCGAACGCCTGACATCCCGATGCCTCTCCTTCCATCCTCCTAACCGAGAGATCCCCTCGACTCCATACGGAATCGAGGGGATCTCTTGTTTGAGGACCGAGAACCGGAAACTATTTGATGATGGGTCGCAAGGGCGCGGACACATCAACGTTATGCTTGTCTCCGATTACGTTGGGATCATTGATGATCTTGTCGACGACCGCCTTTTTGAGCTTGAGCTGCGAAGAGTCACCCCACACAATCACCTTGTCTCCATCATTGAGTTCGGTCGTGATGGAATCCTGCGTTTCCGCGGTGACCTTGGTGATGGAGTTGCGCATCGAATCCGATAGAGAGCTTAGGATTTGCAACGCTTCCTTGATGGAACGATTTTGCAGGCTTTCATTGACGTCGGTCACTTCGATGACCGGAATCCCCTCGACGGACGCCCCGCTGACGGAATTGAGCACACGTCCTCTGCTATCGACGGCCGTCATGGTGCCTTCGGAGGTTTTCAGCATGGCTGCGGGCTTTTGTGCCTTGATGGTCACTTCCAGGGAATTCGGCAGATGCTTGACCGCCTTTGCCGAAGTGACGCCGGGAATGTCCTTGATCGTTGTTTCGACATCGCCGCCGGACACGAGTAGCAGAGATTTGCCGGCCTGCTGACGGGCGATCGACAGCACCTGCTCCTGACTCACCCATTCGTTGGCGCCGACGACACTGATGCCGGAGGATTCCAATCTGAATACGGATGAGAAGAACAACAACCAGACCAGTGCGACGATAGCCGCAACCGCACCGACGAAAGCGGCCACACGCATGACGATCATTCGGGTGTTGGCCTTGCGCCGTTCCTTCAACCGCGCACTGAAATCGACGACTTTCGGCCGCGTGATCACACCCAGCGCACCGGAGGTCACCTCAAGCGTCTTGGCGACCAGATCCTCGCTGCGCAGCGTACGGGCGTCCACGAATCCTCCGGATTCGCAACGTGAACCATCGCTCGAGACGGAGCGCCCCTGCACGGAGCGCCCCTGATGTTGTTGGCTGGAGTCCGATTCCTTGCCCGAACTGATGACCCGGCGCGCCATCAGCGTGCGCAATCCCAACGATGAGCTTCCAAAGCATGCAGAATCACCGGATCCATCTGCGTGATGTCTCCTGCGCCGACGGTGAAGATGACATCACCATGATGGGCACGCATCACCATCATCTGGGCTGCGGTGCGCATGTCGTCGACGCCGCGGATCCAATCATCGGCGGGCTCATGTTCAAGCTTCACGGCCTCGTTGACGATCGTGTCGGGGCTGACGGTCGGGAAATCCTCCTGCTTTTCACGAGCCGGGAAGATGCCGGTGACGATCACATCATCGGCCTTGGCCAACGCCTCGGCGAATTCACGGGCGAAAAACATGGTACGAGAGAACAGATGCGGCTGGAAGATCACATGGATTCCGGCTTCCGGATAGCGACGGCGGGCGGCATCCAACAACGCCGCGATCTCGGTAGGATGATGTGCGTAATCGTCGATGACGGTCACTTGGTTGACGCTGCCTCGAATCTGGAAACGCCGTGCGGCGCCCAGGAATGACGTCGCCGCGGCTGCGGCACGCTCCACGTCGACGCCAAGCATCACCGCAGCAAGCAGGGCCGCCGTGGCGTTCCTTGCATTATGAATGCCGGGAACGGTGAGGGTGACCGGAACGCGGCGTTCCTCGACATCGACCAGTCCGGCCGGCAGGTGCAGGATGAAATGCTCGGTACCGCTTTGCGCGCTTTCGCTCTCCGATTCAATACGTACGTGAGCGGCGCCGTTCAGATCGCCGAGACACTCGGACGACTGAGTGGAATACACCACGACATGCCGTGCCACCTCCGTCTTGAGCGCACGCAGTACAGCCAACGCACCATCATCGTCGCCGCACATGATCACGGCCTTGCCCGCACGCCCCGCATGTTCCACGAACGCCGCACGATACTTGGCCTCCGTGCCGTAATGGTCGAGATGATCGGCTTCCGCATTGGTGATGATGGCGATTTCAGGATGGTATTTGGCGAAGCTGCCATCGGATTCGTCGGCTTCCGCTACGAGCACGCTGCCTTTGCCGGCATGGCCACCGTCGAGGGTCGCACCATCCTTGCCCTGAATGGAGCCGCCGATGGCATAGCTCGGATCCGCCAACTCGCCTTCGCCTGCGTTGACGAGGATGTGGGCGAGCATGGAACTGGTGGTCGTCTTTCCGTGGGCGCCCGCAACGGTCACGGCGCGCTTCGACTGCATGAGCAACGCAAGGATGTCGCTGCGGTGCACGATGCGTTCACCGGCCTCGTAGGCCGCCACGATCTCCGGATTATCGGGCTTGATGGCGCTGGAAAACACCACCGTGCGCGCACCCTCGACGTTTTCGGCACGCTGCCCGAATTCCACGGCAATGCCAAGCCCTTGCAGTCGCTCGGTTTTGGCGCTCGGCTCGCGGTCGGAGCCGTCCACGTGCACGCCCTGCTCATGCAGCATCTCGGCAAGCACGCTCATACCGGCTCCGCCGATGCCGATGAAGTGGGTTTTCCCAAGATCATCCACGCCCTCTCCGGGGCCGAAGGACGCATGGGTTGGATCAAGAATAATGGTACCGGCATCACGCTGGTTGTCAGACACGACTGCTCCTCTTATGCATGTTTTCAAGCTCATTCCATTATGGTCGGACCTCAGGCCAACATGCCCTCGTCCGGTTGGCCGGTCACGCCGTTTGCCGCCCGATGAGCGCCAGCACCCGCTCGGCCATGACCTCGGCCGCATCACGAATGCCATAGTTCCAAGCGTTGCGACCATATTCGGCAAGCGTTTCGGAATCGGCGAGCAGTTGCGGCACATGACGCCTGACCCAATCCACGTTGAATTCACCATCGGCGACCATCAGTCCCCCATGCGCATCCACCACCGGCTGCGCGTTGAAGCGTTGCTCGCCATTGCCAATCGGCAGCGGCACATAGATGGCGGGCAGACCCAAAGCCGTCAATTCCGAAACGGTGCCCGCACCGGAACGGCAGATAACCAGATCAGCGCAGGCAAACGCCAGATCGATCCGTTCCAGATACTCGGCGACACGATAGTCACCCTCGCCAACATGATCGGCTCCGAGCTCGCCAAGCACATGCTCCCCCGCGTTCACCGATACCAGGGAGCGCACTTCTTCGCTTTTGCCTTTTCCGGTCAGGTGAATCACCTGCGCATGCCGCAGTAGCTCCTTGGCCGAACCGGCCACCGCACGATTCACGTTCACCGCACCCAAGGAGCCGCCTGTCACCACGACCAGCGGACGTTCCGGATCGATGCCAAGCTGTGCGGCCGCCTCACGCCTGACTGCGACACGATCATGTCCAAGATCCGAAGCGAGCCGTGCGATGGCCGGACGCAACGGCAGTCCCACACGCTCGACGGACACGCCCTTGCGGGGCTTCAGACCGGTATCCGCGTAAGCGGAACCGATCATATCGGCCCACCGTGCGCCCAGTCTGTTGGCCATACCGGCACGCGCATTCTGCTCGTGCATGGCGATCGGAATACCCATGTTGTGTGCGGCGGCATATACCGGAGCCGATGTGTAGCCGCCGAAGCCCACCACGACCTGGGCTTCATGCCGGGTGAGGATGTCACGCACCTTTGCGGTCTCACGCCTCCACTGGGCGGGGAATTTCAATGCGGCCATGTTGGGCTTGCGTGGGAACGGCACTTTCTCGATCGTTTCCAGCTGGAAACCGGCCTGCGGCACCAGATTATGCTCAAGTCCGACTGCAGTGCCCACGACCGCGATATCCGCATCAGGTTCCAGGGAACGAATCACCTGGGCCACGGCGAGAAGTGGATTGACATGGCCGGCGGTGCCGCCGCCAGCCAGAACGATATGCTTCCGAGTGCTCATAGTGTATGAGCTTAGCCCACGGCACGGCGCTTGACAGCACGGCTCACCCATCGACATGCAGATGATTACAGTATCTACGTTTTGCCGTTCAGGCCTTGGCCGTCTCCGCCTTGATCTGCGGCTGTTCCTTCATCATGCTGACGGCAATGCCCGCGGCACCCAGACACATGATCAGCGACGAACCACCCGCCGAGACAAACGGCATGGGCACGCCCATGACGGGGAACAGACCGATTACGACACCGATGTTGACGATGGCCTGCCCTACGATCCACACGGTGATGCATGCCAGCACCATCGTCACGTACCGGTTCCGTGCCTGCAGTGCCACCACAAGCATGCACCAGCCGAGCACCACGAACAGGAGTATGACCATCGAAGCCCCGATGAACCCTGTCTCCTCACCGATGATGGCGAAAATAAAATCGTTGTGCGCCTCGGGCAGATAACCCCATTTCTCTCCGGAATTGCCGATGCCCACCCCGAGAAGACCGCCCGATGCGATGGCATATTTGCCATGCACCGCCTGATAGCACACGCCTTGCAGGTCGGAGGCCGAACACGTCTGGTATGTAGCCAGGATGCGCCCCATTCGGTTCGGACTGCTCAACACGAGTCCACCGACGAGCAGCACGCCCGAGGCGCCGATCAAGGCCAGCCATTTGCCGGGAAAATCCCCGAGAATCAATGCGACCGCACCGATGGCAAGCAAAATCATGCAGGTGCCGAGATCCTTGCCGGACATTACCAGCCCCAAGCTCAACAGATATCCTAGGCCCAGCTTCCCATACGCCTTGAGGAAACCCTCCTTGCGAAGCCGTTTACGTGCGCGGATCAGCTCGCAGGGCATCCAGACGCACAATGCCAGCTTGACGATTTCCGCAGGCTGTATGGTGAACACGTTCTTGATGCCGATCCAACCCTTGTTGCCGTTGACCTCCACGCCGAGCGGAGTGAGCGTCAACGCCTGCAGCATCATCGCCCCGCACAGCATGATGAAACTGATCTTGCGATACACCGAAGCGGGAACCATCATCGTCAGCAGGGCGACGGCAAACCCGACCACGCAGAATCCGCCCTGCTTCAGGGCTTGAGCCCACGGTGACAAGCCGTTGGCAATCATGTTCACCGACGAACTCGAGAACACCATGATCACGCCGAACAACGTGAGGATAATCACCGACAGCCGGAATCCATGGAAACACCATAGAGGGTTGAACAGGCTCCGCACCCCGACGAATGCGTGAAAATCCTCAGGCCGTCGCGCCGTCTTATCCTCATTGCGGGATGTGGATCGTGCGGTTCGGGCAACGGCATCGGTCGCCGATGATGATACGATACGGCTCGCTTTAGGCTTCGCCATGCTCGCTCACCCATCGTCGTGCCTCGTCTGCGAACTGGTTACCGCGATCGGCATACGATACGAACTGGTCCATGGATGCGCAAGCCGGAGCCATAAGCACCACATCGCCCGATTCGGCATATGCGCCGGCCGCGTTCACGGCCCTGGCCATGACGGTGGCCTTATCCGCCGGATCGATGACGGTCAATGGAATCTGCGGGGCGCTGGCCTTGAAGGCATCAAGCATCGGCTGCTGGTCCTCGCCGATGATGACGGCCGCCTTGATGGTGTGCGCCTGATCGGCTACAAGCCGTTCGAAACGGCTTCCCTTGGCAAGACCACCGGCGATCCACACCACGGACTTGTCGGCGAAACTGTTCAGCGAGGCCTTGGCCGCATGCGCATTCGTAGCTTTGGAATCATCGACGAAACGAATGATGCCGCCATCGGACTCGTGGGCCGTGGCGACGGTCTGAATCCGATGGCCACCCGGCGTGAACCGCTGCAACGCGGCGATGGCCGTGCCTTTGTCGACGCCCAATCCCAATGCCAGCGCCAGCGCGGTCAGCGCGTCCGCAAGCAGATGCGGATATACCGTGCCATCCGGCTCGGTCAGATGCGTGAAGTCGGCGATTTTGGCCACTTTCACGGGCTGGTCCGGTTCGCCGCCGGCAAGGCCGCTCATATCGACGATCCAACCGTCGACGATGCCGATCTGACCCGCCTCCGGCTCATGCAACGTAAATCCGATACGGCGGCAACCCTCCGCCGTTTCGGCCCGTTCGGCCAATTCGGTGACACGAATGTCGTCGGCATTGTAGACCAGTGCCTTGCTGGCACGATGGAACACCTTCGCCTTATCGGCCGCGTAGTTGTCAATGCCTCCATGCCAGTCAAGATGATCATCGGCGATGTTGGTGATGGCCGCACCATCCAATGCGAGCGAATCCGTGAAATGCAGTTGGAAGGAGCTCAATTCAACGCATAGCACGTCATTGGCGGGATCGACCGCGGCATGTGAGACCGCCTTGCCGATGTTACCGACGGCCGGTGCGGTGAGTCCGCAGGCGGTAAGCATCTCGGAAGTCATTTCCGTGGTGGAGGTCTTGCCATTGGTTCCGGTGATGCCGATCCAACGTGCAGGTTCGCCGGTGGAATCGGCGTTCACACGCAGTTGCCATGCCAGCTCCACCTCGCTCATCACGGGGATGCCACGGCGCTGCGCCTCAAGGATGAACGGCGTACGTGGATTGAACACCGGAGAGGTCATCACCAGATCCACGTCGTCCCAATCGATCTGGTCGAAGGAGTGCAGGTCGGCATCGGGCTGCTTTTCATCCACGCCGATGACCTTGCCAGCCCTTGGCTTCAGTACCTGCATCATGCTTCGGCCCGAAATACCCAGACCCGCCACGATCACGGTCTTACCGTTCACATCCATGTCAACCACCCTTATCCATTTTCCAACATGGCACATGCCGTATCGACGTATGCCATCTGCCATTCCCTAAAGACGTCTCAGCTCAGCCATAGACCGGAGCGCGTGACCCAGTCGCCGTAGAACAGCACCAGCGCGATGAGTACGAACAGCAACTCGATCATCCAGAAACGGACCACGACCTTGACTTCCGGCCACCCCTTCAACTCGAAATGGTGATGAATCGGCGCCATCTTGAATACACGCTTATGCGTCATCTTGAAGTATCCGACCTGAATGACGTCGGACATGGCTTCAAGCACGAACAGACCGCCCATGACGACGGCAAGGACCTCGGTATGCGTGGCGACGGACAAGGCCGCGAACAAACCGCCGAGGGCCAGGGATCCGGTATCGCCCATGAAGATGGACGCGGGATTCGAGTTGTACCACAGGCAGCCGAGACAGGCCACGGCCGCACAGGAGGCGATGATGGTCAGGTCAAGCGGATCGGAAACCGCATAGGTGAACCCCTCATGCCCGGAACCCTTCAGATGGTAGAACTCCCAGAAGGCCACGACCGCGTAACCGACGAAGGCGATCATCGACGAGCCGGCGGCCAGACCGTCCAGACCATCCGTCAGATTAACGGCGTTCGTCCATGCGGTCATGAGGAAGTTCACCCAAATCACGAACAGCACGATGGCCACCACACGACCGGCGAACTCAAAGCTGAAAAACGGGCTTTCGATGAAGCTGACGCCCGCCTGCGCGCTCGGGAAACCGGACTTGGTGGGCAGAATCAGCGCAAGCACCGCGTAGACGGTGGCAAGAATGAACTGACCGATGAACTTGCCCCGCACGGTCAGGCCCTCGCTCTGCTTCTTACTCACCTTGGCGAAGTCATCGATGAATCCGAGCATGCCCATCGACAGCATGGCGAACAGCACCAACACCGCCGACCAGGACGGCATCTCGTTCTGATGAAGGAAGCGGTACAACGCCGACGCGCCCCATCCCAACACGATGGCCAAGTTGATGACCACACCGCCCAATGTCGGCGTGCCGCGCTTGACCAGATGCGACTGCGGTCCGTCCTGACGAATGTACTGTCCGTAATTGAGCTTATGCACTAGGCGTATCAGCAGCGGGGTGCCCACAATCGTCACGACCAGTGACACCAAGATTCCAATGATGAGCGAAATCACCTGATGCTCTCCGTTCCAGTCAAGTAGCCGATGGCTAATACCAGTTTCTGCATATCGTTCTATTCCGCGGCGAATGGCTGCCAACGTTCCGCCAGAGCGCTCAGCCCCGAGGCGTGAGATCCCTTGAGCAACACCACTGTACCCGCATGCTCGGTCGCCAGTCGGGACACCAGTGCGTCCGCCTGATCGATGTCATGGGCCCAATCCACCGCACAACGCACATCACCGACCTGCTTTCCACCCTGCGCCATGGCTTCGGCCAAGGCGTCAAGCGCATCGTCACCACGGCTGCCGACGGCGATCAGCGCGTCGACGCCGCCCTGCACGGCATATGATCCCACCTGCTCGTGCAACGCACGCTCATCGGAACCGAGTTCAAGCATGGCACCCAGCACCGCAATGCGGAACGGCTGTCGCTCATCGTTGGCATGCCAGCGAATCAGACCATCCAAGCCGGCTTTCATGGAATCAGGATTGGCGTTGAAGGAGTCATCGATCAGCGTAAACCTCGCCTCCGGCTTGACAATGGCGGACACGGCCATGCGGTGCGGGCTGATGCGCTTGACATCCGCCAATCCAGCGGCGATCCTGTCCAGAGGCATGCCCAACCTATGCGCCACGGTGGCGGCGGCAAGAGCATTCATCACATTATGCATTCCGCAAATCCCCAGATTGACCTTGGCACACTCGCCCTCGGCATCCCTGAGTTCGAAAGACGGGTGATCAAGCTCATCACAACGTACGTTCTCGGCGGCGACCATGCGATC
>ENA-OQNO01001417-OQNO01001417.1-human-gut-metagenome-genome-assembly--contig:-NODE-1417-length-16177-cov-3.095514_pt1 | contig 16177 bp, 17 predicted proteins | sample MGYA00242629_ERZ504880 | MGnify/ENA primary metagenome ERZ504880 (study PRJEB26092, sample SAMD00036377) | human gut metagenome | host: Homo sapiens | study: EMG produced TPA metagenomics assembly of... | reverse complement strand
TTAAACAGAATCTCATCTGAAATTCCCGTAACTTTCAAAGTCTTATCCTCTACTCCGAAAATAATTCTGCCGCCATGACCATTTGCAAAGGCGACAACAGATTTCAAATATTTTTTTGCATCTGCAGGCCGTTCTCGTTTGAATTCAATATTCTCTGATTCTCCGGCCAGTATCTCTTCTATAGTCATATTGACACATTCCTTTCCATTCATCTGTTCAAATACAGAAATACCGTTTCTCTAATTATACTAATTTACACAAATTCAGGCAATTCCATTCTTGTCTCTTTTTTCTTCTCAATAGCTTCCGCAAACCTGATCCAGTCCCTTACAGGGGTAATAGGAGTAGTCATTGATCCCGATCAGGAATTCCTTATTCGTACACCCGGAAATTCTGTCCTTTTTTGCATGAAACCGTCTCCAGCATCTTCCGATTCCTGCAAATCCGCCCTTTGTGGAACTACAGTAACCGACGACAGACAGTTCCTTCGCTTCCCTCATGGTTACAGTAATTATCCTGTCTCCCCGCAGCTTTTCCCGGCGGAAAACATCGTATTTCAGCTGAAGAGGGAAAAAATCCCCTTTTTTCCGGTAGCGGGAGGGGCTGTGCTGAAAGTACTTCTGAAACGCTCTGGAAAATGATCGCTGTGTCTCGTATCCGGACGCCAGCGCGATCTCCAGAACCGGGCGGTCTGTCCATACCAGCAGCCGGGCTGCCTCAGTCAGCCTGCGCCTCGTAAGATAGGTGTGCAGGGGAAAGCCGGCCACAGATGCAAACATCCGGTGCAGATGGTATCTGGAATAATGAAAGATGGAGGCTATACTCTCTAAATCCATCTTCTCTTCCATCAGATGCTCTTCTATATAATCTATTACTGCCGCTATTTCTTCTATATTATTTCTTTTATGATTAGCGGCGCCTGCCTCCTGCTGATCCACCGCCTCCGGCTGATTTCCCATACGCTTTCCCTCCGGTTTTTTTCTTTATTATCACAGAAACTACAACCGGTTTTATCCCATTTCTTGCTTCCTGCCGCCACAGAAAAAAAGCCGGGATACTACCACTCAGGCAGTTTCCCGGCCCTGATAACTGTATATTTAACTGTTTTCTGCTTTCGTCATCCATTTCTTCCGTTCTACGAAACGTCCCATTACGAAAGCCATGATGCCGACGCCGATTCCAGTCTGAACGCAGAACAGCAGGCTTTCCACCTCCCCTGGGAGCTCACCCTGAATCAGGGTTTCCATAACCGGAGTAAACCACGGCTCATACTCTTCTCCGCGGATCTCCGCCACCATCTGGCTTCCCGCATCATCGGATCCCCCAAATTCTGCACCTTTCAGCGCAAACAGGGGAACGATTGCGATCAGACAGGCAATGACCAGTAAAACGGTTACAATTATTTTCTTATTCTTATCCATCTTATTTTGCCTCCTCGTTACGAGCACTTGGCGGACGTCCTTTGGCCGCTTACGTGCGATACATGTCATCTCCACTTAGTGAGGTCTTTCACGAACTTAGTAGAGTGACTTGTTGAATTTGTGGGATAAATATTTGGCAAGGCCGTTGATGGCGAGGACGATGAGGAGCAAAACCACCGCGATGCCGAAGGCCTGGTCGTATTTGGCTTTCTGCATGGAAAGGTAGAGCTGAATCGTCAGTGTACCGCCGGATTCAAAAATTTTTCCGAAAAAGTCCTTTGCCAGTAAGTAGCCGCTTCCCGCGGTGAACAGGAGGGCGGCGGATTCGCCCACGATACGGCCGATGGCCAGAATGACGCCGGTCACGATGCCGGGCATGGCGCTGGGGAGCAGGATGGTGCGGATCATATACCATTTGGTGGCGCCGATTCCCAGTGCGCCGGAGCGGTAGCTGTCAGGAACTGTCTTAAGCGCTTCCTGCGTGGTTCTGGTGATCAGCGGCAGGACCATGATGGAGAGCGTCAGGGCTCCGGTTAAAATGGAATAGCCTAAACCCAGTGTCGTACCGAAGAATACGTAGCCAAACAGGCCGAAAATGATAGAGGGGATACCGGAGAGCGTCTCCGTGGTGAATTCGATCAGGCGGACGGCACGGCCTCCCTTTGCGTATTCATTTAAGTAAATGGCGGCTCCCACACCCAGTGGGGTGGCGATGAGCAGCGTGATTACGACGATATACAAGGTATTGACGATATTTCCCAGGATTCCGAAGGTGCCCTTTATCGTGCTGGGAACAGTGCTTAGGAATTCCCAGTTGATCTGTGAGATTCCACGAAAGAACACGTATCCCATGATACCGACCAGAATCAGGATGGATATGGATGCACTCAGATAGATCAAAAACGTGAGTATGGAGTCAGAAACCCGCGTCTGCCTGCGGCAGATGCTGTTTTTGATGACGGTATCCTTGTGAAGAGGAACTGCGATTTCGTTAGTCATGCTGTACATCTCCTTTCTTTAACAGCCTGGTCAGAGAAATATTGATGATCATTATAAAAGCGAACAGGACGAGGCCGATGGTGAAGAGCACCTGTTTGTGAAGGCCCGCCGAGTAGGACATTTCCGAAACAATTGCCGTCGTCAGGAAACGGACGGAGTTGAAGGGAAGGGGGAAATTAACCGAACTTCCCGATACGAGGCTGATCGCCATGGCTTCACCGATGGCGCGGCCGGTGCCGAGTACGATGGCAGTAATAATGCCTGATTTCGCCGCAGGGAGCACGACCTGGAAGATGGTCTGTATCTTTGTGGCGCCAAGGGCCAGGGAGGCGCTTCGCAGCTCTCTGGGAACAGAGCGGAGAGCGGATTCGCTGATGTTGATGACTGTGGGGAGAATCATCAGGGCCAGAACCAGGACGGCGGAGATCAAATTAGCGCCTCCCGTGAACTGGTGTGTCGTGGAGCCCTCGAAAATCTTAAGTTCCAGCTTATACATGAGCGGATTCAGGATCAGAATTCCCAGAAGGCCGTAGATGACGGAGGGGATTCCGGCCAGCAGTTCCACCGCCGGACGAACGATTCCCGCCAGCTTTGGCGGCGCCACTTCGGCGAGGAAAACGGCCGTCATAACACCGATGGGAACTCCGATTAAAATGGCGAGAGCGGTTCCGGCAATGGAAGTCAGGATAACATAGAGGATACCGAAGGCGGGGACCGCAGCTTCCGGTTTCCAGACGGTGCCGAACAGGATATCGACGATTCCCACTTTAAAGAGAGCGGGAGTACCGCTGATGATCATGTAAATCGTGATGGAAGCGACCGCCAGGACGGCAAAGAAACCACAGACGGTAAAGATAATCTGCGCCGCATGTTCCACCGCGGATTTGCTGCCGCGTCCGGCAAAGATGGAGTAAGATTTCGGGTGCATAAGATGGCTCCTTTCATTTATGCGGATAAAAGGAACGTAGTGTCTGATCGCCTTCTACGTCCCTTTTTATGATGTCTGATTCAGCCGTCAGGCTTTTAGTTTGTCGGGATTAAACCAACGGATTTTACTAATTCGGTGCCTTCATCGGAGTAGATGTAGTCAAATAATGCTTTTACCAGGTCGTTCTGCTCGGAGATTTCTCCTTTGGTTGCCATAACGAACGGGCGGCTTAAGAAGTAGGCGCCGGCCTTGATATTATCCGCAGTGGCCTCTGTGCCGTCCAGCTTTAAGGTCTTAACCGTGTCGTCCAGAACGTCTAAGGAAACGTATCCGATGGAGCCAGGTGTGGAAGCAACCTTTGCCATAACTGCGCCGGTGCTGTCTAACTCATTGCTGTATTTGCAGACATCAGCGACATCGAGGATTTCCTCAAAAGCACTTCTTGTACCGGAACCGGACTCGCGGCCGATGACTACGATCGGCTGGTCTGCGCCGCCTGCGTCTTTCCAGTTGGTGATTGTACCGTTATAGATGGAGGTCAGCTGATCCTTTGTCAAGTCTTCCACGGCATTGGCCGGATCGACAACGACCGCAATGCCGTCGATGGCTACGATGTTTTCGGCGATGCCGTTAGCTTTCTCTTCGTCCTTTAAATCACGGGAAGAGTTGCCGATATCTGCGGAGCCGTTATTCACTGCTTCCACTCCGGCGCCGGAGCCGACGAATTCGGCCTGAACCGTTACGTTCGGATACTTTTCCATGAAGATCTCGCTGAGCGCGGTTGCAAATTTTTCCATGGAGGTGGAACCTACCATGCTGATGGAACCCTTTAAGTCTGCGGAAGCCGCAGGAGCCGCGGTGGTTGTCTCAGCGGAGGAAGTACCTGCTGTGGTCGCCTCAGCCTTTGACTGTGCGGTGGTTGGCGCCGCGGTTGACTCGCTTGTATTGCTGCCGCAGCCAGCCAGGGCTCCCATTGTTAAAACTGCCATTCCGGCAAGTGCAAGTGTTTTTACCATGTTCTTTTTCATAATTGTTCTCCTCTTTTTCTGATATGATTTCTTACATTTCTTTTTATCTGACATTTGGAGTATACTAAGGAATTGAATCAGAAGATATCAGGATTGAGTATAGGTTTTGTAAAAGATGTGTAAAGTTGTCGGATTAGAGGAGCTTATGAAAATGTTAAAGAGTTTTTCATACTTTTTAGAAAGGCTTTAGGCATACAACAAATTTTGGACACATTTGCCGTGTATGATAGGTATCAGAAAGCCCGAGAGGGATTGAACATAGAAGAAGCCATGGTCATAAAGAAAAGCGCGCTTGATGTGACCGGCTTCGCCAAATTATTACGAACAGTTTACATAGATGAAAATGCCGCATGCAGTACCGAGAGGGGTTCTGCATGCGGCATTTATCGTGTTTCAATGTTCTTTTATGACAGCAGGCCGTCAATGGCTTCCTGTTTTTATTTTTTTGCCGTCTTTTCTGCGGCAGATTCCCTTGGCAGGCATACATTTAAGATGATTGCCACCAGCGCAGCCGGCACGATACCGGATCCGCCGAAGATTAAGCGCACCGGTTCCGGCAGGTATGTAAGGGCAGCTGCATTAGAGCCAAGACCGTATCCGAGACCGAGAGCTACGGATACGATGGTAATGCTTCTGGTATTGACCTCTTCCTTGGTGATCAACTGGATACCGCTGACTACGATGGAGGCAAACATCATGACAGCCGCTCCGCCGAGAACGCTCTGAGGCATGATGGAGACGATGGCTGCCAGCTTCGGGAATAAACCACAGGCGATTAAGAATACGCCGCCGGTTGCGATGGCAAACCGGTTGACGATCTTCGTCATGCCGACCAGACCTACGTTCTGGCTGAAGGAGGTATTGGGAAGCACACCGAAAAGGGCCGCAAAGGAAGAACCAAGGCCATCACACATAACGCCGCCGGAAAGCTCTTTGTCTGTAGCCTCTCTTCCAAGACCACCCTCTGTGATTCCGGAAATATCACCAACTGTTTCAACTGCAGTTACAATAAACATGATCAGGATCGGCACGATCGCACGTGCGTCAAATACCCATTTTATAGGCATCAGTGCCGGTACCGCAAACCATTTTGCCTGAGCAACCTTGTCCCAGTTGAGAACCCAGGCCTTTGTAGCCTCCACAGTAGCACCTGTGTCATCTACATATGTAAATGTTGTAGGAAGTACCATAGCCATGATACTTACCAGAATGTATCCCACGATAATACCGATGAGGATTGAAGAAAAGCTTGTGAAGCCTTTTGTTCCATGCTTCAGCACAATGATCACGATCAGAACTACAAAGCCTACGAAAAGGTTTTCAAGAGAACCGTAATCCTTTGCGGAGCTTCCGCCACCAAAAGAACTGATTCCCACACCGATCAGTGAAAGACCGATTGAAAGTACAACCGTACCTGTTACAACAGATGGGAAAAATTTTCTTAAGGGCTTCAGAAAGCTTCACAGAACAGTCTCAAAAAGACCGCCGATAAAGCAGGCTGCCATGATCGAACCATAGGCAATGACACCATTTCCCATAACTCCGGCAACACTCTGACATACGCCGATGAAGCCTGAACTTGTTCCCATAACGATAGGAAGCTTGCCACCGACCGGTCCGATCGTAAAGACCTGTACAAGTGTAACAATTCCTGCGATCAGCATTGCATTCTGAAGTAATGCAACCTGAAGATCCCCTCCTGCTTCGATCCCGCAGGCAGCTGTGATGATCAGAAGCGGGGTAAGATTACCCACAAACATGGCAAGCACGTGCTGCAGTCCAAGGGGAATTGCCACCTTAAGAGGCGGGCGTCCGTCCAGCTCATAAGGGCTGGCTGTGTTTTTCTCCTGTTTTTCCATAATGAATCCATCCTTTCTTTCCCTATGTCCTGACGATAACATAAAAAAGAAGGCAGTTATACCCACTGCTGAATATAACCGCCCTGTTATCTGTCAGTACACGTATCGTGTCTCTTCTGTTTCGACACTCTTATCTGAACTGTTATTTCAGACTCCTGAAAAACGGGTTCATTATACAGTATCCCAACATCTATATCAAGTATTAATTAACAAGTTGTTGATTTTTTTGCAGCTTTTTTCGCCTGGCTCTCACTCCAGAGCTCATCGGCCTGTTTCTTCCATACCTCTGCATAGTGATCACACTTTGCACAGAGATGCTCCGCTGTTTCCGGTGACTGAAGATCTGTAGATTTCGCTCCTGCACGCTCAACCATCTTGCGGAGAAGTTCAGGATTTTCAAGCATCGGACATGGACGAAGCATGTTCTTGTTGAACGGCTGACCTTTGTGATACTCCATAAAGATCGGGCTCTTCAGCGCCTCAAGAAGTGTACATTCTTTAATGTTCGCATTGGAGAAATGAATGAATACACAAGGATCCACGTCTCCGTTTGCATTGATATGGAGGTAACGACGGCCACCTGCGATACATCCGCCTACATACTCTGCATCATTCTGGAAGTCCATTGTGAAGAGAGATTTTGTGGCACGGAATCTGCGGACGCTGTCATACATTTTGATCCTCTGCTCCGGTGTGGGAAGAAGATCTGCTGCCGCATCATTTCCAACCGGCATATAGTGGAAGAACCATGCAAAATAAGCACCGCACTCGATCAGATGATCGAAGTATTCCTCACTGCTTACTGCATCTACGTTTGCGGATGTGTAGCATGTGGAAACACCGAACGGAAGTCCGTGACTCTTCAGAAGCTCCATGGCATGCATAACCTTCTGATATACGCCATCTCCACGACGTCCGTCTGTAGTTGCCTCTGTTCCCTCAAGGCTGATAGCCGGAACGAAGTTTTTCACACGGAGCATTTCCTGACAGAATTCTTCGTCGATAAGAGTTCCGTTTGTGAAGGAAAGAAACTCGCAGTCCGGATTCATCTCACAGATCTTAATGAGATCCTTTTTGCGGACCAGTGGCTCACCGCCTGTGTAGATGTACATATAGGTTCCCAGTTCTTTACCCTGTTTTACGATAGAATCGATGGTCTCAAGATCCAGGTTCAGCTTGTGGCCATACTCTGCTGCCCAGCATCCTGTGCAATGAAGGTTACATGCGCTGGTAGGATCAAGAAGAATTGCCCACGGTACATTGCAGTCATTCTCTTCTGATACCTTTTCCTGCGTTGCGCTTCCCTTAAGACTGGCATTTACAATAAAGTTGCGGAAAAATGTCTGGCGTACGCCTGCATCCAGCTGATACATACGAAGGATCAGCTGATACCAGTTGTCCTTTGCCTCGATGGAGTGACGGATCGCATTTCTCTGTCCTGCATACCAGCCATCCGGCGTTACTTTATCAACCATTTCCATGATCTTCGGTATGTTTGTCTCCGGATCCTTCTCAAGATAATCCAGTGCTTTTGTTACGGTAGCTGCGATCGCTGCCTGTTTTGCTTTGTCTACGATTCCCATACTCTATTTCCTCCTATGTTATTATCTAAAGTGATTGGTTATTTTTATGTTTATGTTTAAAGCCGACTCTTGATGATCTTGATCGTCAGGATCCCGACCCATAGATTGAGGATTCCTTCCAGTAAAATAGAAAATCCTACCAACGCCATCATCGTAGCTGCTGCTTCAAATGGCCTGATAAAAACCAGAACTCCGATCACTCCGGTGACCAGTGCGATCAGCAGGATCTGCCACCACAGCGCCAGACCGAATCTCTTCGCATCTACAGACATCTGGATCTTAAACAGGGCATCTGCCAGGATCAGGATTCCGAACACGGAAAAAATAAGATCCACTGCGAAATTTTTTCTGGCTATCATGATCACTCCCACTGCCATCAGCAGGATCCCGAAAGCCAGATCGAACTGAAATGCCAGACAAAAAGCATCTCGCGTGAAATATCCGCTGATCTTAATAGCTCCGTACAGGATCAGCATGACTCCCATAAGCACGCACAGCATTTTTACAGAGCTTTTGGGCTTTGCCATCAAAAAAATACCCAGCACGCAGAACAGTAATGACATGACGATGTAGATGTTTTTTACAAGCTTCAGCTGTTTCAGGTCATCCATACGTTCCCTCCTTGATAATTTTTTCTCATTTATTGTACTGAATTATACATCACCGTGTCGTTTAAAAAAACAGACAAAAAAGAGCCAGTGCCTAAATTTCAGACACCAGCTCAAAATTAACTGTTTCTATATTTTAATAATATTCGAGGACATTCCTGTTCCACAGGTGAATGGATATTTTTAATCTTTCAGATTTTTGTACTGACTCTCGAGGCTCTTCTCGTAAATATACTCCAGCTTATGCATATCTGACAGGATATCATAATCCATATCATGCCGCAGCCAGTCCAGCATCACTCCCACAAATACGCATTTATAATACCGGCTTATAAGATGCCTATCCTCCTGATCCATTTCAAAGTCTCCGACCGCCCTGTTGATCAGCTCCTCCACCACACGCTCCGTGGCATGATCCAGATAATCGGCAAATACATCCCTCTGAATCGAGCGGTACAGATGTATCATGGCTTTTTTGTTCTTCTGAACTGCATTGACAAGGATTTCCATACAGTCGCTGACTGATTCCGGTGCTTTCTGATCCTTCAGAATGTCATTCAGCTCTTCCTTCACCATTGCTTCCACCGCATCCGGAATATCCCTGAAATGGTAGTAAAATGTATTCCTGTTTACTCCACAGCGTTCCACGATGTCCTTTACCGTAATCTTGGACAATGGTTTTTCGTTCATAAGTTCCGTCAGTGTATGCAGTATGATCTGTCTTGTAAAACCTGGCATTTTCTCTCCCCCATCACAAGCTTTCCTCGGGTTATTTCCTTATTATGTCACAATATTAACACTCTTTCAAGCGACAACATGTTAGAAAATGTCCATAAATCCTCCCCCCGATAACTGTCCCATGGCCTGACTGAACAAGGTTTTGTCAGATTTCTTCTTTCTGTTCCTGCACTTTTTTCTCTGGCTGAATATGAACGATTCCCTCCACAACGGTATGGTTTCTGACCTGATTTACCACAATATCCAGATTTTTCCAACTGCATCGGAACTGTTCTCCATCCTCCGGTACACGTTCCAGAACTCCACAGACAAAGCCACTGAAGGTATCATATTTTTCTACAGGAAGCTCCACATTTATAGCCTCTGCCACATCATCCAGGATCGCTCCCCCCTGTATTTTCCAGATATGTTCTCCTGTCTTCTCAATATCATCCGGCTTCGGCAGATCCGTCCTGTCGTCAATATCTCCCACCAGTGTTTCCACAAGATCATGCAGAGTGACGATCCCCACAAAACAGCCGTATTCATCCAGCACTACTGCAAAATAATCCCGTTTCTCCCTCATTTCCCTGAAGATCAGGTTGGCACGCATGGATTCCGGTACAAAAAACGGTGAATAACAGGCATGCTGCAGAACAGCTTCTCTGGATCTGTCATCCAGGCGGAAATAATCTCTGGTGTCCAGAATATGGATAATATCATCCTGATCCTCCCCGCATACCGGATAAAAGGTGTGACGGTTCTCTCTGATGATCCTTTCCCATTCCTCATCGGAGTCTTCCATATAGAGGACAACCACATCTCTTCTGTGTGTACAGATCTCATCTGCCGCAGTATCATCCAGGTCAAAAACATTCTGGATCATCTCGCTTTCTTCCTGCTGGATGCTGCCCTGTTCATTTCCCTCTGTAAGCAGCATGCGGATTTCTTCCTCTGTGGCCTGCTCCTCTTTTTCTTCCGGTTTGATCCCCATCAGATACAACACACCATTGGCAGTTACTGTCAGAAGTGCGGTAGCCGGCCAGACTGCAATCATCGCGATCTTAAGAAGTCCTGCAAGACGCAGAGACAGCTCATCCGGATTTTTCATTCCCAGACGTCTTGGCACCAGTTCTCCGAACAGAAGACTTACATAGGAAAGCAGTATAGTCACAATGATCATGCATACGATCTTCAGAACATTCTGTGGTACATCTATTCCTGACCTTATCAGTGCTGCTGTCATCGGCTGTGCAAAATATTCTGCCGCAAAAGCGCTCTGCAGAAATCCTGCCGTAGTTACCGTTACACGGATCGCTGTCATAAAATGTGCCGGCTGTTCTGTGAGCTTTATCAAAATCTGCGCCCGGTGATCTCCCTCTTCCGCCAGCTCCCTCATCTTTGCTTCATTCATGGACAGAATCGCCATTTCCGCACCTGCGAAAACAGAGTTCAGAAAGATCAGGAATACCAGTAAAACAATTGCCTGTATCATATTTTTATTCCCCTCAGTATAGTCGTTCGGAATTATCCCGAACCAATTATAATACAGAAAGCGGACCGTTATTATCCGCTTTCCTGTTGCTTATTCTGATTATTATTACATAAGATAGCATAACCCTTCCGGTCTGTCAAACCATCCGCTTCCAACCAGCAATATACTATACTATAATATAAAAAACAGCAGATACATGCAACAGAACGGCCTTTCATCTTCCACTCTGCTGCATGCCTATGAACATCATCGCTGCACGACCTATGTTCACTCTGCTGCTTCTTTTTCCATATGATGTTTCGGAAATTCCATAATGATCTCTGTTCCCTGTCCCGGTTCACTGTTAAGCCACAGCCTGCCGTTCAGAGTTTTTACCCCGTGCTTCACAATGGAAAGGCCAAGACCGGTTCCGCCGATTTCCCTGGAATGGCTTTTGTCCACCCGATAAAAGCGTTCAAAAATGCGTTCCTGATCTTCCTTCGGAATACCGATCCCTGTATCCCGCACATTCACGCGAACTGCATCCTCGCCATCCTTCAGCCTCACAAAGACCTCTCCGCCCCGACGGTTATATTTGACAGCATTATCGCAGACATTATAGAGAACCTCTTCCATGATCGTCGGCACTGTATCCAGCACTGTACTTCCGCCTTCCATATACATATGCACTTCCTGCTTTTCAGCAGCTTCATGTAAGGTAGAAAAAATATCGTGAGTCAGACTGTAAATATCCAGTTTTTCCCACTGATACGGCAATCCGCCTTCATCCAGACGGGAGATGCGGATCACATCCCCAACCAGACGGATCAGTCTCTGCGCTTCCTTATAGATGCGTCCTGCAAAGACCTTCACATCCTCATCCTTCACAAATCCGTCCTGCATGATCTCAGCAAATCCGGAAATGGAAGTCAGCGGCGTTTTCAGTTCATGGGAAACATTGGCGGAAAATTCTCTTCGCAGCTGTTCCCTTTCTACTTTTTCGGTCACATCCACCAGAAGGATCACCGCACCCTCTGTCTTGTTTTCTCTTGTGACAGGATTGGCGATCACCTGAATCTCACTGCCACCCAGACGAAGGATCTTGTTCTCATGTTTTCCTTCAAGGACCTGCCCAACGACACCTCGGAACTCCTCCGAGCGGTTCAGAAGATATACACTTTCTCCTGTTTTGATCTCCTTTACCTTAAGAAGCTTTCCCACACTGGAGTTGACAGAAAGTACCATGGTATAACGGTCGATCACAAGAAGTCCCTCCTGCATGTTCTCCGTGATAATAGAAAATTCCTTCTGCTGTCTTCTGGCTGCCTCAAGCTGCAGACGGATCTGCCGGCTCTGTCTTCCGATCTTGCTGAGAAGCGGCTGTACCTCATCATAGGCATCATTCTCCTCCGGCTGCTCCAGCTCAAGCCCATTAAGAGGTTCCACAACCTTTCCGGAAAGCCTGGATGCAAATACGCCGGACAGGAGCAGCATAAGTATCAGAACTGCAACAAAAGGTGGAAGCAGCTGCAGGAGCAGCATCCATACAGAAGCCTGGTTACTGGAAACTCTCAGCACATTGCCATTTTCAAGGCGTACTGCATAATACATGGTTTTTTCGGAAAGAGTTGATGACATTCTTTCATCTGCACCTTCTCCGTTGATCTCTGCTTCACGGATCTCCTTGCGGTGTCCGTGATTATCCATGCTTTCCACATCTGCCTCATTGTCGTAGATAACTTTTCCACTTTCATCCACATAGGTGATCCTGGACTCCTCATCATTCAGCTTCTTCAGATAATCCGTCCCGGCACTTTCCACACCTCTGGAAATATACACGGCTTCTTTCTTCAGCTCACCCATCAGCTGTCCCTGAAAATAGTGATAAAGGATCCCCACGACAAATGCCAGTCCCAGTATTGTGATCAGTGATGAAACCAGCATGATATACTTAAATATTTTTTTACTCAAAGCTCAGCCCTTTCCTTTCTCCGAAATCTGTATGATATTTTACAAAACCAATGTAAAAATAATTATCTGAAAAAAGTTAAATCCTTGTAAATTTCATCACATTATAAAAAGTGCTGTGATATTCTTTCAATACCACAGCACTTTTTTACAATAATGCAACTCTTTCTATTCCTCAACAAAATAGTTATCTGTATGGCTGGAACCGCTTCTGTGGTTTCCTGTGATGGAATATTCCACCCACTCTGCAATATTCACAGCGTGATCACCGATACGCTCGAAATATTTTGCAGCCATAAGGATATCCAGACCGATACTTGCATCCGGCTTTCCGTTATTCAGAACCTCGGCCAGCTTTTCCTTGATATCATTGAAGGCATCGTCCACCTTATCATCATCGTCAATAACTTTTCTGCAAAGCTCAAGATCACCCTTTACAAAGGCATCGATACTTTCTGTAACCATCCGGACAGTATCCTCTGCCATCTTCCGGATATTAATGATATCTCCGGTAACTGCTTTGTCCTCGATGTGCTTGGACAGATCCGCAATATCTGCTGCCTGGTCACCGATGCGTTCCATATCGGAAATCATCTTCAGCGCTGCGGAAATGGATCGCAGATCTCCGGCTACCGGATGCTCATGAAGAAGAAGCTTCATGCAGAGATTTTCAATCTCTCTTTCCTGTGCATCGATCTCTTTTTCCGTCTCAAAGATCTTGCCAATGAGAGTCATTCCGCCTTCACCCTGAATAGCTTTGGCAGAAAGTGAAATTGCTTTTTCACAGAGACTTCCCATGGTGATCAGTCCCACGTGAAGCTCTTCCAGCTGTCTTACAAAACGTTCTGACATAATATCAACCAAACCTTCCTGTAATATAATCCTCTGTACGCTTATCTGCCGGCATGGAGAACAGCTTGTCTGTATCCGCAAATTCCACAACCTCACCAAGAAGGAAAAATGCTGTCTTGTCGGAGATACGGGTTGCCTGCTGCATGTTATGTGTGACCATGACAATGGTGTAATCCTTTTTAAGCTCTACTGCCAGATCCTCGATCTTGGAAGTGGAGATCGGGTCCAGGGCAGATGTGGGCTCATCCATAAGAAGCACCTCCGGCTGTACTGCCAGGGCACGGGCAATGCAGAGACGCTGCTGCTGTCCGCCTGACATTCCAAGAGCACTTTTTTTCAGGCGATCCTTGACCTCATCCCAGATTGCCGCATCACGGAGAGATTTTTCCACGATCTCATCCAGCTTCGCCTTGGAACGGATACCGTGAGTCCTCGGGCCATATGCAATGTTATCATAAATGCTCATTGGGAACGGATTGGGCTTCTGGAATACCATACCCACACGTTTACGCAGAAGATTCACATCCATATCTCCGTAAATATCTTCCCCGTCAAGCTCTACCTTTCCTGTGATGGTACAGCCTTCCACAAGGTCATTCATACGGTTTAAGGATTTCAGAAGTGTGGATTTGCCGCAGCCGCTTGGTCCGATAAATGCTGTGATCTCTTTTTCCGGGATCTCCATATTGATTCCCTTCAGGGCATGAAAGCTTCCATAATGGAGATTCATATTATCAATTGAAATTTTTGTATTTTCACTCATGATCGATCATTATCCTTTCGCAATTTTTCTGGCTACCAGACCGGACAGTCCGTTAATAACAAGTACAAATGCCAGAATGACTACTGCTGTTGCAGATGCCTGGTTTACATGAAGTCCCTCACTGGAAAGCACATACATGTGAAGTGCCAGGGTACGTCCGGAACCCATCAGGCTGTTTGGAACTGCCGCAACAGTACCGGAGGTATAAAGAAGTGCTGCAGTCTCACCTACCACACGTCCGATGGCCAGGATCACACCTGCCAGGATTCCGGGAACTGCGGAGGGAAGTACGATCGTAAAAATAGTACGGAGCTTGCCTGCTCCAAGTCCGAAGCTTGCCTCACGGTAAGAATCCGGAACAGATTTCAGTGCTTCCTCAGCGGTACGCATGATCAGGGGAAGTACCATGATCACCATGGTCAGCGCGCCGGAAAGAAGAGACATGCCCCAGTGCAGTGTGGTTACAAAGAACAGCATACCGAACAGACCATATACAATGGATGGAATACCGGAAAGTGTCTCTGCGGTAATACGGATCAGCTTTACAAAGCGGCTGCCTTTTTTTGCATATTCTACAAGGAAGATCGCTGCAAAAATTCCTACCGGAGCGGCAATCGCCAGAGATACCAGTGTCATGATCAGGGTATTGATCAGTGACGGGAGAAGGGAAACGTTCTCTGAGGTATAGGTAAGGCTGAACAGACTTGCATTCAGATAGGGGATACCTTTTACAAGCACATAGCCGATGAGGAAGAACAGCAGTGCAAAAGTGATCACCGCTCCCAGCAGTGTAAGGAATGCCAGGACTCCCGCGCCAGGATGTCTTGCATAGGACTTCAGCTGGTCTCCTATGGTAAGTGTATTTCTTTTTTTCATGGTTGCTTCTGCCGCAGGATCTGCGGTTACTGATACGTTAGTTTGCATGCTCCGCCCTCCTGTTCAGCAATGAAAGACTTAAGTTGATGATCAGGATAAATACAAAGAGTACAACTCCTGTTGCGATCAGTGCTTCTCTGTGAAGTCCTGATGCATATCCCATCTCAGTTACGATATTTGCAGTCATGGTACGTACACCCTGAAGAAGACCTTTTGGCATACGTGGCTGGTTTCCGGCTACCATGATCACAGCCATGGTCTCACCGATAGCACGTCCGATCCCAAGGACAACACCTGCCAGGATTCCGGACTTTGCTGCAGGAAGCATAACAAAGAAAATGCTTCTTTCTTTTGTTGCACCAAGTGCAAGTGAGCCTTCATAGTAGCTTTCCGGAACGTTTCGTACTGCCGATTCCGTAACTCCGATGATCGTCGGAAGGATCATGATTCCCAGAAGGATACATGCTGCCAGCATACTGCTTCCGGTTCCGCCGAACAGCTGGCGGATCAGCGGTACCAGGAGAACCAGACCAAAATAACCATATACGATGGATGGAACGCCTGCCATAAGCTCAATACCGGATTTCAGTGGTTTATAGATTTTTTTCGGGCAATATCTTGCCATAAATACGGAGGTAAAAAGTGCGATCGGAACTCCGATAAGGATTGCTCCTGCAGTTACATAAATACTTGCTACGATCATTGGAAGGATTCCAAAAATATCATTTGACGGCTTCCACTTCGTTCCCAGCAGGAACTTCAGCGGGCCGATTTTCCCGATAGCCGGGACACCATTTGCAAACAGAAATGCACAGATCAGAAACACTGCCAGCACTGAAGTACAGGCTGCGATCAGAAATACACATTTCATTGCTTTTTCTTTAAAGTGGTTCATTCATTACACCTTTCTTTCCCTGTATCAAAAATCATAACCTGTCACTTTTACAGTGATTCTGAAAATATGATTTTCAACATGCAAACAGCCCGCCTGCTGTATTATTTCATTCACAGGCGAACTGCTCTGAAACTAAATCTGTTACATTATTTAGCAAGATCTTCCCATGTAGTAGTCTCGCCTGTGTTTACAGCCTTTACCTGATC
>ENA-OQNO01001414-OQNO01001414.1-human-gut-metagenome-genome-assembly--contig:-NODE-1414-length-16195-cov-3.204630_pt1 | contig 16195 bp, 9 predicted proteins | sample MGYA00242629_ERZ504880 | MGnify/ENA primary metagenome ERZ504880 (study PRJEB26092, sample SAMD00036377) | human gut metagenome | host: Homo sapiens | study: EMG produced TPA metagenomics assembly of... | reverse complement strand
GCAATGCCGGATGGGGGCGTGCTCACCGTTTCCGCCGGGCTCTACGCCGTGGAGCGGCACCGTTCCGGAGACGAGCTTGCCGAGGGCAGCTATGTCCGCATAGACATTTCCGATACCGGGAAAGGCATCCCATCGGGGCTCATGGAATTCATTTTTGATCCCTTCTTTACTACAAAACAGGAAAACGGGGGCAGCGGCCTTGGGCTCGCGCAAGTCCACAGCCTCGTCCAGCGTAACCGGGGAGCGGTGCGCGTGGCCAACCGTCCCTGCGGCGGAGCCCTCTTTTCCGTATTCTTGCCGCATGATTTTCCCTCTCCCGAACGGGATGATGCTGGCAAAGCAACCGGCAAGCCCCTCTCCGAAACGGTATCGCCCGTCGATTCCATCCCGCAGCCGGTTGAAAACGGTTTCCCCACGGGCCAACCCCGCACCGCGCCGCCCGGCGGCACAGCCGGGGAAATCCTCGTTGTGGACGATGATCCGGGCATACTCTATCTTCTTGAAAAGCTGCTGAACCAAATGCGGCTTTCCGTCGTCACCGCCGCTGATGCGGAAACGGCGCTGTCCCTGTTCGAGAAGGGGATGCATCCAGCTCTCGTCATTACGGATCAAAAACTGCCGGGTATACAGGGCATCGCCTTTGCCCGCCTTGTGCGGAAACGTTTTCCCCGGATGCCGATCATTCTTTGCAGCAGCTGTTCGGCCATGCATGACGCGCAATCATGCCATATGGGAGCTGACGAGGACATACAGCGGTTCGTGAAGCCATTTGATCCGCAACGGCTGAAAGAGGCCGTGGACCGCGCTCTGCAACCCAAGACAGGAAGATGGATATGGCGCGCATTTTAGTCATAGACGATGATGAAACGTTCTCCTACGTGCTCAAGCGTGCCTGTAGCCGCCAAGGCCATGAGGTGATGCTCTCCGCCTCGGCGTGCGAAGCGAAAGAAGCCAGTGCCGGCATGTTCGACATTGTTTTTTTGGACATCAGCCTGCCGGACGGCAACGGCTTGTCCCTCCTTCCCCTGCTCCTAGGCAGCGAAGGGCACCCTGAAGTCATCGTGATCACGGGACACGACAACCGTGACTGGCTGGAACAGGCACTTATGGCAGGGGCATGGGACTTCATCCGCAAGGACGACTCGCTCGACACCGTTTTCGCGGCTCTGGAGCAGGCGCTCCTTTATCATCAGAACCGCTGTGGTGCCCAGCTCTCCTCTTCCGGCCAGCGGACAACGCCTTTGAAGCGAAACAGGCTTGTCGGATCGGGCGCGGCCATCGGCCGTTGCCTGGAATCCGTGATCCAGTGTGCCGACAGCGATGTCTGCGTTTTGCTCAGCGGGGAAACCGGGACAGGCAAGGAGGTTTTCGCGCGAACCATCCACGAAAACAGCGGCCGCCAAAACGGTCCCTTCATCGTCGTGGACTGTGCGGCCCTTCCCGAGAACCTTGCCGAAAGCCTGTTGTTCGGGCATGTACGCGGCGCCTTCACCGGTGCGATTACACGTGAAAACGGCCTGATCCCCGAAGCAGACGGCGGGACGCTGTTCCTTGATGAAGTGGGGGAACTTCCCCTTTCGCTGCAAAAGGTCTTTCTGCGCGTACTTCAGGAAAAGCGCGTCCGCCCCGTGGGCTCCACACAGGAAACCCCCTGCGATTTCCGCCTGATCGCAGCGACCAACAGAAATCTCGAACACATGGTGGAGGAAGAATCCTTCAGGCGGGACCTTTTCTACCGTCTTCAGACCGTTCACATTCCGTTGCCGCCCCTGCGTGAACGCCAGGAGGACATCCTGCCTCTGGCGCACCATTTTTGCGCCCACTTCTCCGAACTCTACGCCCTCCCCGCAAAGCAGCTTGCCACGGGGACGGCTACGGCGTTGCAGTTGTACGGCTGGCCGGGCAACGTGCGGGAACTGTGCGGAGCCATGGAGCGTTCGGTCCTCACCGCGGGGCGGGCTTCCGTCATTTTTCCCCAACACCTGCCCACAGGCATCCGCATCCATGCCGCAACGCAGCGCTTAGCCGCGCTTTCCGTTCCAAAGGAAGAAAAGGGCTCCTCCGTTTCCGAAAGCGGCCTCCCCTCCTATGCCGAGTTCCGCGAACAGGTATGGCAAAAGGAAGAAGGCCGTTATCTGGCCCGGATACTCGATCAGACAGGGGGAAACATTTCGGAGGCGTGCGAGGTGACCGGGCTTTCCCGCTCACGGCTCTACGCCTTGCTCAAACGCCACGGCCTCACGCGCTGATGTCCTGAAAAACAGGATTTCGGCGGTTCCGCCGTCTTCTTATCCAGGATTTCCGCATTCGCTCCGGTCAAGAAGAGCCGGTAACATACTGCCATCATAAAGGGGATCTTTGGAATCCTTCTTGCTTTGCGCAAGGCAAAAACCGGGCGTCATACCCCGGCAAGGAGGAAATGATGAACAGATCCCAAAAGTTTCTCGGTATCACGCTGATGGCCTCGCTGCTTTGCGGTTTCACCCCCATGCAAAGCGAGGCCAAGGAGTACAAAATCGGAGGGATGTACACTTACGACTATCACGACGGGCGCCATGCGGACTGGGGGGAGTACGAGCTCCACGCCGCCAAGATGGCGATCGAGGACATCAACGCCTCCGGTATGCTCGGCGGAAACACGCTCAACATGCCGCCCGAACTTGTCATCGATTACCATTGCTGGCCGGAAGGCGCAGCCGAAAAAGCCCGGTCACTCCTGAAGCAAAATATCATCGCCCTTACCGGCGTGGATTGTAGCGGCCCCGCCGTCCTCATCGCCAAGGAGGCCGAAAAATTCAAGACTCCTGTGGTGTCCGTCGGCGCCAACGCCGCAAGCCTGAGCTCCCCCACCGAATTCCCCTACTACTACCGCAACGTGACTCCGAGCACCAAATATGAAGGCTACCTCCTTGAAGTGGCCAAGCATTATGACATCAAGGAAATCGCCCTGTTCCACACCACTGACGCATGGGGTTCCGGCGCTGCGGCGGTTATCTTGAACGAAGCCGCCAAGCTCGGCATTGAGGTGAAGGCCTCCTACGGCTATTCGCGGAATACGCCTGTCGAGGAAGTCCAAAAGAGGATGGCTGCGGTCAAGGAGTTGGGGATCAAAAGTATTTTTATCACCATGCCCACGCCTGATACGGTCATTGCCTTCCGCACGCTGACCAACCTCGGCATGAACCAGCCCGGCTACAGCCTCTTCGCCGCCGAGATGACCTCAGCCGATGAAAGGCCCGATGCCATCAACGGTGCCTTCGGCTATCTTGCGCCCATGACCAAGCTCGTGCCCAGCAAGGCGCTCGACGAATTCGCCGCCCGGTTTTCAAAAAAAATCGGCAAGAAGGTGGACATGAATTCCAAGGCGTTCTTCTACGGCGTGCTTTCCTATGATCACATGATGGCCCTGGGCCTCGCCATGAAAAACGTCCAAGATCAAAAGCTGGAAATGAATGGCGACACCCTTATGGCAAGCCTGCGCGCCTTGTCATTCGATGGCCTTTCCGGACGCCAGAATCTGGCCCCGGGTACAAACGACCGCGAGATCATGGCCGTGGAAATCATGAATTGCCAAGGCTACAAGGAAGACGGCAAAACAGTCCGCTTCGTTCCCGTGGGATTCGTTGATTCCGTTACCGGCAAGCTCACCATCGAAGAGGACAAAATCCTCTGGCCCGGCAAGACCAGTACTCCGCCCAATCGCTGATCAGACGCAATAGATTCTTGCAGAGCAGCCGCCCGCAATACCGCAGGCGGCTGTTCTGGGAAATATGCTCCTCCCAAACGCTTTCCGCTGCTCTAGAAAGAGCGCTCCCCAAAGAGCCTTCCAGAAGGCACGCCCCTGTATCCCTCTCCCCTGCCGCACTTGAGAACGTTTCCCGTACGAGACCGGAAAAACCGCGACGGGCTGCGAGCCCTTTCAAAGGACATGGGGCAAAGAGTTGTGGGGAGGAGGGAATTTATGGCTCCATTTTCTCAAGGAGAAGAGGATGCTACCTATCCCCGCATCGGGATCTTCATCATCGCATAAAGCGGAGAGAACGGAGGGCGGCATCGCCCCAGAAAACAGAAAGGGCCCTACAGCTTTCGCTGTAGAGCCTTGTACTTTCTGGCTCCCCGGGACGGACTTGAACCGCCAACCTAGTGATTAACAGTTTCATGGTTGAAACTTTCCTGCATTAGAGCATCTTGCATTGAACAAACAATAACAGTATATTATAATTTATTCAGTTGGATAAACTTACCCCGTTTTTTAGCTCTCGTGTTACCCCCGTGTTACCCCCAAAACGGCTAGTCAAAATCATCGGATCGGTGAACCATGAAACTAACCAAGAAAAATGTTGAATCATTGGAGCCGACAGGTACTCGCTACGAGGTCAGAGACGACGAACTTATAGGTTTTTCTATTCGTGTCGGCGCTACTGGAGAAAAAAGTTTCTACCTTACTTACCGAGCAGGAAAAGGCAGAGCTGCGCCTCTCAAACGCCTTCGCATCGGAACATTCCCTTCCATGACTGTGGAGCAAGCTCGACAAATCGTCAAACAGAAACTGGCGCAAATCGCAATGGGGGGCGATCCTGCTCAAGAAGTCAAAGAAGGAAAAAATGCCCCCCTCTTCCATGAAGTCATAGAAACGTTCCTTCAAGGACACGTTGATGCAAAACTCAAACCTGCTACACAGCATCAGTATCGGACACTTGCCCAAAACCACCTGATTCCTGCCTTCAAAAAAATGAAAATGGCAGATATCACCTACCGACACGTTGCCAAGCTCCACCATGATCTTCAGAATACACCGTACCTTGCCAACCGCTGCGCTGCGGTCCTCTCCAAGTTTTTTGACTGGTGTGAAAAGACCGGCTACCGGGACAGAGGAACCAACCCGGTTCGCGGCCTTGAAAAATACCGGGAAGAAAAACGCCTCAAATTCATGGAAAGTAGTGAATTAGAGGCAATAGGTGAAGGTATCGCCAAGCTTGAAAAACAAGATGCCATTGATCCGACCATTGCGGCAGCACTCAAGGTCATGCTGCTCACAGGCGCTCGTTGTTCGGAAATTCTTATCTTAAAGTGGGAATATTTCAACGAATCCAAAGAAAAAGCACTACTACCCAACTCAAAAACGGGTGCAAAGGTTCTTCCCATTCCTCCCACCGCATGGGAGGTTATCTCCGCTCTACCTCGCGTTAACGAGTACTGCTTCCCGGGAAGGTGGGGAAGAGGCCATATTATTAACGTAAAAGACACATGGAAACGCATTTGCAAAGCTGGTGGCATCTCAGGATGGCGAATTCACGATTTACGCCACGCTTTTGCCTCGTATGCTGCCAATAGCGGAAAATCTTTGCCGATAATTGGTAAAATCTTGGGGCACAGCCAAGCTTCCACAACCAGCAGGTACGCGCACCTTGCCGAAAATCCGGTAGCGCAAGCAGCGGCGGAAACAGCTGAGGGTTTAGCACAAGAACTCAACCTTGGCATGTCTAAGATAAAGCAGCTACATACTAATTCATCTTAACTCTTATGAGTTAACCAAAATAACTTTTACTTGAAGCCCCTGAACTGTGTCCACGGTTTTGGGGCTTTTTATTTTTACCGCTTAACAACTCATGAGACAGCTTTCTGGAAGAAAGCCGGGATGTAAACATCACGTCCTTCGTTATCAAATAATACATCTTAATTCTGATGTGTGACGCCCCGTTCGCACCGTTCCCGATCTGCTTACACAATTCGTTTAAAAAAGATAAGAAGGTAATTTTTCAGCCTTCAAAACCAATAACGGAGTAAAAATACTCCGAGGAGTTTGTTTTTATGAAAACATATTCCATTTCTCGCTGGCTCACAACTGCCCAAGCTGCGGCATATCTTGGGTGCTCGAAATCAACTCTTGAAAAAGACAGAGTATACCGGTTGCTAAAGATCCCATTCACTCGTTTAGGCAAGTCTGTTCGGTACGATCAGCAGGATTTGGATCGGTACCTCGAAGCACGAAAAGAAGGGATCCCTCCTTTCATTACCTAAGGTTGAGAGCTTTTAGGGTAGTGACTTAGTGGGGCACGCTATAGGAGGTCTCCTACCTCAGCGAGACTCTCCAGAGGAATAACTTTTTATTCGTAATGCCAATATTCCTGTATAGGGCATTTTATGAGTAAATAATTTTTATGATGTCAAAAAACTATTTCAATAGGAGATATGCGATCATGTTTAATAAAAATAGAAAAACAAAAAAGAGTCTATTAATATCAACCTATGAATGCTTGATATCACATTATAATTTTATTGAAAATAACAACAATTTATATTTATATGGCAAAAAAGATAAAACTAAAAAAATTTATCAAGTGACACCCAATAACATAAGAACAGCTCTTGTGTTACTAAATAAAGATTATCTTGCAACAGACAGTAATACAAAAAATTTTGTATGCTATATTAAAAGTATCAGCGACAAAATTTGTATTAAAAAATCTATTTTTACACGTATTGGTTTTGACGAAAATACTATTTATATTGATACACTTAATGAAATAAATTTATAAAAATTGATTCAGTATCTGTATCTATCGAGGAAGAAAGTCCTCTTTTATTCTTTAGAAATGACAATATGCGACCATTGCCAATCCCAGATATTGATCTATCTCCAGAAAAAGCTAAACAATATATTCTATATATGAAAAACTTTATAAAATTTGACAATAAATCCTTAAAGCTTTCTCTTGTATGGTTAATGTCATATTTCTTAAAAGAAGGTACATATCCCATTTTAATGGTAGATGGACCTCAAGGTAGTGCTAAAACATCTTCTTTAACTTTTCTTGCGAGAATAGTTGATCCACGAGAGCATACCCTCATTGGAATTCCAAGAACTTCGCGAGATTTATACGTTTATGCGCAAAAAAATACCATCTTAGCTTTTGACAATGTCTCGGAGGTTTCACCAAGTATGTGTGATGAACTCTGCAAGCTAGCGTCTTCTGGGAGTATCACAACAAGAAAACTATATAGTGACGACGAAAGTATGATAATTAAAGCAAAATGTCTTATAGCATTTAATGGTATTGGCCTTAATATAAACAGAAACGATATACTTGATAGAGCAATCTTAGTTGAAACCCAACCAATTCATAGTATTAGTAGGATATCAGAAAATGATCTTAATCTATTATTTAACAAATTTTATAAAAATATATTTAGTGCTATTGTTTACGCTGTTCATTTTGGCTTAAAAAACTGCAAAAAACCTTCTGATACAAGCAGTATTGGAAGATTAGTTGACGTTGAATTTTGGGCTTATCGATGGGCTCCGGCTTTCAAAATTAACTCAAATGAACTTATCCAGATAGTATCTGAAAATCAAAATTTATACAATCTAGTGTTTCAGAAAACAGTTCATTTTGCAATGCTCTTTGTCATTTTATGGTTGGCAAAGATAAATGGAAGGGTACTATAACTAATCTGTTGGAAGAGCTTGAAGAGGAATTTCCTAGTGAAGCACGCCGTAAAGACTGGCCCAAGACACCACAAATTGCTGGAAGTCAAGTCAAAAGACTTAAAAGTTCTTTGGAGCAGTATGATATCTCTTATCGGAGTGTTCGCAAAAATAGTTGCCGCCTAGTAATATTGAAAAAAAGCATAAGGACTAAGAGCATGGTTGCGCATAGCGCAATAACGCCATGAAATGGCGGTATAAACGTCAGTTTATCATGCCAGGGGGGGACTCCCATTGCAGAAACGACATGTCGTAATATACTCTATTTTATGGAAATGACAAGTGACAAGCTTTTTTATCTTTTTAATCAAGAAGAAAATATAATTAATAATATGTAGATAGAGAAAAAAAGAAAGAGAGAGGAGATTGCTTATCGCGTTGTCACTAAACTCTTGGGTGCAGTAAAAATTGTATCTTATCTTGATATTACAATAAATCTTAGTATGTTATAATAAAAATCTATTCTTGATGTATATTACTAAACTCCCTTTTTCCGTGGCTAACCTTCCTTGGATATGTTATGCGTTGGGAAAGTCCATCTTAAAAACATAGCAACCAACTATGGATTAAGCTAGGAAAAAGGGAGTTTCCTGTGAGAACATCGACTCTTATGCTTTTAACTTGGTTAAAAACAATGGAAAATAAGGAGCTAAAAGCAATTATTCAGGCTGTAACGGATGAACAAAGAATAAGAAAGGGGGAATCCCATAGGAGGGAAGCTCTTTTTAAGGTCCCCCCCCTGTTAAAGGATGAAAAAAAACTCTTTTTAGAGCAGTCACAGCTTGTTGATGAATGGCTAGAGCAGTATTCCGTTAATACAGGAAATCCCCTTAAAGACGAAAAACGACTTGATGAGTTAGCCAAAGAATGGAATGCGTTACTAAATAGTATTAAGTTTCCAATAGATAACGTAACCACTAAAACTCGCTACACAGACAGTCATACACAAAAAGGTGTTTTAGAGCGCGTTCAAGGTTGTTTATTTGGAATGGCGGCAGGGGCTTGGCTGAACGCTATCACAAGGGAGTATTCTCCCAGTGAAAACGCTTTCTCCAGCCTTGTTTGGAATATTCCTTTCACGTGGAAGCCTGATGATGGCATCGAACTGGCCTTGGCGTTGGCGAACTCTTTAATTAAAGAAAAAATGTTTAAGCCAGAAGCCGTTTACTACGCCTACCTTACGTGGATGCTCTCAAGGCCATTTAAGGAAAACAGGCCGATTCTTACCGGAATAGGCGAAAAGACCAGCACGTTGCTCAGGACAGCCGTGTTAGCCTGTTTTGGGAGGAACTGCGAGTTAACGCAAGTAATACATTGGTGTGCCCTTAACGTTAAGATAACCCATCCCGACCCCATATGCGTTTTTGCCAACGAGATTTACGCAGTTGCCGTATTTTTTGCTTTGAAATCAGGGAACCCTGAAGAACTCTATGAAAAAACAATAGAATGGGGTTTTAAGTCCGAAAACCAGGAAAAAACTGTATTGGAAGCCCTTCTTAGGGCGTCAACCAGCCCCCCAAATGCCCCCTCTCAAGGAGCTATTTGTTCTCTGCAAAATGCTTTTTACCAATTATTACATGCTAAAACCCTAACAGAAGGTATCCTTTCCTGTGTAGAAGACACTTTTCCTGTGGATAGGGCCATTTGTGGAGCCTTGCTGGGAGCAACGTATGGAGAAAAGGCTTTTCCAGAAGAGTGGAAAAAGGTCTTACAGTCTTCCCCATTAGGGGAAAAACGCCCTCCTGACTACCAGCCGCACAATATATTTCTGATAGCTGAAAAACTCATAGCATCTTGTATTTAATAATAAAACAATAGTAACAGAAAAATTGGAGCGAATACGATTAGTCTTATTGAAACGAAAGCGCTGCAACAGCATACCTCGTTTGAGCAGTGGTACGAATGAATATCTCAAAGACGATAATAACCTTAAACAAACAGGCCTTGCAATTTTCCCGTCTCATATGGGCATTGCAAGGCCTGTTATGATATAGATGGTCCTGACGGCACATTCCGTCTATTCATGTATTCCTTTTGATGAAAAGTCCTTTTCCAATGGACTAGAACTTATACATGAAGGATGCCGTCACCCCTTGCCCCGTCTGATGCTCTGATGCCTGCACGTTATAACCAAGGCCAAACGAAACATTATCCTTTTGCAGTTCCACGCCGAACACCCCGTCAAAAGCCGTCGTATCCATGACGCGGCGCTTCATAGAGTCGGAGGCATTAACCCCTGGGGTGCGCACGTCAATCTTGGTTTTGGTGTCACCCGCAGCTGGCACTACGGAAAGATCGGCCTGCGGCTTGATCTTCCATCCGGATTCCGTCTCGAAGGACTTGCTCAGATTCACGCCCACGGGAAACTGCCAAACGTGCTGGAGATCGCCATCGGTACGGAACAGGTCGCCGCCCTGATCGAACTTCGTGGAGAACGAATCCGTCTTCACTGCCATGTAACGGACGCCGACATGGGGCATCACGTCGAGGACGTCGGTCTTGACCATGTACTCGGCCTTAACCCCGGCGGTAATCACGTCGGAATCCACATCCGCTTTGATCTTTCCGCCCATGCCGAGGGAGGACGGGATGTCCTGCTTCAGCTCGTTCTTGGAAGCGGAATAGCCGAGGTCGGCAACCACGTTGATGTTGTCCATGTTCCAACCGCCGTAGACAGATACGCCCCAGAAATCGAAGTCGTTCTTGGTGCTGTTGAAGTCGCCGCGCGACTTGGTGTCGCCCGCGCCCACGTTGAGGGCGAGACCGACCCGACCCTTGCCCGCGCCCGCGTCGAACGTCCAGTCCCCACCGATTACGCCGCCCGCAAAGTCAGTATTATATCCGGCATCAAGCCCGCCTGCGCTGAAATCACGTGTACGGTTTGCCCCATAAATGGCGTTGGCCCACAAATCGAAACCATCTTCATGCAGATTCGTTCCTTTCTGTGCCACACTACCGGCAAGGGACAAATGCTCCTGAAGAGCCCGCGCCGGGGCCTGAGCCACGGCAATCGCCGAAGCCTGTACACCGCCCGCGTAGGCAAGTTGCGCCGCACTGTCAGCGGTAACCCGCACTTGCCTATCAGAGAGTTCAGAGTCCATCAAACCGGACAAGAAGCGGACTCCAGCGGCATCGGGGTTGTTCACGTTACCAGAGGCAATCGCAGCCAAGATATTGGGTATGGCGTACTGGGAAAATTCATCGGGCCTTTTGGCTTCCGTTTTCACGACAAACTTGCCGCCGTCCGTGTTCACAGCAGCGTTGAAAAGTCTACTGACGATAAGATCGTCCCCTTGCCAGCCTTCTATTTTATCGTTCACGAAGCCGGAAGTAACGGTATATTCCTGACTTCCCTTTACATCCATGATATGCAACTTCGCTCCGCCATCGACGGAAAGCCTGCTTGTCCCGTCCCCCTGCAACGCTCCTTCACCATCGGCAGCGGCGGCATTCACGACGAGCAGGGATTGCCCCGCAAACGTTGCCGTATTCTCGGTGACGGATGGGGCGGTAGCCAATGAACCATCCACAAGAAGCGCCCCGGTAGCGGAGAGTTTCTGTGAGGACTTGATTGCCAAAGCAGCCGTGACGGAATCCTTGCCCCACGTCAGATCGGCATTATCAAGGGCGTCCTGAACGGCTTTCTGAGCCCACGCGCTGTCTTTGTCGCCAAGAACAAGCAAAGAATTCCGGCCAACGGCAAATCTACCGTCTACAGCTCCATTGGCAAACGACTCGAAAACGCCTATCGAAGCATCGGAGACCAGATTCCCACCGTCCTTCCACGCGGGATCAAGAAACACATTCGCCCCATTCAGAGAGGCCTTGCCGACTGTCAGTCCGCCAGCGTTTTGCGCAGTGCCGATAGTGATGGCTGAAGAAGAGGTTCCTTCCATAGTGGATATGGAAAACATTCCGGCCCGCACATTTACCGTGCTCTCGTCCGCAATGGAAAGCGTACCATCCAAAGAACCGCCGCTGGTCAACCCTGCATCGCCAAGATTCAACGTTCCCGCGCCGTTATCCTTGCTTCCGACAAGCAGCTTCACATCCCCGGAGTCGGACGTGATCAGTTTCTCTCCGTCGCCACGGATTGTTATGGCCTGCCCACTGTTGATCATGATTGTATCGCCGCCCACCAAATCAATCTTGCCTAAGCTGACTGAAGTTGAAGGCACTTCTTCCGCATTGCCGACGTCTTCCCCCTTCCCCTGGCTGCCGAAAACAAGGTTGCCGGATTTCAACGTGCCGAGCATTGCGAGGCGTGTATGTCCATCCGCATCCGCTATCACTTTTTCAGCGTCAACCACATACTTCATATTGTATGAGGCGTCCTGAAGGGCCAACGTCCCACCCGTCAAGGCCAAACCTGTTGCAATGCCATTTGTTGCGGCAGCCTCGCCAGCATCTCCGAGCCCTTGCTTGAATGCCTGAGCGGACATGGTCTGCAACGTGCCGTCGGCCAGAGTCAACTTACCGGTTTCAAGCTGAATGGAAGGAGCAATGAGCGTACCCTTCCCGTTTAAGGTAAGGGACGTTCCCACATTGGCATCAGTAAAGCCCCCTATAACGCTTGTCGTTCCCTCCGCCTTCAAGAAATCGAAACCGCCAAACTTCGTTCCGTCCAGACGGGTGACTTTCGAAGTCAAGGACAGGTTACTGGTTTCCGCATTACCGCCCAGCAGCTTGCCGCCGACATTCAATGAGTCGGTATCCACGGTGATCGTGCCGGTCTTGACGGTAGCCGCATCATTGGTCGCACCGGTCGTATCCCCGGCACCTCCGCCCGCATAAACGTTCCCGCCGATCTCACCACCTGAAAGGATCACATCAGCGGTGCCGGTGGAAGAGTTTTTCTTGCCGCCCGCGTACACATCCCCTTGGATCAGACCGCCTTCCACCCTGACTGTCGTGTTATCGACATTAAAAGTTACGCCGCTATCGTCAATATCGCCCTTGTCGCCGTTCCCGCCGCCGTAGACGATGCCTCCCCCGTTTTCACCTCTCAGAATACGCACCCCATCCTTGAGAAGAATGGTCGAGGAATGTACTGTGCCCGCCGCTCCCTGACCATCCCCGTCGCCTCCGCCGAAGACACAGCCTGAGACCTCTCCGCCGGAAAGGGTCAGATGAGCCGTCTCAACAGATGTTCCTTTGCCATTGCCCCCGGCATAAATATCACTCAGCAGTTTTCCACCGCTGACAAGCGTCGTTGCCGTACCAACTTTGGAAACGGCTTCCCAAGCGTCGCCTCCTCCGTATACAGCCCCTTCAATCCGGCCACCCGCTATAGTGAGGCTGGCCGTACCCACTTCACTAAAGCTCGTTTCGGCAAGCCGCCCTTCCGCACGCCCGCCGCCGTACACGTCGCCCTTAATGGAGGCATCTCCAGAAATGATTACATGTGTTGCATTTATCTTTTCCGAGGCTCCGTCTACGACGCGTCCGCCGCCATAAATATTCCCAGACTCGTCATCCTCTCCGAACGTTCCCCCGGAAATAGTGACGCTGGTTTCCTCAAAAACAGCTTTATTGCCTTCACCGCCGGTATTGCCGCCGCCGTAGACATCACCGTTCACCCTGCTCGAACCGGAGAGCACGATGCTCGCCTTTCCGATGGTCGTCGTGTACGGATCAGGCGCATCAGCATCCTTATCCGAATCCCCGCCGCCATAGAGATGATCAACTTCGCTGTCGATAATATTGATATTGACGGAACCGACGGAACTGCCTCCCCATCCCCCTCCATAGACGCGATCTACCGTTGCGTCTTTAATCGTGATCGTGGATTGTTCGGCAAAAGTGCCTGCGCCATCCCCACCGCCATAAACCCATGCGTCACCGTTCGTTTCTCCCAGATCGACACCGCTTATATTGATCTCCACATTCTTGACGGCAACCTTGGAGCCCGGAGAAAGGTTGTCGCTGACTCCCGCACCGTAAATTTCCACACGTCCGGGATTTCCATTCGCGGATGGATCAAATATGCCTCCAGTAATATTCATCACGACATTGCGCACGGAAGCCGTCCCACCATCAAAGGCACCGCCCGCACCCCTGATATAAATGCGGCCATGGTCGGCCTGAACATCCTTCTCCATCGGCTTAAAAGTGCCGCCCGTGATATTGATGGTCGCAGTACCCGTCACTGAGGCATCAGCTCCACCCCCGGCGGCGAGGCCACCGCCAAAAATTTCTCCGTTCAGCATCCCGCCGGTGAACGTAAGTGATGTATCGCCGTTTATCACAGCGGAATTCCCTTCCGCCGCACTACCGCCAATGACACGTCCATTGATGACGCCCTTGTCCACAACAACCGGCTTGCCCTCACCGGCAATTGCCGTCGCTGTGTTCTCATTCGCTGTCGCACTCACGGCACTCCCCGCTACCAGCAACCCCGCTACGGCAAGCGAACCGAACATATTCATCAGATGGCACTTCTTCAGCACTGCGCGGTACCTGTTCATCAGGTTCCCTACGGCTCCTTTTGACAATGTCATACCCAAGCTCTCCTTTTCTATGGCGCATCGTCGGCATACGGACTCTCGCGGTTCCCAACCCAATGTGAACGTAGTGGTTGAATGCGCTCATGCCGGACAGGTGTCGCCCTGTTAAGGGCTTCAGGATAGGCTGTTTTAGTTAAAACATCAATCCATATGATGTATAACCTTATTTTATGATTCCTCCACCTCTCGTATCCTGTTGTATTAAAAAACAGGAGAACCAATGTGGCAGACCAAGGAAAACATCAGCTGGAAAAAGTGGTAGGGCAAACCATTGCCAAACGCAGACAGAGGCTCGGTATCTCCCAGTTTGAACTAGCGGAACGTTTGAATATAGCTCCCGCCTCTCTCTCCCGAATCGAAAACGGCCTTGCCGCTCCCCGCTTTTCCCGGCTTGAAGAGATAGCTGAGATACTCGATTGCCCCGTTTCTGTCCTTTTCCGAATGAACGACGAGACGCTGAAAAACACTTCAGATACAATTGCCGAACTCGTAGGCTCACTTCCACCGGAAAAACAAAAAATCGTGCTTGATATGGTATCCCATCTCGTTTTTGCGCTAAAGCAATAAGTTCTTATCTTTTTCAAGGATTGCTGACTATATTGCTTCAGAGTATCTTAAAATAACTATGAAGCGAAAAGACTTCCGCATCAAAATGTATAATTAAAGAATCTAACACTATCGAAATTGCTGTTAACTATAGATCTTAAAATCCTATTTAAGAGCATAAAAAAGAGAGTACGCATGAAAGTTGCCCTTCATAGCGTTACTCTCTTTATAAAATAAACGAAATAGTATGAGTCTTGGGAGATATTTTCTTATCAATTCCCAGTGTGGCCTATCACGTCAATAATGGCAACCTCAATTTCTTCAAGAGGCACATGCTGCCACTTTGCGGTTTCAGGAGCTTTCTGTTGCCAACAATCCGGAGCTTGTGGCGGCAAGAGTAATCCTTTCCTTCGATATGGATACGCCAATCTCCTGTAAAGGAGTCAAATGTATACTGGTGGAAAGGAAAATAAGGGTAATAGGGAGGACGAAAAGGCTTGGCAGAGGGAACGCCCCAAAGCGGAACAGTTGGACAAAATTGCTTTTGATTGCGTTTCCCGTGTTACCCCGGTGTTACCCATAACCAGAAAAGGCCCTACAGCTTTCGCTGTAAGGCCTTGTACTTTCTGGCTCCCCGGGACGGACTTGAACCGCCAACCTAGTGATTAACAGTCACCCGCTCTGCCGATTGAGCCACCGGGGAATGAGGCACTCGTTGGTGCGAAAAGAGGTCTATCGAAATGCCCTCCTTCCGTCAAGCGTTTTCTCCGTTTTTTCTGAAAAAACTTTTTGACCCACGGCACGTCCTTGACTGTACAGCACAATTGGACTACGGCTTTGCGGATACAAACTGTGCGATCAGGTCCACAGGGCGCCACGGCCGGAGGGGGGGTCCCGCCGCCGCGGGCGGGAGGGCAACGCGAGAACGGAGAAACGGTCCCGCTGTCTCTAACCCGTTGGAACATTGCACGGCTTTCTTGTAGCATCGGTCACGCGCCGCAACAGGAAGCCTGTCCGCCAAAGCCCCGTTCTCGCCGCCGGATACGACCGCGTTTCTTGCCGTCCGGAAACGCGGCAAATTGTCACCGGTCGCCAATCGCTATTTTAATTGATGGAGAGATTCCCTTGAGCAGCCCGGAAACTACGCACCACAAGCCCGTCAAGCTTGCTACCAAATCAGCCCACGCATCCTATTTCATGCCCATGCTTCAAAGCCTCGCCGATAAAGACGAGCTCAACGAAGTCGTCAAAAACTGCGTGGTCAAATCCTGCGAACTCATGGATGCCGGGGTCCCTCTTCATCTCAATGGATTCGTGAAGACGCATGACGCCGGAGCCATCCGGGCCGAATACGAAGCCTGTTCCGCCACCGAACTCGAAGAACTGAACGAGTCGTTCACCTGTGCCGGACGCATCATCTCCCACCGCTCCTTCGGCAAGGTCGCGTTTTTCCATCTTATGGATCGCAGCGGCCGTATCCAGTGCTATGCGTCCAAAGACCTCATGGGTGAGGAAGCCTACAAACACTTCAAAAAGTTCGACATCGGCGACATCGTGGGCGTGCACGGGAAGCTTTTCCGCACCAAGACCGACGAGCTGACCCTCGCCTGTGATCAGGACACCATGCTCACCTCGTCGTTCCGGTCCCTGCCTG